>Ga0126306_10000085_pt1 | contig 29368 bp, 36 predicted proteins | sample Plot27_FD_92592 | JGI IMG/M metagenome (GOLD analysis project Ga0126306, IMG submission 92592) | Serpentine soil microbial communities from UC McLaughlin Reserve, CA, USA - Plot27 | ecosystem: Environmental > Terrestrial > Soil > Grasslands | place: USA: UC McLaughlin Reserve, Lake County... | reverse complement strand
TCCGAGTGCCACGACCCGGACGTCCCCTGGCACCGCATCGTGCGCGCCGACGGCTCGCTCGCCAAGGGTGAGCGCCAGCGCCGCCTGCTCGCGGCGGAGGGCGTCCCGTTCAAGGGCGAGCGGGTCGACATGCGCGAGGCCTGGGTCCCGGTCTAGTACAACTCGACCCCGTGGCCCTCGAGACCGTCCGCTACGACGTGCGCGACAACGGCGTCGCGATCATCGCGCTCGATCAGCCGGACACCCGCAACGCACTCTCTAACCAGCTGCTTACCGACCTCGCCGGCGCGCTCGAGCTGGCCGGCCACGACGACGGCGTTCGCTGCGTCGTGCTCACCTCCACGCACGAGAAGGTGTTCTCGGCGGGCGGCAGCCTCGACCAGTTCGCCGCAGACGTCCCGATCGTGCACAAGCACTTCGGCACGGAGCGCTTCCCGCGCCTGTTCAGGACGATCATGCAGCTCGGCAAGCCCACGATCTGCGCCGCCAACGGCCACGTGCTCGCCGGCGCGCTCGGCGTCGCTCTCGCCTGCGACCTGATCATCGCGAAGGAGAGCGCCACCTTCGGGACGCCCGAGATCGACGTGGGCGTGTTCCCGTTCATGATCATGTCGCTGATCTACCGCAACGTGCCGCGCAAGAAGGCGAACGAGATGCTCCTGCTGGGCGAGCGCATGTCGGCGGCCGAGGCACGTGAGGCCGGCATCGTGAACCGCGTGGTGGCGGACGCGGAGTTCGAGGGCGCGGTGGACGAGTGGGCGGCGAAGCTGGCCTCGAAGTCGCCGGTGATGATGAAACTCGGCAAGGACGCGATGTACCGCCAGCTCGACATGCCCTTCGAGGACGCGCTCGACTTCCTGCGCGCGCAGCTCTCGCTGGCGTTCACCACCGACGACATCCAGGAGGGCGTGAAGGCGTTCTTCGAGAAGCGCGCGCCGCAGTGGACGGGACGCTGAGCCCGTGGCCGTCTCGCTCATAGCGCTCCGCTGCCGCACCGCCGACCGCTTCCCCGGCGCCCCGCGCGGCGTGGAGATCCTCGCGCCTCTGGTGGCGCATGCGCTCGGCGTGGAGCCGCGCTACATCGGCAGCGGCGGCGAGACCCGCGAGACGCGCTACGACGAGGACCTGCGCGACTCGCGCGGGTGCCTGCTCGAGGCGGGCGGCCAGATCGACGACGCGCTGGCCGCGGGCCACACGCCGGTGCTGCTCGCTGCGGACTGCTCGGTGTCGGTGACGACGCTGCCCGCGGCGATCAGGAACCGCCCCGAGGCACGGATCCTGTGGCTGGACGCGCATGGCGACTACAACACGCCGGGCACCTCGGGCAGCGGCTACCTCGGCGGCATGTGCCTCGCGGCCGCGACGGGCGAGTGGGACGCCGGCCTCGGCGACCCCGTGCCCGCCGAGCGCGTGGTGCTCGCCGGCATCCGCGACCTCGACGCCGGCGAGCGAGTGCTGCTCGAGCAGAGCCCCGCCACCGTGATCGGCGCGAGCGCCCTCGAGACGCTGGTGGCCGCCAAGAACGCCCTCGACGGCGCGCCGGTGTTCGTGCACCTCGACCTCGACGTGCTTGATCCCGAGCACTTCCCGGCCGCGGTGCCGGCGCCGGGTGGCCTGCATCCGGACAAGCTCTACGACCTGCTCGACTCGGTGCTCGAGGACAGCGAGCTGGTGGGGCTCGAGGTCACGGCATTCGAGGCGCCCGAGCACGAGGAGGAGCGGATCGCCGCGACGGAGACGGCGATGCACGTGCTGGAGCCGTTCCTCGACCACCTCGGGGCCGCCCAGTGACCGACCGCGCGCCCGCGGACACGCTCGTTGCCCGGCCGCCGCTGCGCTCGCTCGTGGAGGAGCTGCACGAGCGGCGCGAGCAGGCGAAGCTCGGCGGCGGGAAGGAGAAGATCGCCCGCCAGCACGAGCAGGGCAAGCTCACCGCGCGCGAGCGGCTGGCGCTGCTGATCGACGAGGGCACGTTCACCGAGCTCGGCATCCACGGGCGGCCGCACTTCGCCCAGCGGGCGATGGAGGGCAAGGAGGCGCCGGCGGACGGCGTGATCACCGGCTACGGCAAGGTCGACGGCCGGCTTGTCGCGGTGGCCGCCTACGACTTCACGGTGATGGCGGGCTCGATGGGGATGACCGGCGAGCTGAAGGTCGCGCGCCTGCGCGAGCTCGCACTCACCAAGCGCATCCCGATGCTCTGGCTGCTCGACTCGGCCGGCGCGCGCATCCAGGAGGCGGCGGGCTCGCTCTTCGCCGGCTCCGGCCACCTGTTCCGCGAGGAGGTCGTGATGAGCGGCGTCGTGCCCCAGGTGGCCGCGCTGATGGGACCGTGCGCCGCCGGCACCGCGTACATCCCCGGGCTCGCCGACTTCGTGCCGATGGTCAAGGGCCGCGGCTCGATGGCCCTGGCCGGGCCGCACCTGACCAAGGCCGTGACGGGCGAGGACGTGACCCAGGAGGAGCTCGGCGGCTCGCGCATCCACACGCGCGTGTCGGGTGTGGGCGACCTCGAGGTCGACTCCGACGAGGACTGCATCGAGGCGGTGAAAAGCTACCTCTCGTACTTCCCTGCCAACTGCGAGCAGCCGCCGCCTAGGCGCGAGCCGGCCGATCCCGCCGAGCGCATGGACGAGGAGCTGCTCGATGTCCTCCCCGACTCGCCGCGCAAGCCCTACGACATGTACGACGTGATCGGCCGGATCGTGGACGACGGCGACTGGTTCGACCTGAAGCCGCGCTGGGCGCGCACGATCATCACCTGCCTCGCGCGCATGGGCGGGCGGCCGGTCGGCATCGTCGCGAACCAGCCGAAGCACCTGGGCGGCATCCTCGAGAACGACTCGGCCGACAAGGCGGCGCGCTTCGTGAACCTCTGCGACGCCTACGGCATCCCGCTGCTGTTCCTCATGGACGTGCCGGGCTTCATGGTCGGCACCAAGGTCGAGCAGGCGGGAATCATCCGCCACGGCGCCAAGATGCTCTATGCGGTCTCGCGCGCGACCGTCCCGAAGATCACGGTGGTGATCCGGAAGGCGTACGGGGCCGGCTACTACGTGATGAACGGGCGCGCGTACGAGCCGGATCTGATCGTCGCGTGGCCGAGCGCCGAGATCTCGGTGATGGGGCCGGAGGGCGCGGTGAACATCATCTTCCGCAAGCAGATCGAGGCCTCCGAGGACCCCGACGCCACGCGCGCCGAGATGATCGAGGGGATCCGCAAGACGATCGATCCCTACATCGCCGCGGGCAACGCGCTGATCGACGACGTGATCGACCCGCGTGAGACGCGCCCGACGGTGATCCGCGCGCTCGAGATGGCGGAGACCAAGCGCGTGGAGCGGCCCTGGAAGAAGCACGGCATCATGCCCGTATGAGCGAGCCGACGCCGATCTTCTTCGCGTCGCCGGAGGAGTTCTACGCCTGGCTCGAGGAGCACCATCAGACGGAGAGCGAGGTGTACGTCGGCTTCTACAAGCAGCACACCGGCAAACGCGCCATGTCGTGGTCGGAGTCCGTGGACCAGGCGCTCTGCTTCGGCTGGATCGACACGCGCTCGAACAGCATCGACGAGGACCGCTATATGCAGCGCTTCACCCCGCGCAAGCCGGGAAGCAACTGGAGCAAGATCAACGTCCAGAAGGTCGCGAAGCTCACGGAGGCCGGGCTGATGCGTCCCGCCGGCATCGCGGCCTTCGAACGGCGCACCGACGAGAGGACCGGCGTCTATTCGTTCGAGCGCGAGACCGAGCTTGCGCCCGAATACGGCGAGCGGCTGCGGGCGAACAAGGCGGCGTCGGAGTACTTCGACTCGCGTCCGCCGTGGTACCGCCGCACCGCCATCCACCTGGTGATGAGCGCCAAGCGTGAGGAGACGCGCCTGCGCAGGTTGGAGCAGCTGATCGCAGATTCGGCGGTCGGCCGTGACATCAAACAGCTGCGCCGATGAGCGATCCCTGCATCATCACCTGCTCGATCTCGGGAGCCGTGGCAAACCGCGAGCAGTGCCCGGCGATCCCGTACACGCCCGAGGAGTACGCGGCGGAGGCCAAGCGGGCCGTGGACGAGGGCTGCTCCATGATCCACATCCACGCGCGCACGCCCGACGGCGTGCCGAGCTACGAGATCGAGGACTTCCGGGCGATCACCGAGGCGATCCGCGGAGCGGTGGACGACGTGGTGATCAACTACTCGACCGGCGCGATCGGCATCCCGATCCAGAAGCGGATCGAGTACCTGCGCGAGCTGCGGCCGGACGTGGCCGCGCTCAACATGGGCTCGATGAACTATGCGAAGTACTCGTCGAAGCGCAAGGACTTCGTCTTCAAGACCGTCTTCGAGAACTCGTTCGACACGATCATCGAGTTCGTCACCGCAATGAACGAGTTCGGCATCCGGCCCGAGCACGAGTGCTTCGACTCCGGGCACGTGGCCAACCTCGACCCGCTGATCGACATGGGGCTCCTGTCCGAGCCGCTCCAGGTGTCGTGCGTGATGGGAGTGACCGGCGGGATCCGGCCGAGCGCCAAGAACCTCGCGCACATGGCGGAGCAGGTGCCCGACGTGCGAAGCAACTGGGGAGTCATCGGCATCAGCCGGGATCAGTGGCGGCTGATAGCGGCCGCCGTGGCGCTCGGGGGGAACGTGAGGGCGGGGCTCGAGGACAACTTCTACCTGCCCGATGGTGAGATGGCGCACTCCAACGGCGACCTCATCGGAAAGGCGCGCGAGATCGTCGAGAACGCCGGACGGCGCGCCGCCACGGTGGCGGAGGCGCGCGAGCTGCTGGGCGTATGAGCGCGCTCTCGGACATCCGCGTTCTGGATCTCTCGAGGCTGCTGCCCGGTGGCTTCTGCTCGCTGCTGCTGGCCGACTTCGGCGCCGAGGTGCTGAAGGTCGAGGACACCGGGATGGGCGACTACATCCGCTGGTCGCCGCCCTACCACGAGGGCGCCGACGACAGCGCGAAGTCCGCGCTCTTTCTCGCGCTCAACAGGGGAAAACGGTCGATTCGTCTCGATCTCAAGCAGGACCTCGGCAGAGAAGTCCTTCTACGTCTGGTCCGCGACTGCGACGTCCTCCTCGAGTCCTTCCGTCCCGGCGTGATGCAGCGACTCGGCGTCGGCTACGAAACGCTCCGCGCGCAGAACCCCCGGCTGGTGTACTGCGCCATCTCCGGCTACGGGCAGACGGGCCCTTACACCGCGCGCTCCGGGCACGACATGAACTACCTGGGCCTGAACGGCCTGCTCGGCCTCACCGGCGATCCCGACGGGCCGCCCGTGCAGCCCGCCGGCCAGATCGCCGACCTCGGCGGCGGCGCCCTGATGGCGGCGTTCGGGATCATGGCTGCGCTCCGCGAGCGCGAGCGCTCGGGAGAGGGCCAGCTCGTGGACGTGTCGATGTTCGACGGCGCGCTCTCGTGGCTGGCGATGGTGGCCGCGCAGTACCTCGCCGACGGGGCAGTGCCGCAGCGCGGCAGGCCCCCGCTCGCGGGCGGATTGATCTGCTACCGGCCGTACGCGTGCAGCGACGGCTGGGTCACGCTCGGCGCGCTCGAGCCGAAGTTCTGGCAGGAGTGGTGCCGGGGCGTCGGGCGCGAGGACCTCATCGAGAAGCAGTTCGAGGGTCCGGGGTCGGACGCCCACGCCGAGGTGGAGCGCACCTTCCTCGAGCGCTCGCGCGAGCAGTGGCAGTCGTTCGCCTCGGAGCACGACTGCTGCCTCGAGCCTGTGCTCGACCTCGACGAGGCGCTCGACTCCGAGCTCGTGCGGGCACGCGAGATGGTGGTCGAGCTCGACCAGCCCGGTGCGGCCGCACCGGTGCGCCTGCTCGGGGTGCCCGTGAAGCTGTCGCGCACGCCGGGCGCTCCTGCCGGACCCGGCCCCGGGCTCGGCGAGCACACGCACGAAGTGCTCGCGTCGCTCGGCTATTCCGAGGAGGAGATCGCCGCGCTGCTCGACTCCGGCGCGGCAGCCGGCCCGGCGGTCGGGGCCCAGGGCTCCTTCCTCGGGTGAAGCGGTGAGGCGCTAGCAAGTCCTGCGCAGGGGCAGCGTTCACGGACGTGCGGTGCGTCACGGCTGCCAGGGCCTGTTCCTGCGCTAGCCGGGCGCGTTCATCCGCTGTTCCGTGGCCTGGAGCGTCCGCCGCCCGCAGCGTAGGTCCGCCGGGCGCGGGTGGCCGAACCCCCGCGCCAGCTGCCCGACTGTGCAGGAGACGAATCGGTCGCTCTGCTCGGGGCTCGCTTCGCGGTAGCGCACGCTCACGACGACCGAGCCGTACGCCTGCTGCCGCGGGGTTCCTGTCCCCACGCGTCGAAGCGGGCCGCGGTTGGCTTCGCGCACGTAGAAGTGCATCAGGCCGCGGCCGGGTTTGACCGCGCCGCCGCCGCTGCCGATGTAGGTGCGCTCTGCCATATCCGGCTTCGGTAGCGCCGCCGTGAGCTCGCCCTTGAGATCCACGTACACGGACTGCACCTTCGAACGGATCCGCGGCCTGCCCTCGACGCGCAGCTGGTAGCGCGTGTTCCGCTCCGGCCGGATGCGGAACACGAAATCGGAGCGCGCTTGGGTTGAGTCGATGGCACGCCAGGCGTGGTGTGGGTACGGGTTTGCGTACAGCTGCACCCGCGTTGGTCCCGTTCCGCCGTAAACGATTCCGAGGAGCGTGAACGACTGGCCATGGACGAGCGAGGGCGGTCCCTCGGGGTGAAGGTCGGTCCCGCGGATCTCGACCGACAGGGGGTTGGCCGGAGCGGTCGCGTCGTCGTCATCGCCGCAGCCCGCACCGGCCGCGACGAGGATCAGGAGCAGCGAGAGCTCAGTACGTGATGACCGTGCGGATGCCGTCCTGGCGCTCCATTGCCTCGAAGGCGTCGTTCACCTCGTCGAGCGCCACCCGCCGTGTCACCAGCGACTCGAGGTCGAGGTCGCCCGACATGTAGCTGTCCACGAGCTCGGGCACGCGGTCGCGGCCCTTGGCGCCGCCGAATGAGGCGCCCGCGATGCGACGGCCGGTGATCAGGAAGCGCGGCACCACCTCGAGCAGCTCGCCCTTGCCGGCCACGCCGGCGATCGTGCAGAGGCCCCAGCCCATGCGGGCGGACTCCACCGCCTGGCGCATCACTGAGACAAGGCCGGTGGCCTCGAAGGTGTAGTCGGCGCCGAAGCCGCCGGTCATCTCGAGGATCCGCTCGACGCTGTCGGGCCCGCCGACGAGCGTGTCGGTGGCGCCCTGCTGGCGAGCGTGCTCGAGCCGCTCCTCCGAGAGGTCGATCGCGATGATGCGCTCCGCGCCGGCAAGCCGCGCGCCGGCCACGGCTCCGAGGCCGACCAGGCCCGCGCCGAAGACCGCGCAGGTGGACCCCGGCTCGACCTTGGCGATATAGAGCGCCGCGCCGAGACCGGTGGTCGCGCCGCAGGCGAGCGTGCAGACAACGTCCAGCGGCGCCTCGGGGTCGACCTTCGCGAGCGCGATCTCGGGCATCACCGTGGCCTCGGCGAAGGTGCTCGTGCCCATGAAGTGCCTGATGTCCTCGCCGTCGCGGTGCAGGCGCGTGCTCCCATCGGGCAGGTAGCCCTTGTTCTGCTGCTCGCGGATGGCGAGGCAGATGTTGGTCTTGTCGGAGACGCAGTGGACGCACTCGCGGCACTGCGGCGAGAACAGCGTGACCACATGGTCGCCGGGCGCGAGGCTCGCGACACCCTCGCCGACCTCCTCGACCACCCCTGCGCCCTCGTGTCCCAGCACGGTCGGCGCGTAGCCGGACGGGTCGGCCCCGCTCGCGGTGTAGAGGTCGGTGTGGCAGACCCCGCAGGCGGCGAGGTGTACCAGCACCTCACCCCGCCCTGGCCCGTCGAGCTCAACGTCCTGGACGACGAGCGGCTTGGCGAATTCCTCCAGAACGGCGGCGCGAATCCTCATGGCGCCGGACCCTAACGCGAAGCGGCCGGCCCGATGCCCGGGCGGCGGCCGGCCACGCTCACGGTGCGGTTCCACGATGGGGACCCGGGGACGGCCGGGAGGACCGCGAAGTCGGGATGGCGCACCCAGGTGGGCACGTAGCGGATGCGTCGTGCGCGGACACGTTTTCCGGGCCGGACCACGAAGTCGATCAGCGCGATCAGGCCGTCCTGGGCGGCGGTCGCGCAGCAGGCGGCTGTCTGGTTCGAGATCAGGTTGCCCTCGCCGAAGACGACGGGCTTGCCGTTCACGCGCCGGATCGGCTGCACCACGTGGGCGTGCTGGCCCACGATCGCGTCGATCGCGGGCGAGCGCGTGAGTCGCCGGGCGAGTGCGCGCTGCGCGGGCGTGACCGGCTGCACGTACTCGGTGCCCCAGTGCAGGTTCACGATCACTATGCGTGCGCCGCGGCGCTTGGCGCGCCGGGCGTCGGCGAGGATCGGCCCGGGGGAGGCCCAGTTCACGCTCCAGGGATGCGGCACCGCCTGGCCGTTCGAGACGGCGGTGTAAGACAGGAACGCCACCCGTACGCCGCGTGCGCGCAGCATGGTCGTGCGCCTTCGCCCGCGCGCCGAGCGCGCCGTTCCGGTGGCTCTCACACCCGCGCGGCGCAGCGCGCTCAATGTCGTTCCGATCCCGTACTGGGCCGCGTCGAGCGAGTGGTTCGAGGCCGTGCTGCATACGTCCCAGCCCACCCGGCGGACCGAGCGCGCCAGGTCCGGCGGCGTGCGAAAGCTCGGGTAGCCGCGCACCGCGCCCGGCACGAGCGGCGTCTCCACGTGGCAGAGGGCGAGGTCGGCGCGCGCGATGCGGCGTCTGACCGGCCTGAACAGCGGCGCGAAGTCGTACCGGCGCCCACCGCCGAGCGCGAGCGCGCGCTGCGCAACCGGCGTGTGGATCAGCAGGTCACCCGAGGCGGCAACCGTCAGCCGGACGGGCCGCTCAGGCGCCGCGGCGGGCGCGGGTGCCGCACCCAGCAGCACGGCAAGCCACACGAGGAAGGCCCTCACCAGCGCACATCATGCTCCTCCATCACGCCATAACCCTCGGCAAGTGTCAAACCGCCCGGGAGTCGCCCGCTGAACTCGCCAAAAGGCTGCCGGTAGCGGTTGCGCATCAGGAGAAGGTTCATGTGCGCCTCGCGCGCTGACCAGTCGCGGAACGCGAGCTCGCCCACGCCTGAGAGATCGGGCGCGAACTCCTGCGGCGGCACCTCGCGCGGCTCGCCGTCGACCCAGACCGTGCGCTCGCTCGACGATGGCGAATCGTGCACGCCGTCGACGAGGTTCCACGCCACCCGCCGGCCGTCATCGGTGCGCCCAACGCCGGCCGACCAGCGCCAGGCGGTATGCGCGCGTGGTAGCCGGCCGACTCGTCGACGAAGCCATCGTCGCCGTCGAGCTCCCAGGTCTGGCCGCCCGCGCTCACGTGCCCGCGCACGTGCACCGGTGCCTGCTTGCGCGTCCAGATGTACGAGCGCCCGTGCGGCGAGACGATCTCAACGCCGTCGTCCGCGTCGAGTTCCAGCTCCAGCACGCCGCGGACCGCCGCCCGTCCCGGGCTCAGCTCGATGCCGCGCCTGCCCTCGAACAGGCTGCCGTCAGGGAGCGCGACCGCCCACCAGCGCTGTGGCACGCCCGCCACGCGCGCGTCGCCGACGCACAGCATGAGGTCGGCGCGGTACACGCCCAGGTAGCGCCAGCGCTTGAGCGGGCGGCCGGCTCGCAGGGGCCGCATGCGATCCGGCGGTAGCGGCAGACCTAGGTCACGCACGGCCGGCCCGCGTTTTGGAAGCTGCCGCATGGCCGGGCAGTACACTCCAGATTGACTGGTCAGTCAATCGCCCGGGGAGGGGTGACCGAGCTGAGGGCAGCCGCGGTTCAATTGCAATCGACCACCGACACGGAGCAGAATCTCGCGTCGGCAGAGCGACATGTCCGCGCTGCGGTTGAGGACGGCGCAGAGCTCGTGGTACTGCCCGAACGGCTCGACATCCGCGGAGCGGCGGCCGACTACATCGCGGGCGCTGAGCCCCTCGACGGGCGTCCGATCAGCTGGGCCAGGGAGCTTGCCCGTGAACTCGGAATCGACCTCGTGGCCGGCTCGGTCGCGGAGCGGCGCGAAGGCCACGAGCGCGTCTCGAACACCTCCGTGCACGCCGGGCCCGACGGCGAGATTCGCGCCGTCTACCGCAAGATCCACATGTTCGACGTGGAGGTCGGCGGGGTGGAGTACCGCGAGTCCAAGCACTCAGAGCCGTCCGACGAGGTGGTCCTCTCCGAGACCACGAACGGGATTGGCCTCGGCCTCACGATCTGCTACGACCTGCGCTTTCCCGAGCTCTACCGCATTCTCGCCCTGCGCGGGGCCCGCGTGATCACCGTGCCCGCGAACTTCACGCGCATCACGGGCGAGGCCCACTGGGAGGTGCTCCTGCGCGCCCGTGCGATCGAGAACCAGGTGTTCGTGATCGCTCCCGGACAGGGCAGCCGGCCCGGCCCGGAGGGAGACAGCTACGGGAACTCGGTGATCATCGACCCCTGGGGCGAGCTGCTCGCCCGTTCCTCGATGGAGGGGGAGGGCTTCATCGCAGCCGACCTCGACCTGGCCCGCCAGGACGACGTGCGCGAGAAGCTGCCGAGCCTCGCCAACCGCGTCGACGCCGCCTACAAGTGGCCCGAAGGGGTCAGCGCGTAATGGCCACGGCCGCCAACAGCGCGCCCGACAAGCGGCGAATGATCCTCGACGCGGCCGTGCGGGTGTTCGCGCGCCAGGGCTTCCACCACTGCCGCGTGTCGGACGTGGCCGACGAGGCGGGCGTGGCCTACGGACTCGTCTACCACTATTTCAACTCGAAGGAGGAAATCCTCAACACGCTCTTCCTCGAGCGCTGGCAGATCATGCTCGACGCGATCGGCGAGATCGACGCGCGCGACCTCCCGTCCCGCGAGAAGCTGCGGTCCGTCGCCGGCTTCATCATCGACTCTTACCGGCACGACCCGGACCTGATGAAGGTGATCATCGTCGAGGTCACGCGCGCGGCCAACTCATTCGGGGCCCTGCATCTCAATGAGATCCGGAAGGCCTACGAGGGGATTGCGGCGATCGTGGAGGCGGCACGCGAGGAGGGCTCCTTCAGGTCGGACATCCCGTCGGAGTTCGCGGCGATGTGCTTCTACGGGGCGATCGAGCAGCTGCTCACCGGGTGGATCTTCGAGGTGCTGCCGCGCACCGACGAGGAGTTCGAGGGCGCCAAGGACCTCATCGTGGAGGCGATCTGCGGCGGGCTCGAGATTGGCGAGCACGCGGTGCGTGCGAGCGGTCCCGATTCCGGCACGGCGAGCGCGCCGCAGCCGTCTGCTTGAATCCGGCGCCTATGGACAACGACATCGTCAAGCGGCTCATGTGGGGCGGCCTGCTCGCCGGCGTGGGCGCTCTCACCACGATCGTCGCGAACAGGATCGCCACCCAGATCTGGCTGCGGGTCTTCAAGGAGGACCCGCCTATCGACTGATGGCCGACGACGAACCGACCCAGGCCACCGACGAGGTCAACCAGGGCGCGACGGGCGGGCGGCCGTATGGGGAATCGCCGCTCAGCGTCGACAGTGAGAGCGACCTCTTCGCCGAGCGCCCGGAGGCCTTCGTCGGCGCGGCGTTCGCCGGCGGGCTTGCGCTCGCCATGATCCTGAAAAGGTTCGCGCGATGACGGCCAGCGGGCTGCCTCCTGACGACAACGCCGGCAAGTCGCTCGGCGAGATCGTCGCCGAGGTCTCCGAGAAGGCTTCGCAGCTTGTCCGTGAGGAGATCGAGCTCGCCAAGGCAGAGGTCAAGGACAAGATCTCGAAGCTCACCAAGGGAGCAGTGGTGGGGGTCGCCGCAGGGGTGTTCGTGGTCTTCGGCATCACGACGTTCTTCCACGGGCTTGCCTGGTTTTTCAACGACGTCTTCAACTGGGAGGACAACAACTGGGCCGGCTTCGCGGTCGTGACCGGCATGCTGTTCCTGCTTGCGATCCTCGCGGCCCTGTTGGCGCTGCGCCTGTTCAAGAAGGGATCGCCGCCCATGCCTGAGCTGGCGATCCAGGAGGCCAAGGCCACCCGCGCCGAGCTCGAGGCGCAGAAGATCGAGCGTGACCAGATCAAGCGGAGCCTCCAGAGTGGCGAGCACGCGGCGCGTGCGAGCGATCGCAGTCCCGAAGGAGAGGAGATGAGGGCGTAATGGCAAGCGGAGCCCGCAGCCCAGAGATGATCCGGACCTCGATCGAGGAGACGCGCCACGAGCTGGCCTTCTCCGTGAACGACCTGCGCTCGAAGATGGCGGAGTTGACGAACTGGCGGGGCCAGCTCATCAAGAACCGCAAGCAGGCGCTGATCGGCGCCGCGGTGGCCGGATTCGTGATTGGCGGCGGGGTTGCCGCCGGCATCTCACTCATCAGCCGCCGTCGATAGCTAGTCTGCGGCCCCGCCGCTTAACCTCAAGTCAAATTAGGAGCTGGGAACCCCCATGAAGCTGATCGGCGCCGGGTTGCCGCGTACGGCAACCACGACCCAGATGATCGCCCTCGAGATGCTGGGCATGCCCTGTTACCACATGCGCGACATGATGGCCAACCCCGCGACGAGCGTCCCGCAGTGGCGCAAGGCTCTCCAGGGTGAAGGCGACTGGGACGAGATCTTCGAGGGCAAGGAGTCCACAGTCGACTGGCCGGCGGCGTGGCACTACCGCGAGCTGATGGACGTCTACCCGGACGCCAAGGTTCTGCTCAGCGTGCGCTCCGCCGACAGCTGGGTGCGCAGCATGGAGAACACGATCACCCAGATCTTTTTCGGCGACACGCTCATGCATCACCTCGCGCGGGCGCAGTACCACGTCGACCCGCTGTACGCCGCCTGGATCGATCTGCTGACCGAGATGAACTTCGGCGACGAGCGCGGCGCCTGGGCCGGCACGAATGGCGAGCCCGGCCCCATGGCCGACGCGATGGAGCGCTGGAACCGGGAGGTAATCGACACGGTCCCCGCGGAGCGCCTGCTCGTCTGGGACCCCAAGGAGGGCTGGGCGCCGCTCTGCGAGTTCCTCGAGGTGCCGGTGCCCGACACCCCGCTCCCGCACGTGAACGACACGGAGAATTTCCAGAAGAACCTGATCATGGGTCCCGCAGTCGCGGCGATCAACGCCTGGTGGGAGGAGAACCGTCCGGGCGAGGATCCCGCCGACAAGCGGCCCGCCGGACCGGCGGCGGCGTCGGCATGAGGCTGGTCGGAGTCGGCTTCGGCCGCACCGGGACCATGTCGCTGAAGGGCGCGCTCGAGGAGCTCGGCCTGCCGACGCTCCACATGATCGACCTGATCACGGGCGAGAACCGCGATCGGGACCTGCCGTACTGGATCAAGATCGCGAACAACGAGCCCGTCGATTGGGACGAGGTATTCGAGCCCTGGGAGGCCACGGTCGATTGGCCGGCCGCGTCACGCTGGCGCGAGCTGGTCGACCACTTCTCGGACCTGCCCGTGCTGCTCAACTACCGCGACTTCGACGGCTGGTACAAGAGCTGCGCGAACACCATCCTCGCGGTGAAGGAAGCCGCGATGGCGGGCGAGCTGCCCGAGGACGCGAACCGTGACGGCCCCTCTCCTGACCTCTGGGGAGTCATCGAGAAGCTGATCTGGCAGGGCGACTTCCAGGGCAACTTCAAGGACAAGGAATGGACCCGCCAGATGTACTACGACCGGATCGAGGAGATCAAGGCGTACGTGCCCGAGGATCGGCTGGTCGTCTGGGAGCTCGGCGTGGACGGCTGGGAGCCGATCTGCGAGGCGCTCGGGGTGGACGTGCCGGACAAGCCGTTCCCGCGGCTGCACGACACGAACGAGTTCCGAACCGAGTTCGGGCTCGAGCCCGTCCCCGCTTAGGCGGGCTCCGGCTGAGGTGGCGGCTTCACCTCCACGGCGCCGTAGCGGCGCCGGTGGATAACCGCCGCGACCGCGCCGGCCGGGATGGGTAGCCAGAACGAGGCGAGTCGGTAGGCGAGCGTGGCCACAACGGCCGCGCCCGCCCCGACGCCCGCCAGGGCGAGCGTTCCGGTCAGGCCAGCCTCGACGAAGCCGAGCCCGCCGGGGGTGAGCGGCAGCGTGCCGAGCAGCTGAGCTGCGCAGAAGGCGAGCAGCACCAGTGACGCGCGCGGCTCGGCGCCCACGGCGTAGAGCGCCGCGATCAGAGTCAGGTAGTCGAGGACCCAGCGGCCGGCAGCGAGCAGCAGCGCCTCCCACCACTGGCGGCCGAGTACGCCGACCACTACGTCGCGCTCGTGGAGCAGCCGCTCGGGTAGCCCCTGCACCGGCTCGTGGTGGCGGCGCACCCGGTTGGTCACCGCCTGCGCGGCGCGGCCGATCAGCTCGAGCGGTCGGTCCCAGATCACGGAGGCCGCGCCCACCACGACCATGAAGACGAAGACGATCGCGCCCCCCATCGCCGCCCTGGTCAGGTTCGGGTCGACCGCCACCCCGGTGAGGATCGCCGGCAGGGCGAGCAGCGGCAGGGCCAGCAGGGTGGCGAACACGACCAGCGCGGATGCGGTAATGCCCGATGCCGCTGCCGCGGGGGGCACGCCGGCGCGGACGAGCATCGAATACTGCACCGCGCCCACGGTCGCCGCACCGCCCGGGACGACCCTCCCGAACGAGTTGGCGGCGAGCTGCGAGAGGATCACCGGCCTCCATCGGTCGGTTCGGACGGCCAGCCGCAGGATCCCCCACGCGCAGGTGAAGCTGCCCACCTGGAGCGCCACCATCGCGACGAACCAGAGCGGGTTGATCTCGTCCAGTTCGTCGAAGGCGCCGAAGACCTCGAGCAGCGCGGGCGCGAGCAGGTAGAGGGAGATAGCCGTGACCGCGAGCAGCAGTCCGCGCCGGGTGAGCGCACCCCGAGACATGGGCGCAGGCTACGCGGGGGCGGGGTCGGGCGGCGGCGGGGCGATCGGCGGAGGCGGTTCCGGGGCCTTGATCGAGAGCGTGCGCAGGTCCACGTACTCGCGCACCAGGATCTGGATGGAGGCGGCCACCGGGATCGCCACGATCGCGCCGAGGATGCCGAGCAGCGTCCCGCCGAACAGCACGGCCACGATCGTGATGAGCGGGTGCACGTTCACGGTGCGCTTCTGGATCTGCGGTTGGATCAGGTGGTTCTCGAGCTGCTGGTAGACGATCGCCCAGATCGCCCAGATGATCGTCGCCGTCGGGAAGTCCTCGAACAGCGTCACGAGCCCGATCAGCACGGCGGCGATCGTGGCGCCCACGAGCGGGATCAGCGAGAAGAGGCCGGCCAACACGGCGAGCGGTCCCTTGAACGGCACGCCGAGGATCGCGAGGACGATGTAGGTCGCCACTCCCGCAATCACGGCGATGGTGAGCGCGCCGGCCACGTAGCCGCCGACGGCGCTGGCCATGTTGTCGCGCGCACGGCGCAGCCGCTCGCGCTGCTCAAGTGGTCGCGAGTCGATCAATGCGTCGACCCACGTGCGCCCGCTGCCGAGCAGGAAGGCCGTGAGCACGAGGATCGTGATCAGGGCGAACACGGAGTTCACGATCCCAAGGCCCACGTCGCGGAGCGTGCCGGCGGCCCCGCCGAGGCGATTCGGAAGCTTCTGGGCCTCCTTCTCGAGCTGCGCGGTGATGTCGTAGTCCTCGTTGATCTCGCGCAGGCGCTTGTTGTCCTGAACGAACTCGGTCACGTCGTCGGCGTACGTGGGGACGTTGTCCGCGAAGTTGTTCGCCTCGGTGATCAGCGGCGGCACGATCGCCGCTATCAGCAGGATCGGGATCAGCAGCAGGCCGATGTAGACGATCGTTATCGCGAGGCCGCGCTTCATCCTGCGGGCGAGGTAGTTCACGGGCGGCGAGAGCGCCACCGCGAGGAAGGTCCCGATCAATAGCCAGCTGATCGGCTTGCGAAGCAGCCACAGCAGGTAGAGCACGATCGCGACGCACACGACGACGAGCACGATGCGCACGATGTTCCGAACGCTGAGCACCATGGGCGGTATTCGCCCCGCTGGAGCCGCTTCCTACTCGATGAAGTGCTTCGGTATCGCGCCGGTCCCGAGCAGGCCAGGTCCGGTGTGAGCCGACAGCACCGGCCCGATCTCGCTGACGATCGTGGGCTGCGACCCGTAGACCTCCGCGCAGCGCTCGATGAGCGCATTGCACTGGTCCGGCGCGTTGATGTGCTGGGCCGACCAGGCGTCGGCGCCCGAGTCGGCGCAACCCTGCGCGTACTCGACCAGGCGCTCGAACATGCGTGACGAGGTGCGTACCCGCTCCACAGGCGTCATCTCGTTCTCCACGGTGAGGATCGGCTTCACCCGGAGCGTCGAGCCGATCCAGGCGCTGGCCGCCCCGATGCGACCGCCGCGCTTGAGGAACTCGAGCGTGTCGATCGCGAACCAGAGCCGCAGCTCCTTGCGCGCCTCGGCCACATGCCTGGCCACGTCCTGCGCGCTGCCGCCGTCGCGCGCCGCCTTGGCCGCCGCCAACACCATGAAGCCGAGGCCTCCGGCCGCCGTAGTCGAGTCCACCACCTCCAGGCGCTCGCCGCCCTTGCCGTCGCGGCTGAGGGCCTCCTTCGCCTGACGCGCGGCCTCGGGCGTCCCGGACAGCCCACCGGAGATGTGCACCGAGACCACCTGGCCGCCGTCGGCCAGCAGCGGCTCGAACACCTCGGTGAAGTCGCCAACGGAGGGCTGCGAGGTGGTGGGCAGCGCCTCGGCGCTGCGCAGCTCCTCGAAGAACGCCGGGAAGTCGGTGATCTCGACCTCCGGCACGGTGCGGTCGCCGCCGAAGACCACGTACAGCGGAACGACGTGAATGCCGTGACGCTCGATCAGCTCCGGCGGCAGGTACGAGGTGCTGTCGGTGACCACGGCAACGGGGGCCATGCGCGGCGCAGCCTACCCCCTGCGTTGAGGCTGGACGCCGTACACTCGAACCGTGGAGGAGCGAGAGAGCATCGAGGCGAGGCTCGACGCTCGGCTCGAGGAGCTGAAGCGCACCCGCGTGGCAATGCACCGCGAGAGCGAAGGCATGCGCGGCTCCGAACTCGCCCACGTGGACAACCATCCGGGCGACCTCGGCACCGAGACGCACGAGGAGGAGCTCGACGAGACCGCCGAGATCTTCTTCGACGAAGAGGAACGCCGGATCGCGGATGCGCGACGAGCGCTCGCCGAGGGAACGTACGGCAGCTGCGTCGACTGTCACCGGCCGATCCCGCCGGAGCGCCTGAGGGCGGTGCCCGAGGCGGTGCGCTGCCTGGAGGACCAGCGCCGCTTCGAGGGCCTCCACAGACAGCACACCCGTCCTCTCTGACTTGGCTGAGATCCTCGTCACGGGAGCGACCGGCTTCATCGGGTCCAACGTGGCCCGGCTCTTGGTCGAGCGCGGTGACGAGGTCCGGCTCGGCGTGGAGGAGGGCTCCCCGGACGCCGCGATCGCCGACCTCGACTGCAAGCGGGTGAAGCTCGAGGTGCGCGACCGGCGCTCGGTGCGGCGCGCGCTGAAGGATGCCGAGCGCGTGTTCCACTGCGCGGGCGTCACGTCGGTGCGGCCGGCCGACACGGAGCGCCTATTCGATGTGAACGTGCGCGGCACGAAGGTCGTGATGGAGGAGTGCCTGCGGGCCGAGGTGGAGCGCGTGGTCTACACCTCGAGCGCGGCGGCGGTCGGTCCGGCGACGAACGGCAAGGCGGCCAGCGAGACACAGCTCTTCACCGCGGGCCAGCTCGGCATCCCATACGTGAACTCGGTGCACGAGGCCGAGGTCGAGGCAATGCGGGTGGCCGCCCACGGGCTGCCGCTCGTGTGTGTGAATCCTGCCATCTGCCTCGGGGCGGGGGACCAGCTGCTGTCCTCGACCCGGCTCGTGCGTAGCTTCCTGCTCGGGCGGATCCCGGTCTACACCGACGGCGCCATCGGGATCGTCGACGTGCGCGACGCCGCCGCGGGGCACCTGCTCGCCGACATCCGCGGCTCGGTCGGCGAGCGCTACCTGCTCACCGGGCGCAACTTCACCTTCGAGCGCCTGTTCGCGGACCTCGGCCGGCTGTCCGGCGTGCCCACGCCGGTGCGCATCCATCCACGCGCCGCCGAGGCCGCTGCGGCGGTCCTGGGCGCGGGCGGGCGTGCCTGGCCGCTGACCCCCTCAGAGGTGCGCGCGGCCGGCAACAGCTGGACGTATCGCTCCACGAAGGCCCAGCGCGTGCTCGGCTGGCGGGCGCGCCCACACGAGGAGACGCTCGAGGCCACGGTCGCCTGGCACCTGGAGCGCGAGCACGACCGCATAGCGCGCACCCGCCGCTCCCAGCAGATTCAGTACCGGCTGGCGAGCCTCGCGCTCGGGGCCGCCGAGGGTGTCGTCGGCGTCGTACGCCGAACGGTCCTGCCCCGTTCGTAGTCTTTGGACTACCCGGCACTTGCGCCATTGCCCCATTAGGGGTAGGAAAAGAACTACACCTGGCTCCCTAGGAGGGACTCGCATGGCCCGGACCCCACTTGCAGGCAAGCTGGAGCGGATCGCCGCTGAAGTGTCGATGGATGCCGGCACCGCCCCGCGGCCGACCCGCCGTCAGCTCCTGGCGGGGGGTGCCGGCGCCGCCGCCGCGGCAGCCGCCGCCCGCTTCGCGCCGGCGGCTCGGGCCGCGGGCGCCCCGCGGATAGTTGTCGTGGGCGCAGGCCTGGCGGGCCTGAGCTGTGCGTACCGGCTCAAGCAGGCCGGCTACACGGCTGATGTATACGAGGCATCGGACCGCATCGGTGGGCGCTGCTGGACCATCCGAGGCGCATTCGCGGATGGACAGATCGCCGAGCACGGTGGCGAGCTGATCGACCAAGGCCACACGGCGATCCGCCAGCTCGCCGGCCAGCTCGGGCTCAAGCTCGACAACCTGCTCTCCGCTGAGCGCAGCGGCACCGAGCCGTTCTTCTACTTCGACGGGCAGCCGTACTCGGAGGCGGAAGCCACCGCTGACCTCAAGGGAATCTGGCAGCAGCTGCACAAGGACGTCTCCGCGGCGAGCTACCCCACGCTCTACAACCTCTCGACCGAGCGCGGACGCGAGCTCGACAACATGTCAATCACCGACTACATCCAGGCGTATGTCCCGGGCGGGCTCTCGTCGAAGCTCGGCCAGCTGCTCGATGTGGCCTACAACATCGAGTACGGGGGAGAGTCGGACGTGCAGAGCTCGCTGAACATGCTCTACCTGCTCGCGTACTCAGGGCAGGGCCAGCTGCGCGTCTTCGGGCCGTCGAACGAGAAATACCACGTGGTCGGCGGCAACGACCAGATCACGGACCGGATGGCCACCGCCCTTGCCGAGCAGATCACGCCCAATTCGGAGCTGATCTCCATCCGCCGCAACCAGGACGGCACCTGGGGCCTGTCGTTCCGGCAGGGCGCCACGACCCGTGCGGTCACGGCCGACCGCGTCGTGCTTGCGCTGCCGTTCTCGATTCTGCGCAGTTCGGTGGACATCTCGAAGGCCGGCTTCTCCTCGCGCAAGCTGACCGCGATCCGCCAGCAGGGAATGGGCACGAACTCGAAGCTGCACGTTCAGTTCAGGAGCAGGCACTGGGAGTCGCTCGGCTCGAACGGGGACACCTTCGCCGACACGGGCTACCAGAACACGTGGGATGTCACACGCGCCCAGGGTGGCGCGTCCGGGATCCTCGTGGACTACACCGGTGGCAACATCGGCGCGAGCTTCGGCAGCGGCACGCCCTCGTCGAGGGCAAAGCAGTTCCTCGGCCAGATCGAGCCGGTGCTGCCCGGCATCTCAGCAAGGTGGAACGGCCGCGCGACGATCGACTACTGGACCGGCTATCCCTGGACGAAGGGCTCCTACTCGTACTGGAAGGTGGGCCAGTACCAGGCCTTCGCCGGCGTGGAACGCGAGATCGAGGGCGGCAGCTGCCACTTCGCGGGCGAGCACACCTCGGTCGATTTCCAGGGCTACCTGAACGGCGCCGTGGAGACCGGCGAGCGGGCCGCGGGCGAGATCACGGCCGCGCTGAAGTAGCTAGGCGCCGCAGTCGCTCGGCTGCTGCCAGCGAAGCGGCCCGAGGTTCTGGTTCGGCGGATTCGGCGGGAAGTTGCCCGGGCCCCAGTAGCGCCCGACGACGGTTCCATCTGCGGCGACGTCCCACGCGTAGAACGTCTCGGTGCTGTATCGGTGAAGCGCGAGTTGAGGAAGTACCTCGAGAAGTGGTTGAACGCGTCCTGCCCCGAGAGTTCGCCGCTCGGCTTCTCGAACAGGGGCTGCGGGCCGGGGTTCGCGTTCGGGTCTGGGTTTCCGGCCGCTCTGCGCACGCACTTGCGTCCCCCGCGCGCGTTGGCCCGCTTCACGTAGCCGGCGGGACAGCGGCGCACGCAGCGGCCGTTGTAGCGAGCCTTGGGACGCTTGCACTTCTTGGCGGAGGCCGAGGAGGGGCCATGACAGGAGCGCGAGTCGAAGCTTCATGCTGCGCTCGAAACTCTCATGGGTCTGCACACCCGTCACATACTCTGCGGCGGGTGACGACGCTCTACCGCTGCAAGGCCCCCACGGACCTCGTGTGCCGCTGCGGCAAGGTGGCGCGCCGGATGCGCGCGATGGATATGGACTTCGACGAGGTCAGGGTCCCGTTCCTGAAGCGCGACCGTCCCGAGGTCGAGGAGTTGAGCGGCCAGAGATGGGTACCGGTCCTCGTGCACGGAGATGACGTGATCCACGACTCGCATCGGATATTGGAGTACCTCGAATGGCTAGAGCACATAGACAAGTAGGCCGCGCCGGACGCGTCCGGGGCGCCGCCCGCGGCGCCCGCCGCGTCTGGCCGTACGTCCTGATGGCGTGGGAGCGCTGGCAATCGCTCTCCCCGGAGGACAAGGAGCGCTACAAGAAGCAGGCGCGCGGATACGCGGAGCAAGGCCGAAAGGCGCTGGACGCACAGCGCAAGCGGCGTCCACCGCCCCGCTAGCGATGTCGGGCAGCGTCTATTCGGCGCGCCGCTGCAGGTACTGCGAGTACGAGATCGAGTGACCCCGTAGGGGGCGGTTTGCCGCACCCTGAGGGGTGCTCGACCGCACCTTCAGACACCTGCTCGCCGCATTTTTTGGGGCCCTGTCCGGTGGGACATTGGTCCCATGAACGCGAACCCCAACAGCCAGGTCCTCTACATCGAGACGAGCATCCGCCCGGGGCTCACGATCAACGAGTACCGGCGCAGCCGGCCGCGTCGGTCGAACCGTTGGGAGCGTCTGAAGCAGCTCGGCGGCGGCGCGCAGGCCGCGCCCGCCTAGCTCAGGCGGTTCTCGAGCCCGATGCCACTCTGTCGCTGGGGCGGCTGCTCGGGCTCAGCGGGTGCCTCATCCAGCTCGGGCTGCTCCACTCCGAGCGTCTCCGCCAGGTCGCCGGACTCGAACATCTCCATGACGATGTCGCAGCCGCCGATCAGCTCGCCGTCCACGAACAGCTGCGGGATCGTCGGCCAGCCCGACAGCCCGGAGAGCTCCTCGCGGATGCGCGGGTCGGGGAGGATGTCGAGCGCGGCGTACTTCACGCCCAGTGCGTTCAGGGCTCCTGAGGTGCGCATGGAGAAGCCGCAGGCCGGCTGCTGAGGCGTGCCCTTCATGAAGAGCATCACCTTGTTCTCCCTGATGGAGTTCTCGATGAAGCCGCGGATCTCGTCGTTAGTCATGCTCCGTCTCCAGGGGTCTGGGTCTTGATTGAGAGCGCGTGGATCGCGCCGCCGACCTCGGTGCCGAACACCTCGTAGATCAGCTTGTGCTGCTGGATCCGGCTGAGGCCCTCGAAGCGGTCGGACACGACCTCGGCACGGAAGTGGTCGCCGCCGCCCGTGGTGTCCTCCACGCGGACGTCGGCCCCAGGCAGGGCCTGCTCGATGCGCTCGCGAAGTTCTTCTGCGCTCGGCACGGGTATCCAGAGTACCGACGACAACGCCGATACAATCTGGGTAGATGGTCCAGCTCACAGACATCGCTGCACAGAAGGTGCAGGAGTTCATCTCCGGCCAGGGCGCCGAGGGCGAGGTCGTCGGCCTCCGCGTCGGCGTCAAGGGAGGCGGATGCTCCGGCTTCCAGTACGCGCTCGCCCTGGACGAGAAGCGTGAGGACGACCATGTCTTCGAGATCTCGGGCATTCGGGTCCTTGTGGACCCCGCGAGCATGCAGTACGTCGACGGCTCGACCGTCGATTTCACCGAGAGCTTCATGGGCTCCGGCTTCGAGGTCTCGAACCCGAACGTCGTCGCCTCGTGTGGTTGCGGCTCGTCCTTCCGCGTAGCGGAGGAAGAGCCGAGCTGCGGCGCCTCGGTCTGACCCACGCCGCCGGCTAGGCCGGCTTGTTGTCCAGCGAGCTCCATAGGTAGAGGCACGCCAGCGTCCGGTACGGCCGCCAGCGCTTGGCGATCTTCTCGAGGCGCTTCGGGTCCGGCAGCTTGCGCAGCCGGTACTGCACCTGGACCGCGCGGCGGATGCCCTGGTCGCCGACCGGGAGCACGTCGGGACGCCCGAGGTGGAACATGAGGAACATGTGCGCGCTCCACTCGCCGATTCCCTTTACCGCGGTGAGCTGCTCGATGACCTCCTCATCGGGAAGCTCGTCGAGATGGTCCAGCTCCAGCTCGCCCTTCTCGACGTGCTCGGCGAGGTCGCGCAGGTAGCTGATCTTCGGGCGCGAGAGCCCTGCGGAGCGAATCTTGTCCGGATCGACGCCGAGCAGCTGCTTCGGGCTGGGCGCGTGGCCGTCGAAGAGCTCGAGCATGCGGCCGTAGATCGTGCTGGCCGCCTTCGTCGAGAGCTGCTGTCCGACGATCGACCGCAGCAGCGCCCCGTAGGCGTCGCCGGGCCGATCGTTCTTGAGGTCCTTGCGAACGATCGCGCCGTGCTCCTCGATCAGCCGCGCCATCACGTCGTCGCCCGCGCGCAGGGCTGCAACCACCTTCGGCGTTGCCTTGACCGCCATCGTCAGGCAGCCGCGCGGGTGTGGAAGGGCTCCTCGAGCTCACCGAGCTCGGTGGAGGGCGGGTCGCCGAACAGCCACTCGCGCGCGATCCGGTGCCAGTTGGCGGTGGCGCCCAGCTGGCCGAGCACGCCGAGCGTCAGCGCCTCCATCCGGCGAGCCAGCATCGCCTGCGGCGGCATCGTCTCGCGACGCATCAGCTGCCAGTGCCGCGAGCGCGGGTCGCCGAAGTCGATCAGCACCTGGGTCACGAGCGCGCGGTCGACCGTCAGCTCGCGGTCCTCGTTGTACCAGGCGGTCACGTCGTGGAAGTGCTCGAAGACGGCCTCGGGGGTGATCTCCTCGTCGGCCGGGTCGAAGAAGCCCATCGCGGCGAGCCGGCCGTGCAACCCCTCGACATCGCCGTCCATCACCGCGCGTAGCGCTTCGACCTCAGCCTCGATGTCATCGCGCTGCACGCGCTTCGTCATGCCGAAGTCCATGAACGCCACGCGGCCGTCGGGCATCAGGCGGTAGTTGCCGGGGTGCGGGTCGCCCGAGAAGTGGCCGTTGCGGTAGAGCGAGCCGAAGAAGAACCGGAAGATGATCTCGCCGAAGCGGTCGCGGGTCGCGCGGTCGAGCTCCCTCACCTCCTCGAAGCCGATGCCGTCCACCCACTCGCTCACCAGCACGTGCTCGGTGGACAGCTCGGTGACCACCGCAGGCACGTAGATGAACGGGTGGCCGCGCCAGGTGCGCGCAAACGCCCGGTGCTGCTGCGCCTCGTGCTCGTAGTCGAGCTCGTCGGTGAGCCGCTCGCGGATCTCGGCGGTCATTGCCTTGGCGTCCATGCCCGGCGCGATCCGCTTGGCCACGCGCATGATCAGCCCAAGGTTCTGGAGGTCGGCCCGCACCGCCTTGCCGACGCCGGGGTATTGCACCTTCACCGCCACGTCGCGCCCGTCGTGCAGACGCGCGCGATAGACCTGGCCGATCGAGGCGGCGGCCACGGCGTCCTCTTCGAAGTCGGCGAAGACGTCGCCCAGCTTCTCGCCCAGATCGTCCTCGATGACCTTGCGCATCTTCCCGAAGGGCACGCGCGGTGCGGCGTCGCGCAGCTCGGCCAGCTTCGCCTGGATGCGCTCCTGGAACTCGGGCGGGAAGGCGCCGGTGTCGATGAACGAGGCCACCTGGCCCACCTTCATCGCCGCGCCCTTCATCTGGCCGAGCACGTCAAAGATCTGCTCGGCCGCCTCCATCTGGCGGCGCTCGGCCGCGGCTCGGCGTGCCTCCTCGCCGCGGGTGAGGTTGGCCGCCTTCGTCACGTAACCGCGCGCGGTCTGGCCGCCCGCGAGCCGGCCAACCTTGGCCGCACGTCTCACCCGGCTCTTGGGGAGGTCCTTCGCCACGAGCGTGAGACTACGCATAGGCTCCCGCCCCGATGAGACTGGTGAGCTTCGAGGCCGGCGGCCATCCCGGCGCGGCGCTGCTCCGCGACGGCCGCGTGTACGACATCTGGGGAGAGGCGTTCGCGCACGTCCGAAGCGACGACCGCACGCTCGAGGCGCTCCTCGAGGGAGGTCTGCTCGACGAGGTCGAGGCCGTGGATGGCGACGAGGGGGTGTCGGTCGAGGGAATGCCCCTGCTGCCTCCGGTCACGCGGCCGGGGAAGATCATCTGCATCGGCCTCAACTACCGCGCGCACGCGGAGGAGCAGGGGGCGGAGCCGCCGGAGACGCCGACCTTCTTCGCCAAGTTCCGGAACGCGCTCGCCGCGCCGGGGGCGACGGTGCCGCTGCCGCCCTGGAGCGAGAAGGTGGATTACGAGGCCGAGGTGGCGTTCGTGATCAGGGATCGCTGCAAGGAAGTCCCGGAGGCGGATGCCATGAACCACGTGGCCGGCTACACGCTCCTGAACGACCTCTCGGCGCGCGACTACCAGTTCAAGACGCCGCAGTGGATGCCCGGCAAGACCTTCGACGGCGCGGCCCCCTGCGGCCCCGCGCTCGTGACGCCCGACGAGGCCGGCTCCCACGACGGAATCGAGATCGAGCTCACGCTGAACGGCGAGCTGATGCAGAAGAGCTCGACGGCTGACCTCGTGCACTCGGTGCCGGCGCTGATCGCGTACCTGTCGAAGCTGATGACGCTCCAGCCCGGCGACGTGATCTCCACCGGGACCCCGGCCGGCGTGGGAAGCCTGCGCGACCCGAAGGTCTGGCTGAAGCCGGGCGACGAGGTCGTGATCAGCTCACCGCAGCTGGGGGTGCTCGAGACGCGGCTGGCGTAGACCGTCCTAGGCCGTTATCTCGACGTCGCGGCCGAGCGCGTCGGCCAGCAGGTCGGCGTTGCGGCGGGCGGCCCAGATCGGGACGGTCGCGTCCAGAGAGGGGTTCGTCGCGGCCTCGAGGGCCACGGCGCCGTCGTGGGCCGAGACCCGAACGTCGGTGATCGCCTGGTCACGGCTGCGCTCCAGCTGCTCCGCGAGCCGGATCATTCCGCAGAGCAGTTGCAGGCGCTCGTCGTCGCCTGGCTCGGCGAGGTCTCCCAGCTCGGAGGCGTCCGGCATGCCCTTGCGGTGGTAGCGCGCCACCAGGCCGATCAGGATCAGCTCGCGTGGCCCGAACCCGGGCAGGCCGGCGTTGAGGGTGAGGTAGTGCGAGTGCCGGTGATGGTCGTCGTAGTTCACCGCCACGCCGATGTCGTGCAGCAGGCAGGCGGCCCAGAGCAGCTCGCGCTCCGCGGCGCCCAGCTCGTGCAGCCCGGCCGCGGCGAGGCCGTCGAACATCGAGCGCGACAGCGTCCACACGTGTAGGTCGTGCTCGCCGTGGTGCTCGAAGCGGTGGGCGAGGTTCCGGACCGATTCGGAGCGCACGTCCTCGAACAGCTGGCGCTCGCCCAGCAGCCGCTCGAAGAAGATGCCCTCGCGCAGGCCCGCCTCGGTCACCTCGATCGAGTCGAAGCCGCCCTCGTCGAGGGCGGTTGCGAGCACGAGGGCGCCGCCGAGGATCACGTCGGCGCGGTCGTACTTGATGCCCTTCACCTGGGCGCGCTTCGAGGCGGGCCGAGCGGCGAGCTCCTCGATCAGGTCCTCGAGTGCCTCGCGCGTGAGCTCGAAACCCTGCACGTCTATGTCCGGGAGCTTGAGGCGCTTCATCGCGGCAGCCGCGAGGTTCCGGATCGTCCCGCCGATGCCGACGATGCGACCGCCACCGCTCCACCAGCCGAGCTGCTCCAACTCGTCGGCCACGTGGGCGCGCAGCGCCTTCATCTGCTGCGGGCTCGCCTTCTCGTCGGGCAGGAAGCGCTCGCTCACCCGCACCGCGCCGAGCGGCAGGGACCCCGCCTCCACCAGCTGCCTGCCCTCGATTCGCAGCCCCTGGATGCTGCCGCCGCCGATGTCGAGCCCGAAGCCGTCCTCGATCGTCGTGGAGTTCGCGACGGCCAGCCAGCCGTAGCGGGCCTCCTCGCCTCCGCTGATCACGCGTGCCTCGAGGCCGGTGGTGCGACGGATCTCGTCGAGCAACTCGGCGCCGTTGATGGCGTCGCGGATCGCGCTGGTGGCCACCGCCACCACCTGCTCCACGCCGGTGGCCTGGCAGAAGGCCGAGAAGACGGCGGCGGTGTGGAGCGCGCGGTCCACGCGGTCGGGACGGAGCGCTCCCGTCTCACCCATCCCGGCGCCGATTCGGACCGCCTCGCGGATCTCGTCGACGAGGCTCCACCAGGGCGTGCCGGGCTCGTATCCGAACACCACGAGGCGCCAGGAGTTCGAACCCATGTCGATCACCGCAACCCGCTCCACACGCGGGATGATGCACTGCAGCGTTAATTTCAGGGACGCGGGTGCCGATGCTGTTGGGGATGAACGCCACCGCACAGGCATCTGCACGCCCAACCACAGGCCCGAAGCTCGACAACCGCCGCGTCATGGCGGCACTCGTGGACCTGGCAATCGTGGTCGCAGGGAGCCTGGTGATCCTGTTTGCCGGCGATGCACTGTCGAGCGACAACAGCGACGTCCGAGGCGCGCTCAGCGCGGTCATCCTCGGATGGGCGCTCTACTACTACTTCGCCCTGGAGTCCGGTGAGGGCCAGACGGTGGGCAAGAAGCTCATGAAGCTGCGCGTGGTGCGCGCCGACGGCCGGCCTGCCGAGATGCGCGAGATCGCCGTGCGGACGGTGCTGCGTGTCGTCGACGGCATCGGTGTCTACATCGTCGGGCTGATCGCGATGCTGGCCACCGGCCAGCGCCGCCAGCGCCTGGGCGACATGGCCGCCGGCACGATCGTGGTGGACGCCTCCGCTCCGGCCTACGTGCCGCCCGCTCCCATCGAGGCGCCGTCGGTCGAGGACGCGCCCGTCGAGACCAATTCCGTCAACGACACGCCCACGATCACCCTGCCGTCGCGTCCGGCGCCGGCCACGATCGACGATCTGAGCGCCCCCGAGGCACCCCCGGTGCCGGAGATGCGCCCGTTCGACCCGCCGGCCGCGGAGGAGGAGCCCGCAGTCGAGGTCGAGGACGAGCCCGTCGCGGCCGAGCCGGTCGTCGAGGAGCCCGTCGTCGAGGAGCCGGTCGTCGAGGCCGCTGTCGTCGATGTGCCTGCCGTCGAGATCGCCGAACCGGTCGAGGATCGCGTCGAGGACGTCGTCGAGCACGACGCCGTCGCCGAGGAGCCGCTTCCGGAGCTGTCCACGCCGTCGCTCGACGAGCTGGCTCAGGATGTCGAGGCTGCCCGGGCCGAGCCCGTGTCGGACGAGGACGAGCCGATGAGCGTCAAGTCGGTCGAGACCGTCTCCGCCATCGACCTCGTCATGGGCGGCGCCTCCGAGGAGGATGCCTCCCCGGAGCCGGATCAGGCCCCCGAGGGTCCCGCCGCCTCCTAAGCCACACTGCGTCATGCCTACACTCGTGGGCTGGCGATGGCAGCGATCGGAACATCCGAGCAGCCGCTGAGAGTGGCGATCGTCGGCTCCGGGCCGGCGGGCTTCTACGCGGCTGGGCACCTGCTGAAGTGCAAGTCGCACCCTGACCTCTGCGTGCAGGTGGACATGTTCGACCGGCTCCCCACACCCTGGGGCTTGGTGCGCGCCGGAGTGGCGCCCGACCACCCGAACATCAAGGCGGTCAGCCGCGTCTACGAGAAGACCGCCGAGCACCCCGAGTTCCGCTTCTACGGCAACGTCGAGTTCGGCCGCGACCTCTCGCACGACGACCTCACCGGGCGCTACCACGCCGTGATCTACGCGTACGGAGCTCAGACCGACCGCCGCATGGGCATCCCCGGTGAGGACCTTTCCGGAAGCTGGGCCGCCACCGAGTTCGTGGCCTGGTACAACGGCCACCCCGACTACCGCGAGCTCGAGTTCGACCTCTCCGCCGAGCGCGCGGTGGTGGTGGGCAACGGCAACGTGGCCGCGGACGTGGCTCGCATGCTCGCGCTCACCCGCGAGGAGCTGGCCGAGACCGACGTGGCGGACCACGCGCTCGACGTGCTCGCGGAGTCGAACGTCAGGGAGATCGTGGTGCTCGGCCGGCGCGGCCCGGCCCAGGCCGCCTTCACGAACCCCGAGCTGCTCGAGCTCGGAGAGATGACCGACGCCGACGTGTTCGTGGACCCCGGCGACGCCGAGCTCGACCCTCTCTCCAAGGCCTTCATCGAGAGCGAGGCCGCGCACGCCACCGCGAAGAAGAACGTGGACATCCTCAGCCGCTACGCCGCGCGCGAGCCGCTCGGCAAGCGTCGCCGGATCGTGCTGCGCTTCCTGGTCTCGCCCGTGGAGATCCTTGGCGACGAGCGCGTGGAGGGCATCCGCATCGCCCACAACGAGCTTGTCGAGGACGAGAACGGAGCCGTGCGGGCGCGCCAGACGGAGTTGTCGGAGGAGATGGACTGCGGGCTTGTGTTCCGCTCGATCGGCTATCTCGGCACCCAGATTCCCGGAGTCCCCTTCGACGAGAGCGCCTGCGTGATCCCCAACGAGGGCGGCCGGGTGCTGAAGCAGACCGGCGAGTACGCCGTCGGCTGGATCAAGCGCGGCCCCACCGGGATCATCGGGACCAACAAGCGCGACGCCCAGGAGACCGTGGACGCGCTGCTGGAGGATCTCGACGCCGATCGGCTCGGGACCCCCTCGGACCCCGATCGCGACTCCATCGAGGCGCTACTGGTCGAGCGCCAGCCCGACGTTGTGAGCTATGCCGGCTGGCAGGCCGTGGACCGCGCCGAGCGCGAGGCGGGCGAGCCGCACGGCCGCCCGCGCGTGAAGCTGTGCTCGTTCGACGAGCTGCTCGAGACCGCGAAGGACGCTACGCCGGCGCCCTGACAGCCTCGCCGGGACCGGGATCGCTCGCACGCACCGCGTGCTCGCCGTCCAATGCATCCAGGGCGCGCTCGACCGACGAGCG
>Ga0126306_10000084_pt1 | contig 29469 bp, 32 predicted proteins | sample Plot27_FD_92592 | JGI IMG/M metagenome (GOLD analysis project Ga0126306, IMG submission 92592) | Serpentine soil microbial communities from UC McLaughlin Reserve, CA, USA - Plot27 | ecosystem: Environmental > Terrestrial > Soil > Grasslands | place: USA: UC McLaughlin Reserve, Lake County... | reverse complement strand
TTGAGCGCATACCCATGCGTCGTCACCCACTTCGAGACGTGGATGCCGATCGAGGCGACCTTCCTGGGCGGTCCGTCGACCCAGATCCCGGTCAGCCCCGCGATTCGCGTCGCCTCCACTCCCAGTGGCGCCAGCGTTCTGATCAGCGCCTCCTCGAGCTCGCGGCAGTAGCGCTTCACGTCCTGACCGTGGCGCGTCAGGTCGAGGATCGGGTAGCAGACGAGCTGCCCGGGGCCGTGGTACGTGGACTTGCCGCCGCGGTCCGTCTCGACCACCTCGACCTCCGCGCCGTCGGGCACGTGCACCTCGCTCTCCTCGGCACGGCGACCGAGCGTGATCACCGGCGGATGCTCGAGCAGCACCACCGTGTCCGGTAGCCGACCTTGCGACACCGCCCCCGCCAGCGAGCGCTGCAGCTCCCATGCCTCGCCGTATGGGACAAGGCCCGGCTCAAGGAGGTAGGCGGCGCTGCTCAGTAGTTCGACTCGTCCCAGCTCTCGAGACGTTCTCGCACGTCGCGCAGGAACCGGCCTGCGAGCGCGCCGTCCACGAGCCGGTGGTCGTACGTGAGGGTCAAATTCATCATCGGCCGGATCGCGATCACGTCCTCGCCCAGCTCGTCCTGGACGACCCAGGGCCGCTTCACGACTGCGTAGGTGCCCAAGATCGCCGCCTGGGGCTGGCTGATCACCGGCGTCCCATGGAACGTGCCGTAGCCACCGGGGTTGGTGATCGTGAAGGTGCCGCCCTGGACGTCGTCCGGGAGGAGCTTCTTCTCGCGCGCCCGCGCCGCGATCTCCGAGATCGCGCGGGCCATCCCGAGCAGGTTGAGCCCTTCCGTATGGCGGATCACGGGGACGATCAGCCCCTTGCCGTCGGCCAGCTCGACCGCGAAGCCAAGGTTGACGTAGTTCCGCGTGACGATCTGGTCACCGCGCAGCTCTCCATTGATCCAGGGGTACTCGCGCAGTGTCTCGACAACGGCGCGGGCGACGAAGGCAAGGTAGGTCGGGTTGACCCCGTAGCTCTGCTCGTACTCCTTCTTCAGCTTCTTCCGGATCGCGACCACCTTCGACATGTCCACCTCGATCGCGCTCGTGACATGTGCGGAGGTGTCGAGCGAGCGGCGCATGTGCTCGGCGATTCCGCGCCGCATGGCGTTCATCGGCTCGAAGCTCTCGCCGGTCTCCGGCTGGCGGGCCTCGGCCACCGGGGTGGGCTGAGGCGCGGGAGCCGGGGCCGGGGCCGGGGCCGGCTCGACCGCCGGCGCCGGGGCCGGAGCGGGCTCAGCCGCAGGGGTCGGAGCAGGCTCAGCAGGAGGCGCGGGAGCCGCCGCCTCTTCCTGTGCGGGCGGAGCAGGCGCCTGGGCGCCTGACTCGACGAAGGCGAGGATGTCCTTCTTGGTCACGCGTCCTCCGCGGCCCGTGCCCGAGACCTGGCTCACGTCCACCCCGTGCTCGGAGGCGATCCGGGCGACCACCGGCGAGACGAACGTCTTCTCCCCCGTGCCGTCGGTTTGCGCGGGAGCCGGAGCCGGAGGGGCCGGAGCAGCCTCTTGGACGGTCTCCGCCGTCGGCGCCTCGCCCTCCGAACTCGACGGAGCCTCCGCCTCTGCTGCCGCCTGAGCGGTCGCAGGCTCGGGCGGAGCCTCCGCCTCTGCCTTCGGCCCGGTTTCCGCTCCCTCGGGCGTGATCACCGCGAGCTTCGTTCCAACCTCGACCGTCTCGCCCTCCTGCACGAGGATCTGCTGCAGGATCCCCTCGCCGGGGCTCGGCACCTCGGTGTCGACCTTGTCGGTCGAGATCTCGAGCAGCGATTCGTCGGCGGCGATCTTCTCCCCCTCCTGCTTGAGCCACTTCGTGATCGTCCCCTCGGAGACCGAGACGCCCATCTGGGGCATGACGACGTCGATCGCGGAGGTCGCGGCCAACGCTACGCGTCCCTGGATGACGTGTCGATTGGGGTTGTCTTCAGCATCGCCACAGGAAGCGCCTCAGTCGCATCAATACTCCGCAAGTTCCCGAATCCCCGCCGCAACGTCCTCGACCTGCGGGATGAACGCCTTCTCGAGCGGCGGTGAGAACGGTACCGGCGTGTCGGGAGCAGTGATCCGCCGCAGCGGCGCGTCGAGCTGCTCGAATGCCTCCTCGGCGATCGTGGCCGCGATCTCACCGCCGAAGCCCCCGGTGTGCGTGTCCTCGTGCAGCACGAGCGCCTTCGAGGTCTTCGCGACGCTCTCCAGAACCGCTTGCTTGTCCCAGGGGACGAGCGTGCGCAGGTCGAGGATCTCGATCGAGATGCCGTCGGCCTCCAGGTGCTGTGCCGCCTCGTCTGCGGTGTGCACCATCGCGCCCCAGGTGATCACCGACACGTCGTCGCCTTCGCGGTGCACGCGGGCCTTGCCGAAGGGGGTCGTGTAGCGCTCCTCGGGCACCTCGGCCTTGAGCCGCCGGTAGAGGTGCTTGTGCTCGAAATAGAGCACCGGGTTGGGATCTTCGATCGCCGTCACGAGCAGGCCTTTCGCGTCCTCCGGCGTGGCCGGGCAGACGATCTTGAGCCCTGGGATGTGCGCGAACGAGCTCTCCGGGTTCTGCGAGTGGAACGGTCCGCCCGAGAAGCCGCCCCCGGACGGGAGGCGAACGACGATCGGCACCGGCGTTCCCGCGCGGTAGCGCTGCTTGGCGGCGACTGTGACGAGCGAGTCCCAGGCGCAGGAGATGAAGTCCGCGAACTGCATCTCCGCGACGGGGCGCATGCCCATGATCGCGGCGCCCGTGCAGCCGCTGACGATCGCCGTCTCCGAGAGCGGGGCGTCGATCACGCGCCAGGGCCCGAACTCTTCCTGGAAGCCGAGCGTCACCTTGAAGGCGCCGCCGTAGACCCCCACGTCCTCCCCGATCACGAACACGCGCTTGTCGCGCCGCATCTCCTGGCGGAGGCCGTCCGAAATTGCCTGCAGATAGGTCTTCTCGGCCATCACTTGTGGTGAGGGGTGTCGAGGTCCTCCGGCGTCGCGAAGACGCCGTCCGTGAGGGTCGAGGGATCCGGCAGCGGCGACTCGTCCGCGCGCTGAAGCGCCTCGTTCAGGAGCCTCTTGACCCCGGCGGAGATCTCGTCCTCCTGCTCGTCGGTCAGCTCGGCGTGCTCGCGCAGCCAGGTGCGGAAGCGCTCGATCGGATCGTTGGCGGCCCAGCGCTCGAACATGTCCTTCGGGACGTAGAACGCGTCGTCGTGCACCGCGTGGCCCTCCATGCGCAACGTCAGGCATTCGAGCAGCGTCGGGCCTCCGCCTCCGCGGGCCTTCTCGATCGCGCGCCTGGCCTCGCGGTAGACGGCGAGCACGTCGCTGCCGTCTACGACCACGCCCTCGAAGCCGTAGGCCTCGGCGCGGTCGGCCACGTGCTCGGTCGCGTACTCGAGGTGGGTCGGCGTCGAATAGGCCCATTGGTTGTTGTCGCAGACGAAGACCACCGGCAGCTTGCGTACGCCCGCGAGGTTCATCGCCTCGTGGGTGTCGCCTCGCGCGGAGGCGCCCTCGCCGAACCAGCCGACCGCGACCCGTTTCTCCTCCCGGATCCGGAACGCGAGCGCGCAGCCGACCGCGACGGGAAGCATCGCCGGCAGGTGACTGACCATGGCGAGCAGACCGAGCCTCGAGTCCGCCATGTGCACGTTGCCGTCCTTACCCTTGGTCGGCCCGTCCGAACGGCCCATGTACTGCGCGAAGATCCGCCAGGGCTCGACCCCGCGTGTCACATGCACGCCCATGTCGCGGTGCAGCGGCGTGCCCACGTCGACGGAGTCCATCGCGGTGGCCACGCCGACTGCGGCCGCCTCGTTCCCTCGTCCCGTGTAGAAGGAGCCCGGGATCTTGCCCTGCTTGTAGAGGATGTGGCCGCGCTCCTCGATCCCGCGCGTGATCAGCATGCCGCGGTAGACCGCGAGCAGGTCCTCGCGGTCGAGACCGGCTTCCTTGACCTCCTGGAGCGAGCCGACGGGCTCGGCTTCACGCGCGATTGCCATGCAGGTTCCCCTGGGACGGTGGGACGGAGCGAACGGCTGAACTCTAACTACTGGCCAGGATCGACCGGAGCGCGGAAGCGGCGGCGCGCGATCAGCCCCGCGAGGCCGAGCAGGAGCGTCGGAATCACCGTCAGGAACCGGTAGACGAGCACGGCGGCCACGACCTCGGCGTTGTCGCCGCCGAAGCCGACGAGCGCTCCGGTCAGCCCGATCTCGACGATCCCGACTCCACCGGGCGTGATCGGGAGCGAGCCGAGGACGCGGACGAGTGACCACGCCGCGAAGGCCTCGATCGCGCCGACCTCCCCCGCCGAGACCCCGAGTGTCCGCAGGCAGGCCAGGAACAGGACGAAGACCGTCAGTTGACCGGCGAGGACGGCGAGCGTCAGGACGTGCCACCGTCGTCTCAGGAGGTTGAGAGCTTCGTTGCGAAGGGAGACTGCGGTGTCTCCGCTCCAGCGGACCGGGCCTCTTCGCAGCAGCTGGAGGCCCCGGTTGACGAGGCGGGCAAGGAGGTTGCCGATCCAACGGGCAAGCCGGCTCGTCCAGAGACCGGCCGCAAAAGCGCCGACGCCGACAACGACCACCGCCAACCCGATCACGGCCACGGTCTCGAGCAGGGGGTTGCGCTCGTGGGCGAGGGTCAGCAGCGCAAGCCCGACGACTGGAAAAGTCAGCATTACGAACTGGTTCCACACGCCCACCACCGCTGCCGCGAGAGCGATCCGTGAGCCATGAAATCCCCACGACCTCAGGATCGCGTACGAGGTCGCAATCCCTACGGCGGCGCCGCCGGGGGCGAGGTAGGTCGACGCGGTGGACATCTGCGTCAGGATGAAAGCGCGGGCGAACCCGAGGCCCGGGAGGGCGGCCTGCCAGGGAGGCGCGAAGGTCACAAGGTTCAACAGCGTTGCGCCCGCGAGCACCCCGATCTGGGAACCGGAGAGATCCTTGACCGCATCCCAGACCTCGCCGTAGTCGGCGATCTTCGGCAGAACGAACAGGAAGGTGGCCGCAACGGCGACGAGCCCGATCCCAACGGTGATGGCCCCGCGCAGTCGCGAGCGAGGCGCACCCCTGGAGCCGGGAGCGGGCGGCGGCACGGACTGCTCGGGGCTCACGGGCCGCACCGTAAACTGCCTGCCGTGCCCGAGAGCGACCTGAATCAATCCGACCGCTTCCTGGTCGAGCAGCTCGTGCGGCCGATCGTGAACCTCTACCGCGTCACACCCCTCGCAGCCGGCGAGACGCTGGCGGGGCCGCCGTTGCGTTTGCGCGCCAGAAGAAGATGGCCTTCCGCGAGGACATCCGCTTCTTCGCCGACAAGGACGAGACGCAGGAGGTCTTCCGGGTCAAGGCGAGGCGCGTGATCGACATCGGCGGGCGCTACGACGTCCACGACCCGGCCGGCCAGCCGATCGGCGTCCTCGAGCATCAGTTCGGCAAGTCCCTCCTCCGCACGACCTGGCGGATCCTCTCTCCTGCGGACGAGGAGCTCGCCGTCGCACACGAGCGCAACCAGCTGCTGGCGATCCTGCGGCGCGTCGTCGATTTCGTGCCCTACGGCGAGCTCCTGCCGATCCCGTACGACTTCCTGCTCCACGCCGGCGAGCGCGAGCTGGGGCACTTCACGCGCAAGTTCATGTCGCTGCGCGACGTCTACACGCTCGACCTCTCGGGCGACCACGAGAAGCGGGTGATCGAAGGATGGGAATCGCGCTCGATCGGGCTCGACGCGCTTCAAAACCGGTGAGCAAGGCGCGGAACTGGATTCAGGAGGAGCGGCGCAAGACGCTCGGCGACTGGGTCGCGTTCTGGGCGTGGGGGAACCCCTGGTTCCCCCACGAGCCCCCTCCTTCACCTCGGAAACTAGCCTCTCTCGTTTCAGGAGCCGCCCTTTCGAGTGAGCGTCGGCGCAACCCCCGAGGGCATCGAGGCTCCCGCCGGGCAAAGCCCGGCTTCGCCGGCGATTCGTCACTGTTTGTCGCATGAGCAAGGCACGGAACTGGATCCAGGAGGAGCGGCGCAAAACGCTCGGCGACTGGGTCGCGTTCTGCCTCGGCTGCGGCTTCGTGCAGCGCTACTTCGAGCAGTTCGTGGACGAGCTGCCGGCCGAGTGCCCGCAATGCGGCGGCGAGATCCGCTCGCAGTGCCCTGCCTGCGGCGCGCGGTTCAGCTCAGCATTCGCCGTCAAGTGCGAGGACTGCGGCGGCGAGCTGCGGCCGCCCGAGCAGTTCGGCGTGCCGATCAGGAAGAGTTGAGGCGCAAGACCAACGCGGCTGCGGCGGCGTCCTCGACGGCGTGGCCCATCGACTTGTAGACGGTGATCTCCTCCGCCGACGTGCGGCCCGGGTGGTCTCCGGCCAGTACTTCGCCCAGCTCGACCGCCTCGGAAGGCTCAAGCCCTTGCAGCTCGTGCGAGCCCGCCGGGGGTGGCTGGAAGGCGACCCGCGACTCGATCACGAGCAGCCCGGCGGTGACGGTCTCCCGGTCGAGCTCGGGCCCTTCCATCGAGGAGCCGACCGAGGTGACATGGGTGCCGGAGGCGAGCCATTCGCGCCGGAGCACGGGCTCGGCGGAGCTCGTGCAAGCGCACACCACGTCGGCCCCGCTGACGGCCTCCTCGAAAGAGCCGACCGGGGTCGCACCGGTCTCCTGGGCGAGCCTCTGCGCGCGCTCGGGGTTGCGGCTGGCGATGCGAATCTCGGAGAAGTCGCGCACGCGCCCCACCGCGTCGAGGTGCGAGCGTCCTTGAACGCCCGCGCCGAGGATTGCGAGCACCCGCGAGTCTTCGCGCGCGAGCGCGCGCGTGGCCACCGCCGAGCTGGCCCCAGTGCGCACGGCAGTGATGTGCGTGCCGTCCAGCACGGCCACGGGCGTCCCGGTCTCGGCGTCGAAGACCGCGATCAGTGCCTGATGCGACGGTTCGTTCCCGGGGAAGAGCGTGACGAGCTTCGCCGCGAGCACGCCGTCCACGTAGCCCGGCATCGCGCCGAGGAGGCCGTGCTCGGAGAAGGCAGCCGTGCGCGGAGGGACCGAGGCGCGGCCCGCGCTCAGCTCGACGAAGGCGCGCTCGAGCGCGTCGAGCAGCAGGCCGACGTCGAGGAGCCGGCGCACCTCCTCCTGCGACAGGACGAGCAGGGCTATCCCTTGATCTCGGAGAAGCGGATCACCGTGACGACGTCGTCCTGGCCGACCTCACGGTTGTAGAGCTGGCCGAGGAAGGCGGCGATGTCCTCGACCCGGCGGATCTCGGGGTTGTCGTGCTCGATCTCGCGTGGCGAGAGCTCCACGAGCGTCTTCACCTCGACCTTGTCGATGACGGCGTCGAAGATGCGCTGCCGCGGGCTGAAGCGCGTCCCGGCCAGGACCTGGACGATCATCCCCTTGCGGTACTTGCGCGACTTGTCTCCTAGACGGATCGTGGCGGTCTTGCGGCCGCTGCGGAGCTGGTCCGCGACCATGGGCGAGTAGAAGTTCAGGGCATACACGGCGTCGTCGTCTCCTGGCACGGGGGCGGGCGGAATCATAGTGCGCAGCCGCGCACGGAAGCGAGCGCGCGCTCGGCCATCTCGCGCTCTCCCTTGTACGCGAGCAGCTTCGGCGCCTCCGCGAGCGGCAGCCAGCGGGCCTCGGCGACCTCGTGCGCCGTTGCGGGAGGCAGCTCGCCGAGCCGGCCGCTGGAGTAGCGCAGGAGGTAGAAGCTCACGACCTTGAAGATGCGCTCGCCTCCCCAGGTATAGACGTAGCGCACGTCGCCGAGCTTCCCTACGAGGCGGCCCTGTGCGCCCGTTTCCTCGCCGACCTCGCGGACCGCCGTTTCCCCCGGCGTCTCGCCGCGTCCGATCAGCCCTTTCGGTAGCGCCCACAGGCCCGGCTCCTTGCCGGACGGCCGGATCGCCGCGAAGACCCAGCGCTGCTGCAACCGCCGCACCAGGACGCCTCCTGCGGAGAATTCCCGTTTCATCCTCCTGTTTGTAACAGACGGCAGCCACAGGTGAACGCTCTCTCGCCGGAGCCAGCGCAGAAGCGCTAAACTCCCCTGGCACTCGGCACCAGAGAGTGCCAAGCACTGTCACAAAGTCCAAAAACACGAAGGAGGGCTGGATGGATCTACAGCCACTGGGCGACCGCCTGATCGTCGAGGCTCTGGAAGACGAGGAGACGACGGCGAGCGGGATCGTCCTGCCGGACACCGCCAAGGAGAAGCCCCAGCGGGGCCGCGTGCTCGCAGTGGGCCCGGGCGGCCGCAACGACAAGGGCGAAATCGTCCCGATGGACGTTGCCGTGGGCGACGAGATCATCTTCTCCAAGTACGGCGGCACCGAGATCAAGCTCGGCACCGACGAGGTGCTGGTTCTGCGCGAGACGGACGTCCTGGCGAAGGTCGTCGGCGCTGGCGCGAAGGGTTCGAAGAAGAAGGAACTGGCCGGCGCGTCTGCCTGACGCCCTGGACTCAACGGAGGAGACTGAATGGCACACAAGGAGTTGAAGTTCAACGAGGACGCACGGCGCGCGCTGGAACGTGGCGTGAACGTCCTCGCCGACGCGGTCAAGGTGACGCTTGGTCCCAAGGGCCGCTACGTCGTGCTGGACAAGAAGTTCGGCGCGCCCACGATCACGAACGACGGCGTCACCATCGCCCGTGAGATCGAGGTCGAGGATGTGTTCGAGAACCAGGGCGCCCAGCTCGTCCGCGAGGTCGCGACCGCGACCAACGACGTGGCCGGCGACGGCACCACGACGGCGACCGTTCTGGCGCAGGCCATCGTCCGCGAGGGCCTGAAGAACGTCGCTGCGGGTGCGAACCCGCTCGGCCTCAAGCGCGGCATCGAGTCCGCGGTCGAGCAGGTCGTCGAGGCCTTGAAGAAGCAGTCGCAGGAGATCTCAGGCAAGGAAGACATCGCCCGCGTGGCGACCGTGTCCTCTCGTGACCGCGAGATCGGCGACGTGATCGCGGAAGCGATCGACAAGGTCGGCAAGGACGGCGTCGTGAACGTCGAGGAAGGCCAGACCTTCGGGCTCGACCTCGAGTTCACCGAGGGCATGCAGTTCGACAAGGGCTACCTCTCGCCGTACATGATCACCGACGCCGAGCGGATGGAGGCAGTCCTCGAGGACCCCTACATCCTGGTCGCGAACCAGAAGATCGGCGCGGTCAAGGACCTCCTGCCGGTGCTCGAGCAGGTCATCCAGGCCGGTCGCCCGCTGCTGATCGTTGCCGAGGACGTCGAGGGCGAAGCGCTCGCGACGATCGTCGTCAACAAGCTGCGAGGCACCTTCACCGCCGTCGCCGTCAAGGCCCCGGGCTTCGGTGACCGCCGAAAGCGCATGCTCGAGGACATCGCCGTCCTCACGGGCGCCGAGGTGATCACCGAGGAGATGGGCCTCAAGCTCGAGAACACGAAGATCAGCCAGCTCGGGAAGGCCCGCAAGGTCGTCATCACGAAGGACACCACGACGATCATCGACGGGGCCGGCGATCCGGAGGGGATCAAGGCCCGGATCAAACAGCTGAAGTCCGAGATCGAGAACACCGATTCCGACTTCGACCGCGAGAAGCTCCAGGAGCGCCTGGCGAAGCTCGCGGGCGGCGTGGCCGTCGTCAAGGTCGGCGCCGCGACGGAGACGGAGATGAAGGAGAAGAAGCACCGCGTCGAGGACGCTCTGCAGGCCACCCGGGCCGCTCTCGAAGAGGGCATCGTCCCGGGCGGCGGCGTGGCGCTCGTCAACGCGGCCGACTCGATCAAGCTCGACGGTGAAGGCGACGAGCGCACAGGCGCCGCGATCATCGTGCGGGCTCTCGAGGAGCCGCTTCGCCAGCTCGCCGACAACGCGGGGCTCGAGGGCTCCGTCGTGATCGACAAGGTCCGCCAGGCCCCCAAGGGCCAGGGCCTCAACGTCGAGACCGGCGACTACGAGGACCTCGTCAAGGCGGGGATCATCGACCCGACGATGGTGACGCGCTCTGCGCTGCAGAACGCCGCCTCGATCGGCAAGAACATCCTCACCACCGAGGCGATCGTCGCCGAGCCGCCGGAGAAGAACCCGGTCGGCGCGGGCGCCGGCATGCCCGATATGGGCGGGATGATGTAAGCGATCTCGGGGGAACCCCTGGTTCCCCCGAGTGCCCCCTCCTTGCGGGGCGGGCCCCGGTCGGACTTCGTTTCAGGAGCCGCCCGGGGCCTTCGCACTTCAAGGACAGGTTTGTGAGCCTCCCGCCGGGCCAAGCCCGGCTCCGGCGGCACTTCGCGCTTATCCGGGAAATGTCCCCTACAACGACGAAACGGCCCAAGGGCCGTTTCGTACGAGGGGGATGGGGAGGTGGGTCGCGATGTGTATCGGCCTGCCTGGGGTTGTCTTGAGTCCCCCGTTCGAGTGAACCTCGGTGCCTACACTGAATGTGATGGCAACCGTTGCTCCCACGCTCGTTCGCCTTTCGCGCGGCTACGTCGCCGTGACCGGCCCGGAGGCGGGCGACTTCCTGGAGCGCATGGTCTCCAACGAGGTCGCCTCGCTCGAGCCAGGTGAGGCCAGGCGTGCGCTGTTGCTGACGCCCAAGGGCAGGATCGTCGCGCCGCTCCGCGCGGTGCGCGAGGGGCCAGACGCCTTCCTGCTGATCACGGAGGCCGAGCTGGCAGAGACCCTCGCCTCCACGCTCCTGCGCGCGCGCTTCGCGGCGAAGTGCGAGATCGAGGTCAAGCCTTACTGCGGCTACCTTCGGCTCGGTGGGGGCGAGGGGATCCGCAACGACGACTACGGCGTCGAGGCCTACGAGAGCTGGGACGAGGACGAGCGCGAGGCCGCTTCCGCCGACGAGCTCGAGCCGCTCCGCATCGATGCGGCCACCCCGGCCTGGGGCAGCGAGCTCGACGAGAGCGTCCTTCCCGCCGAAGCCGGGCTCGACGAGACGCACATCTCCTTCGCGAAGGGTTGCTACCCAGGCCAGGAGCCGATCGCGCGTCTGCACTACCGCGGCCACCCGAACCGGCGGCTCCGCGTGCTCGAGGTCGAGTCTGCGAGTCCGGGCGACGACATCCTGCACGGTGAGAAGTCGGTCGGCCGAGTCACCAGCGCTGTGGCCGGACGCGCGCTCGGCTATGTGCGCCGCGAGGTGCCGGAGGACGCCGAGCTGCGAATCGGCGGCGCCGAGGCGCGGCTACACTTGCGTCCCCCGCGCCCGTAGCTCAGGGGATAGAGCGCTGCCCTGCGGAGGCAGAGGTCGCAAGTTCGAATCTTGCCGGGCGCATTCCACTTCCTCCCTGCAAACGCCCGGCCTTTCCTTCGGCTGCTGCTGGATCGTGATCCCGCCGATATCGGCCGGGCCGGGCACCCGCCGACGACGGCTTCCTCGCCAGGGCAGGGCTTGCGGCCAGCGGGTTGTGCTGATCACGGCCTGGACGCTCTCGCGGAGGTGGCCGCAGCGCTGGGGTGCGGCCGCCGCCCTGCGTGGCACCTGAGCTGGACGAGCGGGACACCCTGGAGCCGGAGTTGGATTGAGGCGCAGCCTAGGAGGCCGGGCGAGAGGTCGCTCCGACTATGGCGTTAGGCTCCCTCCATGCCGGAGGGGCTTTCGGCGAGCGAGGTCGGGAAAGAGATCAGCGAGCACGCGAAGCACGCCGGCTCGCACGAGCGGCGCGACCGGCTCATCTCGATCACAGAGGCGGTCCTGCTTTCGGTCGTGGCGCTGCTAGCGGCGTGGTCGGGGTACGCGGCCGCCAAGTGGTCGACCGAGTCCCGCGTGGAGCTCGCCACGGCGTCGAGCCTGCGGATCGACGCGAGCCGGGCGGATTCCGACTCGGGTGAGCTGCGCGACTTCGACTCGTCCACCTTCGAGTCCTGGTTCGCGGCCTACATCGCGGGCAACAAGACCGCCATGCGGATCGCGGAACACCGGTTCCGGCCCGAGTTCAAGGTCGCTTTCGACGCCTGGCGGGCGACGAAGCCTGCGACGAACCCCGAAGCGCCGCGGGGGCCTACGTCTATGCCGCAGTACAAGCGGCCCGGTGAAGCCGAGGCTCAGGCCCTCGATGAGCGAGCCAAAGCAGCCTTTCTCGACGGCGAGAAAGACGGCTCGACCGCCGACAAGTACATCCGGCTCACTGTCGTCCTGGCCAGCATCCTCTTTCTAGTGGGCATCTCGACACACTTCCCGTACCGGGGCGTCCGCTACGGCCTGATCGGTCTGGGAATCGCTCTGCTCGTGCTGTCGCTTGTCCAGCTGTCAGGACTACCGCTGCCTCCGTCCTAAAATGGCACATGACCGCGTAGTGCTGCGTGGGTAGCACGAGAATTGAGCGGGCGCGCGTCATCAGTTCCGCCACCCAGCCGGGAAGCGGCCAACTGGTCGGGATCGACCAGCTGTAGTCGAGGGTCGGGATCACCGCGAAGGCGACGAACGGCGGCGACGCCGCGCGATCAGCCGTCCAGGATCGGCACCTGTAGGGAGAGGCCGCCTGAGGGGGCCAGCCGCCAGGGAGTAGCTCAGGAGCCCTGCTGCGAGAGGCTCTGACAGGAGTCCGATTCCTGGAACGCCTCCTCGAGCTCGCCCTTGGCGTCGATCTGATCGAGCTCCGAGACCGTGGACGAGATCCGATTCCCCATCGTCACGAGGGCCGAGCTCGCCTCGGAGACCGCCGTGCGCACGCCGCTCGGGTCAGTCGCGTTGTCCACTGCGCTATCGATCTGTTCGACATCGTCGTCGAGCTGGCTGGAAAGCCGCTGGACCGACGCCTCCAGCTGCTCGCCGGCTTCCGTCTCGGGCGCTCCCAGATCCCTCAGCTCGCCGGCGAGGTTGGTGGTCGCGTTGTCCACCTCGTCGGTGGCATCCTGGACGGCCTGCTTCGACAGGGTCTCCTCCTGCAGCGACTCGACCACCGGCCTCACCGAGTCCGTCCACTCCGTGAGCGAGGAGCAAAGGCCGTCCGCCCATTCCGTCGCCGACGGCTGGCCGCTGTCCCCGCAGCCGGCAACGAGCAGGGCCGCGCCGATCGCCAGCAGTGCCGCACCTGTGTGCAGGCTTCGCGCTCGTAGCCTCATCGAACGGAGAGGCCCACCTGCGGCGCCATCATGCGGACGGGATGATGTCCGCCGACGGGGTACATGACCCGCTGCACCGCCTCCCGCTCTTGAAGGCTCACCCCCTTCAGGAGGTGGCCAACTGGCTGATCGTCGCCCGCGTTGGGGTCAAGACCGGCGCCGCTACGATCGAGAGGCTGTGGCAAGCGACGAGATGAACCGGCGCATCCGGTCGGGTCTAGGGGACGTACCAATAAATACAGACGATAAGGCGCGACCTCGCCTGGTGCCGACCCTGAACGGCGATGAGAGGGCGTGCCTCAGCGGGCGAGCTGTCTAGGCCGATGAGCAGCATGCTCGAAGCGTCGTGGGTGCGGGAAAACATCTGGGCGGTCTGACTTTCGCCGGCACCCGTTCTTCGGAGAGGCGACTGTGCGCCGTAGCCGCGCATGTCGGCTGCGGCGGCGATATGTGAGGCTCCGACCCGCCAGATGACGATCGCTCTTCAGGTTCTCGTTAGCGGGCTCGCCGCCGGTGGGGTCTACGGGCTCTTCGCGGCCGGGCACTCGCTGATTTACCGGCTCACCGGGATCGTGCACTTCGCCTTCGGCGACCTCGTCGGGCTCGGCGTGTTCGCCACGCTGCTCGTGCTTGCAGGGACGTCGCCGGTCTCGCAGGCCGGGGCCACCGAGCCGCGCTTCGTGCTCGCGCTGATCGTCGGGCTGCTGCTCTGCATCGCGGCCGGGGTCGCAACCTACGTCGGGCTCGTGCAGCCCTACCTCTCGCGCGGGTCGACGATCGGCTGGGTCGCCGGGACCGTGGCCGTCGCCTTCGCGATCCGCGCTGCGATCGGAGCGACCTTTCAGCGTTCGAGCTACGTCTTCCCCGATCCCCTTCCCTTCCACGACATCGGGCGCGCGGGCTTCGTGCATTTCGGCGGCGCCCAGGTGCAGGCCCGCGCCTTCTTCGTCATCGGCCTCGCAGTCGCCCTCGCGCTCTCCTCGGCCTGGTTTCTCGAGCGCTCGCGCTACGGACGCGGTCTGCGGGCGGTGGCCGACGACGTCGAGGGAGCGCGCTTCGTCGGCGTGCCGGTCGAGCTGCTGGTCGCGCTCGCGTTCGGGCTCGTCGGCGCGTTGGCGATGATCGCGGCGATCGCGGCCGCTCCGGGTGAGGCTGTCAACGCGAACACCGGCACGCTGCTTGGGCTCAAGGGGCTCGTGGCCGCGCTCGCCGTGCGCTTTGGGCCGCCGCTGCGCGCCTTCGCCGCGGGCCTGCTGCTCGGCGTGGTCGAGGCGGCGATCGCCAACGTCCACCTCGGCGGCTGGCAGCTCGGGCCCTCGTACCGCGAGGTGCTCCCGTTTGCGTTCGTCCTGCTCCTGATCTCCCTCTGGCCGTCGCGCGAGGCGCTCGAGGAGCGCGAGTGAGCGCTCTTCCGCAGACCGCGCTCGAGCTTCGCACGGCGTTCGCCGAGGCCCGGGCTGGCTGGAGCCTGACCCGGTGGCTGGCGCTAGGCGGGATCGCGCTGGCGGCGACGGTGCCGTTCCTCTCGTTGCCGGGCGTACGGGTAGACGCGCTGGCCGACACGCTTTACCTTGCGCTGGCGGCAACTGCGCTCGGGCTGACCGTGGGCTCCGCGGGCCTGCCGTCGCTTGGAACCGGCGCGTTCATGGCCATCGGGGCGTTCACCTCCGCGCTGCTCGTCGCTCGCTCGGGCTGGCCGGTCGAGCCCGCCGCTCTCGCCGGCGCGGCGGCGGCGCTCGTGTCAGGCCTGCTGCTCGGCGGCGTCGTTCGCCTGCGGCGAGCGTTCGTCGCCGTGAGCACATGGCTGCTCGCCTGGCTGGTGTGGCTCTTCCTGCTGGCGTTCCCGTCCGTCTCGGGAGGTTCGCAGGGGTTGATCCTGCCGCAGAAGAGCCTGCTCGGGCTCGACCCGACCCCGACGGTGCACTTCGAGGTGGCCCTGGCGTTGCTCGTGCTCACGGCACTGGCGCTCGCGACGGCTCGTCGCGGGGCCCCGGGCCTCGAGCTCTCGGCGCTGCGGCAGGCCCCGGCGCTCGCGACCTCGCTCGGCGTCGGGCTCGCACGGCGCCGCCTAACTGCCTTCTCGGCCACGGCCGCTCTCGCCGGCCTTGCCGGAGCGCTCGCGGTGCACCTTCAGGCGGTCGCCGACCCGGCCGGCTACGACCCGTTTCTCTCGTTCAAGCTGCTGGTCGCGGTGTTGCTGGGCGGCGCGGCGGCGACGCTCGGCCCGGCCACTGGTGTTGCGCTCCTCGGGCTGATCGGCCTCGTCTCGGGGCCGCTTTCCCGCCTTCTGCACCTGCCGCTCGAGCGTTTCGACACCGCGGTGGCCGCCACTTTGCTCGTCTTCGTGCTCGCCCTCGGTGGGGAGGGGATCGTCCCGTGGCTGGCCGCCCGCCCGCGGCGTGGAACTGCACCTCGGCGCGAGCCGCCCGGGCCCGCGACCCCGGCTCCGCCGGTACCGGCGGAGCCGATCCTTCGAGCCATCGGTCTGAGGAAGGCGTTCGGCGGCGTCGTCGCGGTGGATGACCTCTCTCTCGAGTTGGCCCGCGGCCAGACGACGGCGCTGATCGGGCCCAACGGCTCGGGCAAGACGACCGCGCTGCGGCTGATCTCCGGCGCTTCCCCAGCGGACGCAGGAGCGATCGAGCTCACCGGCAGAGACGTCACCGGCGAGAGCAGTGCCGACCGGGTGCGGCTCGGCATCGCCCGCACGCTCCAGACGACCTCCGCCTTCACCGAACTGACGGCGCTCGAAAACGTGCTGGTTGGGCGCGGAGTTCGTCGGCGCAATGGGGGTCTGGTGCGGACCGCGCTGGCGACGCCCAGAGCCCGCCGCGAGGACGAAGCCGCCGAGGCCGCGGCCCTGCAGGCGCTCGCGCTTGTCGGGCTCGGGGACGCGGCAGACACGCCGGCCCCCGAGCTGACGAGCTCGCAGCGGCGGCTGGTCGCCCTCGCCGCCGCGCTTGCGACCGAGCCGGACGTGCTGCTCGTGGACGAGCTGGCCGCCGGCGCGGGCGCTGAGGAGCTCGAAGGCCTCGCCGAGGTCGTCGATCGGATCCGCCGGCGAGGAGTCGCCGTGCTGGTCGTCGAGCACAACCTCCGACTCGTGCGGCGGGTAGCCGACCGGGTGGTGGTGCTCGCCGCGGGCACCGTCCTGGCCGAGGGGTCGGTTGCGGAGGTCGCCGCCAGCGGCGTCGTCCAGCAGGCATATCTCGGCACTCAGCGTCTATAAGCTCGCCTCCGTGCGCCGGCTCGCCTTCCTCCTCGCCGGTCTCGCGCTGATCGCGGCCGGGTGCGGCAAGAGCTCGGACGCCGATTCGCCGGGCCGGATCGTGATCGGCGTGGACGTGCCCGTGACGGGCAGCCCGTACGTGGCGCAGACGATCAAGCAGGGGGTCGAGCTCGCCGTCGGAAACCTCAACGGCAGCGGCGGGATCCGCGTCAGCTCGCGCAACTACAAGCTGGTCGTGAAGCTCTACGACAACCATCTCTCGGCCCGCCGCGCGGTCGAGAACACGCGCCGCGCCCTGGACGCGGGCGCCGTGGCCGTGGTCACCGACGGCACGGGAATCGAGGCGACGTGGCAGCTCGCCAACCGCGACGGCGTGGCGATCTGCATCGCCTACGACGGAGGCACAGGGCTCGTGGATGCGACCGGGCGGCCGAACGTCTTCCGGATCGCTCCGACGAACCGCGGCATCGCGTTCCGGTTTGCCGAGTACCTGATCCCCAAGAAGCTGAAGATCGCGCTGCTCGGCGACGACAGCGCATACGGGCGCCAGGGGGCAGCCGACGTGGCGCGGGCCTTCTCCGAGAACCCGGAAGCCGTCGCGCTGAAGCTGACCCTGCCGGCGGGCGAGACAGACCTCTCGCCGCAGATCCTGCGGGTCCGCCGCTCCGGCGCGACCGCTCTGCTCGTCTGGGCCCAACCGCCGGCGATCGCGGCCGTGCTCTCGGCGGCGCGCAGCATCGGCTGGGACGTCCCCGTCTACGCGCCCCCGACCGGCGCCGACCCGTTCATTCGCCAGCAGCTCGCCGACCACCCGGGCTGGGTAGACGGGCTCACGTTTGCCTCCGGGCGCATGACCGCCGAGGTCGGGACGGCGCCCTTCCTGAACTTCCAGTCCCAGTACGACTCCACCTACGGGGTCGACAGAGTCGGCGTGAAGACCGCGGCCGGCGAACCCGTCACGCAGCCGCCGGAGTTCGCGATGTACTCCTACGACTTCGTGCACGTCCTCGTCGCTGCGGTGAGCCGCGCGGCGTCCGTCGAGCGGGACAAGGTGCTGGCCGCGCTGAACGAGGTCACGACCCAGGGCGCTAACGGCGACGAGCGGGGCTTCAACGAGCACAGTCACGAGGGTGTGGTCGACGACGACGTCTACTTCGCGCGCTTCGAGGACATGGTCTTCAGGCCGGTGGCGGACGATGCGCTGTCGGCGACGCTCCCGCCGATTCCGCAGACCGCAGGCGGATGAGCCTTCGGCGGAGCCTGGGCCTGGCCGGCGCTGCCGCCGTGCTCGCGGCCCCGGCCCCGGCCGGGGCCGCGGTGCAGCAGGTGCTACTGCCCGGGCCGACGCCGTATCCGACCCAGAGCCCCCCGCTCGTCGCGGGAGGGGCGCCGGCTCCAGCCTCGCTGTCCTTTGCGATCCGCGGGCGGGCTCTCGAGCGCGTTGTCGCCGCGGTTGGGCCCAACGGCAAGCTCGTGTCGCTGCGCGTGCTGCACCGGCTCGTCCTCAGGGGCAAGGGCGACTACCTGATCGTGATCGGAGGGCCGGTTGAGGACGTGCGCGCGGGTGCAGGCTCCGACTCCCAGCCCGGGTTACGAACGAACCAGATCCTCTGGTCGGGCTTCTCGGCCGGCAAGAAGGTGCTGGCCGCAGACGCGCAGCTGCGGCCGCGCGAGGCCGGGCCATTCCTTCCGCTGCGGCTGCACCCGGTTCGCGGGAGCAACAGCTACTCGCTCACGATCACCAACGCGACCACCGTGTCTCAGATCGCGTACGCAGGAGAGGGCTTCCCGCGGCAGCTCGCCGGCCTGCTCGACCAGACCCGGCGCGAATCGCTCGCAGGAGGGCGGCTCTCGACGGCTTACGCCTCGGTGGACGGCCTCGTGCGCGTGCGCAAGGACGCGGCCCGCACCTCGGCACCGCTGCGCATCCAGGGATCCCTGCGCTTCCCGGCCGCGCCGAAATCGGCGCGCGGCGGCACCGTGCGCGGAAAGACCGTCTCGTTTTCGACCGTGCTCGGCGACAACAGCCCGCTCTCGCTCCGGGTGGGCGTGCGTGGCGGAGGAGGAGCGCCGCGCCTTCACGTTGTCGCGCGGCCGACGAACCTCGTGCGCGCCCTCGTCCCGCCGGACGCACCGAGCTGGGCCGTCGCGGTGCGCCGGCGGGCGATTCCGGCCGAGGTGCTGCTGCGCCGGCTGGTCGACACACGGATGCAACTCGTTCGCTCGGATCAGTACCAGGCGTTCCTCTCCAATCCCGACCCCCAAGGCACGAACCGCACCGTCTACGTCTACGAGTCCGCGGCCGCGCCGCGTCACCGGGCGGCCCCCGCTCGTGAGCCCGGCTCCAGCGATGGGGGGCTGGTGCTCGCGCTGGCAATCGCGGGCTCCGTGCTCGGCGCGGGTGGTCTGCTCGTGCTGTGGGCTCACAGCTAGCAACGGCAGGAACCCAGGCCGCGTTCACGAACCCGCCGGGGTGGCGGACACACCCGACGGAATCGTCCTTCGTCGGCACCGCGATCTCGTAGGGCGCCGGTGGCACCCCTGGGTCCGGCGGTTCCTCCTCGGTCTGGTGGCGGCGGTTTCGCTGCTCGCGCTGCTGAACGTCTTCGGCCAGTGGCCTTCCACCGCGACGGTTGCGGTGAGCGCGGCGACGCTCGAGATCCGCTCGCCTCCGGCGGTTAGGGGCGGCCTCCTGTTCCAGGCGCGCTACACCGTACGCGCAAGCCGTGCCCTGAAGGCGGCGACTCTGGTGCTTGGCAGGGGGTGGTTGGACGGCTTGACCGTGAACACGATCGAGCCGAGCCCCCTCAACGAGGCCAGCCGTGACGGCCGCCTCTCGCTCGAGCTCGGGCACATACCGGCCGGCGAGAAGCACGTGCTCTACATCCAGTACCAGGTCAACCCGACCACCGTCGGCAGCCACGCGCAGACCGTCGCGCTCTACGACGGCGACGAGCGGCTCCTGGTTCACGAGCGGAAGCTGCGCGTGTATCCCTAATGGACATCGTCTTCCGCGCCGCGATCGCGTTCCTCTTCATCCTCCTGTTGACGAGGATCGTCGGCCGGCGGGAGCTCGGCTCGCTCGAGCCGTTCGACCTGATCATGCTGATCGTACTCGGCGACCTCGTCCAGCAGGGCGTGACGCAGAGCGACTACTCCGTGACGGGCCTGCTGCTCGCCGGCGGGACGCTCGCGCTGATGCAGGTCGCCGCTTCGTACCTGAGCTTTCGGTTCCGCAGGCTGCGGCCGGTGCTCGACGGGGAGCCGATCGTGCTCGTCGAGGACGGGCGCCTGCTCGAGCGGAACCTCGGGCGGGAGCGCCTCACGACCGAGGAGCTCGCCGCGCAGGCGCGCTTGAACCAAATCGACTCGATCGACAAGGTTCGCTGGGCCGTCCTCGAGACGAGCGGCCGAATCAGCTTCATCCCGAAGCAGTAGCCTCCGGCCGGTGCCGCTCTACCTGACCGAAGCGGAGGTTGCGGAGCTGCTCGGCCCGGCTGATGCGCTCGAAGCCGTCGAGGCCTGCTTCCGCCGCCTGGCCGCGGGCGAGGTCCAGAACATCCCCCGCCAGCGCACGCGCTTCGAGGACGGGCACCTAGCGGTAATGTGGGCGGTCGACCGCGAGCTCGAGCTCGCGGGCCTGAAGTCCTACTCGGCGGGGCACGAGGGCGCCTCCTTCGTGGTCGTGTTGTTCGAGACCGAGTCGAGCAGGCTCGTCGCCGTGATGGAGGCGGACAAGCTGGGCCAGCTGCGCACCGGCGCGGCGAGCGGCGTGGCCGCGAAGTACCTGGCGAAGAAAGGGGCGGCTTCGCTCGGGATCATCGGCTGCGGCTGGCAGGCACGCAGCCAGGTCGCCTGCATGCGCGCCGCGCTGCCCTCGATCGAGAAGGTCGTCGCCTACTGCCGGAACGAGGAACGGCTGGCCGATTTCTGCAAGGAGACCGGCGCCGAGCCCGGGGAGAGCCATCGCGATCCGGCCGAGCAGGACGTCGTCGTGACGATCACCACCTCCCGCGACCCGGTGCTGCGGGGTGAATGGCTGCAGCCGGGCGCGCTCGTCTGCGCGGTCGGTGCCAACGACCCTCGCCGGCGCGAGCTCGACAACCCCGTACTCGAACGCGCCGCCTTCGTCTCCTGCGACTCACTCGAGCAGGCGAAGCGCGAGTCCGGCGACCTGATCGAGCCGATCGAGGCGGGCGTGCTCGACTGGCTCGAGGTGCACGAGCTTCAGGAGGTGGTCACCGGCGAGCTTCCGGGCCGGCAGGCCGACGACGACATCGTCCTCTTCAAGTCGAACGGCCTTGCTGCCTGGGACGTGGCCGTCGGTTCGGCCGTGCTCGACCGCGCCCGCGAGCGGGACGTCGGAACCGAGGTCTAGCCCTAAGGCGTCGCTTGGCGGCTCTTTAAGACAGCTTCTGCTGCTCCGAGGCGACCACGCCGGCGCCGAGCGCACGGATCACTTCGGGCCGGTCGAGCAGGCGCGCGAGCTCCTGCGGCGTCGCACGGTTACGGATGTACGGATCCTGGAGGATCTCGGCGAGCGGCCGGCCGCGCTCGTGCTCGCGGATCACGTAGGCCGACAGCCGCTCCTCCTGCGAGGAGCGCGCGAAGAGGAACGAGAACGGGTTCCGCAGAAAGCTGGAGAGCCTGGCCATGCTGCGATCCTAGCGGCGGTTATGGTCCGGTCGTGAAGAAGCCGTCGTCACCCCGGTTCGCCGAACGCGAGGTGCACGGGGTCGACGACCGGGGCGAGGCGGAGCGAATCGTGATCTGGATCGAGCGGCTCCCCGGGGCGGTCTGGGCCGTGGGCCGGGCGGTGAACCCACAGCACCGGCCGAGTGACGAGCCGCGCAACGAGGACTACGTCTTCCAGGGCTACGAGCTCTCCGACGCGCTGGAGGCTGCGAACGGCGCGCTCAGCGACGACGCTCGCGTCTCGGCCGCGGACGGCCGCGTCGCGGAGGCGAAACCGTTCGAGCGCAACGAGCTCTTGAAGCCGCTCGAGCGCTGGTTCTTCGGCCGCTAGGGCTTGGCGGCCGGCCACTCGAGGTCGGCGTTCGGGATCGGGTCGCCGTGCGGGTCGTGCGTCGGGAACCCGAGCGCGCTGTCGATCCGGGCCTCGAGCTCTTCAGAGAGCACGTGCTCGAGCCGGTCGGCCTCGTCGTGGACCGCGTCCACGTGCAGCCCGAGCGTCCTGGCCAGGTAGAGCTCGAGCAGCCTGTGGTGGCGGATCACCTCGAGCGCGACCCGCTCGCCGGCCGGGGTCAGACGCACGCCGCGGTACGGCGCGTGCTCGACGAGCTTGAGGACGGCGAGCTTCTTGACCATCCCGCTCGCCGAGGCGGGCGAGACCTTTTGCTCCCGCGCCAGCGCGGTCACGGACACGCGGCCGCCCTCGGACTGGAGGTGGTAGAGCTCCTTCAGGTAGTCCTGGATCGCCTCGCTGAGACGCGGCTTCGACACCGGCCAAGTGTACGGCGCGGTTGCCTCGGTCACGCCTCTGCACCCCTGGTAGCCTCGGCGCCTCATGCTGATCCGACTGGGCCACAGCCCCGATCCCGACGACGCTTTCATGTTCTGGGGCCTCGCCTCGGGCGAGGTCGACCCGCGCCGCTTCGAGTTCGAGCACGTCTTGCGCGATATCCAGACGCTCAACGAATGGGCGCTGAAGGGTGAGCTCGAGGTGACCGCGATTTCGCTGGCCGCCTACCCGCTTGTACAGGAGCGCTACGTGCTCCTCCCGCACGGCGCCTCGATGGGCTCGGGCTACGGGCCGATCGTCGTCGCGCGGGAGGAGATGTCCACTGCCGACCTGCGGGACGTCGAGATCGCCGTGCCCGGTGAGCTGACGACCGCCTTTCTCGTTTTGCGCATGTGTCTGGGCGGCTTCCGCTACCGAGAGGTCCCCTTCGACCAGATCATCGAGGAGGTGCACTCCGGACGCGTCGATGCGGGTCTGCTGATCCACGAGGGGCAGCTGACCTACGAGGCGGATGGACTGAAGAAGGTCGTCGACCTCGGCGAGTGGTGGCTGCTGGAGACCGGGCTGCCCCTGCCGCTTGGCGCGAACGTCGCCCGGCGAGACGTCGGTGCTGGGAACCTGTTCGAGCTCTCCGAGGTGCTGCGCGACTCGATCCAGGCCGGGCTCGACAACCGCGACGAGGCGATGGAGTACGCGCTCCAGTTCGGCCGCGGCCTCGACACCGAGCTGGCCGACCGCTTCGTCGGGATGTACGTGAACGAGCTCACCTGCGACTACGGCGATGAAGGTCGGCAGGCCGTCCGGGAGCTGCTCGGCCGCGCCGAGGCGCTCGGCACCTACGAGCAACCCGTCAAGGTCGAGTTCGTCGGCTAGCGTTGGCGCGGTGAGCCGCGCCGTTGTTCTCTCCGCCGTGCGCACGCCAGTCGGGCGCTACGGCGGTGTGCTCGCGGGCGAGCGTCCGGACGATCTCGCCGCGCTCGTGATCGGCGAGGCAGTCTCGCGGGCCGGCGTGCCGGCGGACGCGATCGAGGACGTTTACTTCGGCGCCGCCAACCAGGCCGGCGAGGACAACCGCAACGTCGCGCGCATGGCGTCGCTGCTCGCGGGACTACCGCAGTCGGTGGCAGGCGTGACGCTGAACCGGCTCTGCGCATCGGGTCTCTCCGCGGTCGTTTCGGCGTGCCATGCGGTGGCTGCCGGCGACGGAGACCTGTTTGTGGCGGGCGGGGTCGAGTCCATGTCTCGCGCACCGCTCGTCATGGCCAAACCCGAGCAGCCCTTCGCGCGTGGGAACCAGATTGTCTGGGACACGACTCTCGGCTGGCGCTTCCCGAACCCGCGACTGGAGGAGCAGTTCCCGCTCGAATCGATGGGCGAGACAGGCGAGAACGTGGCCGAGCGGTACGCCGTCTCCCGCGAGGAGCAGGATGCGTTCGCGCTCCAGTCGCAGCGGCGTTGGGCGGAGGCGGACTCGGAAGGGCGCTTCGCAGACGAGCTCGTGCCGGTACGGGAGGTGGCGCGCGACGAGCATCCGCGTCCCGATACGAGCCAGGAGAAGCTGGCCGCGCTGAAGCCGGCGTTTCGCGAGGGCGGCACGGTGACCGCGGGCAACTCGAGCGGGCTCAACGACGGGGCGGCGGCGCTCGTGATCGCAAGCGAGGAGCGAGCGCGCGGGCTGGGGGCCGAGCCGCTCGGCGCGTTCGTCGGCTCCGCGGTCGCAGGCGTGGACCCGCGGGTGATGGGCATCGGCCCGGTGCCGGCCGTGAGCAAGCTGCTCGAGCGCGCCGGGATCGGCGTCGAGGAGCTCGACCTGGTCGAGCTGAACGAGGCGTTCGCCTCGCAGAGCCTCGTCGTGATCCGCGAACTCGGGCTCGATCCCGAGCGCGTGAACGTAAACGGCGGCGCGATCGCGCTGGGCCACCCGCTGGGGATGAGTGGCGCGCGCCTGGTGGTCTCGCTCCTGCACGAGCTGCGCCGCAGAGGAGGGCGCTACGGGCTTGCCACCCTGTGCGTAGGCGTAGGCCAAGGGCAGGCCGCGCTCTTCGAGCGCTAGCTCAGCGGCGGCCGGATGTAGATCGTGCCCTCGTGCTTGATCGGCACGAATGGCGCGCCGATGCTCATGATCACCCTCTCGGCGTGCGCCAGCACCTCGTCTGCGGCCTCGTCGGCCTCGCTCTCGACCGGGACCTCGATGCCGACCTCGTCCACGGGCCCCGCATCGAGCCCACTCGCGCGCAGCTCCTCGAGCAGCCGGTCGCGATCCGGAATGCGGGCCGCCTCGACCTGAACGGTCTCCGTCATGCCGGTGTTCTGCCCGGCCGTCTCCGAGCGGAAACTCGCTATCGTCCGGCCGATGGCGGTCGCAACCGAGCGCGAGTACGGCCTTTTCATCAACGGCGAGTCGGCCGACCCGGCCTCCGGCGAGTTGCGGGACCTCATCGAGCCCGCCACCGGTGAGCCGCTTGCCGGGGCGGCGATGGCCAACGAGGCCGACGTCGACCGCGCGGTGGACGCCGCTCGCGCTGCGCTCGCAGGCGACTGGGCCAAGACCCCGCCCACCGAGCGCTCGCGGCTTCTGCACGCGCTCGCCGACGCGCTGGTCGCCAACCGCAAGGAGCTCGCCGAGCTCGAGGCGCGCAATGTCGGAAAGGCGATCTCCTCCGTCAAGGCCGAGTTCCATCAAGCCGTCGAGAACTTTCGCTTTTACGCCTCGGCGATCGCCTCGATCGGCGGTCGCTCCAACCCGATCGGTGGCTCGCTCCTCTACTACTCGCTGAAGGAGCCGGTCGGCGTGTGCGGCCAGATCGTCCCCTGGAACTACCCGCTGATGATGACGACGTGGAAGCTCGCGCCGGCGCTCGCGGCCGGCTGCACCGTCGTTTTGAAGCCCGACTCGGCGACGCCGCTCTCCGCGCTCCGCATGGCCGAGCTCGCCACCGAGGTCGGCTTCCCACCCGGCACGATCAACGTCGTTCCGGGGCCGGGCCCGGTCGTCGGCGCGCACCTCGTGCAGCACCCGGGCGTCGAGAAGATCGCCTTCACCGGCTCGACCGCGACGGGGTCGGAGATCATGCGGCTCGCCTCTGGCGGCATCAAGCGTCTGATCCTCGAGCTTGGTGGCAAGAGCCCGAATGTCGTCTTCGCCGACGCTGACCTAGACGACGCGATCCCGAGCTCGGTCTGGGCGATCTACTACTCGGCGGGCCAGAGCTGCGAAGCGCGTTCGCGCGTGCTCGTCGAGCGGCCGGCCTACGACGACTTCGTGGCGCGCTTCAGCGAGGCTGCAGACAAGCTGAAGATCGGCGATCCGCTCGACCCGGAGACGCAGGTGGGCTCCTTGATCTCGACCGAGCATCGCGACCGCGTGCACGGCTACGTCGAGGCAGGCCGCGCAGAGGGCGCCGAGGTCGTGACCGGAGGCGAGGCCGGCGACGGCAAGGGAGCGTTCTACCCGCCGACGGTGCTCGCAGAGGTGGACAACTCGATGCAGGTGGCTCAGGAGGAGATCTTCGGCCCGGTCGTGACGGTGACCCCCTTCGAGGATGAAATGGATGCCGCGCGGATCGCGAACGACGTTCGCTACGGGCTGATGGCGACCGTTTGGACGGGTGACCCGGCCCGCGGCCACCGCCTGGCGCGGAAGATCAAGGCCGGCACCGTGGGGATCAACATGCCGTACACGGCGTTCCCGGGGATTCCGTTCGGCGGTTACAAGCAGTCCGGGTTCGGCCGCGAGCTCGGGCTCGAGACACTCGACGCGTACCTCGAGACGAAGAGCGTGATCGTCTCCACCAGCCCGAAACCGTCCAACCCGTTCGGCCTCTAGCGGCTCCGAGCCGCTATGACCCAAGACACCTAGGGGACCCAAAGCGTCACTGGCGGCGCGCGTCTACGGCCGACACCAACGTCGAAGGAGCGAGATAAGCTGCCGCGGTCGCCATGGAAATTGGCTTGAATCACTGGTGCATCACCGTGCGCCTCACCCCTGAGCCGTCAAACCCGTTAGGCCTGTAGACGAGAGCCGCTACCGCTGGCTCGTGCTCGCGGCAGGCACTGCCGCGCAGACCTCGTTCGCCGCAGTCCTGATCGGATTGCCCGTGTTGGCGCCTGCGCTTCGCGATGCCTACGACCTGAGCCTCTTCCAGATCGGGATCGTGCTAGACAGCATCTGGATCGGGCCGATCGTCACGCTGCTGCCGTGGGGGCTGCTGGCCGACAGACTCGGCGAGCGGCTCGTGCTGGCGGTCGGGCTCGGCGGCTGCGGCGCGGCGCTGGTCGGCGCCGCTCACGCGGGAAGCTTCACGCAGCTCATCCTGCTGCTCGCGCTCGCGGGCGCTGCCGGAGCCAGCGTCAACTCGGCCAGCGGGCGAGCGGTCATGCATTGGTTCCCGGCCTCCCAGCGGGGGCTTGCACTGGGCGTACGCCAGACGGCGATCCCGCTCGGCGGGCTGATCTCGGCCCTGTCGCTGCCGGCCCTCGGGCTGCGCTCGGCCTTCGTCCTGCTGGCCGCTCTCTGCTTCGCCGGCGCGATTTTTGGGACCGCGGTGATCAGGGAGCGAGAGGCAGCCGAGGACGTACTCGAGCCCCGCGGTTTGCGGGTGACGCTGCGTGACACTCGCCTCTGGTGGCTGTGCGGGGGCAGCAGTCTCTACCTCGTTGCGCAGGTCGCGGTGACGGGCTTCGTCGTGCTGTTCCTGCACGACGAGCGCGGCTTCTCCGCCGGAGAGGCCGCGGGTGTGCTCGCCGGAATCCAGGTGCTGGCGACTCTTCTTCGGATCGTGACGGGCCGCTGGTCGGACGTGATCGGTTCGCGGCTCAGTCCGCTCCGGCTCCTCGGCGTGGCGAGCGGCCTCACACTGGCGGTCGCTGCGTCCGTCCTCGATGCGCCCGTGGGACTCCTCGTGGTCGCGTTCATCCTGGCCGGCGGACTTGCGATGTCGTGGAACGGGCTCTCATTCACCGCCGCTGCCGAGCTCGCGGGCCGAGGCCGAAGCGGGGCGGCAATCGGGATGCAGCAGACGTCCCTGTCGGTGGCCGGCGCTGCCGTTCCGCCTGCGTTCGCCGCGCTCGTCGCGGCCACCTCGTGGCGGGTTGGTTTCGCGCTCGCTGCGGTGTTCCCGCTCGTCGGGGTACAGCTTCTCCGTCCCCTCCGGACTGAGCGAGCCTAGAGTTCGCCGGTGCGCCTTCTCGAGCGGCTGGAGCAGCTCTACGCGATCGGCGGCGGGCCGGGAGCAAACCGGCTCGGCGGGAGCCCGCAGGAGGACGAGGCGCACGACCTCGTCGCCGGCTGGATGCACGAGGCTGGGCTCGAGGTCGAGCGGGACGAGGCGGGCAACCTCTACGGCCGCCTGCGCGGGCGCAAGCCGGAGCTGCCGGAGGTCTGGACCGGCTCCCATCTCGACTCGGTTCCGGCGGGCGGGCGCTTCGACGGTGCGCTCGGCGTGGTCGGCGGGCTCGAGGCAGTCGAGCGGGCCGGGCAACAGGAGCGGACGCTCACGGTCGTCGCATTTCGGGACGAGGAGGGTTGCAGCGGGCCGGGCTGCGTCGGCTCGCGGGCGCTCTGTGCGGCTTGGTCGGCTTCCAGGCCCTCGGCGTTCGTCGAGCTCCACGTCGAGCAGGGGCCGCGGCTGCAGGAGGCCGGGGTGCCGCTTGCCGTTGTCACGGGGATCGTCGCCACGGCGAAAGGAGAGGTCGTCTTCGAGGGCCGGGAAGGGCACGCGGGAACGACGCCGATGGCGGGCCGATCGGATGCTCTCCTCGCGGCCGCGGAGTTCGTGCTCGAGTTACGCGATGCGGCGGCTGCCGTGGAGGGAGCGGTCGCGACGGTGGGTCGGCTCGAGGTCGAGCCCGGCGCGAGCAACGTGATCCCAGCGCGGGTTCGGGTGAGCGTCGACGCGCGCGCGCCGGATCTCGAGCGGGTTGACGAGGTGCTGGCCGCCGTCCGGGCCGAGCTCTCCCGGACGGCGGAGGTCGAGATGGCACCCTGGCCCACGGAGGCCTTGCGGGAGCAGCTGGTCGGCCTGGGGGTGCCGGTGATCGAGCTGGCCTCTGGTGCCGGTCACGACGCCGGCGTCTTGGCAGCTGCAGGAGTGGCGACGGGCATGCTCTTCGTCCGCAGCTTGAACGGCGGAATCAGCCACTCGCCAGACGAGCTTTCGGCGGGGGAGGACATCGCGCAGGCCGTGACCGCTCTGCAGGGCGCGCTGGTTCGGCTGGCCTCGTCTGTGGACGGCTAGTTCCTGTCTTGGCTGGCCCCGGTCACAGACAGGAGCGCAAATCGGCGGTACGATCGCGGCGGGCGGTGGGTGGAACTCCACATCCCCACCCAACGGTGGGGTGGCGGGTTTTTCCGGGCTAGTCCTCTTCGAAGCGGATCGGCTGGGCGCCTTCCCAGAGGGCGGTTCGACCGAGCTCCGGGAGTCGCTCGACGCCTTCCACCACGGTCGCGAAGTGGTTCCCCGCTAGCGGGCCTGCCTTGCTCGCGAACGAGGTCGAGCCGTACGGGAAGAGGATCTCCGTCTCGCTGAGGCCGCCGGGGTAGAAGAGAAGGTGACCCGGCGCCGGATAGCACACCGCGTTCTCGGGTCCCAGGCCGACGTCCAGCTCGCCGAACGGGATCCAGCAGGCCTCGCCGCTCCAGCGCGCGTGGATGATCCGGCTCTCCAGCGGCAGTAGCGTGCGGAAGGCGGCCACGGTCTCCGGCGCGGCCTCGTCTTCAAGCCGTGCCTCGAACCGGTACTCGCCGGCGGAGATCTCGAGCATCGGCGGAACCTACTTGATCTCCGCGCCTTGCCGGATCCAGGCGCCGAGCTCGTCGCGTTCCGCCTGCGTCATGCCGGTCGAGTTCCCGAGCGGCATGGTCTTCGAGGTCACGGCCACGCGCTCGATCAGGCTGGCCTGTGCCTCGATCTGCTCGGGGTTGTCGAACACGATCCTGAGCGGCGCAGCGTCCACCTTGGTCGGCTGGGCGGAGTGGCATGGCACGCAGCGTGCCTGGACGATCGCCTGCGCCCGGGCAAACGGGACCGCCGCAGTCCCCGCCGGCGCGGAGCCCGAGCCGTCGTCCGGCCGAACGGCCACCGCCACCGCCGCGATCCCGAGCGCGGCGGTGATCGGAATCAACCAGACCGTCCGCCCTGCGTGGCGGAGGTTGAAGAAGTGCCGGATCCAGGCGCCGATCGTCATCAGCACAACCAGGACAAGCCAGGACCAGCTGTGCCCGTACGTGGCCGGAAAGTGGTTGCTCAGCATCGCGAAGACGACCGGCAGCGTCAGGTAGTTGTTGTGCACCGAGCGCTGCTTGGCTCGCAGAGCCGGCGCGGGATCCGGCTCGCGCCCCGCCTCCTTGGCGCGGATGAGATCCCAGTGCGCCGGAATGATGACGAAGAAGACGTTGCCGACCATCATCGTGCCGAGCATCGCCCCGACCTGGACATAGGCCGCCCGCCCGCTGAAGAGCTCGCTCGCCCCCCACGCCGCCAGGGTCGTGAGGCCGAGCAACGCCGCGGCCAGCACGAGCTCGTTCCGCAGCAGACGGCAGAGCACGTCGTAAACGATCCACGCGACGGCCAACAGCCCGATGCTGATCCCGATCGCCGCCGGGTCGCTGAGGTCGGCCACGTTCCTGTCGATCAGGTACGTGTCCGCGTTGAAGTAGTAGAGGAAGACCATCAGCGCGAAGCCCGAGAGCCAGGTC
>Ga0126306_10000083_pt1 | contig 29573 bp, 35 predicted proteins | sample Plot27_FD_92592 | JGI IMG/M metagenome (GOLD analysis project Ga0126306, IMG submission 92592) | Serpentine soil microbial communities from UC McLaughlin Reserve, CA, USA - Plot27 | ecosystem: Environmental > Terrestrial > Soil > Grasslands | place: USA: UC McLaughlin Reserve, Lake County... | reverse complement strand
GCCAGCATCGCCTCCGCGAGCGCCAGCCCCACCGCCATCGAGATGCCCTGGCCGAGCGGGCCGGTGGTGGCCTCGATGCCGGCCGCGTCCCCGCGCTCGGGATGGCCCGCTGTGGGGCTGCCGAGCTGGCGGAACCGCTTCAGGTCGTCGAGCGTGAGCCCGTAGCCGGACAGGTAGAGCGACGAGTACAGCAGCATCGACGCGTGCCCGGCCGAGAGCACGAAGCGATCGCGGTCGAACCAGTCCGGGTTCGCCGGGTTGTGCTTCATCAGCCGCGTGTAGAGCAGGTACGCCAGCGGTGCGAGGGCCATCGGGGCGCCCGGATGCCCGGACTTCGCCTTCTCCACGGCGTCCATTGACAGCGTGCGAATCGTGTTGATGGCGAGCTCGTCCACCCGCACAGGGGCGCTGGTCGTCATTCGGCCCTTTCCGCCGCAGCGCAAGCTTGGCTTGCGGGGCGGCGCTTATCGGTCGTTGTCGCGTGCGGCCATGGAGTATGGCCGCCAACCTCCTGGGCCGCGAGCACGCCGGCCCCGATTACGCCGGCGTCGGCGCCGCCCTGGGCCAGCGCGATCGTGACCCGCCGCCAGAGCGGGGGGAGCGCGCGCGCCGCCGCCTCCTGCACCGCGCGATCGAGGAACAGATGGCTGGAGCGCGAGATACCGCCGCCGATGGCAACGCGATCGGGCTGGAACACGTTCACGTAGCCGGCGATCGCGATGCCGAGCATGCGCGCGAAGTTCTCGAAGATGAGCAGCGCGTCGGGGTGTCCCTGCTCGGCCGCCTCCACCAGCTCCTGCCCCGACACCTTGCCGTCGTCCCCGATTGCCTGCGCGAGCAGGCTGTCCGGCTTGTCCTGCGCCAGCTCGGTGGCGTCGCGCTCGAGTGCCTGGCCGGAGCAGTACGCCTCGATGCAGCCCCGGTTCGGGCAGCTGCCGGGACACGGCGGCCCATCCGGATTGAGCGTGAAGTGGCCGAGCTCGGCGCCCAGCCCCTGTGCTCCCCGGAACGTCATCCCGCCCGTCACGACCCCGCCCCCCACGCCCGTGCCGAGGGTGAGCATCACGAGCTCGTCCTCACCGAGGATGTGGGCCTCGGCGAGCGCGGCGCAGTTCGCGTCGTTGTCCACGACCACGGGCACGCCGAAGCGGCTGCCGAGCTCCTCGCGCAGCGGGACGCCGGTGAGCGGGATGTTCACGCTCATCTCGACCGTGCCGGTGGCGAACTCGATCTGCGACGGCACGCCGACGCCGACCGCCTCGGGCTGGCCCGCGGCCTCGATCACTCCCCGTACGGCGGTCTCGATGCCGTCGAGCAGCGCCTCGGTGCTGTGGGTGACGGTCGGATGTTCGACGGCGTGACTGGGTGTGACACCGTCGATCGCCGCTACGGCGACCTTCGTTCCTCCGACGTCGACCCCGAGGACCACGTGGGATTCCTATCCCCGCGAGGCGGCGGAAGCAAGCGCGGGAACGAGCCGTTCACAAGCGGGCCGCCTGCTCATAGCATGGCCACATGAGCCCCACCTCCCGTCGTCTGCTGGGCGGCCTCGACCTCGGCGGCACCAAGATCCAGGCCGTCGTGCTGGACGGGCGGCGCTCGGTGCTCGCCGAGGCGCGGCACCCCACCCCCACGGACGGCGGGCCCCCCGCGGTGATCGACGAGCTGGCCGCGACGCTCGCCGAGGCGTGCTCCCAGGCCGGCATCGAGCCGGGCGATCTCACGGGCGTCGGCGTGGGCTCCCCCGGTGCCATCGATCCGCGCCAGGGCGTTGTGACCGACGCGCGTAACCTGCCCGGGGAGGGCGCTCCGATCGAGATGGGCGCCGGCCTGCGCAAGCTCACGGGGGTGCCCGCCTACATCGACAACGACGTGACCGTGGGGGTCAAGGCCGAGTACGTACTCGGTGCCGCGCGACGCTCGAAGTCCCTGCTCGGGGTCTGGTGGGGCACCGGCGTCGGCGGCGGGCTCGTGCTGGACGGCGAGACCTGGGAGGGCCGCGGCGCGGCCGGCGAGCTCGGTCACGTGGTGGTCAAGATCGGCGGCGCCCGCTGCACGTGCGGCCGCAAGGGCTGTCTCGAGGCCTATGCAGGGCGCGGTGCGATGGAGATCCGCGCCCGGCACCTGCACAAGGGCGGCCGCAAGACGGACCTCTTCAAGATCATGGAGAAGCGCGGACGCACCCGGCTCACCTCGGGCGTCTGGGCGCGGGCGCTCGACCACGGCGACCAGGTGGCCATCGAGCTGATGGATCGGGCCGTGGACGCGCTCGGGGCCGGGATCGCCTCCGCGGTGAATCTGCTCGACGTGGAGACCGTCGTGGTGGGCGGCGGGCTCGGCACGCGGCTCGGCGAGCCATACGTGGAGCGCATTCGGGAGGCGATGAAGCCGCACCTGTTCGTCGACGAGCGCCCGCCTCAGGTGATGTGTGCGGCGCTCGGCGACCTCGGCGGAGCCATCGGTGCCGCGCTGCTCGTGCCGCCGGGGTCCCGGCGCCGCGACGCTCAGCGCCCCAGATGACGCTGGACCGTGAGCGCGTAGACCATGGAGCTGCGCACCAAGGCGTCGAGCTCGACGTACTCGTCGGGTCCGTGCGCCACCTCCAAGCGGCCTGGACCGTACGCAAAGGCGGGGATGCCCTCCCGCGCGTACCAGCGCGTCTCGAGCAGGCCCGGACAAAGCTCGAAGTGCGGCGGCGCCCCCTCCACCTCGGCGACCGAGTCGGCGAGCGCGCGCGCGAGCGGAGCATCCTGGCTCGAGCCGGCGGCATCTCCCTCCTGCAGGATCTCGACGTCGATCTCGATGCCGCGGTCGTAGAACGGCTCCAGCAGACCGAGCAGGCGCCCCTTCTCGGTCTCCAGGGACTCCTCCGGATTCGGGCGCCGATCGACGGTGAACGTGCAGGCACCCGGCACGACGTTGAATCCGCTTCCGCTCCGGCAACGGCCGCCGATCAGCAGGATCGACCGGCGCGCAGCCTCCGGCTCGATGGTGTACGCCGTGCTGCGTTCCGCTACATCGGCTCCAAGCGTACGCAGGGCGCCAGCGACGTCGAGCATGCGTTCGAAGGCGTTGACGCCCTCGTGGGCCAGCCCCACGTGGGCCTCCCGGCCATGCACCGTCACCTCCAGGGTGACCGCGCCGCGGTTGGCGTTCCAGACCACCCCACCGGTCGGCTCGGCGGTGAGCATCCCGGCCGCATCCGGAGCGAGCAGGCCGCGCTCGGCCAGCATGCGTGACCCTGCTCGACCGCCGGTCTCCTCGTCGGGAACGAAGTTGAAGCCGACCCGGCCATCAAGTTCGGCCCCGACGTCGCGCAGGGCAGCTACGGCGTAGAGCATCGCGGCGAGTCCACCCTTCATGTCGCCGCTGCCGCGACCCCGGAGCCGGCCCGCATCGACGACGGGGTTGAACTGGTCCGGATGCTGTGCCGGGACCACGTCGTAGTGGCCGTGCAGGTAGAGGCATCGGCCTGAGCCGCCGGTACCTCCCTGTACACAGTGGCCGACGGTGCGAGGTGCGAAACCGAGCTCCGCGAGCTCGTCCGAGAGAAGCTCGGCACACTCGCGGTAGCCGCGCCCTGGCGGATTCTCCGACGGCACGGACACCAGCCGCCGCGTCAGGTCGACGATCCGCGGCTCGTAGGAGCGAACGGCATCGCGGATGGCTGTCCCCAGGGCGGTGTCCATCTGCGGCGGAGCCTAAAGGGGCTCTGAGTCCCTCGCCGGCCCCATCGCGAATCGTGATCGATGCGCTCGCATCTCGATCTTTGACTTCTCGCCCGCGAGCGCTGATCATCAATCGGGCCATGGAGCTCCGTCACCTTCGCAGTCTGGTCGCTGTCGCCCGCCACGAGTCGTTCACCAAGGCCGGCGAGGACCTCCACCTTGCGCAATCCGCGATCTCCCAGCATGTCCGCCGGCTCGAGGAGGAGCTCGGCGTCGAGGTGTTCCGCCGCTCGAGCCGCTCGGTCGACCTCACCGCAGAGGGAAGGCTCGTGCTGGCCTACGCCAAGCGCGTGCTCGACGAGGTGGAGGGCCTGCACACGGAGCTCGAGGAGATGACGGGCCTGCTCCGGGGGGAGCTGCGCATCGGGGGCATGTACCCGACGGGGCTCTACGACCTCGCCGCCGTGCTCGCCGACTTCCGCGCCGAGCACCCCGGCGTGTCGATCCACATGCTCGAGGGCACGCAGGACGAGCTGCTCGGGATGCTCCGTGTGGACGAGCTGGACTGCGTGTTCACCGCGGTCGATCCCGACGCCATCGGCAACGAGTTCGCGGCGACCCTGCTGTGGGAGGACGAGTTCGTGGTCGCCCTTCCGGTGGATCACCCGCTCACGGAGCGCCCTCACGTGACGCTCGAGGAGCTCGCCCGCGAGGACCTGATCGCCTACCGCGAGAACTCGGCCATACGGCGGCGGCTCGAGCGCAAGATGGGCGAGCGCGGCCTCAAGCCCCGCAACGCCTTCGTCACCACGGAGATCGGCGCCGTGCGCACGCTGGCCAGCAAGGGACTGGGCGTGGCCGTGATGCCACGCAGCGTCGCCGAGGAGGACGGGCCCGCGATCGTGTGGCGCCCGCTGGGACCGGAGGCGCTGACCTGGCCCGTGGCCCTGATCTGGCGGGCCACACGCCGCCAGCCGCCGGCGGCCAAGGTCTTCCTGGCGCTGGCGCTGGCGCGCGCCGAGGAGCAGTCCTCCGCGACGGCTCTCTCGCACCTCGCGGCGTAGCACAGCCCGACACCAGTCGGTCGATGACTTTTCCGCCGCTGCCGCGATCCGCTCGGCGAGCTCGCGCACCCGCACCCGGTGGCCGGTGGCGACTCCTCCTACTCTCGCGCCGAGTGTCGGATTAGTCGGCCTCAGGCCGACGGAGCCGACACTCGGCCCGCTCAGCCCGGCCTGCGCACGCCCACCTCGTCGAGGTGCGCGAGCAGGTCCCCGGGGTCCTCGTAGACCCGGAAGGCGCCGGCGTGGATCAGCTCCTCGCGCCCGTAGCCGCCCGAGAGGAAGCCGATGCCGAGCGCGCCGGCGCGGCGCGCGGCGAGCAGGTCCCAGACGCTGTCCCCGACCACGATGCTGTCGCGGATCTCAACGCCGATCTTCGCCGCCGCGGTGAGGAACAGGTCCGGGTCGGGCTTCGCGTAGCGCACCAGGTCACGCGTGACCATGGGGACGTCGGGCTGCAGGCCGAGCAGCTCCCGGGCGGGCCCGGCCGTGCGCTCGGCGCCGCTCGTGGCGATCGCCCACGGGATGCCCTGCTCGTTCAGTCCCGCCAGCAGCTCCCGCGCACCGGGCAGCGGCCGCACGCTCGAGTAGTGGCTCCGATAGGCCTCGGCATGGAGGTCCGGCAGTCGCGCGAGCGTGGCGTCGTCGAGCTGCTCGCCCAGCTCGCGTCGCAGCGCCGCCACGAACAGGCCGCCGCTCATGCCGATCCGGCGGTGGATCTTCCAGACCGCCAGGTTCACCCCCACCTGCTCGAGCGCCTCGCGCCACGCAATCACGTGCTGGTAGACGCTGTCGATCAGCGTTCCGTCAAGGTCGAACAGGAACGCTGAGTCTTTCTGGCCTTCCACCGGCATAGCTTTAGCGCATGCGAACGCGGCGAGGCCTCGCCGATTGGATCTACGGAACCGTGCTGGCCACCTCCCTGGTGGCGGCCTTCAGCGAGGACGAGGACTATGACGAGGTCGCGATCGCGATCGCCGTGTTCGTCACGAGCCTCGTGTTCTGGCTCGCCCATGTGCACGCCGAGCTGTTCGCCGAGCGCTACGCGGCGAAGCGGCCGCTCGAGCGGTCCGAGATCGTGAGCAGGGTGCTCGACCAGTGGTCGATGGTCTCCGCCGCCTTTCCCGCGGTGATCATCATGCTGCTCGCCGCGCTCGGGCTCTTCTCGCGGATCTGGGCGGAACGGCTGGCGATCGGCTTTGGCGTGGGCGCCTTGATCGCGCTCGGGCTCGCGATCGGGCGCCGGGAGCGCCTCTCGTCCGCGCGGCTGATCGGCGTCACGGCGCTGAACGCCTTCTTCGGGGTGGTGCTCGTGGGCTCAAGATCCTGGTTCACTGGGCCGCACCGAACACCCATAGGTTCGAAGTTGTTCGAGCCTGTTCGGTTATAGTCGCCCTCATGCTTCCCGCCGAGCGTCGTGAGCAGATCCTTCGGGCGGTCCGGTCGGGCACCACCCAGGTAAGCGAGCTGGCCGCCGCGTTCGGCGTCTCGGACATGACGGTCCGGCGCGACCTGAGCGACCTCGAGCGCGGGGGCAAGCTCACGCGCGTGCACGGCGGCGCCGTGGGCGTGACGCAGGAGCGCCCCTTCGCCGAGATCGCCGTCGAGCGCTTCGAGCAGAAGGACGCCATCGGCGCGCTGGCCGCCTCGACGATCGAGGACGGACAGACCGTGATCCTCGACGTTGGCACCACCACGCTGCAGGTGGCCCGACACCTCCGTGGCCGGTCCCTGTCGGTGATCACGAGCAACCTGGCCGTCTACGAGGAGCTGCTGCCCGAGGAGTCGATCGAGCTGGTGCTGCTCGGCGGCGTCGTGCGTCGCAACTACCGCTCGCTGGTGGGCATGCTGGCCGAGGACGCCCTCAGGCAGCTGCGTGCCGACGTCGCCTTCCTCGGCGCGAGCGGGGTCGAGGACGACCTCGGGGTGGTCGACACGACCATGGTCGAGGTTCCGATAAAGCGGGCGATGATGGCCGCCGCGGCGCGCTCGGTGCTGCTCGTGGACTCCGCGAAGTTCGAGATGCGCGGCGTGGTCCGGGTCTGCCAGGCGGACGCACTCGACGCGCTCGTGAGCGACTCCGGCATTCCCAAGCGCGCGCGGGCGGCGCTCCAGCGTGCCGGGGTGGAGGTGCTCGTCGCGTGAAGCTGACGATCGTCGGCGGCGGCGGGTTCCGCGTTCCGCTCATCTACGGTGCGCTGCTGGAGCGGGCCCCTGCGCTCGGGCTCGAGGAGGTGGTCCTCCACGACGTGGACCCGGACCGCCTGACCCGCATCGTCACCGTGCTCGAGGGCCAGGTGGCCGAGTACGGCGAGCGCCTCCCCTTCCGCGAGTCGACGGAGCTCGATGACGCCGTTGATGGAGCCGACTTCGTCTTCTCAGCCATCCGCGTCGGGCGGCTGGAGGGACGGGTGATCGACGAGAGCGTTCCGCTCAGCCACGGCGTGCTCGGCCAGGAGACGACCGGTCCGGGGCGGCATCTGCTTCGCCATCCGCACCATCCCGGCCATGGTGGCGCTCGCGGAGACGATCGACGCCCGCGTTGAGGCACGCCTGGAGCAGGATCATCGGCGTGGCACCACGCGCAGGATGGCATCGAAGGCAAAGAAGTCGACCCGGAGCGTGCGGCTGCGGCGGTCGTAGCTCCAGGCCGACCGGGGCAGCGGCCTCCCGTTCTTCAGGACCGCGGCGGGCACGAACGGCCGCCGCAGCGTGCTGAGCGAGGCCTGGAGCCGGACATGGGGCCGGCCCGCGACGGCGATCCGCAGGACCCAGCCGTCGCGCCGCTCGGCGGAGCGCAGCCGGCCGTCCTCGCCGAAGCGCGCGCTCGACGTTCCCCGCGGTAAGGCGAGTAGGTCGAGGCGGTCGCGGCGGTCGGCGAGGTTCACGAGCCCCGGCGTGGTCGCTCCGTAGCTCGCCAGCGTGTCCACCTCGGGGGCGAGCAGCGGCAGGAGCGTCCCCGCGCGCGCCAGCAGCGGCAGCTCCGCGAGCGGCGCCGGCAACGTGACGCGGCGGCCGCCTCGCAGCAGCCGCGCCCGGCCGAGCCGCAGCCCCCCGCTGCGCTCGACGTACGCGGCCGAGCGCCATAGGTCGATCCAGTGCCCGCGCGGCAGGTAGACCCGGCGGCGTCGCTGTCCCGGGCTGGTCACGGGAGCCGCGAGCAGGTCGGGGCCAAACAGGAAGGCGTCGTCCGTCGCCGCGGCGCGACGGTCGCTCGGATAGGCGAGCGCGAGGTGGCGCATGATCGGCATCCCGGTGCGCCGGTACTCGCGATCGGCCGCGACCAGGTACGGGTAGAGCTGCGTGCGCAGCTTGGCCCAGCGCCGCCAGACCGGCAGCATCGAGCGCTCCCAGATCTGCGGCCGCTCGTCCTGGTCGAACCCCACCCCCTCGGCCTTCGTCCGCATCACGCCCGACACGGCGCCGAACTGGATCCAGCGCGCCAGCAGCTCGGGCGTCAGGCGCTGGTCCGAGAGGGTGAAGAAGCCGCCCACGTCGGAGCCCCAGAGCGAGATGCCTGACAGCCCCATGGTCAGCCCCTGGGTGACCTGGGAGCGCAGGCCGTCGAAGCCCCACCCGGTGGTGGGATCGCCGCCCCAGACGACCGGCGCGTAGCGGTGCACGCCGGTCCAGCCGGACCGCACGAAGCGCACGAGCGCCCGCCGGGCCGAGCGTGCGAACCGCATGCCCGAGCGGTGGAAGAGCACCGGATACAGGTTGTGCAGCTGGGCGCCCGTCATTCCGTTGGCGGAGACGGCGTCCGGCGGCACGTATTCCCCGAAGTCCTCCATCCAGCCGTCGTAGCCGCTCGCCACGGGCCGCGCGAGCAGCGAGGCGTAGTACGCGTCGGCACCTGGTGCGCCGAAGTCGATCATCGCTAGCGGCTTGACCGCGTTGCTCACGAAGGCGTCGAAGGCGTAGATCGAGCCGTCGGGGCGACGCAGGAACACGCCGCGCTCGAAGGCGTCCGCGTAGTCCGTGCAGACGGCCTCGCGCGTGTAGCTGAGCACCGCGAGGCCGTGCCGGTGGAGCTCCTGCGTGCGCGCCCGCTCCGCCTCCTCGAGGCCCACGTCCGAGCCGCACGGCAGGTGGTGCATGTGCGTCTCGGCCACCGACACCGGCGCGTCGCCGAGGCGCAGACGTCGCACGTACGACAGCTCGTCGGGCGGCCGGAACGCGTGGCCCGTCTGGAACCAGGGGCCGAGCAGCCAGGGGGCGGCCGGCGCCGGCTGGCGCCCCGTCACGCGGGTGAGCTGGCGCACGAGCGCGGCGGGGGGCCCGGCAAAGAGACGCAGCCGCAGCTCGGCCGCGGTCGTCTCCACGCTCCAGACGCCGCGTCGCTCGGTCCCGAGGCGGAAGTTCGTCTCCTCGTGGTTGGTCACGAGCACGCCCCAGCCGCCGGTGGAGAGCAGCCAGGGCATCGGGAAGTAGGTGGCGTCGCGGCGCGGGAACAGCGCCCAGTCGGGCACGGCCGGGTCGACCACCTGGTACTCGCTCGGCTGGTAGGGACCCTCCTGCACGTAGGCCTGCACGTCGCGCCCGCGCTGGTCGACGGCGTTGGAGCGCTCGCCGAAGCCCATGTAGCGCTCGCCGCGGTGCGCCACGAACCCGATCCGGATCGCCTCGACCGGCGGGCCCGGACCCTGTACGGAGGCGCGGATCTCGCCCCGATCGCCGGTGCCCAGGGCCAACGCCAGCCGGCGTCCAGTGGGATCGTCCGTGCGCAGCTCCGCCACCGCACCGCGGCGCTCGACGAGGCCGGTGACCCGGTACCAGAGCCCGCCGGAGCGGAACCCGAGCCGCGCCGCCGGCGCCTCGGCGAGCAACGTTCGTCCGCCGTCGATCACGCGCAGCCGGCCGCTCGGGTCGACCTGCGCAACCGGCTCGGCAAGCGCCGGCTCCGCTAGGGCCAACGTGAGCAATCCGAGCACGGCCGCGAGCTTCACGCCCGTCGATGGTGCCAGACCCTCACGCCGGCAGCCGTGGACGTGGTCGGAGGCGCGCCAGCAGCACCGCGCCAACGAGGGCCGCGGCCAGCGCCCCGCCGCCCGCGATGCCGAAGGTGCCGCGCGGGCCGACGAGGCTCACCAGCACGCCGCCCCCGGCGTAGGCGAGCAACTCGACCACCGTCATCCCGCCGTGATACGCGCTGTACACCCGGCCCCGAATGCGGTCCGGAACGCGGGCCTGGATCAGCACCCGCATGGCGACGTTCTCGGTGCCGTTGCAGGCGCCGCCCACGAGGAAGAGCCCGAGCGCCACGGTCAGCGTCGGCGCCGCGCCCGTCAGCGCCAGGCTGACCCCGGTGCCCATGCTCATGAGGACGACCGTACGCGCGGAATTCCGCGCCGTGAGCAAGCGGCCAGCGCCGAGCGCGCCGGCGGTCATGCCGAGCCCCCAGGAGGCGGCAAGCGCGCCGAAGCCCGCATCGCCCGCCCCGAGCTCACCCTTCACGAGGAAGACCTCGGCCACGTTGACCGCGCCCGCGAACAGCACAGCCGACCCCAGCACCAGGACACTGAGGCGCAGCACGCGATCGCCGCCGAGCGTCCGCAGCCCGGCGGTCATGCCGGTTGCCCCCTCCCCCGCGACCTCGGCCCCGGGGTGGCGGCGCGTTCGCAGCGCCATGGCGGCGCCGACCGCGAAGGTGCCAGCGTCCACGAGCATCGCGGTCCCCGATCGAGGGCGCCGGTCAGGATGCCGCCGCTCAGGACGCCGATGGTCAACCCGGCGTAACGCGCCGCCTCCAGCATCCCGCTCGCACGCGGGGCCCGCTCCTCGCCCACCACGCGCGGCAGGAGCGAGAACAGCGCCGGCGACTCCACCGCCAGCCCGCAGCCCAGCACGAACGCCAGCGCGACGGTCGCGGCGACGGAGTCCACGAGCGCGAGCCCGACCGCGACGACCGCCTGGCCGGCGGCGGTGAAGGCGAGCACCCGCGTCGTCTCGACCCGATCGACCAGCCAGCCGGCGATCGAGTTGAAGAGACCGGCGGGAATGCCGAGCGCCACGAGCAGGGCCGCCACGGCGACCCCCGACCCGCTCGCCTCCTGGACGCGAATCGTGAGGGCGATGACGGCGAGGAAGTCGCCGAACATCGATGCGCCCCACGCCGCGAGGATGAGCCTGAAGTCCCGCTCCGCCAGGACCGACCTCGTCACGGCGGACCGTATCGCCCACCGCCTGGATGGACGGACCTCCCGCGACATCACGCCCGTACAGGTCTTATGTCCCGCCGAGTTCGCATCGGCGCGGCGGCCCTCGCCGGCGCCTGCTCGCTCACCCTCGCGGGGTGCGGCTGGCACGACCTCCTGGCGGGGCTGCCCGACCGGCCGGCCCACGGGCCGGCGCGGGCGGAGGCCCGCATCGAGTGGAAGCGCTCGCTGGCGCTCGGCAGCCCGGCGAGCGGTCGGCTCGTCCGCGGCGTGCTGCTACCCGCTCAGGGCAGGCACTTCTTCACCTGGGATCCGGTGAGGCGCCGCTCCCCGAACCGCGCCTGGCGGCGCTGGGGCACGGATCGGCTGGTGCGGCTCATGCTGCGGATCGCGCGCCGGTACCGCGCCGCCCATCCGAACGCCGCCCGCATGGCCGTGGGCGACCTGAGCCGCCCGCACGGCAGCGACTTCGGCCCGCGCTTCGGCTACATCGGGCACGCGAGCCACCAGAACGGCCTCGACGTGGACGTCTACTACCCGCGCGCCGATGGCCGCGAGCGGGCCCCGCGCTTCGCCTCGGAGATCGACCGGCGGCTGTCGCAGGACCTGGTCGACCGCTTCGTGCTGGGCGGGGCGGTCGCGATCTTCGTGGGACCGAACACGGGCCTGACCGGCCCGCCCGGAGTGGTGGCCCCGCTCGTGAACCACGACAACCACCTGCACGTGCGGATTCGCCAGGAGGCGGCGATCGACTAGATCTCGACCCGGCGCGGCCGCGGCGGCTGCGCGAAGAGGCGCCACAACCCGGCCTCCGGCATGCGTTGCACCGGGAAGCCGCCGACATGGGCCTCGCCCTCGAGCAGGCTGGCCAGCCTGGGCAGCGTGGCGAAGCGGCTCACCGCGACCACCGAGCGCAGACGCACGGCGAGCGGACGCTCGCCCACCCAGAGGATCACAAGCGGCGGCACGGGAAGCGGCCGGCCCGAGCGCGGGTCGGTGGTCGGCGGCAGCGCGCGCACCTCCACCTCGAGGTCGCCACGGACGAATCCCTCCGCCCGCAGGAACGACCGGACCGCTCGCTGCTCCCCAATCACCTAATGACCCTAGGATCGACCGCGGAAATGCGCCACTCGATCATCCGTCTAGAACACACCGATCGGGGCGAGGGCAGTGTCCAGGCGTTCGCACCTGGCCGGGTGAACCTGATCGGCGAGCACACTGATTACAACGACGGACTGTGCCTCCCATTTGCGATCGAATTCGGCGTGACGGTGACGGCGGAGCCGCAGGAGGGTGGCCAGGTCGAGGCTCGCGCGCTCGACTTCGGGGAGGACGACCGCTTCGAGCTGGGCGCCCTCGACCCCGCCGGGGCCCCGTCCGGCTGGCCCCGCTTCGCCCGTGGGGCCGTCGCCGAGCTCACTCGCGAGGGGATCGAGCTGGTCCCCTGCCGGCTCGAGATCTCGGGCGACGTCCCGCGCGGTGCGGGGCTCTCCTCATCGGCCGCCCTCTCGATCTCGCTGTGCCTCGCCCTCTGCGCGGTCGCCGGCGCCGACCCGCCCGACCGGATCTCCCTCGCGCGCGTCTGCTCGCGCATCGAAAACGACTGGTGCGGCGCCCAGACCGGCCTGCTCGACCAGCTCGCCTCGCTGTTCGGAGAGGGGGGCCGGGCCATCTACATCGACATGCGCGACCTGGAGCTGCGCAGCGTGCCCCTCGACCTCGAGGGGCACGTGCTTGCCGTCCTCGACTCGGACGCCCCGCGGAGCCTGTCGTCCTCCGGCTACAACGAACGCCGAGCGGAATGCCGGGCGGCCTGCCGCGCCCTCGGCGTGGAGTCGCTGCGCGACGCCCCCGGCGCCGACGGCCTTCCCGCGCCGCTCGACCAGCGCGTGCGCCACGTGCTGAGCGAGAACGAGCGCGTGGACGCCGCCGTGGCCGCGCTCGACGCCGGTGACCTCGCCGAGCTCGGCCGCCTGCTGGACGCCTCGCACCGCAGCCTGCGCGACAACTACGAGGTGTCGGTGCCCGAGGTCGAGGGTGCCGTCGAGACCTGCAAGCGGGCCGGTGCGCTCGGCGCCCGGATCATGGGCGGCGGCTTCGGCGGCTCCGTGCTCGCGCTTTACCCGGTGGGTACACGGCTCCCCGAGGGATCTGTACTCGTTCGCCCGGGACCCGCGGCACGGATGCAGTGAGCTCAGCACAGCCAACCCCGCTTGGGGAGGCGCTCGACCGGGCGCCGATGACGCCGCTCCATGTGTGCTTCTGGCTGCTCGCCGGCCTCGGGATCATGCTCGACGGCTTCGACTTCTTCATCATCGGAGTGGCCAACCCGCTGATCGCCGAGGACTTCGACATCGGTGCGGTGGAGAAGGGCCTGGTCTCGGCGGCGGCCATCCTCGGCGCCATCGTCGGTGCGGCATTCCTCGGTCCACTCGGCGACCGCTTCGGCCGCACCCGGCTCTTCCGCCTGGACCTGTGGCTGTTCGTGCTTTTCTCGGTGGGATGCATCGTCGCGTGGGACGTCTGGTCGCTGTTCGCCTTCCGCTTCATGCTCGGGATCGCGATCGGACTCGACTACCCGATCGCGGCCAGCTACCTCGCCGAGGTGCTGCCCTCACGGGATCGCGGCCGCTGGCTGGTCGCCGCCTTCAGCCTTCAGGCCGTCGGCATCCTGCTCGGCGCGGCGGTCGGCGTCGTGATCCTGGAGGCGATGCCCGAGGTGGACTCCTGGCGGGTGATGCTCGGCTTCGGCATCGTCCCCGCCCTGATCATCATCGCGTTGCGACGCGGGGTGCCCGAGAGCCCGCGCTGGCTCGCGCAGAACGGCCGTGAGGAGGAGGCCGCGCGCATCACCGAGCCGATCGTGGGCCACCCCGTAAGCGTGACCGCCGCGGACACCGAGCGTCGCGAGCCGGTGCCCGAGGGCCTCAAGGCGCTGGTCCAGCCCCAGCTCTTCAGCCGCCGCCTGAGCCGCCGCACCGCCTTCACCGCCGTGCCGTGGTTCCTGATGGACATCGCCGCGTACGGGGTCGCATCTTCACGCCGACGCTGCTGGCGGCGATGGCGCTTGCCGGCCGCGACGCCACGTTCATGGCCGACGACATCGCCTCCACGAAGGGCACGGCCACACTCGACATCTTCCTCGTGATCGGCTTCGCGATGGCGATCCTGCTCGTCGACCGCGTCGGCCGCGTGCCCCTGCAGCTCGCCGGCTTCCTCGTGATGGCGATCGCCCTGTCCATCCTGGCGACCGCGGAGGCGCTCGACGGCGGCGGCGACGCGCACCTCGGCATGGTCGTGCTGGGCTTCATCCTGTTCAACACCTTCATGAACGCCCGGCCGAACGCGACCACCTATGCGCTGCCGGCCGAGGTGTTCCCGTCAGAGGTGAGGGCGGCCGGGCACGGCTTCGCGGCCGCGTCGGCGAAGCTCGGCGCCGCGCTCGGCGTGTTTCTCTTCCCCATCCTGATCGACGACATCGGGACGAGCGCGCTGCTGTTCGTCATCTCCGGCACGTCGCTGGTCGGGTTCGCCGTCACCTATGTCTTGAGGATCGAGCCGCGCGGCCGCTCCCTCGACGAGGTCTCGGGAGCCTCCATCGCCGCGATCGCTCCGCGCCCGGCGCCCCCATAGGCCAGGATCGCGGCCGCCGCCAGCAGCAGCACCGATCGCACCCGCGTCTGATACAACCGTGCGGCTCGTGGACCGCCGACTGGCCTACAAGAATCTGCGCACCGGCCTGATCGCGGGCGCGATCGCGCTCGTGGTGTTCGCCCTGTCCTGGGTCGTGGGGCTCGTCTACTGATGGCCGACGAGCAGGTCCATACCAATGGGCCCGAGGCGCCTCCCCCGGGCGAGGCGATCCACCTCCCGGGCCCCTCCTACCTGCCCGTGATCACCGCGGCCGGGGTCACGTTCGCCATCGTCGGCATCGTGCTCTCGTGGATCCTGGTGGTGCTCGGCGGCGCGGTCGCGGTGTACGCGATCTGGCGCTGGGTGCGCGACACGCGTCGCGATATCTCCGAATTGCCGCTACAGCACCACTAGCCGGCTAGAGCGTCGGCTGGAGGTCGTTCGGCAACTCGCTCGTTGCGCCGTCGGACACCCAGCAGCGCACGATGTCGCGCATCGACAGCACGCCGATCAGCTCGCCGCCGTCCACCACAACGAGGTGACGGAAGCGGCCCCGGACCATCGCCTCGGCGGCACGCTCGAGCGACCACTCGGGCGAGGCGAACGTGAGGTCGGAGGACAGGTGCTCGCCCACGCGCTCGGTGTCCGGGTTCTCGCCTCGTCCGACCGACAGGAGGATGTCGCGCTCGGTGATGATGCCGGGACCGGGCTGCTCCGGATCCATCACGACGGCGGCCCCGACGCCGCGGTTGGCCATCGAGCGAGCGGCATCGCGAAGGGAGTGGCCGGGGTTGATCGTGAGGACCACGTCGCTCATTCCGGCGCGAACCTGCATGGACTCTCCTTCGAAGTCGAGATAGTGACGATCGGCTCAATGATCAGCCTACAAAACCTGCCATCCATTTGTGGCGTTGGCGCGTATTACCCACACGTGCGCCAGTCGACCCAGCACCGACGGCGGGCCCTGTTCCACGAGGCCCTCGCCACCATCCGAAGGGACTACACGGACGAGGCCCTGTCGCTGGGCACCGTCGCGCACGCCATCGCAACCTCGCGGCGCCAGCTCCAGCGGGTGTTCGCGGAGCACGGCACGAGCTTCAGGAGCGAGCTCCAACGGGTGCGCATGAGCCGCGCGGCCGAGCTTCTGCGTGACGGCGAGCTGCCCGTCTCGAGGGTGGCCCGGGCGGTCGGCTACCGCCAGCCGGCCCAGTTCTCGAAGGCCTTCCGGCGCCACCACGGCCGTCCGCCCTCGGAGCTCCGCGCGGGGAGCGAACGGGCAGCAGCCTGACCGCCCCTAAGCGCCGACCACCTGGGCCGGCCACACATCAGCGGGGGACCGGGGGCGCGAGCCTCCGGATGCCATCCGGGACGGCCCGAAGCGCCGCGTCGTTGAATAGACTCGCGCGCCGATGAGCGAGAGGGACCCAGGAGCCGGGATTCCGGCGGGCCCGCCGGAGGAGGATCCGCGGATCGAGGGGGAGAAGCATCCCGTCGCGAGGATGATCGCGATCGGGATCGTGGCCTCCGTGATCGGCGTTGCCATCTGCCTGACGATCGACTGGTTCCCCGCCGACGCCTCGGGGGCCGCGAACGACATCGACACCGCCTACGACGTGCTGCTGATCTGCTCGGTGCCGATCTTCGTCCTCGTGATGACGATCGCGATCTACAGCGTCATCCGGTTCCGTGCGAAGCCGGGCGACATGCGCGACGGCGCCCCGATCCACGGCAACACGCGGCTCGAGATCTTCTGGGTGACGGTCCCATTCTTGATGGTCTCAGCGCTCGCCGCCTACGCCTGGATCACCCTGGACGACATCGAGGCGAAGCAGCGCGACGAGCTGGCGGTGAACGTCACGGGCCAGCAGTTCACCTGGACCTTCGGGTATCCCGGCGAGCAGGTCCGGTCCGCCACCCTCGTGCTGCCCGAGAACCGTCCGGTGGACTTCCGGATCAAGACGAACGACGTGATCCATTCCTTCTGGGTGCCCGAGTTCCGCCTGAAGTCGGACGCCGTGCCGGGCCTGACCACCCACATCCGCCTGACCCCCGACCGGATCGGGCGCTATCAGGTGGTCTGCGCCGAGCTGTGCGGCATCGGACACGCCACCATGCGCCAGAACGTGCGTGTAGTTCCGCCCGAGGAGTTCGACCGCTGGCTCGCCTCGCAGCGCGCGGCCCAGGGCCCGGCGGCCGGAGGCGGCGGCGAGCAAGGCGGCGGCGAGCAAGGCGGCGGCGAGCAGGGCGGCGGCGAGCAGGGCGGCGGCGAGCAGGGCGGCGGACAGCAGGCCGCCGCCGAGGGCGAGCAGCTCTTCACGGAGAACGGCTGCAGCTCGTGTCACACGCTCAGCGCTGCCGGGGCCGACGGCACCGTCGGACCGGATCTCGACGACATCTCGAAGCCCGACGAGGCCTATATCCGCGAGTCGATCGTCGATCCCAACGCGACGATCGCGAAGGGCTTCAACCCGGACATCATGCCGGGCGACTTCGGGGACAAGCTCTCCCCGGATGAGGTCGATGCGCTCGTGAGTTACCTTCTGGAGGCGCAGCGATGACCCTCACCCGTCGTCTTCTCGCACCCGGCTGGTACCGCGCCGCCCTCGGCACAGCGGCCGGCTTTGGCCTGGGCATGGGGATCGTGTGCGCGGTCCGGGCGCTGTACGGCTGGGACCCGATCGTGGACTGGAACGCGATCATCACCGTGGGCGCCCTGATCGCGGCGCCGCTCGGCTACCTGGTCGGGATCGGCTGCTTCGACTACTGGTTCTACTGGGCCTCGGGCAGGCCCACCCGGCCCGAGGACCACTCCGGTCACGGCGCGTACTCGTGGAAGGACTACTTCCGCGTGAACACCGATCACAAGGTGATCGGCATCCAGTACATCTGCACCACGTTCTTCTTCTTCGTGGCGGGCGGCCTGATGGCGATGCTGATGCGCGCGGAGCTGGCCCAGCCCGGCACGCAGTTCGTGGACCCGAACACCTTCAACGGCCTCTTCTCGGTCCACGCCTCGATCATGATCTTCCTGTTCATCATTCCGGTCTTCGCCGGGATCGCGAACTTCGTGATCCCGCTGATGATCGGAGCGCCGGACATGGCGTTCCCGCGCTTGAACGCCCTCTCGTACTGGATGCTGCCGGTCGGCGGCGTGATGATGCTCGCCAGCTTCTTCGCCGAGGGCGGCGCCTTCGCAACGGGCTGGACCGCCTACGCGCCGCTGTCCACCGAGACCCCGCTCGGCCAGCAGTTCTTCACGGTCGGCGTGCAGTTCGCCGGGGCCTCATCGATCGCCACCGCGCTCAACTTCCTGGTCACGATCATCACGATGCGCGCCCCCGGCATGACGTTCTGGCGCATGCCGCTGCTCGTGTGGGCCAACTTCACGACCTCGCTGCTCGTCGTGATCGCCACGCCGTTCATCGCCGGGTCGCAGTTCTTCGTCCTGCTCGACCGCACACTCAGCACGCACTTCTTCGACCCGTCCACGAACGGGGACGTGCTGATGTACCAGCACGTCTTCTGGTTCTACTCCCACCCGGCGGTCTACATCATGATGCTGCCGGGCTTCGGGATCATCAGCGAGGTCATCTCGACCCACGCCCGCAAGCCGATCTTCGGCTACCGGATGATGGCCTTCTCGCTCGTGGCGATCGTGATCTTGGGCTTCTCGGTCTGGGCCCACCACATGTTCGTGTCGGGCATGTGGAGCTGGCTGCGGGTGCCGATGATGATCACCACGATGCTGATCGCGGTGCCAACCGGCATCAAGATCTTCTCGTGGCTCGCCACGCTCTGGCGCGGCGTCATCCACCTGCGAACGCCGCTGCTGTTCGCGCTCGGCTTCATCACGATGTTCACGCTGGGCGGGATCAGCGGGATCATGCTCGCGGTCATCCCGTTCACCATCCACGTGTCGGACACGTACTTCGTGGTGGCCCACATCCACTACGTGCTGTTCGGCGGCTCCGTGTTCACGATCTTCGCCGGGATCTACCACTGGTTCCCGAAGATGACCGGGCGGATGTACGACGAGACGCTCGGGCGCATCCACTTCTGGCTGTCGTTCATCTTCTTCAACCTCACCTTCGGCCCGATGCACTTCGTGGGCATCGACGGCATGCCGAGGCGGGTGGCGGACTACGCCGAGCAGTACGCGACCTGGAACGCGATCATCTCCATCTCGGCCTTCATCTTCGGCCTGTCGTTCCTGGTCTTCGTCTACAACATGGTCGCCTCGTGGCGGCACGGGCCGCTCGCCGACGCCAACCCTTGGCGGGCCCACTCGATCGAGTGGCAGGTCTCCTCGCCGCCGCCGGTGTTCAACTTCGACGAGATCCCGACCGTTGTCGGCGGCCCCTACGAGTACGGCGTCCCCGGCGCCGTACACGCCGTGTTCAAGGAAAAGGCGCCGGCGGGCGCCGCCGTGCCCGCCCCGGCGGGCGGAGGCGGGGCTCCGCCACCCACTGAATGAAGCGCATCCTCGTAGTCGCCAACGAGACGGTGGCCGGCAGGCCCCTTCTCGACGCCGTCAAGCGCCATGCCGACGCGGGCGAGGTCGACGTCCATGTGATCTGCCCGCAGAACCAGCCGCGCCACGGCTACGTCATCTACGAGTCGATGGTGCGCGAGGCGGCCGAGAACCGGCTGCGGATGACCCTGGCGTTGCTGCGCGAGGCCGGCATCGAGGCCGAGGGCGAGGTGATGGACCCGGACCCGTACGCGGCCGTGATGGATGCCGTCGGCGCGCGGGACTACGACGAGATCATCATCTCGACCCACCCGGAGACCCGCTCAGGTTGGCTCCGCGAGGGGCTCGTGGACCGCGTCAAGCGCGCCACCCGCCGGCCCGTCGAGCACGTGGTGGTGGACCTCGACGCTGAGCGCGACGACGTGAAGCGCACCCTCGTGGTCGCCAACCAGACGGTGGCGAGCGACGAGCTGCTCGAGGTGCTGCGGCTCAAGGCCGCCGACGAGCCGCGCCGCTTCATCGTGATCTGCCCGCAGTCCGGCGACAACGGCGACGCCGGCGCGGACGGGGCCGCCGAGCGGCTCGCCCACACGCTGAAGGCGCTGGAGGATGCCGGGCTGGAGGCCATCGGCCAGGTCGTGCACCCCGACCCGTTCACCGCCGTTCAGAACGCCCTCCAGTTCTACGCGCCGGACGACATCGTCATCTCCACGTTCCCCGAGACCCGCTCCGGCTGGATGCGGAGCGACCTCATCGGGCGGGTGCAGGCCTCCACCGGCAAGCCCGTGGAGCACGTCGTCAGCGAGGAGGGCGAGGGCTGATGGAATCCGCCTCGGTCGCCGTCGAGCACGAGCATCACGGCCCGCCCGCAGCGAACGTCTCGTCGCGGGTCGAGGCGCAGGTCCTCGGGATGCTGCTTTTCATCATCTCGGAGATCATGCTCTTCGGAGCGTTCTTCACGGCCTACTTCTTCGTCCGGGTCGTGGGGGAAGCGGAGTGGTTTCCGTTCGACAACTTCGAGCTGCCGGTTGGCATCGCCGCCGTGAACACCGGGATCCTCCTGTCCTCGAGCTTCACGATGCACTGGGCGCTCGAGGGGATCCGCAACGAGAACCACCGCGCCCTCAAGATGGGCCTGCTCACCACCTTCCTGCTCGGGCTCACCTTCCTCACGGTGCAGGTGAACGAGTACGTCCACCTGGGCTTCCCGATCTCCGCGAACTCGCAGAGCACGATCTTCTACAGCCTCACCGGGCTCCACGGCGCGCACGTGTTCATCGGCCTGACGCTGCTCCTGTTCGCGAACATCCGCGCCTTCCGCGGCCACTACACGGCGAAGGAGCACCGCGGGGTCGAGGTGCCGGGGATCTACTGGCACTTCGTCGACATCATGTGGATCTTTGTGTTCTCGACGCTCTATCTGCTCTAGCGCGTGCTGAACCCCCTGCGGTCGGAGCAGGAGGCGTTTCGCTTTCTGCTCTGGACGCTCCTCGTCGTTGCCGTCCTCGTCGGCGTGGTCTTCCTCGTCCGCGTGCTCACATGAACGCCGACGTCGAGCTCGCCGAGCGCGCCGCCCGTGCGGCGGGCGAGCTGCTTCTCTCCTATTACGGGCGGGTGCCCGAGGGGCTTGGCTCGAAGTCGTCGGACACGGATCTCGTGTCGGATGCCGATCGGGAGGCCGAGCGCACGATTCGGGAGCTGCTCGCGGCGGAGCGCCCCGGCGATGGGTTGCTCGCCGAGGAGGGGTCTCACAGCGATTCGGAGAGTGGGCGGCGCTGGATCGTCGATCCGCTCGACGGCACGATCAACTTCCTCTACGGGTTTCCGGCCTGGGCGGTGAGCGTCGCGCTCGAGGACGGGGATGGCCTGGTTGCCGGCGTGGTGCACTCGCCGGTGCACCGCGAGACGTTCTGCGCGCTGCGCGGGGAGGGCGCCTGGCTGCTCGGGGACGGCGAGCGGCAGCGGCTGCGTGTCCGCGACACACGCGAGCTCGCCGTGGCGCTTGTTGCCACCGGCTTCTCGTACGAGCCGCCGCGCCGCGCCCTGCAGGCCGACGTGATGCGCGAGCTCCTCCCCCGCGCCCGTGACATCCGGCGTGCCGGGGCCGCCGCGCTCGATCTCGCCTGGCTGGCCGCCGGGCGGGTGGATGCGTACTTCGAGCGCGGACTCCACCGATGGGATTGGGCGGCTGGTCAGCTTCTCCTCGAGGAGGCGGGCGGCGTGGTCGTGCCGCTCGGCGGCGAATGGCCCGGCATGCTCGCCGCCTCCACGCCCGAGCTGCTCGCCGAGCTGCAGCCGCTCGTCGGCTCGTAGAGCCGCCTTCGCCGGGGAGTCAGCGGACCCTTACGTCGGCGACCTCCTCGTCCGCGGTCAGGTCGTAGGTGCCCGGCTCCACGAGCCGCTCCCCGCCCGCGGTCACCGTGAGGCGGTCGACCGGGAACGACAGGCTCACCGTCCGGCGGTCGCCAGGCCGCAGCCAGACCTTGCGGTAGGCCACCAGGCGGCTGGCCGGGAACGCCTGCGATGGCCCCTGCTTGCTCGCGAACAGCAGCGCCGTGTGCCAGCCGCCACGCTTGCCCTTGTTCGCGAGCTTGAGGTTCACGTGGACGTCGCCCCCGTGGGCCCACGCGTCCAGGTGGCTCCCGTCGAAGCGTGTGTAGCTCAGCCCGTGCCCGAACGGATAGCGCGGGTCGTACGGCTCGCCGGGTAGCCGGTCGTGGGTCAGCGGCGCCTGATCGACGCTCTTCGGCCAGGTCACCGACAGCCGCCCGCTCGGGTTGACCTTTCCGAACAGGACGTCGGCCACCGCGCGACCGCCCTGGGTGCCCGGGAGGTAGGCCATCAGGGCCGCCGCGGCCCCGTCGAGCTGCGGTCCCATGATCAGCGGACGGCCGGCGATCACCACGACCACCACGGGCTTGCCCGTCGCTTCGAGCGCGTCGAGCAGCTCCGCCTGCCCGGCGGGCAGAGCCGCGGTCTCGGTGTCGCCCTCGCCCTCCGCGTAGGGCGCCTCGCCGACCACGGCAATCACCACGTCGGCGCCCCGGGCGCGGCGCACCGCCGCGTCGCGCGCCGCCGCGACCTGCGCGGGATCCTCCGCGGCGTCCCCGTTCGGCACGCCCGCTGCGTAGCGCACCCGGGCGTTCGACCCGACCGCGTCCTCGATGCCCTCCCGCACGGTCACGCCCTCGGGCAGCTCGTCCGGGTTGGTCGCTCCCTGCCAGCCGATCGACCAGCCGCCGAGCTGGTTCGGGATGTTGTCGGCACTCGGGCCGGTGACCAGGACGTTGGCGCGCTCCCGCCGTAGCGGCAGGGTGCCGTCGTTCTCCAGCAGGGTCATCGTCTCCGAGGCAGCCTCGCGCGCCAGCTGGGCATGGTCGCCCTCGATGTCCTCGGCCCGGTCGAGGTCGGCGTACGGCTGCTCGAACAGCCCGAGCCGGAACTTGAGCACCAGGATGCGCCGCACCGACTCGTCGATCCGCTCCTCGCTGATCCGGTGGTCATCCCGTACGAGTTCGATCAGCCTGCTGGTGAAGCCCGTCGCGTCGAGCGGCACCATCGACATGTCGATGCCGGCGTCGAGGGCCATCACTACTGCGTCCTTGTAGCTCGGGGCCACCCCATAGACGGTCTCGAGCTTGATGATGTCCTCCCAGTCCGAGACGATCACGCCGTCGAAGCCGAGCCGCTCCCGCAGCACGCCCGTGAGCAGCCCCCTGTCGGCGTGCACCGGCCAACCGTTGACCGAGCCGGAGTTCGCCATGACCGTCTCGGTGCCGGCGCGGATGCCCCGGGTGAACGACGGCAGGTGCTCGTCCCACAGCTCCCGCTCGGTGAGCGTCGCGTTCTGGCGATCCTTGCCGTTGTCGGGGGCCGAATAGCCGGTGAAGTGCTTGGTCGTGGAGGCCACGCTGTCCTGGGAGGAGAGGTCGCGTCCCTCCAGGCCGGTCACGGTCGCGGCCACCAGGTCTCCGGCGGCCAGCGGCGCCTCGCTGAACGGCTCGTACGAGCGGCCCCAGCGGAGGTCACGCCTGATGTCCGCCACGGGCGCGAAGTCCCAGTGGATGCCGGTGGCTCGCACGTCGCTCGCGGTGGCATGGGCCAGCCGGCGAGCGAGGCCCGTGTTGTAGGCGGCGCCGAGGCCGAACTGGTGGGGGAACATCGTGGCCCCGAGCACGTTGTTGTGCCCGTGCACCGCGTCGATCCCGTAGATGATCGGGATCCCGTGATCCTGGTGCTCCACCGCGAAGCGCTGGATCCGGTTCGTCATCTCGGCCCACGCGCGCGGCGAGTTCACGACCGGGGCGGCGCCGCCACCGGACAGGATCGAGCCGGCCTGGTTCTGATCCAGCACGACCTGGAGCATCTCGTCGTTCAGCTCCGCGCGGTCCCAATCGTTGTTCGGGTCGCCCTGCAGGACGGTCGCGTTGATCTGGGTCATCTGACCCACCTTCTCCTCGAGCGACATGTCCGCCAGTAGGTCGTCGGCGCGCTCCTCGGGCGTCAGACTCGCGTCCAGATAGGTGGGCGTGGACTGCGCGGACGCGGCGCCGACTGCCACGAAGAGCACGAGCAGTACGGGCCACACGACACGGCGTGGACTCATGGTTCCTCCCCCGAGATGTGATTCGGCAGGCTCGCGGTACCGCGCGTAAATTGAGCTAAACATCACCGGTCAAGAGCGGGGGTTATGTTCAAGAACGATCCCAATCATGCTTCCGTCCGGGGCAATAACCTGCGATATTTCGCTCCGTGGCAGCTGCCGGACCAGACGCCCGCCGCGAGCGCAATCGGGTCCGGCTGATGGCGGCGCTGCGCGAGGCGGGGGCCGCGAGCCGCGCCGAGCTCGCTCGGCGGACGGGGCTCTCGCGCACGACCGTCGCAAGCCTGGTCGGCGATCTGGAGTCGGAGGGCGTGCTGATCGAGCGCGAGGACGGGGTGGGCGCCTCTCCTCGTGGGGGCCGGCCCCCGCGACTGCTGTCCTTCAGCCGGTCGGCCGGTGTCGCGATCGGGATCGATTTCGGCAAGCGCCACCTCCGTGTGGCCGCTGCGGACCTGAGCCACGCCATCCTCGCGGAGGCCGAGCGCCCGGCGCGTGCGGAGGATCCGGCCGAGACTGGCCTGGAGGCGGCGGTGGCGCTGGTCGAGGAGGTGATGGCCGGCGCGGGCGTCGAGCGCGAGGAGGCGGTTGGAGTCGGCATGGGCCTACCGGGACCGATCGATCGCCGGTCGGGTCGGGTCGGCTCGTCGTCGATCCTGCCCGGCTGGGTTGGTGTGCGCGCGGCCGAGGAGCTCGGCTCCCGCCTCGGTCTGCCCGTCTCGGTCGACAACGACGCCAACCTGGGCGCGCTTGCCGAGCTCCATTGGGGTGCCGCGGCCGGGCGCCGCAACGTCGCCTATCTGAAGGTGTCGACCGGGATCGGCGCCGGGCTGATCATGGACGGTCGCCTCTTCCACGGGACGGGCGGCATGGCCGGCGAGATCGGCCACACGATCATGGACGAGCAGGGTCCAGTCTGCCGCTGCGGCAAGCGTGGTTGCCTCGAGACCCTGGCCGGCGCCTCGGCGCTCGTGGAACTGCTCGAGCCCCGGCTCGAGCGCGTGATCTCCACCACCGAGCTGCTCGAGCTGGCCGCGGCGGGTGACTCCGGGGCGCGTCGCGTGATCGCCGACGCCGGCATGCACATCGGCGGCGCAGTGGCCACGCTCTGCGACCTGTTCAACCCCGAGCTGATCGTGGTCGGGGGCGAGCTGAGCGCCGCGGGCGACGTGCTACTCGACCCGATGCGCGAGCAGGTCGACCGGAACGCCATCCCCGCCACCGCTCGGGACGTCGAGATCGTGGCCGGCGTGCTGGGCTCGCGCGCGGAGCTCCTGGGCGCGCTGGCGTTGGTGCTCGCCCCGCCCCACGCCCTCGACCGGCCCGTGTACTAGTTGCCGAGCAGGTAGTCCACGAGCGCCTGCACCTGCTTGTCGTCGAGCCTGCCCTCGAAGGAGGGCATCACGCCCGCCTGGAACCCCTGGACGACGTCCGCGTCGGGATCGAGGATCGACTGGCGCACGTACTCCTCGGGGGAGCCTCCCCCCTGCTCCTGGGCGGCCTGCGCCAGGTCGTTCAGGCTGGGGCCGATCGTTCCGTTCGATCCGGCCTTGGAGAGCTGATGGCACCCGGCGCAGCCGGCCGCGGTGAAGATCTGCTCGCCCGTCTTCGCGCCGGCCAGCCCGGCCTGGGCGAGCGCTCCCTCGTCCTCGCCGGCACGTGCCGTGGCATACGCGACGTAGGCGGCCACGTCGCGGGCATCGTTGCCCTCGACCAGACCGGCCGGCATCACGCTGTTCATGCGCGGATGCAGGATCTGACGGTGCACGATTCCCTCCACCGTCTCGCGGTTCTCCCCGGCGCTGAGGGCCGTGCGGAACGCGTTGTCCAGGTTCGGCCCGGTCTGGCCCTGGGTGCCCGCCCGGCCGAGCACGTGACAGGTTCCGCACTCCTGGGTGAAGAGGGCCTTGCCGTTGGTGAGATCGGGCTCGTCGCGCCCGCACGCGCCCAGGGGCAGCGCCGCTGCGGCGACGATCACGGCCGCAAAAAAACCCCTGACCGTGTTCCGGGCGAGGCTCACGAGGCGGGAAGACTATCCGCTGGCGGGGCGGGACGAGGAAGACCGTCGAGGCGTCCCTGCGCCGCCGCGATCACGCCCTCGGCCACGCTTTCCCACGAGTAGCGCTGGGCCGCCTGGGCGGCCAGGGCCGCCCGGGCGTGGTCCCGCTCCTCGGGCTCCAGCGTGAGCCAACTGACCAGCTTGGCGGCGATTTCCGCCACCGCGTTCGGGCCCACCTCGAACGACAGCAGCGGCCGCAGCCGCTCGGGGAGCGCGGGGGCGAGCGTGGCGGTGACCTCCGCCATGCCCGAGTGGCCGGCGGACAGCGGCAGCGCCCCGCAGGCGGCCGCCTCAGCGGCGACCATGCCGAACGACTCGGGGAAGGTGCTGGGCATCACCTGCGCCTCGCACGCCGGGAGCAGGTCGGGCAGGTCGTCGTGCTCCAGGCGGCCCGTGAAGTGCACGCGCTCCGCGGCGAGCGGCGCGGCGGCGAGCCATTCGGCGTCGACCGTCTCGAGGAACCCGCGCAGGTAGCGGAGCCCTCCCGGCGGTCCGCCCTCGAGCTCGCGGCCGCGCGCCGCGATTGCGAACAGATCGTCCACGTCGCGGCGGCGCAGCGCCTCCACGAAGCGTCCCAGCGCCTCGCGATAGGTCCCGAACCCGACCACCACGAGGCGCGCCTCCGGCACCCGCGCCACCACGAGCGGCCAGGCCGCGAGCAGCAGGTCCACCCCCTTCGAGACGATCAGCTTGCCCACGTAGCTCACGATCCGATCGCTGTAGGGATCGAGCGAGCGCAGCGCCTGGGCGGCGCCGGCCTCGCCGCCCCACGCCGCCGCCTCCCCGGACGCCAGGCGATCGGCGAGCCGCGGCAGGTCGGCGCTGCCCGGCCTGAAGGTGTGCACGTCCACCCCGGGTGGCCCGAGGCGCGTGCGATCCGGAAGCGAGGGCTCGTCTTCCAGCACTTCCCAGAGGCTCTCGCCGGTGTGGTGCGAGCCCACCAGCACGCCGGGCGCCCCGCGGATCCCCTCCAGCGCGTAGGGCAGGAAGCGCTCCCGGTGGGGCCGCACCGTGTACTCCAGCGCGCTGCCGTGGATCTTGACCGCGTACGGCGCCCGCCCGGAGAGGCCGCGCGCCAGCACCAGCGGTCCCATGACGAGGTGGTTGGCCAGCGCCACGTCGGGCGTGGGAGCGTCCTTCACCGCCGCTACGTTGGCATCGATGTATCGCGTGAGCTCCGCGTCGGTCAGCTCTGGGAACGGCTTTGCGTCGAACCCCTCGTACCGGTCGGCCACGTACACGGGGAGCACCGGGCCGATCTCCGGATTGAACACCGTCACGCCCTCGGGGGCATTCCAGTGGCGGTCCTGGCAGAGCAGGTGCACCTCGTGACCCAGCCGGGCGAGCGCCCGCACAAGGCTCGCGTTGTAGATGTTGCTGCCGGTGCCGCGCAGCAGGTACCCGTGGAAGATGAGAATCCTCACGCCGCCCCAATCATTAGTCTTCCGCGCCCATGCCGCACCGCCAGCAATATCGCCTGCGCTCCCGGACGGATCGCGAGATCATTCGCGAAGCCGAGCCGGGCAAGCGCTACGTGGACCGCGAGAACGGGGAGGAGCTCCAGGTGGTCGCCGCCGTGCTCCCGCTGGCGCCGTCGCCGAGCAACCTGCCCTACTCGGTGGAGAACCTGAGGCTGTGCGGGTGCTCCCTCGAACAGCTCGTCCAGAACGACCTGAACGACTGCCCGCACTGCGGCCGGCGGCTGCCGGCCGTGGAGCGCTGACCTCCCGCCCCCTCGCGCTTCTGGTGGCGGCCCTGCTCGCCGCCGGCCTGCTCTCAGGCTGTGGGGGTGACGACGAGTCGGCCGTGGAGACCACTCCCACCGTGCCGGACCTCAACGTGCCGGAGACGGACGCCGTGGAGCCGTCGGTCCCGGAGACGGAGACGGAGACGGAGCCGCCGGCCCCGACCACGGAGACCGTGCCTCCCAGTACGGACGGCGGCACGCCCGCCCCAGAGCCGGAGCCGGAGCCCGAGCCGCCGACAGACGCGCCCGAGAACGACACCCCGCCGCCCACGGACAGCCCCGCGGAGCGCTTCGAGGAGTACTGCAACAATCATCCGGGGGCCTGCGGGTAGAGCGTCTGCCCCCGCATCGCGCCCTCCACCGCCTCGACGTAGGCACGCGCGACATCAATGACGGGCGTGCCGTCGGCGCCCTCCATCCCCAGCTCGACCAGTGTCTCCCGGACCCATCCCGGGCTCACGGCGTTCACCCGGATGCCCCACGGAACCTCCACGGCCACCGCGGTCACGAACGCCTCGATGCCCGCGTTCACCAGGGCCCCGCCGGCGCTGCCAGGGGTGGCCTCCGGGATCTTGCCGCTGGTGAGCGTGACCGAGCCGCCGTCACGCAGGTGCTCCACCGCCCGGCGCGTCAGCTCCACCTGCCCCAGCAGCTTGCCCTCGAGGCTGGGCAGGAAGGCGTCGTCCGCGAGCGGTGTGAGCGGGGCGCTGGCCGCGCAACAGACGACCGCGTCCACCCCGTCCACCGCCGCGAACAGGCCGCCGATCGACGCGCGGTCGGCCAGGTCCACTCGCGGATCGCCCTGCCGCGAGGCCCGAATCACCTCGTGCCTCTCCGCGAGCGCGCCGGCCACGGCGCTACCGATCGTGCCGGTCGCCCCGACGATCAGGACCTTCACGCTTCAGGTGCGGTGCGTGGGCACCGGCGTGCGCGGCCGGCGGACTCGAGACGGGAGCGGGGTGCGGATCGGCGGCTCCGGGCCGCGGCGGCGTCCCGGACGGGCTGGGCCGTCGTGGGTGCGGTCACGGCCCTGGCCGGGGCGCCAGCGACCGAGCGGCAGCCGGATCCCGTCGCCGCCCGGGCCATCCTTGCCGGGCCGCGGATCGGGGCCCTCGCCCCCGCCGCCGTCGTCGCCCTGCGAGTCGTCGCCGTCGTCGCGCAGGCGGAAGAACCAGATCAGCCAGACGATCAGCAGGCCGACGTCGAAGACCCGAAAGCCGACCATGAAGATCCACCCCTCCGTGGTCACCCCTCGATGCTAGCGCGGCTGGAGGGAGCCGAAAAGGCCGTATCCGCCCATGAGGGCTCGGATGGCGCCTACTCCTCCTCGGTCTCGGTGGTCGGCCGGTTGTCGGGGACGTAGGTGATCGTGTAGAGCAGCCGCGCGCCGTGGTAGGTGCAGCCGAACATGTTCACGTCGCGGAGGTCCTCCATGGCGAACTGCTGCAGGCTGCGCGGCGGCTCGCAGCTGTTCTTCGCCCTCGACGACCGCCACCAATCCGAGCGCGTCAGGTTGTTGGCGAAGATCGGCGCCCAGGTCGGCACGGTGATGCCGATCCAGTTGGTCCGCCTGACCCGCAACGGCTCCTCGAGCACGAAGGTGGGGCTAGAGCCGAAGTAGTCGTCCACCTCGAACAGCTCGGTCTCGGTGACCAGGCGGTAGTTGAGGCGGGTCTTGCGAGTGTCGCCGCGGCGCAGCACCGACAGCTGCACCTGGGCCGGGGAGCCGAAGTTGCTGTTGAAGAAGTTCACCTGCTCGTCGGTGGGCGCGGCGAGCCGCACGCTGAACGCGACGACGTAGCCGTCGCGGCGGATGTAGTACGGGTTCTTGGGGCCGCCCGCGGAGCGCCCCTGCAGGGCCGTGACGCGCACCGCGGCCTCGCACGGGTCGCCCGGGCAGCTCGGGTTGACGGCGTCCGCCACCGAGCCGAGCTCGACGATGCGCGCGGAGGCAGCCTGCGGCAACGCGAGCGCAAGCGCCAGGGCGCACGTCAGCAGGAGGATTCGCTTCATGACCGGAGTTCCAACACTCGGTTCGCGGCCGGGTTGCGCTCTCCTACTTGTACCGGTAGGTGATGCGTCCCCGGTCGAGGTCATAGGGAGAGAGCTCGATCTTGACCCTGTCGCCGGGCAGGATGCGGATGTAGTGCCTCCGCATCTTGCCGGAGATGTGTCCCAG
>Ga0126306_10000082_pt1 | contig 29575 bp, 34 predicted proteins | sample Plot27_FD_92592 | JGI IMG/M metagenome (GOLD analysis project Ga0126306, IMG submission 92592) | Serpentine soil microbial communities from UC McLaughlin Reserve, CA, USA - Plot27 | ecosystem: Environmental > Terrestrial > Soil > Grasslands | place: USA: UC McLaughlin Reserve, Lake County... | reverse complement strand
TAGCAATAATAAAAAAAAATTCCGTAAAATTAATTTGGGTATCAGACAAACAGTCCTGGAACGAGCACGGTATCGCTGTCAAAGTTGTTCCATTAAATTTAACACACAACAGACTCCATTTTTTGCCCATATTAACGGATCATTAAAAGATAATAGTCCTGCTAACCTTAAAGCTCTTTGTAAAGCGTGTTATGTAAAAACCGGAGAAAATAAAATTAAAGATAATATGGTAGGTAAAATTCGGTCATTAATTAGAAGAGTTATATAAGAAAATGTGATTATTGACATAATATTATAAATGCTTATTCTTTTGATTTAAGAAATGATTCTTTATGTTCCTCAGAGCAAAAATGTTCTATCTTAATAACACCTCTATTAGAATCTCCTTCAATGTGAGGCCATCCTAAATCGGAAAATTTTTTACCACAATAAGCGCAAGTCTTAAAGTTCATTTTTAATATTTTCTATTAAATAGATTAAAAACTTTTTTTAATAACTAATATATTTCATATTAAATATATTATTCCTATGCCTATATTACTTCAGTTAATTTGTGATCAATGTAAGAAAGTAATTCTAGAAAAAATGGGTGAAAAAAATCTCAATCTTGAGCGGTTCCCAATTACTAATGAAGAAGCCGAAAAATTAGATCAAGAACATAGAGGACATGAATGCCATATAGAAGCAGTCGAAAAAATTAATTAAGAATTTCATGGTTTTTGGAAAAAGTTTATGAGAATTGGGAATTAATTTCTTGTTCTAATCATTTTATAGAATATTTTTATTGATTATTCTGCAAAGAAAAGTTCTATAGGAAACTTTAAATTCTTTGTATTCCCCCATAGTCTAATGTTTAAAGGTATAACAATAACCTCTACAATATTTAGCATGTTTATACTAACAATTTTGGCGACAGCTACACAACTTCCTCACTTTTCGGTTTTTGCTCAAGAAAGTGAGATTGAATCTGTTAATGCTTCCAGCACTGAATCAGGCAATTCTACTAGCGCTCAAGCAACAGGTCTTCAATCTGTAAATGATACTAGTAATAAATCATCATCCAATGCAACCAGCAGTGAAGCATCAAATGCTACTAGCGTGGCAAAAGCAGCACAATCAAAACCAGATGCTGCTACGATATCAGTAGGTAAATCATTTGCTCAACAAGGAACAGTAACCTCTACACAGGATCCTTTGCCTGGCCATGAAGCTCATCAATTAGCATTAATTTTGCCCCCTAGAGATGATGGCGCAATATATCAAGGAACACTTACATATACTGCAAGTAAACCAGCTGAAGTTGTAATTTTACAAAATTTTGCAAATGAATCTGATGTTGATCCAACATATGGTGGTATTGCGACAGCTCCATTAGGAGAAGGTACTGTGGCAATTAGTCTTTTGACTCCAGAGTATGGTCCAATAAACGCTGCTTCACTTCCATTTGCAGGAAATGCTCTTGCATTACATACATTAAATGGTGATCCATTTGCCGCTACTTATACGGTTACTGGTGATGTCGAACAAGCACAAACCTTTAACTCTATTACTCCACCTCCATTAGCAGAAGCAACTCAGGCAGATCAAGAAGAAGAGGATAACGGCGAGGCAGATAGTAAAGACGGTAAAGATAGTAAAGACGGTAAAGATAGTAAAGACGGTAAAGATAGTAAAGACGGTAACGATGAAGAGGGTAACGATGAAGAGGGTAACGATGAAGAGAGTAAAGGGAAAGAGTAAGACCAAAATTAATACCAAATACCTATTTTTCTAATTTTTCTTAACTTTATTGTTATAAATTATTCAATTAACATTCAATTAATACCAATGATACTAAATTTAAAATAATTATTAACAGCGTTTTATTCGTCTAATATTTTCTTTTTTTAATTGTTTCCTTTATTAAAAAATAGCGAATCATATTATAATAACGCAAAGGTAAACTTTATCAATTTTCATTCAAGTAAAATAATTGTAAATTGGAGATAAAAACATACAAAAAGCGTGATATAATGGTTTGCTTATAATTTCATCCTATCTCCTGTTCTCATTTTGGCCTATTCCTTAAAATAAAGTAACCCTCCTGCCTTTACTATCTTTGAGATTATGTCAGGAAAGGGTTTAATCTTAAAGACCTCACTCGATGTTGAATTGATGATTGTGTTATTATCAAGGTCAATTTCCAACTCATCCTTATCGGATATTTTTTTAATTAGTGCCGAATCAATCTCTATAGGTAAAAGATAACCTCCATCTACAGCATTTCTATAAAAAATCCTCGCAAAAGAAGGAGAAAGAATTGCTCTAATACCGACTTCATGTAATGCGATGGGTGCATGTTCTCGGCTTGATCCACAACCAAAATTCTTTCCAGTAAGTAAAAAATCTCCAATACATATTTTTTGGGAAAAATTAGGATCTAGTCCTTCCATCGCATGTTTTCCTAACTCTGTATGATCGTGTATTTTTAAATAAGGTCCTGGGATTATTACATCTGTATCAATATTGTCTTTATTATATTTGTGAACTTTTCCCCGAAGTATATTCACAACATTTCATTCCTTGGATCAGTAATTTTTCCCTTTATAGCGGCAGCAGCAACCACTAAGGGCGATGCCAAATAAGTTTGTGATTCAACATGTCCCATTCTTCCGGGGAAATTTCTGTTAGTAGTGCTAATACAAATTTCATCTTTTGCCAGGACGCCCATATGTGCACCACAGCAAGCACCACAGGTTGGAGGACCAACTACGGCTCCTGCTTCCAAAAATATGCTTACCAGTCCTTCCTTAATTGCTTTGAAATAGATTGACTGAGCAGCAGGTAAAACTTCTGTTCTAATTTTAACGTGTTTTCCTTTAAGGATCTTGGCTGCCATTCTTAAATCTTCTAATTTTGCACCTGTACATGACCCGATATATGCTTTATCAATTGATTTACCTTCTAAATCCCCTACAGTACAAACATTTTCTGGGGAAAACGGTTTAGCTATAACAGGATCTAGGTTTTCTATATCATATGTAAATATATCACTATATGAAGCATCGATATCCCCTTTTACTGGGAAAAATTTCCCGTCAGTACGTGTCTTAAGATATTCAAATGTAATTTCATCGGGCTCGATAATCCCATTTTTAGCTCCAGCTTCAGTACTCATATTGGTAAGTGTTAATCTTTCTTCCATAGACAGTTTATCCACAGTCTCCCCAGCAAATTGCATTGTTTTATAATTTGCTCCATCCGTACCGATATCACCTATTATCTTCAATATTATATCTTTAGCCATTATGTATTCAGGTTTATGTCCATTTATTTTGAAAAGAATTGTTTCAGGTACTTTAAACCATATTTTTCCATTCATTAATACATATGCGATATCTGTGTGACCCAATCCGACAGCAAGGGAGCCCAAGGCACCTGTAGTGTTTGTATGAGAGTCGCCACCTACATAAATTTCCCCAGGTAAAACTAATCCTTCTTCATGCGATAGAGTATGACAAATTCCATATTGACCTAAACCATATTTAAAATGTTTTTTTATATTATATTTCTTGGTCCAGTTAGTTAATAATGTAATATTATTTGCCGAAATCCTATCCGAAGCGGGAACAAAATGATCTTCGCTTATCCACACTCGATCCGGGTTCCAAATATGATCCAGAGTTATACCCTTTTTTTCCCATTCTGAAAAAACCTTGATTACACCTGGGCCAGAAACATCATGAACCATAACTTTATCAATATTTGCTATGACCACATCGTTTGGTGTAACTGTATTTTTATTGGATGCTCTAGCTAAAATTTTTTCAGTAATAGTCATTCCCATTTCGTTATTACTAAATAAAGTTATCCACTCGCGAATAAAAACTTTCTACAAAACTAATAATGCTCTACAGTATTAAATAATCATATTGATATACGTAAAACCTATTAAAATTAAAACTCAAAGAAAAAAATTTAATCTGTTTGATACCATTACATCTTCAAAGTGTAAGTTTAAAGATGGTGATATTCTAGTATTATCAAGTAAATTCGTTTCTATGAGCGAGGGATCAATATTAGATCTTCGAAAAATTAGACCTAGCTCTAAAGCCAAAAAGCTTGCAAAAGCTTATGAAATGGAACCAACCTTTGTAGAAGTGGTAATTAGAGAATCTGATGTTATTTTTGGAGGGTTACCTGGATTCTTATTAACAATAAAGAACGGGATTTTAGCGCCTAATGCGGGAATTGATAAATCTAATATACCTTTACATAAAATTATATGTCTTCCATTAGATCCAATACTCTCTGCGGAAAATCTACGAATGGAGTTCTTCGCACGCGCAGGAATAAAAGTTGGAATTGTTATTTCAGATAGTAGGTTAATGCCTACACGGATTGGCACTACGGGTGTAGCAATAGGGTGTTCCGGATTGGAACCAGTTGAAGATCAAAGGGGAAAAAAAGATCTTTTTGGACATATTATGAAATATACACTTAAGGCAACAGCAGATTCTTTAGCAACAATGGGTACATTTGTTATGGGTGAAAGTAATGAGTCAGTTCCTCTTGTTGTGATACGAGGCTCAAATCTCTCATTTACTGATAGAAAGCTGTCTTGGCAAGACTTTGCTATTGATTATCAAACAGACCTTTATTTTCGTGGTATACAAAATTTTAATCCCATTAAATAATTTTAATTTCATAGCATTTTAATATAGCACTACATCAAAATTTTCAATAACCAAATGGCTGAATTCCTTACAAGATATCCAAAAAAAATGAGCTTTTTAAAAGGATTACAGGAATCTATTAAGTCTGAAGATATACAGTTTGATCATCTTAGTCTATTAGTTAAAATAAAAAAAGATGAAATTATTAGAACTCTTATCTTGGAGGGATTTTCCAAAGTGAAGTTTGAAAATAAAAAACCAGGACAAATAGGTAATGGCTTCTCAAAAAAATTAAAGAAACCTTGGGAAATACATGTGCGCCTATTAGATATGCAACAGGGCTTAATTGCAATTCAAGGGGAAGTAGAAATTTCCCGACGATATATTCAGCATATTCGATCCGTCCGCGCACCTGTAATATATGAAATTGAATCTATCTTAAAGAAACACAGGATCGAATATAAAATCTGGAATGACAAAGTAAGAGATTATATAACGAATATCATTGATAATCACCAAATAATTCTGAATTCACCAAAATTACCTGCAATGCCTTGGTTATTAATGATCATCTTTGGCTCCATGATTGGTTCGTTACATGGACTAAAACTCTTTGGTATTTTTTAAATAAAGAAATTCTTTTATGATCTTTGTTAATATTTATAACTAAACAATGGGAATTCCAGAGAAGATCAAAGAAATAGAAGAAGAAATTCATAAAACCCAAATCAACAAAGCCACAGAATTTCACATTGGAATTTTAAAAGCAAAGATTGCTAAACTTAAACGAGAACTCGAAGAAAATAGGCATGGAAAAACTGTCTCAAGCGGAAAAGGTAGTTCTGGATATGACGTTAGAAAAGAAGGAGATGCTACTGTAGTTTTGATTGGATTTCCAAGTGTCGGAAAATCTACTCTTTTAAACTGTTTAACTAATGCTAATTCAAAGATTGCATCCTATCATTTTACAACCCTAACAGCTATTCCGGGTATGATGGAGTACAGAGGAGCAAAAATACAGGTCATCGACTTACCTGGAATAATTAAAGGTGCAGCTTCTGGAAAAGGAATGGGTAAAAAAGTTCTCTCTGTTGCTAGAAATGCAGATTTGGTATTAATTGTTGTTGATGTCTTCCAACCAAGACATTTTTCTATCTTAGTAAAAGAATTATCCGAAATAGGCATAAAAGTAAATAAAAAGCCACCAAATGTTCATATACATAAAACGGAAAAAGGAGGAATTTCAGTGAGTATAGACCAAGATTCACAAATTTCCGAATCAATGGTCAGAGAGATGAGTAGAATTTATGGAATACATAATGGTAGAATTACAATAAGGGATTCTAACTTGACTCCCGATGATTTAATCGATGCGTTAGCAGGAAATAGAGTGTATCCTCATTGTATAATAGTTTTAAATAAAATAGATCTAATAGATACAACTACATTAAATGGTATGATACCGTTTCTGGGCGAAGACGTTGAACCAGTAGCTGCAAACTCTAATTTGAATATCGAAATGCTTAAGGAATCTATCTTTAACAAATTGGAATTCATGAGAATATACATGAGACCGAAAGGTAAAGAAACTGATTATGCAGAGCCTTTAATTGTAAGAAAAGGAACCAAGGTCAAAGATATTTGTACTAAATTACATAGAAATATGCTGCGTGACTTTAGATTTGCATTGGTTTCTGGAAAAAGTGCAAAATTTGAAGGACAAAAAGTAGGGCTGGACCATGAATTGTTTGATCAAGATGTTTTAACAATAATTAAAAAGATAAACGCTATATGAATATCTCTAGATAGGATCCTTACCATCCCCTTTACCTTCTTTCTCTTCATTCTTTTTCCTCATATTTGTGTAAATAAGAACACCAATTATTCCTACTATTATTATATAATTTACAGGTGGATTGAGATATTTCAAAACCAATCCAACCTTGGGAACGGTGTATGCTACTGAACCAATGTAATCTTTTTCGAGAATGGGAAAGTCAGTGCCTGGTATTATACCATCATTTGCATCACCCTTTGTTACTATAACTTTTTCTCCAAATCTATCAGTTATCTCTATAATTCTATGAACAATAACTCTGTCACCGCCTTGCGGTCTATTAAAAACAATAATATCGCCAACCTTTAAGCTATTAAAGGTATTTCCATCTTTTACTATTAAAATATCACCTACGTTCAAAACAGGAATCATACTTCCACTGGAGACTACATAAAAAGGATTATCTACATTGAATACAACTTTGACAGCAAACCATATCAAAACTACTCCAATAACTATTATTGCGATATCTTTTATAATGCTATACTTTTTATCCTTATTTTCAAGCAATTCTAATTAATTTTCAATTTATTTGTTACATAAACTTTTAGATTAAATGTTATATATGGCAGCTCAGTCAAATGCCTTTATTACATGTGGTTTCAATATTAACTCTGATTCTTCATAGCTGCCTAAGTAATAAACCTGAATCTTATTAATTAATATGATAGTCTATTGCTTTTTTTGCAACTAAATCTGCAGCTGTATTTTTTTCTCTTGGAATATATTTGTAAGAAATTTCTTTAAATTTTTTTTCTAAATTATTAATTTCTCTGAAAAGAATTTTCAATTCTTTTTTTCTAATTCTTTCTTTGGATTTTCTTTGTTGGATTATTGTCATACTGTCTGTGTAGATCTTAATATCCTTATCAATTAACAATGCAAATTGCAGTGCTCTTTTCAAGGCCAGATATTCAGATAATAGATTTGTATGAACTCCTATAAATTCGCCATAATTTAATATTAAGAAATTATTTCGGAACATTATTATACCTATACCAGACGGCCCAGGATTGCCTTTAGATGACCCGTCGATATGGACAATAAGCAAGAGAAAAAATATAGCATAGAAACTAATTTATTATTTTTCATTTCTCTTTTGGCTGTTTGACTAATGTTACGTGAAATATATTTACAATACTTAATTATTTCATTGAATAAATTTATTGTGACAACAAATTTAATGCTACTTTCAATAAATTTTTTCTTGAGCAATAAATGACAGAAAAGTGAAATAACATTTGAAATCTTAATAATGAATGATGTGATATACACTAAGTCTAGTGAGGTATTTAATTTCATATTAACGTCCATTGAAGAAAAAACATTACATGGAAAACTGAAGGTACAAAGGAAATTGTGCCTTATTTTTAAGGTTTGACCATTATTAGATTATAAACTTAGTAGAAGGTAGAAAGACTCTAATATTGAATTTCTACGAATGTATTTTACAATGCCCAAACGCCGGTTCAAGCCGACAAAACCTGCAAAAAAAATAGGAAAAAAACAGTTACTATTACCACCAGTTATGATAGGTGTTGCAACTTTTGCAGGTATAATAATAATGCAATTATCGCCTCCTCCCGAAGTTTTGGGCATTTGCTTGAAGGCTCATAATATTGAAACTTTTAGCATTTATCCAGTAGTGCAGATTTTTGAAGATGGTATGCAAAAATTTCTTCCTAAGGATGTGGGGAAGGAAATAAAAGATGGAAAAGAATGCATTCATATCATTCATACAGATGAAGTAGGTGACAAAATACATATTGAGTATATTAGACCTATTCGACTCACGATAGAAGATTTTATGCAACTTTATTCAACTGATAATAAAACAATAACTGTAATTAATAACCAAACAGGATCATTAAATAAAGAAATACTCACGTTAGATAATTACGATATCCAATATTCTTATTACTCGGAAAATAATGAATTTACAAAGATTTCCAATTCGACATTGATGCCACCTTTTACTAAAGATATGGTGGTAAAAATTGAGTTAATATCCAAAATGCAAAAATAAGAATGGGCTTATGATCCACATAACATATAAATAGAAACGTTCAAGTCAGAATTTGATTCTTTTTGGCACAAAAAAAAGCCGTTGTTATAAAGGGAGATGGTACCGGCCCCGAGCTGGTAAAATCTATGATTGATGTTTTGAAATCGTGTAACAGTAGTATAGAACTTATACCTGTGGAAGCTGGATCAGAATCTTGGGAAAAAAATAAAACAAATTCTTATATCACGGATGAAGTTTGGAAATTATTATCCGAAAGTGATGCGTGTTTTAAAGGACCTACTACCACTGTTCCCGATCCAACTGCCCCTAGGAGTGTAGCTGTTAGCATTAGACAGAAATTTGAACTTTATGCTAATATTCGACCAATAAAAACATATACAACTTCACACTTAAATCTAAATTTCGTTTGTGTGAGAGAGGCAACCGAAGGTTTGTATGCGGGAATAGAATTTAAAACCAGCGATGATTCTGCTGTGGCCATTAGAAAAATTACTAGAAAAGGGTGTGAACGGGTAGTTAAAAAAGCATTTGAATTATGTACTGAATTAGATTTTAAGAAAATATTTGTTATTACTAAAAGAAATATTCTAAAAGAAACGGACGGAATATTTGTATCTGCAGTAGACAAAATTAAAAAAGATTTTCATAGTATAGGAATAGAAGAATATTATATAGATAATGTTACTCAACAATTAGTCAAAAATCCTCAGAGATTCAATGATAGTATTCTATTAAGCACTAACTTATTTATGGACATAATATCTGAATGTGCTTCAGGACATGTCGGATCAATTGGTAATGTTTATTCTGGAAATTATGGAGATAAATATGCAATGTTTGAGCCTGCTCATGGCAGTGCTCCAAAATACGCAGGTCAGGATAAAGTAAATCCCGTAGCTACGATTTGCTCAGCTGCTTGGATGGAGGAATATTTAGGTGAAAGAGAGATATCCAGAGCTATTTTTAAGGCTACTGAAGATGTGATAAATGAGAATAAATTTGTTACTTATGATTTAGGTGGAAATGCGTCACTATCCCAAATGGCAAAAGAAATTTCTCAAAGAGCATCAAGATTATTAAAAAAATGATTATATATCAATAAATACCTAGGGTAGATTTATGGTGCTTAATTCATAAACATAAAGAGTTTCATAAAATATTTTCTTCTTATTAATTATTTTTCTATTGATTTTTTCTTCAAAAATAAATCTCTCTAACTTTGAAATATCAGATAAAGATGAAACAATTAAAATAATATGTCCATATTTCCCTAAGTTTGATATTGAAGAATAAATAAAATCAATAGTTTTTTCTATTCCAGTTATTCCTCCGTGAATAGTTTTATCATAAAAGTGGTCATTTGGTAAATATGGGGGATTGCTTACAATTAAATCAAACTTACTAACTATTGCCGTTGTAGCGTCACAACATATAAAAGTTATTTCCGAAGTATTTTGTTGTTTACAGTATAATAGAGAATTATAGTCTATATCAGTACTTACTACATTTTTAAAATTTTTTAAGAGAAATTTAGAAATGATTCCTGTTCCTGTTCCTATTTCAAGTGCTGACTCTCCAGAATAGTCTTTAAGTGAATCTATTAATAAAAAACTATCCACATCAGGAAGGTACATTTTCAGTTATTTCAAATCTTGCTCAAATGAGTTTAGTAAGATCTATTATTTTTTCAGGTGTCATTTCTTTTACTCTTAAATCTATTTCATTAAAATTAGTCTTAAGTTTCTTATTCAATTTACTTATTTTTTTATTTTTAAATGAAAAAATAAAAAAGATTTTAGAAATTGTATCCTTAGACAGTATATTATTTTTTGATGTCAATCTTATTACCTCGGAATCCACAGTTGGTGGAGGGTAAAAGGATTTTTTATCTACTTTGAAGAATGGTTGAATATCAAAACAATATTGTATTATAGCAGATAGTGCTCTATAATTTTTTTCGCAGTATTTTGACTGAATTTTTTGGCTAAATTCCTCTTGAACCATTATAGTAGCACGAGGAACTTTTTTTGTGGCTAACCATAAAAATATGTCTCTACTTTTAGAATATGGGATATTAGAAATAAAAACGTCAAAGTTCAAAGGCTTCATATATTTTAAAAGATCTGCATTTATAATTTTTAGATTGTTAAATTTTGATTGTAAAATTTTAGTTTCATTGTATAAGTTGTTATCTACTTCAAAGGAGCTTACAAATCTGGCATTCTTACATAAATATGGTATAAGTACCCCTTCTCCTGTACCCATTTCACAAACGTCTTCAAAAGGTTTTATATCTGATATATCTATTATTTTTTCAGCTACTCTTAAATCAATAAGAAAATTTTGTCCGTAATACATCCTCCAATTCATTTTCTTACAAAGAGGTTCATTCTTGTTTCTCCAGAAATTTCCTCGACTATTCTTTTTGTAATTAACTTTTGTAAATCTTTCACACCTACACGATTCTGTATTTCATTAAAGCTTTCAAATTTTTTTTTCTCTCGTTCAGTTATAATACTTTTCATATATATTTTACCTATTCCAGGAATTAATTCTAATCCATGGACACGAGGTGTAATAGGTTGAGCATTATTGAAATAGTCCACAAACCTTTTTTCTTTAATCGTAACTATTTTCTCTATTGCGACTGGAATTTCATTTTTTGCAGATACTGAAAGGTCATTATAATTTAACCTGCCTAAAACACTAATTATTTTATTTCTACCTTCCCTACCAATATAGGCACGTTCTCCAATCTCAAAATTTTGAGATGGATCTCCAAGTAACTCTAGTAATGTTAACCGTTCTTCTCCAATTGCCTGTATGATTATTCCTTCTCGCTTTTTTACGGTTGAGGACTTTCCTCTTATTGTGAATTCTATAATGTGAGCATACTCTTCATATCTGCGAGGAAGGTGAAAGCTACCGAATGCATTTCCTTTATTATCTTGATAATGATCCGGCAGCGACATGAATATTTCCTTTAGAATGCTCTAAGTATCTTTAGCTTTATTTATAATATCCAAAATTTTATTCAATGTATCTGTTAAGATCAATTTTTTCCATCCAAATGTAAAAGCCCGTAATTCTTCAATAGAATGGGGCATAGCATTTGCTATTTCTACTGCTTCATCTTCCTTTAAATCACAAGATGAAACAAGTTCATTTATGATGGTCCTCGAAACCTGTGAAGAAGATTTAGCAAATTTTGAAACATAATCATAGGTCCACCTCTGAATTTGATCCATTTCTTCTATCTCTACTTTATCTAAAACCTCTTTTACCTCTGAAAGAGATATAACTTCTTTTTTTAATGTTTCCATACAAATCGCCCCTAATTAGGTTAAAGGTTTTAAATGGTTTCTTTTCGTCTGCAAAACTTTTTCTTTATTGCCTAAAGGAACAGATACTTTAATAATTCGTTTTCCAATTTCCTTAATTATTCCTATTTTCCCTTGATATCTTCGATGAGGCATTGTATTATGTTCACTAGGATCAATATTAACAATTACTTTATCACCTATTTTGTAATCTATTAATAAATATGAAATACCTCTAAGTATATTACTTTTAGTTAATATGGATCGTGATTTTCTCTTACTTCCATGTGATCTTGGCATAGTTTATCTGAAATATCTCCTTAATTTAACATTAACTGAAAGCTAGACAGGATCGGTTACTCCTTCTTCTCCTAATGAAAATAATGCTTCAATTTCAGGATGATAAGGACTATCGACAATTCGAGCAATTCTATTTTTGCCAGCTTTTTTCAAATATATTCTATATGTACTTGAATGTGCAATAATATTGCCTCCTGTTGGCCTAAAAGGGTCACCAAATAATGTATCAGGAACCGATTGGATCTGGTTTGTTAAAATAACCGCTATTTTGTAAGTTTCAGAAATTCTGATTAACATATGCATTAATTTATTTATTTTTTGTTGCCTTTCAGATAGGGTTCCTCTTCCCAAATATTCTGCTCGATAATGAGAAATTGCTGAATCTAAAACTAATAATTTTATATTGTTGGTTTCAATAATTTTTCCTATTTCATGAATGATTAATTCTTGATGTGCACTGTTAAATGCTTTTGCAACTACTATATTTTCTAACACTCTTACATAATCTATATTTCTTGCTTTAGAGATTGATACTATCCTTTCTGGTCTAAAGGTATTTTCAGTGTCCACATAAATTACTCCTCCTTCCAGTCCACCATCTGTTCTTTTTTGTTGCACCATTACTGAAGAAGTATGGCAAATCTGAGTTTTTCCTGACCCAAATTCCCCATATATCTCAGTTATTGCATTAATTTCAAATCCTCCTCCTAACAAGTCATCAAATTGTTTTGAGCCTGTAGAAATCCTGTCTATATTCTTTCTTTTATTATAAAGTTCAGTTGCAGAAACAAAAGTTTTTTCAATAATATCTACTTCTTCTAGTTTTATTCTAGCTTTGTTACACAAATCATTTGATCTTTCAATAGTCATTCCTGTAACTTCCGCAACATCATGTGGCCCTCTAATTATTAATTCCTTTAATGAATTAATTCCAGCTTCAATAAGATGAATTTTGGTTGCAGGACCAATATCATCTAGAATATCAAGTTCTAATTTTTTATATTTATTATCTTTATTTATCAATTAAGATCATTTAGAATATATAGTGATTATTGAATTAAATATTTTTTTGTTTATTACAATTTTTTTTTCCCTAATTTCTTCATTAAGTTGAAATAACTTAAATAAAGTAATCAATATTGTTTCAACAGCAGTGAAATTATAATTGATTGTTGATCTAAATCTCGCTGGAAAAAATGTAATTGTGATAGGGGGGGGAGTAGAAGGAGTAAGAAAAGTCAAAGGGTTATTAGGTCAAAATTGTAAAATCACTGTAATTAGTGAAAGATTGAATTCCTATCTCGAAGAATTAGAACAACAAAAGAAGATTGAGATAGTTAAAATGAAAATTAAGAATGCTAATATATTAGATAATTATAAGAATATTTTTTTGGTGCTTGCTGCTACCGATAATAAGGAACTTAACAGAAAAATTGTAGAAAAAGGGCGTTCTATGATGTCATTTGTTTATGCTGCAGATGACCCACCTGTAAGCGACTTTTCATATGCTTCTATAATCAATATTGAGGAGGGAATAATGCAAGTAGCGATTTCTACTTTTGGAAAAAGTCCAATAATGGCTAGAAGATTGAGAATAAAAGCAGAACGTATTTTAAGAAGAACAATAAAGCAATCAGATATAGAAAATACCAAACTACAGGAGTTTGCGAGAATGGCTGCACGACCCAAAATTAAAACTGTTATAGAACGTAAAAAATTTCTTTACTCAATAATCAAGGATAAAACGATTCAAAATTTAATAAATGAGAACAAAATAGATGAAGCAAAGGTTGCTACCATTGAACGGTTAAACCATTGGAGTGATTCAAAAAAATGACACTCGTTAACAAATCATTTGACTTATTAAATTTTAGGATAACTTATAAAGAAGCTCCTATCCATTTGCTTGAAAAATTTGCTTTTAAAGATGTTAATAGTGCTCATGAAACGTTTCTTGAACATTTACAAATGAAAGAATGTCTAATTTTACAAACTTGTAATCGTGTAGAAATTTTTGCTGTAATAGAGGAAGAACTAAATTTACAGAAAATTATTAGTTATTGGGCTGATCATTCTAAGTTATCAATAGAAGAATTTTCAAAAATAGTAGAGATTGTAAGAGGTGAGGAAGTAATTAGACATCTTCTAAACCTAGTTGCAGGTCTAGATTCTTTGGTAATTGGTGAAGATCAAATTCTAGGACAGGTAAAAAGATCATATGAATTTTCTAGGTCTAATAACTACCTTGGATCTTTTCTCTCGATCATTTTTGAAAAATCTTTACGAGTAGGTAGTAAAGTGCGATCACTGACAGGAATCAATAAAGGACGTGTATCAGTTGGTTCAGTAGCAGCTAGCCTAGCGGAAGAAACAATTGGAATACTAAATGATAAGAAAATACTACTTATCGGCTCCGGAGAAGGCGCCAGTCTTATAGCTAAAGCATTAAAACAAAGAAATGTTTCTTTTATGAATACTAGCAGAACATTCGAGAGAGCTAAGTCATTTGCAGAATCCCTTTCAGGTATACCAATAATGTTTGAAGATGCCTTGATCTCTTTATATTCTATGGATATTATTTTCGTAAGTACCACAGCCCCCTATTACTTACTTACCTATGATAGAATAAAGAAAACAATGGAAACAAAAAATACACCGTTATTAATTTTTGATCTATCTAATCCTAGAACAGTAGAAGATAATATTTCTAACCTTGAGAATGTATTTCTATTTAATCTAGATCAAATTGGAGGTATTGTGCAAAGAAATCTTCAATGGAGAAAAGAGGAAATTCATTCTGCAAATAATATAATTGAAGAAGAAATGAAAAATATGAATTTGTTATTAAAAAGAAGAAAAGCGGATCCAGTAGTGGTTTCCGTCTTTCGTAACGTCGATAAAATTAGGAAAAGAGAACTTGATAAAGCCCTTTCTATACTTGGACCAAAGATCGGACCTCAAGAAGGTAAGATTATTGAGCAATTTTCTCACGCACTTTTAGAAGGAATAATATCTACTCCTATGAATAACCTTCGTCGCCAGCTACAAAATGATATCGACGATGAGCAGGAACTCATGCGTCTGGCTGCTAAACTTTTTAATTATGAAAATGAAGCAAATATCCAATAACAATTATCAGGCTAACGGATCATATTTTCCGAATGTTCGACTAAGGCGTCTTAGAAAAAGTAAAGCACTTCGAGACCTTTTACAAGAAACACGTATATCCTCAGATGATTTGATTTTTCCATTATTTGTTGAAGAAGGATTAAAGAATGCAAGAAATATAGCTTCCATGCCTGACCTAGAACGAACTCCGCCTTCCAAAATTGTGGATGTAGTTTCCGAAATTTTAGATTTAGGGATCAAAGGTATTATCGTTTTTGGGATTCCGGAGAAAAAAGACAATATCGCACAGTCAGCCTATAATGAAAAAGGAGTAGTCCAAAAAGCTATCAAAACAATAAAGAAAAATTTTGGGGATAAAATTGTAGTGATATCAGATGTATGCATATGTCAGTATACAGCTTCAGGTCATTGTGGAATAGTTAAAGAAAATAGGGTTGATAATGATTCCTCTATAAAAATTCTATCTAAAATTGCTGAAAGTCATGCTAAATGTGGTGCAGATATTGTTGCTCCATCCGCTATGATGGACGGCCAAGTTATTGCAATTAGAGAACAGCTAGATGAGGCTGGTCTACGTGATACCTCCATTATGGCTTATTCAGCAAAAATGGCTTCACCATTATACACTCCATTCCGCGACCTCGCTGATTCTACCCCTACATTTGGAGATAGAAAAACGTATCAAATGCCATTCACTAATACACTGGAATCTTTAAGAGAACTTGAATTAGATATCAAAGAAGGCGCAGATATGATCATGATAAAACCAGCTCTTCCCTATTTGGATTTAATCTGTAAAGCAAGAGAGATTTTTAAACTTCCATTATGTGCTTACAGTGTTTCAGGAGAATATGCTTTGATAAAAGCTGCAGCTGAAAAAGGATGGATAAATGAAACAGACGTCATGATAGAATTTCTTTCCGCAATCAAAAGAGCAGGATCTGATCTTATAATAACCTACTTTGCCAAAAAAATGGCAAAAGTGTTATTAGAAAAATAAGATTCTTATAAATAGATTGTAATTATTACGTAATTGATAAACAATCGCTCTGAAAAATTATTTCAACGAGCAATTAAAGTACTTCCAGGAGGAGTTAATAGCCCTGTAAGATTCTTTAAGCCTTACCCGTTTTTTGTCTCTTCTGGTTTAGGAAGTAAGATAGTTACTGCTGATCACGAAACCTATTTAGATTATTGTATGGGGTATGGATCTTTAATCTTTGGACATTCATATTTACCTCTTATTGAATCTGTAAAAATGCAACTTGATAATGGGACTTTATTTTGCATTCCATCTGAAAAAGAAATTTACCTTGCTGAATTGATGACAAAAATAATTCCATGTGCTGAAAAAGTACGATTAGTTAATACAGGGGCTGAAGCAACAATGACTGCAATACGATTAAGTCGAGCTTTCACAAGACGCAAGAAAATAATTAAGTTTAATGGAGGATACCACGGAGCATATGATTATGTCTTGGTAAAAGCTGGATCGGGAGCTGCAACTATTCCATCATCTGATGGTTCACTTCCTGAAATTTCCGAAGAAACTCTTATAGTGCAATATAATGACTTTGGAGAATTAGAAAAAACAATTGAAAAAGAAGCAGAAAATATTAGTTGTTTAATTATGGAACCTGTCTTGGCTAACTATGGTCTTTTAATTCCAGAAAAAAATTATTTAACAGAAATTAGAAAAATTACAAAAAAATATGGAATCGTGCTAATCTTTGATGAAGTTATAACTGGATTTAGGTTATCTCTTGGCGGTTGTAGTGAATTTTTTGGCATAACGCCAGATATTGCTACTTTCTCTAAATCATTTGGATGTGGATTTCCAATAGCTGCTTTATGTGGTAAGAGAGAAATAATGGATCAACTTTCACCATCTGGAAATGTTTATCAAGCAAGTACCTATGCAGGAAATCCTATTTCGGTAACAGCAGCAATCACAACTGTAGAAAGCCTGTTGAAGAACAAAAATAAAGTTTATCCAACGATAGCAAGGTTATGTGACACTTTAGTTCTTGGAATTAAAGATCGTGTAAAGAACTTTGCTGATTATTATACCATAAATTCTATTGGATCTCTATTTCAATTATTTTTTACCAAAGAGATAGTATCCTCCCCTCTTGACATTTTAAACTCTGATAATAGGTTGTTCGAATCTCTATTTTGGGATTTACTAAAAAAAAATATTTTTATTCCTCCTTCTCTTTATGAAACATGTTTTATTTCTTATGCTCATTCTGATGAAGATATAGAAAAAACAATTGAATGTTATTCTGATTCTTTAAATAAATATAGTAAATGAAATGGCTCCAAAATTACGTATAGGTACAAGAGGAAGTAAATTAGCGTTAGCACAGACACAAATAGTCATTAATTCTCTTGGTGGACAAAACGAAACTTTTGAGTATGAAATTACTCCAATCAAGACCAAGGGAGATTTAGACAACTCTAAACCGTTATTTTATCTTGATAAAAAGGGAATCTTTGAAAAAGAAATAAATGAATCAGTAGTTAAAGGGGATGTTGATTTTGCTATTCATAGTGTTAAAGATGTTCCAGCTTCGATTCATAAGGATTTAATCATAGCGTCTATCCCTCAAAGAGACTCCGTAATTGACGTTCTTGTAAGTAAAAGTAGAAAAAAAATTAATGAACTCCCCAAGGGTTCTGTTATAGGAACAAGTAGCTTACGAAGAGCAATACAAATTATTTCTTTGAGAAAGGATTTCAAAGTCATACCATTAAGAGGAAATATTGATAGTAGAATTGAAAAAGCCTTAAAAGGAGAATATGATGCAATTATTTTAGCTGAGGCAGGATTGAAAAGATTGGGAAAAGAAGAATATATCAGTGAAAGATTTGATCCTAAAAAATTTTTACCAGCAGCGGGACAAGGTGCCCTTGCATTAGTTTGTAAAAAAACTGATAGAAAACTAGTCAAATTTCTTCATAAGATTGAGCATGCTCCGTCCAGGATCTCAATTAACGCAGAACGATCTTTTATCTCAAAAATTGAAGGTGGTTGTAGATTTCCAATAGGAGCATACTCAAATTTGTCTTTTAAAAATCACAAAATTAATTTTTATGCTAAAATATTTTCTTATGATGGTTTGGAACATATTTCAATAAAAAAAATTGGTGATTATGATAAACCAGAACTGGTGGGTAATCTTGTTGCAAGTTCTCTAATAGAGAATGGAGCTTTAAGGTTATCTGAAGGTTGGGATAAATCTCTAAATGAATGGAATAAAAAATAAAAAAAATGGTAAAGTATACATTTGTGGAGCAGGACCAGGGGACCCATCACTAATTACTGTAAAATGCTGGGATTTGATAAAAAATTCTGATATAATTCTATATGATCGCTTAGTTAGTGGTGGCATTCTTAAATTAATTCCTGAGACTACCCCGAAAGTATATGTAGGCCGTTCGGCGGGTGATCCAACCATTAATCAATTCAAAACTAATCAAATTATGTTACAACATGCATTAACAGGAAAACAAGTTTTAAGACTCAAAGGAGGAGATCCCTTTATTTTTGGGCGAGGAGGTGAAGAAGCAGAATTTTTATATGAAAATGCTATTGATTTTGAAATTATACCTGGAATATCTTCTGCAATTGGTGCAGCGATTTATTCAGGTATCCCACTTACACATAGAAAATTTTCATCATCAGTTGCAATAGTTACTGGTCATGAGGATCCAACGAAAGAAGAAAAGAGTGTTAGATGGGATAAAATAGCAACGGCTGTTGATACGATAGTGATTCTTATGGGCGTTGAAAAGTTAGAATCTATTCTACAAAAGTTAAAAAAGCATGGTCTTTCGGATGAAACTAAAATTGCGGTAATTGAAAAGGGAACGCTACAAGATCAAAAAATTATCATTGGTGATTTCAAGAATATACATAAAAAATTGAACAATGCTTCGATAAAACCTCCTGCAGTGATTATCATAGGCGAAGTTGTTTCATTATCGGAGCGAATAAGATGGATATGAGTGATTACAGGGTAGTAGATGAAGATGATCTAAAGATTATTGCAATAACAAAATCAGAAGGTTCTATCTCAAAGAATTTCATTAATAAAATTGAGAAACATAGCTCTAAACTAATTGTTGTAAAAACTTCAAAAATAGTAAAATCTGATTCCAAAATTCTTAGCAAAATTTTTAACCTTATTGCAAATTGGTCTTCTGGATATATTATTTTTTTAAGCTCTAATGCAGTTAATGTATTCTTTGAAACTGCTACTACTTTAAATATAGTTAATGAAATAGTCTATGATTTAAATTCAAAATTTAATGTAGTTGCTATTGGTCCATCTACTCAAACTGCTCTAAAAAAACATAGAATAGTCGTAAAAGAGATCCCTCAAGACCACTCTTCTCTAGGAATTATAGAATTCTTTTCCCATTTGAAAAATAACGCATATGGATCTAAGATAATTCTCCTGCGTAGTAAGAAAGCAGATAAATATCTAAAAGAGAAACTTATAAAGTTAGGTTTTGTAGTTGATGAATTCTACATTTATAATGTAATCTCTGCAGATGTTGATTCTGTCTGGATCGAATTCTTCGATCTTCTTAGAAAAAATAAAATTGATTCTTTAATTTTTACTAGTCCATCCAATGTTAATCATTTTATCAAAATACTACAGCAACACTCTTCCGAACTCTTCCCATTAGTTTGCAAAATAAAAATGATATTATCAATTGGGCCTCTCACTAGCAAAGAGCTTAACAAATATAGTATCCCATTTTCGGAATCACAAGATCATTCGTTAGAAGGGCTTTACGAAAAGCTTTATATAAAGAAATAAAATCACATAAAATTATATAAAACTTTCTTAATAATACTTCTTTTTCTTCTCTGAATTGTAAAACTTATATAACATAACGCCGTTATGAAATACATGACAACAGAAGAACTTAACATGGATTATAGTAAATATGATTTTAAGGACTCTACTGATTTATACGTATATACAAGTAAGAAAGGTCTTTCACGTGGTACTATTGAAGAAATAAGTAAAATTAAAAATGAACCACAATGGATGCTCGATTTTCGATTAAGATCTTATGACATTTTTATGAAAAAACCTATGCCTGTATGGGGTGGTGATTTATCAAAAATTAATTTTCAAAATATTTTTTATTATACAAAAGCATCAGAAAAACAAAGTAAAAGCTGGGATGATGTGCCTGACTCAGTTAGAAAAACATTCGATAAACTTGGAATCCCAGAAGCTGAAAAAAAATTCCTAGCTGGTGTGGGTGCTCAATATGAATCAGAAACTGTATATCATAACTTACGTGAAGATTTATCAAAACAGGGAGTAATATTTTCAGATACAGATACAGCAGTTAAAGAACATCCGGATATCTTAAAAAAGTATTTTGGAAAGGTTATACCACCAGAAGACAACAAATTTGCGGCATTAAATAGTGCTGTATGGTCAGGTGGTTCTTTTATTTATGTTCCACCTAATGTAAAAATTGACCTTCCACTACAAGCTTATTTTAGAATTAATGCTGAAAATATTGGACAATTTGAACGTACTTTAATTATTGCTGATGAAGGATCAGAAGTACACTATATCGAAGGTTGTACTGCTCCAGTTTATACAACTGAATCCTTGCATTCTGCTGTTGTTGAATTAATTGCAAAGAAAGACGCAAAAATAAGATATACGACTATTCAAAATTGGAGTAAAGATGTTTATAACTTAGTAACAAAAAGAGCGTATGCATATGAAAATGCTAGAGTCGAATGGATTGACGGAAATATTGGAAGTAAATTGACTATGAAATATCCTGGGGTTTATATGCTTGGAAGAAATGCTCATGCAGAAGTTGTATCGATAGCCTTTGCTGGATCGGATCAACATCAAGATGCAGGAGCAAAAGCCGTTCATTTAGCTCCTGATACCACATCTAGAATTACAAGCAAATCTGTTAGTAAACAAGCAGGTAGAACTACATATAGAGGTTTATTGCATGTTGCGAAGGGTGCTACTGGTGTCAAGTCAAACGTTAGATGTGATGCACTTTTACTTGATGAAACGTCTAGAACAGATACGTATCCATATGTAGAAGTGAATGAAGATGATGCAACAATTTCTCATGAAGCTAGTGTTGGAAAAATTGGCGAAGATCAAATTTTCTATCTTATGAGTAGGGGATTCTCAGAGTCCGATGCCTTGTCACTAATAGTGGGTGGATTTATAGAACCATTTACAAAGGAACTACCAATGGAATATGCAGTAGAATTAAATCGACTTGTCAAACTCGAAATGGAAGACTCTGTCGGTTAACAAATACTTATCTTATCTTTTTTTAAAGTGAAAATCACAGTATGTATCAACTCTCTTTGCTAGAAAAAAACTTTGGTAATTTTATTAAAAATTTTCAAGAGCCATCTTGGGTGAAACAATCCAGACAGGAAGCTTTTAAAAGTTATACAAGCCTACCATTAGAATCATCTTCGCTTTATAGTAAATATTCCAATGCAAATAAATTAATTGCTGAGAAGGTTTTTTTAAATGATACTAATTTACAACGTCAATCCTCCAATGATTTGGATATTTTTTCGGATCGAATAGATGAGTTTAATAAAACTACTAGCGTATTATGTAAAAATTCAAAAATTCTGAAATCATTTGTAACAGATGAGTTGGAAAAAAAGGGTATAGTTATCTTGAATATTTCTCAGGCTCTAAGAGATTATTCTGATCTAATACAAAAATATCTCAATAAAAACCAAGTAAATTATCAAGAGGACAAATTTTTGGCCTTATCTTCCGCAGCATTTCAAAATGGACTTTTTATTTGGATTCCTAAGAATATTGTATTGGAAGATCCTATTAGAATAGTAAATTATCTTTCAGAGGATGGTTTATCATCAATATCTCGAAATATAATAATATGTGAAGAATTTTCTAAAGCTACTTTAGTTCAAGAGTTATATTCACCACGGTTAAAGAACCCTGAATATCAACAAACACATTTCGAGCTACTCGAATCCTTTATTCTTCCAAATGCTCAATGTGAGATAGTTACATTACAATCGATGGATTATGATGCAATTAGTTTTTCCAATAGAAAAGCCTATGTAGAAAGAGATGGAAAGATGTCCTGGTCTTTAGCTCTCTTTGGGTCACAATTGTCGAGGTATAAAGTTGATAGTATCATGCAAGGGCCTGGAGCTTTAGCTGAAGATGTTGAAATAATATTTGGAGTTGGTAATCAATCCTTTGACATTACTTCTAACTTAATTCATGTAGCTCCAAATACCAAAGGTAAGGTTTTAGTGAAATCCGTACTGAAGGATACCTCCAAGTCTCTTTTTAAAGGAATGATAAAAATTCATACAAATGCGAAAGCTACTGAATCATATTTAGCAGGACATGCTATATTATTAGATAAAGGCGCAAAAGCTGATGCAATTCCGGGCTTGGAAATAGAGTCTAATGAAGTTAAAGCTACACATTCTGCCTCTGTAGCTCAGATAGATGAAAAGCAAATTTTTTATCTTATGTCTCGAGGTCTTTCAGAGGAGTTAGCTAAAAGAGAGATAGTTGGAGGGTTTTTAGAACCTATCTCAAGGAAGATGGGTCCTACTATTCGTGCTTGGATTAATTATTTAATTGAAAATAAATGGTTAGGCAAACCCTTAAAGTTAAAGATAGATGAAGCAATGGAACAAATTCTGGAAATTGAAAAAACCAGATATAGAGAAACTGAAGATATCTTTGAAAAACACTACAAATATAGGTAACATATATTGCTCTTATTTTTTTTAGATAAATAATGTCAGATTGGGTAAAAGTTTGCGATATAGATTCTCTTAAACCAGGAGAGATGATGGATTTTGATTATAATGACAAAAAAATTCTTCTTGTTAAGATAAAGAATATAATATACGCTAGCGATAGAATTTGTACCCATGCTTATGCAGATCTCTCTATGGGTTTTTTAAATGAAGAAGAAAAAACTGTTACCTGTCCACTTCATATGTCGGCATTTAATCTTAATGATGGAGTACCACTCAACTTACCTGCCGAAGAACCATTAATGGTTTATAAAACAAAGATCGAAAAAAATTCAGTTTTTATCCTTGTATGATTTAAGATTCACATTTGATAAATATTCAATTCTCTACTAATTTTGTAAACTAGTGTTTCAACAAAAATAAAAATATTTTTTTATCCTTTAGTATTAATGTCATTCTAGTGAAAATTGGAGTTATAGGATTAGGATTAATGGGTAGTAATCTTTCCTTACGTCTAATTAGAAAAGGATTTGAAGTAAATGTTAATAATCGCAATATCTCAAAAGCCCGAGCAATAGAAAAAAAAGGCGCTAACGTACTTAATACCCCCAAGGAGGTAGCAGACTATTCTGATTTTATTATAACTTGTGTAACAAATTTTGAAGCAGTTGATGGAATTTACTTTTCTAAAAATGGAGTAAGTGAAACTACAAATAAAAATGTAATAGTTTCGGACTTTAGCACTATTTCTCCAAAAGAATCAGTTTATTGTTATCAGGAATTTAAAAGAAAAAATATATCAATGATGAGTATTCCTGTAATGGGAGGGCCAAATGCAGCCTTAAGTGGTACACTTGTCCCAATAGTCGCTGGAGAAGAGTCTGCTTTTAAAAAAATAAAGCATATATTAGAAGAACTAGGTAATCCTGTTTTTTATATTGGAAATAACGCAGGTTCAGCAAGTGCTATCAAGTTGGCGCTTAATCTTAATATTGGTATAATATCAATGGCTTTATCTGAAGGATTATTATTATCTGAAAAATATAATATTGATCCTACCCTTTACTTGAAGATATTAAATACAACGAATTTTAAAACGGGGATGAGTGAGAATAAGGGGCCTAAAATGATAAAAGATGATTACTCTCCCTCATTTTATTTAAAAAATATGAATAAGGATTTAGCCCTTGTCATGCAAGCAGCCAAAGAACAAGAACTTTCTTTACCTATTACTGGCCTTGTCTTTCAATTATACAATTATGCTACAAAATCAACATACGCAGATCTGGATTATACGGCAATTTACAAATTCTTAAGAAAATTACATAGTATAGTATAGATCGACATGCCAAAGTCAAATATTAATGTGAGCTATGTTTCTCATTCGTTTCTTCATTTGATTTGTAAAACTAGAACTTGGAAATTTCAGTTTTTTTAAATTACTATTATTTATTTAATAAAAAGATGCGTAGTTAGATAGATTAGTAGATATCTGTAGAGGTTTGTATAAATAAAAAAATGATGAATAAAATAGGAATAATGAATGATTGAATAAATTATTTTAAAAAGATTAGTAGGAAAATGGAAATTAAAGTAATTATATAAGAGTAAATAGTTATAATTATTTAATTCGGGAACTCTGATACTTTCTAAATTCTTAGGAAAATTAATTTATTTAATTTGTTTCTATATGAATACAAAAAATATGACTGGTGTTTAGATCAAATTTAATTTAGATACGTATGTATTAAAAATTGATTTCTAGGTAGTAGGTTATTTTTGCTTTTCTAATTTAATTAAGAATTGGGCAAATATTAGAATGCTTATTGAAATGATCAAGTATGAATAATTGTTAAAACTAACAAACTTTAGAACCTAATGCAACTGTCTCCCCCTTATCTATTGTTAAAAAAATTGGTTTTCCATCTATTCTATCTAATGCTAAAATCATTCCTTTTGATTCTACATTTCCTATTGTTCGAGGTGAAAGATTTGTACATACAATTACTAACTTTTCTTCTAATTCTTCAGGTTTGTAATGCATAGCCGCTCCGACTACTACTATTCTTTTTTCCGAGCCGAGATCTACTTCCGCTTTGTAAACTTTGTTCAATTTTGGTAGATATTCTATTTTTTTTATTTTTCCAAATCTCAAGTCAATTTTACTAAAGTCATCAAATGTAATATTCTCAGATTCAGTTTTAATATTATTTCCCATTTTAAGTATTTAGAAATGTAAATTGCTACTATATAATATATCTTTGATACATAGAAATTACTATTTTTTGCACTGATATAATATGGTATTAGCTAAAGAATGTAAATTTGATCAATTGTATATTAAATACTGGAAGAGGTTAAACAGCAACAACAAGAACAACTACTGGCAAAGCTGCTATAACATAAAAATTAGATTGATAATACAATGAACACCATAAAAGTAAAAAAAGAATATTTTAATGTAGACTTAATGATGATAAAAATCGAAATTCAAAATGATGGAATAATGATTCAATTCTAAATTTTGAAGCAGGCTTTAGACTCAAAATGAAAAAAAGAGAATCATAAGAATCAAATGGTGATTTTTTTGCAGGTCATGAATCTTGAGCTCATGCATTGAAGCTTAGATAGCAAAAGGAAAAGAAAAAGTATCTAATTATACAATACATAAAATCGTTCGTCAAATGAGAACAATTACTATAGTTATGAATATGTATTAATCCATTTCCATTACTGCATTTCCAATACATCTATTACATATGATAAAAATATCAATTTGTTGTATGAATTCTTAAATTGCTTATAAAAACAATAAAAAGGAAAAGATATAGTCTGCATATATAACATGAAATATAAAGATCTTATAAGAACCTCTACTAACTCACATTCATTCATCGTTATAGAAAAATTTGATGTAAAGAAATGAACTAAAATTTCAACTTAAGAAGGAATTTTTTTGATGATTTATCTGTACGATAATAGAATTTCTATTTTTTTATTTGGTGTTTCCCACGATTCAGTATATTCGGTAATTGGCAAATATATACTGAATTTTATTTAACTTAAGTATATGAATTATACAACTATATTCGGTCAGATACCCTAGTACTTTCATCATGTTTTCAGAATAGGATTTCATCATTCCACTACTCTTTAGTTGATTCTATATTAAAAGTTAAACTAAATTAGCTCATTATATTGTATAAACATACAAAGTATCTTTTATAAGAAAATCAAAATTGTACTATATGTCTTTAGAAGAAAAAATATTTGACAAAATTTTTTCTTCAGGTGTATCGGGACTGAAAAAAACTGATTTAATCAAAGAATTTTCATCAGTTAATCTAGATAGTATCTTGAATACATGGATAAAAGAAAATAAAATTATTATATCCAAAAAAGGGAGTACAAATTATTGTTGGCACAAAGATAGTTATTTTCAATATCTCTTGGATTCCGATCCAAAATTCAAATATACTTTTGAACTATTAAAAGAAGTTGACATTTCTTTTAAAAAATTATCGACTTCTATTGATAAACATGTAGAAAGGCTAGAAGGCAAGATGATTGTTTTAATGGATTCAATCTTAGCAAGAACTACCAATAATCATAACTTTGAAAATAGCATTCCTAATCCTCAGAAGGTTATTAATTTACAAAATTTTAGTGAAGATTTTGATTTAACTATATGTAAATACTCGGATTCAATTGGATGGGTTCCCTTGGCCACTCTTAGAAATGATCTCTCTAATAAATATGAGATTTCAGAAAACGAATTCTATAACCTTGCAGAACAATTAGTTAATGAAAATAGGTCTAAATATGAATTGTCTACAGGGGGGAATGAAGGAATTATGATTCGTGGATTGGTATATGGCTATGTAAGGTGTTTGTAATTTGTATCCATATAACCTTAACAAAAATCCTTTTCCAAGTAGTCCTACACCTAATTTAGAAGATGCTCAGCTTTTAGGTGGTAAAAGACATCAAGAATCTAGAAATTCAATTTTGACATGTATTGAAGATGTTGTAAAACAAAGAGAAACGAGCAATAGTAAGGAAAAATTTAGAATAATTACTGTTATTCAAGATGTGGGGTCAGGAAAGACACATCTCACTCTGAATATAAAAATATCTGGAACAAATGAAAAAGCAATTATTTCTTATCTTGATATGTCACAAATATATCCTAAAAATATTCCAAGTATTTACCAATCTATGATTAGCGGTTTTGAACCTGAGTATTTGTACAATTTGAAAAAAGAGTTACTTTATTATATAAAAGATCAAATTAAATCTAATAATAAAATTGCGAAAAAAATTTTTAAATTAGGATTTTTTGAATCTTTAACAGGTAGAGGTATCGATAATAAAATCCTGCAGATATTAGAAAATAGATTACAGCCTGATTTAGGATACATTGATACTATTCTTAACGAGGAGGATTTTTCTAAAAATGACATTTCTACAATCAAAACTATAATAGAGAATCAATTTGAAAATAATGAATCCATCACTTTAATGGATATGATAAATCGTCTTTCGACTTTATCAAAAATTAATTTAAAATTATTTAATAAGATTTCTTTGTATCAATTCGACGAATTTGATAACAATGAAGAAACACTCTCATTTATGAAGGCTATTATTAATGCTCATATTTCTAATACAATCTTAATGCTAATTCTCACTCCCTCCTCCTATCTAAAAATCGCCTCAGAAAATAGCTCAATTTATGATAGGTTAGAAAAGGCTAATTATAAAATTGATCTCGCTGGATCAAACTCTTTTGAAGAAATCTCGGATATAGTATTAGAATATATTAAATTTTATAATTTTAATACTACTATTACTGATGATCAAAAAAATGAACTTTTCTCGCAAATAAAAATATTATATGAAGATTTTGACTTTAGAAATATCAGATCTATATTGAATATTATGTATAGTGCGTTTGAAATAGCAAGTAACAAAAAAATGTCCATAATCAATGAACAAATTTTGGATGAAACATTACGTAAAACCTACCCGGGTTTAAAAATAAAAGGAAGTCTAGTGGACATATCAATTTCTGACTATATTAAAATTAAAAATCGTATCGACTCCAGTAGAGATATAAAGAAAGAAATTGTAAATTCCTTGAGCGAATTAATAAATTATCTTCACAAACATAATATAAAATGTAAATATGAATCTTATCTACCATTAGAAGAAGAAGCAGTCAATATAATCTACAAAGATGATCGTGGTTCAACATCTCAAATCACAATGCTTTTAAATGAATCAACTTTAACAAAAATGCAACGTACAGTCTTAAATAATATGGAAACAAAAGTTAATGATTATAACTATCCTAAGATTACGACTACCATAAACGATTCAATATCAATCAATTTAGATCGAACAAAAATAATTGATTTACTATATGTTTACGATAAGATTAATCGTAATATTCATACTATGGCTGATAACAATAAAATATTATTATTAGCTAAATCCATAAATCTACATTAAATTTTTTTTATTTTTATAAACCTATTTGAATAGACTAAAATATCTATAAATTGTATTATATAAAGTGAAATTTAGGCAGTTTACTACTCTTAACGACTTAATTAGCAATGTCCATCAAGACGGTCTTGGAATAATTCAATATGCCGAGGATAAAGTTCCTTGTATCTATGTTCAACAACAGTTGTATGATCTTATTATGGAAAAATGTAGAGGAAAAAAATATGTAGTTGACGTGTTACTAAATATTTTTTATGATGGCAATCATGTTTTTGTCGATATTCAGATGGAATTTATCGACCTTGGAATTGAAGAAAATTTCTTAATTCCAGGCAGTACTTCCATTAACTTTTTTGATGCATTAAACGATAGTGGATTATTAGGGATTATTCCTAAAAGTAATGGACATACCTATACATCTAATATTTTTCTAATTCAACTTCCAAATAAAGAACGAATTTCCAAAGCCGTGGATATAATCAAGTCAAATTTGAAATATTCAAAGAAAGAATAATAATGAAAAAACAATATAAAAGCAAAAAAAAACGTTACGAAGATACTAACGTAGAAGGTACAAAAGATAGCGTTAATTCTTCCCCTATTCCGAAAGAAATTGATACTCATTATAAATTATATGGAAAACATGTATGGGAGATTAAATATTACGAAAAATGTGAAATTTGTAATTCTCATTTCGATGAATTTGGTTTCTGTGCATGTGGGAGTGGTAAAAGTTAAACTGATGCTTTTACTATAAACCATGCGACGACCGGGATTTGAACCCGGGTTACCAGATTGGCAATCTGATGTCCTAGACCAAACTGGACGATCGTCGCCCATACGACTTCAGTTATGTTGGTTATTTAGCCTTTTTTATTTGGAAAGGGATTGTGTTCATTGCAATCTATTTTGCGTATATAGGATTTTCGAATTGCAAAGGTGTTTTTGGATTATTATTAAATGAGGTAAGAGAGTTTATTGTTATCATACCTTACTGCTATATACTTTGAGTTT
>Ga0126306_10000081_pt1 | contig 29618 bp, 29 predicted proteins | sample Plot27_FD_92592 | JGI IMG/M metagenome (GOLD analysis project Ga0126306, IMG submission 92592) | Serpentine soil microbial communities from UC McLaughlin Reserve, CA, USA - Plot27 | ecosystem: Environmental > Terrestrial > Soil > Grasslands | place: USA: UC McLaughlin Reserve, Lake County... | reverse complement strand
AGGTCGGGCGCCTCGACGAGGTAGTAGCCGCCGAGCGCCTCCTTGGTCTCCACGAACGGGCCGTCGGTGACCTCGGAACCGCCGCGCACGCTGGTCGCGGTGCCGGTCGACTGCAGCGCGTTGCCGCCGAGGAGCTTCGCGCCGTGCTGCTCCACCTGGGCGGCGAAGTCGTTGTGGGCCTGCATGACCTCGCCGAGGACCTCGGGCGTGGCGGTGGCGTACTGGGCCTCGTCCTCGTAGATGAGGATCAGGTACTGGGCCATCTCGGGTTCCTTCCGTCGAAGCCCGCCGATCGGGCTCTCATCTCTCCGACACGCGGTGCCGGCCGGGATCGACAGGTCGCGCCGAAAAATGTCTACCGGCCCGGCCGGGCCGCCGGAAGCGGTCACCCCGCGTCCGCCCAGGACCGCACGACGGCAACGTCGAGCGGGAAGTCCACCGGGAAGTCGCCGAACAGGAGGCGGCCGGCCTCCGCCGCGGCGTGCCGCACCTCCTCGACCACCCGGTCGGCCTGAGGTTCAGGCGTGTGGACGACCACCTCGTCGTGGAGGAAGAAGACCAGGTGCGGCCGCTCGTCCACCGTTCCCGCGCCGCCCAGCCGCCAGAGCCGGTTGCGCAGGTCGGCGAGCCAGCACAGGGCCCACTCGGCACCGGTGCCCTGGACGACGAAGTTGCGGGTGAACCGCCCCCACGCGCGGCGCTGCCGGTCCCAGTCCTCGCGGGAGCCGCCGTCGTCCACGGCCGGCTCGCCCAGGTCGGCGGAGCGCTGCGCCCACGCGCCGGTGGGGACGGGCGATCCGCGCCCGAGCAGCGTGTGCACCACGTCCCCGCGCTCCCCCGCGCGGGCGGCCTCCTCGACCAGGCCGATGGCGCGCGGGTAGCGGCGGGTCAACCGGGGCATCATCCGACCGCTCTCGCCCCGGGTGCCGCCGTACATCGCGCCGAGCATCCCCACCTTGGCCTCGGCCCGCGTCGCGACCGCGCCGCCGGCGACCATGCCCTGGTACAGGTCGCTCGAGCGGGCCGCCTCCGCCATCGCGCCGTCCCCGCTCATGCCCGCGAGCACCCGAGGCTCGAGCTGGGCGACGTCGGCGACGACGAAGCGCCACCCGTCGTCGGCGACCGCCGCCGGCCGCACCTGCAGCGGCACCGACAGCGCTCCCCCGCCGTTGGAGGCCCAGCGTCCGGTGACCACTCCCCCGGGCAGGAACCACGACCGGAACCGGCCGTCGCGCACCCAGGTCTCCAGCCACGCCCAGCCGTTGGCCTGGAGCAGTCGCGACAGCTTCTTGTACTCGAGCAGCGGAGGAACGGCCGGGTGGTCGAGCTGCTCGAGGGTCCACGAGCGGGTGTCGCCGACCTGCAGGCCGGCCTTCTGCAGTGCACGCAGCAGTTCGCCGGGCGAGTCGGCGTTCAGGCCCGGGGCGCCGAGAGCCGCCTGGACCTCGCCCAGCAACCGCTCGAGCACCACCGGCCGGGCGCCGGCGACCGGCCGGGGTCCCAGCAGCTCGGTCAGCAGGCGCTCGTGCACGTCGGCCCGCCAGGGCAGGCCGGCGTGCGTCATCTCGGCCGCGGCGAGGGCTCCGGAGGACTCGGCCGCGAGCAGCAGGCCCAGCCGGCCCCGCGCGGACGACGCACCCAGGGCCCGCTGTTGCCGCTCGTCCTCGGCGACGGGGTCGAGACGGTCGGCCGGATCGTCGAGGGGGAAGAGCGCGGCGTCGACGGTGGTGACGGGCGCCAGCGCGTCCCAGCCGGCGGTCTGCCCGTCGGCGAACAGGGCCTGGTCGACGAAGGGGGACCGACGGAGGACGGCGTGGGCGAGTCGCAGGTCGGTGCAGCGCTCCACCCGCACCCCGGCCGCCAGCAGCGCCGGGTACCACCGGGTGGTGTCGTCCCACACCCAGCGGACCGGCGCGCGCTCCCGCTCCCGGACGAACCCGGCGAGCTCGCCGGTGGGTAGCCGGGTGTCCGTGGCCGCGGTCCCGTCGCCGGGATCCTCCCGCGCCTCCACGGTGTCCGCGCCGCGGCGCACGAGGACGATCCGGTTCACCGGCGCAGTCTCCGGACGTCGGCCGGCGGACCGCCGCAGTCCCGTCCGCTAGACGGTCAGGCAGAACGGGTGGCCCGCCGGGTCGGCGAAGACCCGGAAGGTCTCGCCCCCGCCGTCCAGGCGGACCGCGCCCAGGGCGAGCGCGCGCTCCTCCCCGGCGTCCAGGTCGTCGACCAGGAGATCGAGATGCGCCTGCTGGGGGCGGGAACGGTCGCCCCACTGCGGTGCCCGGTAGCCCTCGATCTGCTGGACCATCACCGACGTCGACCCGCCCGGGACCAGGGCGCCCTCGGGCCCCTCGTAGGCGATCTCCACGCCCAGCAGCTCGGCGTAGAAGCGCGCCAGCCGTCCCGCGTCGGGCGCGTCGACGGTGACGGCGTAGAGCTCTATCGCCGGCCCGACCCCGTCCCGCTGGCAGAGGTCGAACGGGTGGCCGGCCGGGTCGGCCAGCGTGATCCACGACGGGCCGTCCGCGAGCCGGGTGGCGCCGAGCTCCACGGCCCGCGCCGCCGCCTCCTCGTGGCCGTCGATTAGCAGGTCGAGGTGGAACTGCTGGGGCATCTCCTGCCCCGGCCAGCGCGGCGGGACGTGGTCGGGGGCCAGCTGGAAGCCGATCTCCTGACCGGTGGCCAGCCGGACGGTGATCCAGTCGGGCACCCGGCGGACGACGTCGCCGCCGGTCAGCTCCGTGTAGAACGCCGCGAGGCCCTCGATGTCGGGCGCGTCGAGGGCGACGAGTTCCAGTCGTGCCGTAGAGGTCATGGTGGGCATCGTGCCGCGCCCCTCCGACAGTTTCGCCGGGCTCCGCTCACACTTCTCGCATGAGCGCCGCACCCCGTCCGCCGCGGGGCGTCGTCCGGCTGCTCAACACCTCCGGCGGCCGGGTCCTCTGCCTGGCCGGCGAGGTCGACGCGGGCACGGTCGACTCGTTCCGGCGGACGTACGGCCCCGAGCCGATGCCCGTCGACGCGATCGACACGGGCTCGGTGACGCACCTGTCGATGCCCGCGCTCGACCTGGTGCTCGACCACCTCGACGCCGCCCAGCGGGCCGGGCGAACCGTCCGCGTCCGCCGGTCCCCCACCGTCGAGCGGCTCCTGGCGGAGGGAAGCCGGCTCAGGCCAGGGCCCACCTGACGTCGACCGTGACCGTCAGTTCGCTGGACCCCACGGCGATCGGGACGGCGGAGCTCTCGGCGGCCGCATCCGCGGCCATCACGGGGAAGGGCCCACCGGCGGGGGTCACCTGCTCGCGCACCTCCACCAGGTCGCCCAGCCGGCGGCCGGCCAGCTCAGCGTACTGCTCGGCCGTGCTGCGGGCGTCGGCGAAGGCCTCCTCGCGCGCCCGGGCCCGGAGCGCGGTGTCGTCGTCCAGCGCGTAGGAGACCCCCTGCAGCCGGGCCGCGTCCCCGCCCGCGTCGACCGCGTCGCTGATCACCTCGCCGGCCTTCCCGAGGTCGCGCAGGGTCACGGCGAGGTCCTGGCCGGCGAGGTACCCGCTGATCTCCTGGCCGTCGCTGCCGTAGCGCGGGTACACGCGCACGTTCACCGTCTGCACGTCCGCGTCGTCCACCCCGGCCTCCCGCACCACGTCCAGGACGCGCCGTGCCGCCGCGTTCGCGGCCTCCAGGGCCTCACCGACGGTTGGAGCGCCGGTCTCCACGCCGACGGTGACCCGCAGGACGTCCGGCGTCCCGGTGGCCGTGCCGGTCCCCTGCACCTGGACCCCCGCCTCCGCCGGGGGATCGCCGGGCGCCGCCTGCACCGGCCCGGAGGTGCCGACGACCAGGGCGGCGGTCACCGCGGCCGCGGCGACGAGGACGGCGAGCAGGGGCAGCAGCCTGCGGGGAACGGGCACGGGAACCTCCGGAAGGATCGGCGTGCGAGAAGGACGCCGATCCCCCGGTGCAGGTTCCGTCGTCAGCCGGGAGCGGCCGCGGTGGCCCGCTCCATCCCCCGCTCGACGGCGGCGATGAGCCGCGGGCGCAGCTCGGCGGCCGGGATGATGTCGTGCACCGAGCCGACCCTGCGGGCGCGCTCGATGTCGTGCACCGCCTCGAACTCCGCCGCGACCTCGCCCAGCTTCTCCGAGCGCACGGCGGCCGTCAGGGTCGCGAGCTCCACCCGCAGGTGGGCCTGCTCCACGCCCTCGGCCGCGGCGACGGCCGAGGTCAGCTCGCGGACCCGGGCGTCGGCCGATGTCCGCTTGTCCACCTCGCGGGTGAAGACGACCGCCGCCGCAGGCGCGCCGCCGAGCACCGAGGCGTAGGAGCCCTCGACAGCCAGCACCTGCATGTTGTCGTTGAGCACGCCGGAGAACACGACGAACGCCCCGCCGTGGTACCGCGAGATCAGGCAGAAGACGATCGGCCCGTCGAAGTTGACGATGGCGCGGCCGATCTCCGCCCCGTACTCCAGCTGCAGCTGCCGCAGCGACTCCGGTGACCCGTCGAAGCCGGACAGGTTCGCCATCACCACCAGCGGCCGGTTGCCGCTGGCCGCGTTGATCGCGCGGGCGGTCTTCTTCGACGAGCGCGGGAAGAGGGTGCCGGCGGTCCACAGGTCGGGGCCGTCGGCCGGGAAGCTCCCGCGCCGTGGGATCGGCCGCGACTCGATGCCCAGCACCGTCACCGGATGGCCGCCCAGGTGGGCGTCGACGACGACGGAGGTGTCGGCGTCGGCCATGCCGGCCCACCGCTCGAGGACGGGGTGGTCCTGGTCGGCGACGGCCCGCATGACTGTGCGGATGTCGAACGCCTTCTTGCGCTCCGGGTTCACCTCGGCCGAGAAGATGTCGCCGACGGTCGTAAAGTCGCTGCCCGGGTGCGTGTGCGGGAAGGTGCGCACGTCCCGGTCCCGCGGGTCGGTGCTGTCGGCCGGCCGTGGCCAGCGCTCCCCCGGCGCCACGTAGGCGTGCTCGTAGTGGTTCAGCAGGAGCTCGCCCGCCGCCAGAAGGTCCGGCGCCCAGTACTGCGCCTGCCCGTTGGGGCCCATGATCCGGTCGTAGCCGCCGATGCCGAAGTTGTCCTCGGCCGACACGCCTCCGGCGTAGTCGAGCGAGTGCTTGCCGGTCAGCACCATGGCGCTGTCCGGCGTCATGACCAGGATGCCCTTGGTGTGCATGAGCATCGTCGCCTCGGCGTTCCAGTACGGCTGGGCGCCGACGTTGATGCCCGCGACGACGACGTTGATCTCCCCGCCGCCCTGAGTGAAGTCGATGATCCGGCGCAGCGCCCGCGCCACCCAGTCCATGTTCTCGGTGCCGCTGGACATGGAGATGGTGGCGCCGGAGGAGAGCGCGAACCACTCCACCGGCAGGCCGCGCTCCTCGGCCAGGTCGAGCGCGGCGATCACCCGGGCGCACTCCGCCTCGGCGACGGTGCCCAGCGCCTTGGTCGGGTCGCCGAACAGCGCCACCCGCGTCATGCCCTCCGGGTACCGGCGGGTGGGCGTGCTGACCACGCCGGCGACGATGCCGGCCTTGTTCTGCCCCGGCGGGCGCTCCACCGGCACCAGCCGGCCCGCCTCGTCCAGGTCGTGCTCGACGAACGAGCCGCGGGACCCGGCGAGCAGCGGCGCCAGCTCGTACGGGTAGACCGCCCCGCGGGCCCGCGAGCTCAGGACCTTCTCCGTGTACTCGTCCAGCGGGCGCATGGGCTCGGTCGGCCGCTCGGTGAGCTCCATGCGGACGCCGGTGCCGGGCCGGTAGGAGAAGCGCAGGGCCACGTCCTGCGGCGGTCCGCCGTCCTCGGGCTGCAGACGGGCCAGCAGCATGATCTGGTCCAGCCCGGCCCCGAGCGTCATCGGGGCGAGCGTCCGGGCGATGCCGGCCAGCTCGTCCAGCGGCATCTCGATCGACGGCCAGGCGTACAGGAAGATCCGGTTGTGCTCCAGCGGGCGGCGTGACCGCCGCTGCGACTGCGCCCGCCGGATGCCGTCCAGGCAGGCGGTGAGCTGCCGCTCGACCGTGGGGAAGCCGAGGATCTCGCCGTTCGGGCCCAGCAGGGCCGTCGCGTCGCGGACCTCCGCCATGGCGACCAGCCGCTCGTCGTTCGCGTTGCCCTTCGCGAAGACGTGCAGCAGGTAGATGTCCTCGGCCGAGGGCAGCCGCTCGCCGTCGAAGTGCTTGAGCCGCCACAGGTTCAGCCGCTGCGCGGTCAGCGGGTGCAGGCCGCGGATGATGCGGTCCTCGGCCGGCCCCTCAGGCCCGGGGCGGAAGGTGACCGTGTCGACGCCGCCGTCCGGCGTGCTGACGGTCACCGTCACCCGGCGCGCGGTGTCGGCGGGCGACAGCCCGGCGAGCAGGTCGTGCAGCAGCCCGGCCATCGCGTCGCCGTCGGTGGGCCGGTCCGGCCAGGAGACGTAGAGGTCGATCAGCAACGTCTTCGTCGGATCGGGCACGTCCGCCACCTCGTCGCGCAGCGCGGCCATCGCCGAGGGCAGCTCGTCGATGCCGACCATGAGCGCGGCCAGGCGCAGCGGCAGCCCGTTGAGCTCGTAGTCGGCCCGGAGGCACGTGTGGCCGTCCAGCAATGTCGACCGCACGTTCTGCAGGCTGCGGCTGCGGTAGTAGCGCCGGGTGAGGATCTCGACGATCGGGTCGGGCCGGCTCGTCGGCCGGTGGAACCGCTGGGCGAGCAGCCGGATCAGGGGCTCGGGGCTGGCGACCAGCGCCTCGATGCGGGCCATGCCCGCGCTGTCGGCCTGGGCGTCGGCGGCGTCCAGTTCGGCCAGCAGCCGGCCGGCCTCCTCGAGCACCTCCTGCCGGGCCGCGACCACCACCGGCTCCTCGAAGTAGCGGTACCGGACGGCGCGCGCCAGGTCGCCGACGGCCGGGTAGCGCAGCTGCGTCGCGACGACCAGCCGGTCGAGGAGGTCGGCGACCTCGGCCCGGGAGGCGGTCGGTGCGGGGACCGTGGTCAGCCAGCGGTCCAGCAGCGCGAGGACGGCGGGCAGCTGGTCGTTGATCCGCTGCTGGGCCAGGAAGATGCGGTGCACCGCCTCCTCCAGCGCCGGCCCGGGCTCCAGGTCGGTGACGCCGTACTGCAGCAGCGCCCGCGCGAGCCGGGCCCGGAAGTTCTCGGGCAGGGCCTCCCGCTCGACGTCGAGCGAGTGCAGGTAGGAATGGAAGTACTCGCGCGGGCTGTGCACCTGCTGGTCCTGCTCCTCCTCGCTGCCGGAGGGCCGGTTGCGGGAGAGCTCGCTCAGGTCGGCGAAGGTGGTGAGGACGGTCAGCTCCCCGCGGAGCAGCTCGCGGTCGTCGACGGGCAGCTCGTCCATGGCGGTCTGGTACTCGGCGACCAGTTCCTGGGCGTACCGGCCACTGACGTCGTACCCGGTGATCAGCGCCTGCAGGGCGGCCAGCAGCGACAGCGCGCGGTCGCGGTGGTCGCTCGCCCGCAGCCCGGGCTCGGGCAGCTGCACCCGGTCACCGGAGGCCTCCTCGACGTCGGCGCCGGCCCGTTCGAGGTTCAGCAGCGCGGCGCCGCCGTCGACCTGCGAGTTGGCGGCAGCGAGGACCTCCCGGACCCGTCCGGCGAACGGCGCGCGGACCGCGGTCTCCATCTTCATGCTCTCCAGGACGGCGACCGTCTGGCCGGCCTCGACGTCCTGGCCGACCTCGACCCGGATGGCGACGACCACCGACGGCGCCGGCGCGCGCACCACTCCCCCGGCGTCGCGGGTGACGCGGTGGGTGACGCCGTCGACCTCGACGAGGTGCGACCCGACGGCCTCGACGGCCACGACCGAGAACCGCTCGCCCGCGATGACCAGCCGGCTCTCCAGCGGGCTGAGCCGGTCGACGTCCACGTCGGCGTACCGGCCGTCGAGCTCGACGCGGTAGCGGTCGCGACCGATCTTGGTCACCGTGAGCCGGTAGACCTGGCCCCGGTAGCCCAGTTCCAGGGTGTGGCCCACCTCGTGGCGGGCCCGCGGGCGACCGCCGCGCGCCGAGGCGAGGAAGGCGGCCCGCTCCAGCGCCTCCTCGGCGTCGGAGGCGTCGATCGCCACCTGCACCAGCGCGGCGTAGGCCGACGGCGCCGCGTCCGCGCCGCCCGTCGTGCCGGCGCGGTCCAGCCAGCCGGTGTCGGCTGTGCCGGCGACCACCTCCGGGCGGTCGAGCAGGTCGAGCAGGAACGACTTGGTCGTCGTTCCGCCGCGCAGGACGACGGTGGTGTCGCGCAGCGCGCAGCGCAGCCGGGCCAGGGCCTCCGGCCGGTCGCGGCCCCAGGCGATGACCTTGGCGACCATGGAGTCGTAGGCGGGCGGGATGACGTCGCCGACGCTCATCCCCGTGTCGACGCGGACGCCCGGGCCGGTCGGCAGTCGCAGCAGCTCCACCTGGCCGGGCGCGGGCGCGAAGCCCTGCTCGGCGTCCTCGGCGTTGAGCCGCGCCTCGACGGCGTGCCCGAACTCGGCCGGCGGCTGGCCGTCGAGCACCCCGCCGGCCGCCACGTGCAGCTGCAGCTTCACGATGTCGAGGCCGGTCGTCTCCTCGGTCACGGGGTGCTCGACCTGGAGCCGGGTGTTGACCTCGAGGAAGGTGAACAGCTTCTCCTCGGGCTGGTAGAGGAACTCGACGGTGCCGGCGCCGACGTAGCCCGCGGCCCGGACCAGCGCCATCGACGACTCGCGCAGCGACCGGGACTGTTCCGGGGTAAGGGCGGGTGAGCTCGACTCCTCCAGCACCTTCTGGTTGCGCCGCTGCACCGAGCAGTCCCGCACCCCCGGCGCCCAGACGTTCCCGTGCTGGTCGGCGATGACCTGCACCTCGACGTGCCGGCCGCCCTCGACCAGCCGCTCCATGAAGATCGTGGGGTCACCGAACGTGCGCTCGGCCTCGGCCTGGGTGCGGGTGAGCGCCTCCTCCAGCTCGGACTCCCCGCGGACGATCCGGATCCCGCGCCCGCCGCCCCCGCTGCGGGACTTCACGATCAGCGGGTAGCCGATCGCGGCGGCGTGCCGGCGGCCGTCCTCGACGCCCTGCACCGGGCCGCCGCTCCACGGCGCGACGGGCACCCCGGTCTGCTCGGCGAGCACCTTGGCCTCGATCTTGGCGCCGAGCAGCCGCATGGCCTCCGGCGGCGGGCCGACGAACGTCACCCCGAGTGACGCGCAGAGCTCGGCGAACGCCGGGTCCTCCGCGACGAAGCCCCAGCCCACCCAGGCCGCGTCGGCGCGGCTCTCGCGCAGCGCCCGGCCCAGCTCCGCGTGGTCGAGGTAGGGGTTGCCCCCACCGGTCTCGCGGAGGACGACGGCCTCGTCGGCGGCGCGGACGAAGGTGGCCCGCCGCTCCGACTCAGTGTGCAGCGCGACGACCCGGATCCCCGAGGCGTGCTCGGCGTTCAGTTCGCGCACAGCGCGGATGAGCCGCATGGCCGGCTCACCCCGGTTGACGACCGCGATCCGGCTGAACACCGTGCACCTTCTCTCTGACGCGGCCCGCGCCGACGTCGTCGCCCCCGGGCCGGGCCGCTGCCGTTCCTGGCAGGTCACCAGCGGACATCGCCCCGCCGCAGCATCGTGTCAGGTGCCTGCGACCGTCAAACGCTGGCCCGGACGAGCCTCGACAAGGCCCGGATGGTTCCGCATGCCTCAGATGCGGTAGAACGGGTAGCGGAGAACGAGCGGAACGTGACCGCTGCCAGCGGGGGGACACAGCGACTGGCGAGGAGACCACGTGCTTTCCGACAGATCACGACCCGTCATCGAGGCGACCCTGCCGGTCGTCGCCGAGAACATCGAAGAAATCGCGGCCCGCTTCTACGACCACCTGTTCGGGGCCCACCCCGAGCTGTTCGACGGCGTCTTCAACCGCGGCAACCAGAAGGAGCGGACCCAGCAGATGGCGCTGGCCGGCTCCGTGGCCGTCTTCGCCAGCTCCCTGGTGAAGGTCCCCGAACAGCTGCCCGACCAGCTGCTGTCGCGCATCGCGCACAAACACGCCTCGCTCGGCATCGCGCCCGAGCTCTACGACGTCGTCCACGACAACCTGTTCTGGGCGATCGTCGACGTCCTCGGCGACGCGGTGACGCCCGAGGTGGCCGCCGCGTGGGACGAGGTCTACTGGCTGATGGCCTACGCGCTGATCAACCAGGAGCGTGGCCTCTACAGCGCCCGCGGCGTCCGGCCCGACACGGTCTGGCGCGAGTGGGAGGTCGAGGAGCGGTACCAGGAGACCGACGACGTCGTGACGTTCCGGATGCGCCGCACCGACGACCGGCTCGTGCGCACGTCGCTGCCCGGCCAGTACGTCACCGTCCAGGTGCCGATGCCCGACGGCGTCCGGCAGCCCCGGCAGTACAGCCTCACCAAGGCCGACGACGGCGACCACCGCCAGTTCTCGGTGAAGCGGGTCCGCGGCGGGGACAAGCCCGACGGCGAGGTGTCGAACTTCCTGTGCGACCACGTGCACGTGGGCGACCGGCTCACCATGTCGCTGCCATTCGGCGACGTCGTCCTCGACGACTCCCGCCCCGTGGTGTTCGCCAGCGCCGGCATCGGGATCACGCCGATGGCCGGCATGCTCTCCCACCTGATGGCCGCCCGGTCGCACCTGCCGATCATGCTGCTGCACGCCGACGCCGACGAGGACTCGTTCGCGCTGCGCCGGCAGGTCCTCGCCGATGTCCGCGCCCTGCCGGGTGCCACTGCGCACGTCTGGTACGAGCACGGGGCCAACACGACACTGCCCGTGGACGTCCACGCCGGGATCATGAACCTCGACGACGTGCAGCTGCCCGAGGGCGCCGCGTACTACCTGTGCGGCCCACTGCCGTTCATGCAGGGGATCCGCAGCGCCCTCATCCAGCGAGGGGTTCCTGCGCGGGACATCCAGTACGAGGTCTTCGGGCCCGATCTCTGGCAGGCCGACTTCGAGACCGAGGACACGCCCGGTGTCGGGCACCACGTGCTGTCCTCGGTCGGCTGAGCGCCCTCCCCACCCGTCGACCGTGCCGGTGCGCCGTCGCGCGCCGGACGCCCACCCCTGAGGAGACGCACGTGGACATCCCCGCGATGCGGGCCAACTTCGCGAAAGCAGCAGCCAACGGGGACGAGGTGCCCCTGTACTTCTACTCGCACCTGTTCCTGAGCCACCCGGAGACGCGGCAGATGTTCCCCGTCTCGATGGCCCACCAGCGCGACCGGCTGTTCTCCGCCCTCGGCGACGTCGTCGCCCGGGTGGACGACCTCGACGCGCTGGTGCCGATCCTCCAGCAGCTCGGGCGCGACCACCGCAAGTTCGGGACCGTCGCGGCGCACTACCCGGCTGTGGGCGCCAGCCTGCTGGCCACCCTGGAGCACTTCGACCCCGACTGGACCCCCGAGCTCGCCAAGGACTGGACGGAGGCCTACACCCTCGTCGCCGAGGTGATGATCGCGGCGGCCGAGGAGGCGGTGGAGGAGCCGGCCTGGTGGGAGGCCGACGTGGTCGGGCACGAGCGGCGCACCATCGACGTCGCGGTGCTGCGCGTGCGGCCGCGCGCCCGGTACGACTACCGCGCCGGTCAGTCGCTGTCTCTGGAGACCGACGTCCGGCCCCGGCTGTGGCGGTACTACTCCCCCGCGAACGCCCCCCGCCCGGACGGCCTGCTGGAGCTGCACGTCAAGGCGCGCGACGGCGGGCCGGTGAGCTCGGCCCTGGTGCGCCGGGTGGGCGAAGGCGACGTGCTCCGCCTGGGCCCGCCGATGGGCCACCTGGCGCTGGACCCCGAGTCCGACCGGGACCTGCTGCTGGTGGCCGGCGGCATGGGCCTCGCGCCGATGAAGGCGCTGGTCGACCAGGTCGCGCGGCACGGTCCGGCCCGCCGGGTCGACCTGTTCGTCGGGTTCCGCACCGAGGCCGACGTCTACGACGCCGCCGACCTGCGTGCGCTCGAGCGGGACAATCCGTGGCTGTCGGTCACGTTCGCCGTCTCCCACGACAAGATCTCCACCCTCGAGCAGGGCGACATCGGGGACGTCGTGCTGCGGCACGGCCCGTGGCTGAGCCGGGAGGTCTGCATCGCGGGCCCGGCGCCGATGGTGGACGACACGGTGGGGCGGCTGCTGCAGCACGGCGTGCCCGAGCATCGACTGCACAGCGAGGTCTTCGCCCCCAGCCGGATGGGGCCCAGTGTTGACGGAGAGGTGACCGAATGACTACCGCAGAGAACGGCGTCGTCCAGAACCAGGCGGGCCCGGACCAGGCCGTCGCTGGCCAGACGGGGCAGCGCCCGGTCCAGCCCGAACGGCGGCTCTCCCCGGCCGACCTGCACAACGTCCGGTTCAACCGCGGCTCGATGATGCGGCCCGGCTACGTCGACAGCGAGGTGGACCGGGTGATGAGCCGGGTCGCCGAGGAGGTAGGCCGGCTCATCGCGGAGAAGGCCGAGCTGCGCGATCAGGTCCGCGCCCTACAGATGCAGGTCGAGGGCCACCAGGCGCAGGAGGCGCCGAGCGACCAGGCGGTGCGCATCCTCTCCAGCGCCCAGCTGACCGCCGACAACTACGTCGCCGAGGCGGAGGAGTTCAGCCGCCAGGTGACCGCCGAGGCGCGGGCCCAGTACGAGGAGGTCACCCGGGAGGCCCGCGAGACCGCCGGCGCGATCCTCCAGGCCGCCCACGACGCCGCGGCCAAGCTCGGGCCGGTCGCCGTCGACGGCAACCAGCACACCGCCGAGGAGCTGCAGGAGCAGGTCGCCTACCTCAAGGCGTTCAGCCAGGCCGTCCGCGTCCAGCTGCGGTCCTACCTCGAGGCGCTGCTCAGCGACGTCGAGTCCGAGTGGGGCCGGGCGGATCCGGCCGCCCTGCCCCAGCAGGCCCGCCCGCCCGCGCAGCGCTCCGGGCGCGACGACCGCAGCACCACGACGTTCGAGGGCAACACGGTGGCCGAGGCGCCGGCCCAGCACGCCGACGAGGACGTCGTCCAGGTCGTCGCCGTCCGCGAGTGAGCCTCAGCCGGGGCGGGCGCCGGTCCGCCCCGGCGGGGGTTCTGCCAGGATCCGGCTGACGCGCGCGGACGAGAGGCGGGACGCATGGACGCGATGTTCGGTCCGGAGACCACTGAGGCGATCACGCGGGCGCGACAGCACTCGGTCGGCGACCTGCTGCACCGGACCGCGCGCCGGTACCCCGACAAGCTGGCCGTCGTCGCCGGCGACCGCCGGTTCACCTACCGCGAGTTCGACGTCGCCGTGAACCGCGCCGCTCATGCCCTCACCGAGCGCGGCATGGCGAAGGGCGACCGGCTCGCGCTGCTGTCGCACAACTCGTGGCAGTACGCCGTCCTCGCCTTCGCCACCGCCAAGCTCGGGGTGGTGCTGGTGCCCGTCAACTTCATGCTGGGCCCCGACGAGATCGCCTTCATCCTGCGGCACTCGGGCGCCTCCGGAATGGTCGCCGAGGACGCGCTCGCGCCGACCGCGGAGAAGGCGCTGAGCACCGCCGGTGTGACCGGCGGGGTGCGCGGCTGGATCCCGCTGTCCGGCGAGGCTGCGGGCGACGGCTGGGAGGACGTCGACGCCTGGTGGACCGCCGGCCCGGAGACGCCGCCGGAGGTGCCGGTCGGCGACGACGACCCACTGCGGCTCATGTACACGTCGGGTACCGAGTCGCGGCCCAAGGGCGTGATGCTGTCGAGCCGGTCGCTGATCGCGCAGTACGTGAGCTGCGCGATCGACGGCGGCATGGACGCCGACGACGTCGAGCTGCACTCGCTGCCGATGTACCACTGCGCGCAGCTGGACTGCTTCTTCTCCGTCGACGTGTACCTGGGTGCGACGAGCGTCATCCTGCCGGGCCCGGACCCCGCCGCCCTGCTCGCCACGATCGCCCGGGAACGGGTCACCAAGCTGTTCTGCCCGCCCACGGTGTGGATCTCGCTGCTCCGGCACCCCGACTTCGACACCACCGACCTGTCGAGCCTGCGCAAGGGCTACTACGGCGCCTCCCCCATGCCGGTGGAGGTGCTGCGCGAGCTGCAGCGGCGCCTGCCGGACGTGCAGCTGTGGAACTTCTACGGCCAGACCGAGATGGCCCCGCTGGCCACGATCCTGCGCCCGCACGAGCAGCTGCCCAGGGCCGGTTCGGCCGGCCGCGCCTCGCTCAACGTCGAGACGATGCTCGTCGACGACGACGGCAACCCGGTGGCCCCTGGCGAGGTGGGCGAGATCGTGCACCGCAGCCCGCACGCCGCCCTGGGCTACTACGAGGACGAGGAGAAGACCGCCGAGGCCTTCAAGGGCGGGTGGTTCCACTCCGGTGACCTCGGGGTCATGACCGAGGACGGCTACCTCTCGGTGGTCGACGGCTAGAAGGACATGATCAAGACCGGCGGGGAGAACGTCGCCAGCCGCGAGATCGAGGAGGCGATCTACGAGCTCGACGGCGTCGCGGAGGTCGCCGTCTTCGGCATCAGCCACCCACTCTGGATCGAGGCCGTCACCGCGGTGGTCGTCCCGAAGCCCGGCGCCTCGATCACCCCCGAGGACGTCGACGCGCACGCCCGGGCCCGGCTGGCGGGCTTCAAGCGGCCCAAGTACGTCGTCCTCGCCGACGCGCTGCCCAAGAACCCGAGCGGGAAGATCCTCAAGCGGGAGCTGCGCGACCGGCACGCCGATCTGGCGCGCTGAGCCGCGTGCCGGTCGCGGATGTGCGGAGATCCACCGCCGGCTGCTCCTGACGGGTGGATCTCCGCACAGTCGCGGGGAAGGCGTCCAGGCTGCGGTGAGTACGGCTGATGAGGGTGACCCTGTCCTGCTCGACGTCTGGGTTCCGCGCCGCCGTGCAACCGCGAGGGCGGCTCACACGGTTGGCGGGCGCGCATCGCGCACGCTGCGACGGGTCACACCCATCGACCGCTGCAACTGCTCCTCTGGCACCAACCACTCCAGGGTCGCCCGGGCGGTCGTGAGCACGATGCGGCACGGCTGGGGGCCCATCGCCCGGGGACTGCGTCGGGGGATGTCCCCGGGTGGCTGCAGCGCCGCCGAGCAGACGGGGATGGTCAACCGCGGCCGCCACGAGTAGTCCGGCTCGAACACGAGGGCACCTGGTGGGACGCGGGCTGCTCCGCGTATCCACCGCCGACTCAGCCCGGGGTAGGCGCCGTCGACGACCCGGAGGGCGCAGGGGATCTTGGTCGCCCGCGCCCGCTGCCGAGTGCGCCGCTCGTCCCGCCAATCGCGCACCCCGTCGACGACGCCGCTGGGGTCGAGCAGGAGCTCGGCGAGGAAGCTCAACACGCCAGGAGTATGCGGCCCTCGGCGGCCCGCGTAATCGAACCCTCGCTCGACGCAAGCGTCCCGCTCACCGACACCGCTCGGGCGCGCCTGTCAGCCGTTCGCGAGCACCGCCCGTAGATGTGATGCCGACCGGCGGCAGGAGCACGCTCCGTCAGCGTTTCTCAGCCTCATGAGCCGTACTCAGGCTGAGGTGACCCGGGGGGCGACGTCGGTGCCCAGCAGCTCGATCCCCCGCAGCAGGTCGGCGTGGGCCAGCCGCGGGTTGGTCATCTGCAGCGAGACCCGGTCCACGCCGCCCAGCTGACCCGAGATCCGCACGAGCTTCTCGGCCACCGCCTCCGGGTCGCCCATGAAGAAGGCGCCGTTCGGTCCGCTGGTCGCGTCGAACTGGGCCCGCGTCGGCGGCGCGAACCCGCGCTCCCGGGACACCCGCTCGAACATCTGGTGCCAGCCGGGGTAGACGGTGTCGGCCGCCGCCCGGGTGCTCTCCGCGACGAACCCGAACACGTGCAGACCGACCTGCAGCCGCTCCGGCGGGTGCCCGGCCTGCGCGCCGGCCCGGCGGTAGAGGTCGATCAGCGGCCCGAACTGGCGCGGCTCCCCGCCGATGATCGCCACCATCAGCGGCAGGCCCAGCAGTCCGGCGCGGACGAAGGACTCCGGCGTCCCGCCGACCCCGACCCAGATCGGCAGCGGGTCCTGCAGGGGGCGGGGGTACACGCCCTGGCCGGTCAGGGGCGGCCGGTGGCGGCCCGACCAGGTGACGTGCTCGGACTCCCGGATGCGCAGCAGCAGGTCGAGCTTCTCCTCGAACAGCTCGTCGTAGTCGGCCAGCGAGAGCCCGAACAGCGGGAACGCCTCGGTGAACGAGCCGCGCCCGACCACCAGGTCGATGCGCCCCTTGGAGATCAGGTCGAGGGTGGCGAACTGCTGGAACACCCGTACCGGATCGGCGGCGCTGAGCACCGCCACGGCGCTCCCCAGCCGGATCCGCGAGGTGCGGGCCGCCGCGGCCGCCAGGATCACCGGCGGCGCCGAGTCGAAGTACTCGGGACGGTGGTGCTCACCGATGCCGAAGGAGTACAGCCCCACCCGGTCGGCGAGGGCGATCTCCTCGAGCACGTGCTCCATCCGCTCCTCGGGGCCGATGACGCGCTCCGTCGTCGGGTCGGTCACCGCCGAGACGAAACTGTCCACGCCGAGGTGCACGGCCGACCTCCCGGAGAATGCGGTTCAACGCTCAACGAGCAGTCAACCAGCCGCGTCGCTCGCGGGGTCAGGCGGGCACGACCTCGTAGGTGTGCCCCGCGGCGCGCAGCCGCTCGACCAGGACGTCGCCCATCGCCGTCGCCGGCGTCAGCGAGCCCGCCCGGTCGGGCAGCCGTTCGCCGTCGAGGGCGAGGGCCAGCGCCGCCTCCCCGAGCATGACCGAGGTGGCGGCGTAGCCCGGGTCGCCGGGACCGGCGGCGGTCGCGCGGTAGCGGCGTCCGCTCTCGGTGCCGGCGGTGACGACCATGCGGAAGAAGCCCTTCGCGCGGGTCTCCTCGTCGGGACCGGTGCCCGGCGCCGGGAGCACCCGGTCGACCAGGGCACGGGTCGGTGCGAAGGACATGGCGGCGAGGGCCCCGGCGAGGCCGGCGGTGAACCCCGCGGCCATCACGGCGCCCAGCGGGCCACGGCCGGTGCTCATGACCTCGCCGTAGCTCAACGAACGCCCGTACGCCCAGTCCTGCAGGGCGTTGCTGCGCCGCACGATGCGGGTGTTGAACGGCGCCATGACGAACGGCGCCGTCCAGCGGCCGTCAGGCGTGCGCGCCGGCAGGCCGGCGTCGCGGGGCTGCCGGGTGTCGGGCTCGGCGTCCCGGTCGGGGCTGAGCGCATAGGGGTCGCCGAGCAGCCGCCGCTTGCCCGGGTCCTGCTCCAGGGCCTCGTTCTGGGCGCGCTGGGAGTCGATCGTGCCGCCGCTGAACCCGCCGCGGACGGTCGCCACGAGGCGGACGTCGGTCAGGCCGCCGGAGCCGTCCGCCGCGGCCCGCTGCGCCAGCAGGAATGTGGCGAGATCCGACGGGATCGAGTCGTAGCCGCAGGCGTGGACGATGCGGGCGCCGGTCTCCCGGGCGAGAGCGTCGCACCGGTCGATGGCCTCGCGGACGAACAGCACCTCCCCGGTCAGGTCGGCGTAGGAGGTGCCGGCCCGGGCGCACGCCTCGACGACCGGCATCCCGTACCGCGCGTACGGCCCGACCGTGGTGGCGAGGACGGCGGTGCGCTGCGCCAGGACGTCGAGGGACGCGGGGTCCGATGCGTCGGCCTCGAGCACCGGCCAGTCCCGGGCCGCCGCCGGGAGCCCCGCCCGCACCTCCTCGCAGCGCGCCCGGGAGCGGCCGGCCAGGGCGATCCGGGCACCGGCCGGGGCGTGCTCGGCGAGGTAGCCGGCGACCAGCCGGCCCACGAATCCGCTCGCTCCGTAGACGACGATGTCATGGGCCCGCTCGGTGTTCGGCATCCGGCCATCCTGGCCCGGGCCCCCGTCGGTGGCCCGCCCGGGGGCCGGGATCAGCCCAGCTCGAGCACCTTCATCGCCTGGGCGGCCATCTGCTGCTCGCCCAGGGCGTTGGGGTGGACGATCACCGGGTTGGTGCCCTGCAGGACCGGCTCGATCCACCGGACGCCGAGCGGCTGGCAGGCGTCGTGGCCCTCCGAGACCCGGTTCAGGTTCACGTAGGTCACCCCGGTCGCCCCGGCGGCGCGCTTGACGGCGTCGTTCAGCGTGGCCTGGATGCCGCGCACGTAGGCGACGTCCCCCTCGGCGACGGGCATGCGGTCGAAGCAGCCGGGCCCGGTCCTCGGCATGATCCACGGGTAGCCCAGGATGGCGACCTCGGCGTCCGGCGCGGCGGCCCGGACGGCCTGCAGCGCGTTCACGAGGGACGGGTACGTCGTGCTGCGGATCGTGTCCTCGAACGAGCTGCCGTACCGGTCCCTGCACGGGCCGCCCTGGCCGGCGGTCGAGAGCCCGGCCTGCCCGCACGCGACCAGCGAGTCGATGAAGACGCCGCTGTCGTTGCCTCCGATGGTCATCGTGATCAGCTCGGTGTCCGGGGCGACCGCGTCCAGCTGGGGCGGGACGCCGTCGTACTGCGGCTCGAAGTAGTCGGTGGTGTCCGCGCCGCCGCAGGTCACGTCGGTGAGCGCGGAGCCGGTCGCGGCGGCGATCACGTGCGGGTAGTTGCTGGTCGACCGCAGGCACTCCGGCGGCGCCGTGGGGTCGGGCGGGAGCACGCCGGACGCGGCGCTGTAGGAGTCACCCAGCGCCACGTACCGGAGCGGCGCCGACGCCTGGGACGACGGGGCCCCGAGGAGCACGAACACGACGGCGGACAGGACACACGCGGCGAGACGTCGCACGGGCTTCTCCAGAGGAGCCGGGGTCAGGTGCCATGACAACGCGCGACAGCGGTAGGGGTTACGCCGGTTCTCGGACAACCGGTCGAGCGGGGCAGTTGACAGATGACAGTAGCGATATATCGTTACTGTCATTTAAATCGACCTGGAGGATCTCCATGCACCCCATGCACCCACACCCCGGCCATCCCTTCGGCCAGCGTCACCACCACCCCCGCGGGCCCCGGCCCGGGCCGTTCGACGGGCCGCCGATGCGGCACGGCCGCGGCGGCCGCGGCGGCCGCGTGCCGCGCGGCGACGTCCGCACCGCCGTGCTGATGCTGCTGTCCGAGCAGCCGATGCACGGCTACCAGCTCATGCAGGCCATCGCCGAGCGCAGCGGCGGCCGCTGGACCCCCAGCCCGGGCGCGATCTATCCGACGATCAGCCAGCTCGAGGACGAGGGTCTCGTCAGCGTCACCGCGGACGCCGGCCGCAAGCTCGTCGCCCTCACCGACGCCGGGCGCGAGCACGTCGAGGCCGGCCGGGCCTCCTGGGCCGATCCCTTCGCCGGCCGCCCGGCCGCCGGACCGGGCACCGACCTGCGCGGACTGCTCGAGCAGCTGCACGCCGCCACCCGCCAGGTCGCGCGCACCGGCAGCGACGCGCAGCTCGAGGCCGCGGCGGCGATCCTCGGCGAGGCCCGCCGGTCGCTCTACCTGCTGCTCGCCGACGGACCGGGCACCCCCGAGACCTGAGCCGCCTCAGGCTCCCGGGAGGTCCCGGCCCATCGCGTAGAACTCGGCGTTCGGCACGAGCGCGGCGAAGTGGGCCAGCCGGTTGGACAGCGCGAAGAGCGCGGTAATCATCCCGACGTCCCAGACGTCGTCCTGGGTGAGGCCGTGGCCGGTGAGCAGCGCGAGGTCGTCCTCCGTGACCGCGGCAGGCTCGGCGGCCAGCCGCGTGGCCACCTCGAGGACGGCGTGCATGCGCGGCGACAGCGGCGCCTTCCGCCAGTCGACGGCGACCTGGTCGGCGATGTAGGGGTCCTTGGCCCGGATCCGGGCCACGGCACCGTGCGCCACCACGCAGTACAGGCAGTCGTTGCCGGCGCTGGTGGCCACCACGATGAGCTCGCGATCGGCCTTCGACAGCCCCGGCGTCTCCTTGTTCATGAGGGCGTCGTGCATCGCGAAGAAGGCGCGCGCCTCGTCGGGCCGCCAGGCCAGCGCCGCGAAGATGTTGGGCAGGAAGCCCGACCGTTCCTCCACGTCGTCGAAGCGCTCGGCGAGGTCGGCGGGCAGCTCCTCGCGGGCTGCGACGGGGAACCGGCTGATCGGTGGCTGCGTCATGGCCGCCACTCTTCCCGGAAGTCGCGGTGCGTGGCGTACGCCAGCGCGAGCAGGCCGAGGGTGAGCGCGGCCAGCTGGTGCTGGTCGTGCGGCGCCAGCGGGAAGTCGCTCATCCCGCGCGGCCGGGCCCCGAGGAACCTCGTCTCCGGACGCAGCTCGCGGCAGGACAGGACGATCCGCCGTTTCGCGGCGCACTCGGCACGGACGCGGGCCGGATCGAAGGGCGACGGATGGGAGTCGGCGGCCCGCGGTGCCGGCTCCGACGCCTGCTCCGCGGCCGCGGCGAGCCGCTCGTCCTCGGCGATCCGCGCCAGCAGGAACTCGTCCAGGCGCGGCCCGCTCCCCCAGGCGGCCTCCGGCCCCCACTCGACGTCCATACCGGTCATCCTCCCGCCGCGGCAGGGACGCAGCGATCCGGGACGCCGGACGCGCCGTCCACGACCATCCGCCCGCTGCCTCGCTGTGGTGGTGAGTGCCCCGGTACAGCGCGGCACTGTGCACGACGACGCGGTACCGGCCCCGCCGGGTCCCTTGGCCGGGTGACCGTCCGCCGCTGTCAGGTGATCAAGCGCGACCCGGCGACGGGCCGCGGCGTCCTGCAGTTCGGCACCGAGCTGGTCGTCGGCGGCGAGGGCTCCATCGCGGGGCTGCTCGGGGCGTCCCCCGGCGCCTCGACGGCCGTGTCGGCGATGGTCGACGTCCTCGAGCGGTGCTTCCCCGATCGGCTCCCGGCGTGGCGGCCGGCACTGCGGGAGGCCATCCCCTCCTACGGCCGCAGCCTGGCCGGCGCCCCGTCGCTGCTCGCGCAGGTGCGCGCCGAGACGATGCAGACCCTGGAGCTCAACGGCGGACGACGGTGTGCGCGGACGAGCAGTTCCACCGCCCGGAACTACCCATCCGCGCACACCGTCGGAGTCACCGGCCTGCCACGATGTCGCGGTGCTGCTCGCCGACGTCGTCGCCACCTCCGCCGCGGTCGCAGGCACGCGGTCCCGCACGGCCAAGGCGCAGGCGATCGCCGACCTGATCCGGCGCGCGGACACCGGCGAGCTGGAGCCGGTCACGGCCTGGGTCGCCGGTGAGACGCTGCAGGGCCGGCTCGGTGTCGGCTGGCGCACCCTGACGAGGTCCGCGCCCCCGGCGGCCGGGACGGCGTTCCTGACCGTCGCCGGCGTCGACGCGACCCTGACCGAGCTGGCCGCGACCGCGGGCAGCGGGTCCGCGGCCCGGCGGGAGTCGCTCGTCGCGCAGCTGATGACGGCCGCCACCGCCGACGAGCAGCGGTTCCTCGTCCGCCTACTGACCGGGGAGCTGCGCCAGGGCGCGCTCGAGGGCGTGGTTCTGGACGCGGTTGCGACGGCGGCCGGCGTCCCGGCCACCAGCCTCCGGCGGGCGTTCATGCTGTCCGGCCGGCTCCCGGAGACCGCCGCCCTCGCGCTGACCGGTGGCGTCGAGGCGCTGGACGCCGTGCGCCTGCAGGTCGGGCGCCCGGTGCGGCCGATGCTGGCCAGCCCCGGCTCCTCCCTCGACGCCGCGCTCGCCGACCTGGGCACCGACGTGACGGTGGAGTTCAAGCTCGACGGCGCCCGCATCCAGGTGCACCGGGACGGCGACGTCGTCCGCGTCTGGACCCGCACGCTGCGCGAGGTGACCGACGGGGTCCCCGAGCTCGTCGACCGCGTGCGGGCGCTGCCGTGCGAGACCGCCGTCCTCGACGGGGAGACCCTCGCCCTGGACGACGACGGCCGGCCGCGGGCGTTCCAGGACACGATGAGCCGGTTCGGCAGCGATGCCACCGACGAGCGGGTGCTGCTCAGCCCGTTCTTCTTCGACCTGCTGCACGTCGACGGCCGCGACCTGCTCGACGAGCCGCTGTCGGTGCGGCTGGACGCGCTCGCCCAGTTGCTCACCGATGACGCGCACGCGCCGCTGCGGATGCCCGGCGTCCGCGGCCCCGACCCGGAGCAGGCCGCCGGGGTGCTGGACGAGGCGCTCGGGGCCGGGCACGAGGGGGTCGTCGTCAAGGCCCTCGGCGCGCCCTACGCGGCCGGCCGCCGGGGGAAGTCCTGGCAGAAGGTCAAGCCGGTGCACACCCTCGACCTCGTCGTCCTCGGCGCGGAATGGGGCTACGGCCGCCGCACCGGGAAGCTGTCGAACATCCACCTGGGCGCCCGCGACCCCGACGGCGGCGAGCCGCTGATGGTCGGCAAGACCTTCAAGGGGATGACCGACGAGCTCCTCGACTGGCAGACCCGCACCTTCCCCGGGCTCGCTCGGGAGACTCCCGACTGGGGCGTCTCGCTGCGGCCCGAACTGGTCGTGGAGATCGCCCTGGACGGCGCCCAGCGCAGCCCGCGCTATCCCGGCGGCGTCGCGCTGCGGTTCGCGCGGGTGGTGCGCTACCGGCCGGACAAGACGCCGGCCGAGGCCGACACCATCGACGCCGTCCGCGCGATGCTGGCCGGCTGAGGTCGACCGGCTCGCGACGGCGAGGCCCCCGCGGAGGTCCTTCCCGTGCTTCGCTCGGGGCCCGCTCACCAGTGCCGGGAAGGAGCCGGGATGCCGGTCCAGCTCAACCACACGATCGTCGCCGCCAGTAACCGATGGGCGTCCGCGCGCTTCCTCGCCGACGTCCTCGGACTGCCCGAGCCCACCGCCTACGGCCCGTTCGCGGTCGTGGAGCTCGACAACGGGGTGTCGCTCGACTTCATCGACGACCCGGAGATCCACCAGCGGCACTACGCCTTCCTGGTCTCCGAGCCCGAGTTCGACGAGATCTTCGGGCGCATCCAGGGTCGCGGCCTGCCGTACTGGGCGGACCCGTTCGAGAAGCAGCCCGGAGAGATCAACACCAACGACGGCGGCCGGGGCGTCTACTGGAGCGACCCGGACGGCCACAAGCTGGAGATCATCACCGTGCCCTACGGCGGCGGATGAGCCGATGGCCGCCCCGGTCGCGCCCCCGATCCGGCTGACGCTCGCCGGAGCGCTGCTGGCCGGGGTCGCCGTCGCCGGGGCTCTCGGGGTGTACGCACGGGTGCACGACCCGGCCCAGCGGCCGCTGTTCCTGGTCGGCTTCTCGGGCATGCTCCAGCTCAAGACCTGGCTGGCGACGGCGGCCCTCCTGCTCGTCGCCGTCCAGCTGGTCAGCGCGCTGTGGATGTGGGGCCGGCTGCCCGGAGCCGGCGCGGCACCGGGCTGGCTGCCGGCCCTGCACCGGTGGAGCGGCAGCGTCGCCTTCGTGGTCACGCTGCCGGTGGCGCTGCACTGCGTGTGGGCGCTCGGCTTCGTCACCACGACGCCGCGGGTGCTGCTGCACGGCCTCGCCGGCTGTGCCTTCTACGGCGCCTACGCCGCGAAGATGTTCGGGCTGCGCCTGCGCGGGCTGCCCGGGTGGGCGCTGCCGGTGCTCGGCGGCACGGTCCTCGCGCTGTTCGTCCTCGTGTGGACGACGTCCGCGTTGTGGTTCTTCAGCCGCTCCGGCGTCCCCCTCTTCTGACCGGGAGCGCGCATGGCCGACCTGATCCTGACCCGCCGGGGCGTGGTCCGCGGGTCGCTGGTCACCGCGCTCGGGGTCGTCGCCGGCTACCTGAGCGCGCGCGGCAGCGCGGCCGCCCGCGCGTCCCGGGGCGGCGCCGCGGCCAACGCCTACGGACCCGCGCCGCCGAGCGGGGACCGCCCGCTGCTGGCCGTCGACGAGGTGCCGGCCGGTGGCGGGGTCGTGCTAAGCGAGCAAGCGTTGGTGCTCACCCGCACGTCCGGGGACGACGTCCGGGCGTTCTCGGCGGTCTGCACGCACCAGGGCTGCACCGTCGACACGGTGGCCGACGGGACGATCGACTGCCCCTGTCACGGCAGCCGGTTCGACGCCAGCACGGGCGAGGTCCGCAGCGGCCCGGCGACGCAGCCCCTCGACCGGGTCGCGGTCGAGGTGCGGGACGGGAAGGTGTACGCGTCATGAGCGCATGGAGACGGCTCGCCGCCGCGGGCCCGACGCTGCTGTGGCTGCTCGCCGCCGGCTTCGCCGTGGGCGTGCTCCTCGCGGTGGGCTGAGCCCGCGCCCGCCCGGTGCTCAGGCGAAGTCGGACGGGCTGAACTCCTTCGGCTCGACGAGGACCAGCCAGTTGCCGGAGTTGTCGCGCATGACGGCCTCGACGCCGTAGGGCCGCTCGGCGGGTTCCTGCAGGAACTCCACGCCCTTGGCCGACAGCTCCTCGTAGGTCTTGCGGCAGTCGTCGACGGTGAGGCCCAGCCCGCCCTGCTGGCCCTTCTCGAGCTGGCGGCGGACGAAGGCGGCGGCCTCCTCCTCGAGCGGCGGGCCGGGGGTCATCAGGGTGACGTCGAGCTCGGGCTGGCTGGGGTGCCCGACGGTCACCCAGCGGAAGCCCTCCCCCATCGTGATGTCGGTGCGCGGGGTGAAGCCCAGGACGTCGACGTAGAAGTCGCGGGCCGCGTCCTGGTCGAGGCAGTAGACGGTGATCAGGGAGACGTTGGTGATCATGTGCCGACGGTAGAGCGGGTGCCGGTCCCCGGGCTTCTCCCGGATTGCTCGATCCGGCCGGCGGTGCCGCCGAGGTCGAGGACGCCGCGCATGAACAGCCAGCAGCCGGGCACGTGCGCCGCACCCCGGGCGGCCCAGCGGGCGCGGTACTCCGAGGGGCTCTCCCCGACCAGCTCGCGGAACCGCGAGGAGAAGGACCCCAGGCTGGCGAACCCGACCGCCGTGCAGATCTCGGTGACCGTCAGGTTGGCGTGCCGCAGCAGGTCCTGGGCCCGCTCGATGCGCCGTCTGGTGACGTACCGGATCGGGGTCTCGCCGTACGCGGCCTCGAAGCAGCGGACGAAGTGGTACTTGGAGACACCGGCGACCCGGGCGAGTGCGTCCAGGTCGAGGGCGGAGGCGTAGTTCCGGTCGATGTGGTCGCGGGCCCGGCGCAGGTGCACCAGCAGATCGGTGCCGGGCGTGCGGCTCCGCGTTGCAGGCACGATCCGAGCCTAGAGCCGCCCCCCGGAGGCGGGCGGCGATTCCGGGCGGACGCTCAGCGGTCGACCGGGGTCAGCGACACCCGCACCTCCTCGCCTGGAGAGATCCCGGCCTCCTCCCTGAACCGCGCGTTCAGGACGAGGAACGCGCCGCCGCCGGCGAACCCGACCGATCCCGCGAACGCCGCACCGCCCACCGTGCCCTCGACGTAGTGGCGGGCTCGGCGGCCCCATCGCTCCCGCGGGTCGAAGGGGAGCGGGAGGCGGACGTGACCGCGGTCGGTCGTGACCGGAGTGCTCGTGAACTCGACCGGTTCCATGGGAGGAGTCTCCTCACACGTCCAGGACGACCTTGCCGCGCGCCTGACCTGCCCGGAGGTACTCCATCGCCGCGGCGGCCTCGGCAAGGGGGAAGCTGCAGTCGACCGCCGGGGTGAGCTGCCCCGACTCGACCAGGCCGGCCAGGACGGCGAGGTCCGCGGCGTTCTCCCGGGCGACGAACGAGCGGAGCGACTGCCCGACGAACGGGTTCAAGAGCATCGCCCGCACCAGGCGCTCGGTGCCGCCCAGCCACCGCCCGTCCGTCTCGCCGCCGACGATCACGAGCGTGCCCGTCGGCGTCAGCGCCCGGCGGAGGTGCCGCAGCGGGCGGTTGCCCCCGACGTCGAGGACGACGTCGTACCGCTCCTGCCCGGCGGTGACGTCCTCGCGGGTGTAGTCGAGCACGTGGTCGGCGCCGAGCGAGCGCACCAGGTCCACCTTCGATGGACTGGTGGCCGCGGTGACCTCCGCGCCGTAGGCCTTGGCGATCTGGACGGCGAAGGACCCGACGCCTCCACCGGCGCCGAGGACGAGCACCCGCTGGCCCGGCTGGACGCGGCCGTGGTCGCGGACGGCCTGCAGGGCGGTGGTCCCCGAGACGGGAAGCGCCGCCGCCTGCCGCGCCGACAGGCCCGCCGGCCGGAGGGCGAGCTTCCCCTCGGGGACGACGACGTAGTCGGCGAACGAGCCGTCGCCGCTGCCGAACACCTCGTCGCCGGGCCGCACGCTGGTCACCCCGTCGCCCACGGCCTCGACGACGCCGGCGACATTCGTCCCGCGCACGCGCCGCTTCGGGGCGCGGAGGCCGAAGCCCGCCAGGCGAATCGGGTAGGGCAGGCCCGCCATGACGTGCCAGACGCCCTGGTCCACGCCTGCTGCCTGCACTCGAACCAGGACCTCGCCGGGGCCGGCCGAGGGCCGCTCCAGCTGCTCGAGCCGCAGCACGTCGCGGGCCTCGCCGTACACGTCCTGGACGACCGCGCGCATCGTCGTCCCCTCACTGGTGGGGGTGCCGGTCGGCTGGGCGCTGGTCATGGGGAGCTCCTCGGTGGTCGTCCTTACGTTGTAAGGTTTACGGCGTAAGGTCTACTCTGCTCCCGACATGCCGTCAAGCGACGAGGAAGGGACCCCGATGAGCGAGGCGCGCGCACGACTGACGCGGGACCGTGTGCTCACCGCCGCGGTCGCGCGCGCGGACTCCGGCGGGCTCGAGTCGGTCAGCATGCGCCGGCTCGGTGAGGAGCTGGGCGTCGAGGCGATGAGCCTCTACACCCACGTCGCGAACAAGGACGACCTGCTCGACGGCATGGTCGACGCCGTCTTCGCCGAGATCGACCTGCCCGCTGTCGGTGCCGAGTGGCGCACCGCCATGCGCGAACGGGCGGTCTCGGCCCGCACGGTTCTCAACCGCCACCCGTGGGCGATCCGGCTGATGCAGTCGAGGACGGCGCCCGGTCCGGCCACCCTGCGCCACCACGACACCGTGATCGGGACGCTGCGGCAGGCCGGCTTCACCGTCGAGCTGACCGCGCACGCGTTCTCGGCCATCGACGCCTACGTCTACGGCTTCGCGCTGCAGGAGGCGAGCCTGCCGTTCGACACCGTCGAGGAGGCGGCCGAGGTCGGCGCCGGCATGTTCGAGCGGATGCCCGCGGGGGCCTTCCCCCACCTCGTCGAGCTCACCGTCGAGCACATCCTGCAGCCCGGCTACGACTACGGCGACGAGTTCGAGTTCGGCCTCGAGCTGATCCTCGACGGCCTCGACCGGGCGCACCGCGCGCGCTGATCAGACCTCGTCGACGGCGAGCCGGCCGGTCATCCGCTGCACCGTGCCCAGCACGACCACCGCGGCGAGCAGCGCGGCCAGGGCGCCCACCACCACCACGGCCGGCAGCTCGAGCAGCGTGTCGAGGACGGCGACGGCGGCCGCGGCGGCCGGCCACCACCAGGCGCTGCGCGGCCGCCGGGACATGCCCGAGTCGGTGATGCTGACCGAAACCAGGTAGACGGCGACCCCGCCGGCGATCAGCAGCCGGGTGCCGGCCGGCACCTCGCCCTCGCCGCTCTCCACGACCGCGAGCTCCACCCCGGCGCCGACGGCGGCCAGTGCCAGCGTGAGGGGCAGCTGACCGAACACGTAGACGTCGTGCGCGTGGTCCAGCCGCTCCCCGCCGACCTCGTTGAGCAGCCGCTTCGCGCGGGCGCCGGCGAGGTCGAAGTAGCTCCACCACAGGGCGGAGGCCACCACGAACGACAGCACCGCCACCGGGATCGCCGAGGGCGCCCAGTCGGCGTCGTACAGCCCGTGCGCGATGCCGGCGACCGACTCCCCCAGCACCAGGATCACGAACAGCGCGAACCGCTCCGGCAGGTGCTCCACGTGCAGGGGGACGTCCGACGGCCCCCGGGTCGCCAGCAGCGGCACCAGCGCCTCGGCGAGGACGGCCGCGGCCCACAGGGCGAAGCCGATCGGCCGGGGTACGAGCATCGACACCGCCCACAGCAGCGCCCCCGCCGCCGCGCCGGCCATGTACAGCCGCGCGATCGGGCGGGCGGACCGCACGTGCCGGTAGGCCCGGTGGTACTGGAGCAAGAGCATGCCGCGCAGCAGCAGCTGGCAGGCCGCGAAGACGGCGAACCGTTTTCCGGTCGCCTCGGACGCCGACGCCGCCAGGCCGATCACGGCCGCCATGCCGGCCAGCTTGTAGAGCCGGTAGACGACGTCGTCGTGGTCGAACCGGTTGGCGTAGAGGGTGGCGCTCACCCACGACCACCAGACCGTCGTGAACAGGCCGGCGAAGGTCAGCGCGCCGGAGATCGTGACGTCGTCCCGCAGCTCGATGGCCAGCTCCGCGACGACCAGCACGAACGCCAGGTCGAAGAACAGCTCCAGCCGAGAGGCGGACCGCTCGTCGCCGGTCTGCAGTTCCGGGGGCCGCACCAGCTGGCGAAAGCCGTGAAGGAACCGCTGTCCGACCGTCCGCTCCGCCATCCCTCGTCCCCTACCCCGGCTTCCGCGGCACACGCACGGGTCAGAGCTGGACGGCCACCGTCGCGGCCAGCTCCCGGCAGGCCTCCAGCTCGGCCGGCCCTGGCGCGCCGATGATGCTCAGCGGCGCGGCCACCTGCTTCCAGCGCAGCCCGCCGGTGATCTTCTGGATGCCGGTCAGCGCGCCCGCGGTGTCGTCGTTGCCGTGCACGTAGACCCCGAACGGCAGCCCGACGGTGGCGTCGAGGCACGGGTAGTAGACGGTGTCGAAGAAGTGCTTCAGGGCGCCGGACATGTAGCCGATGTTGGCCGGCGTGCCCAGCAGCACGCCGTCGGCGGCCAGCACGTCGGCCGCGCCGGCCGACAGCGCCGGCCGCACCTCCAGCGCCACCTCCTCCACCAGGGCGGCACCCTCGCGAACCGCCTCGAGCAGCGCCTGCATGGCGGGGCTCGGCGTGTGGTGGACGACGAGCAGGCGCGGCATGGGTGCATCCTGCCGCCATGTACCTGCTGCTCGAGTACGACCTGGTCGACGACTACCTGGAGCGCCGGGCCGCGCTGCGCGAGGAGCACCTGGCCCTCGCCTCGGCCGCGCACGAACGGGGCGAGCTGCTGCTCGCCGGCGCCCTTCCCGATCCGTACGACCGGGCCCTGCTGATCTGGACCGCGGACCGCGAGGTGGTCGAGCGCTTCGCCGAGGCCGATCCCTACGTCCGCCACGGCCTGGTCACCCGCTGGACCGTTCGGCCCTGGAACGTCGTCATCGGCTGACCGGGGCAGCGCCCGGCGAAGCCGATGCGGCAAGGTGACCGGCGTGGTGATCGATCCCCCTGTCCTCGTGGTCGGCGCCGGGCCCGCGGGTCTGGCCGTGGCGGCGTCGCTGCGCCGGCGGGGCGTGGAGGCGCTCATGGTGGATCGCGGATCGGCCGTCGGCGACTCGTGGCGGGGCCGCTACGACCGGCTGCACCTGCACACGCCGCGGGTGCAGTCCGCGCTGCCGGGCCTGCGCATCCCGCGCAGCTCCGGCCGCTGGGTCGCCCGCGACGACATGGTGCGGTACCTGGCCGCCTACGCCGCGCACCACGGTCTGCAGCCACGCTTCGGCACCGAGGTGCGCCGGCTCGACCGGGACGGCGAGGGCTGGACGGCGGAGACGAACGGCACCCCGATCCGGGCCCGCCAGGTGGTCGTCGCGACGGGGTTCAACGGGCGTCCGTTCGTCCCAGCCTGGCCGGGTGCGGAGACCTTCGACGGGAAGCTGCTGCACTCCTCCGGGTACGCGAACCCGGCGCCGTTCGTGGGATCGCACGTCCT
>Ga0126306_10000079_pt1 | contig 29693 bp, 31 predicted proteins | sample Plot27_FD_92592 | JGI IMG/M metagenome (GOLD analysis project Ga0126306, IMG submission 92592) | Serpentine soil microbial communities from UC McLaughlin Reserve, CA, USA - Plot27 | ecosystem: Environmental > Terrestrial > Soil > Grasslands | place: USA: UC McLaughlin Reserve, Lake County... | reverse complement strand
TCCCGAGCGTGTCCTCGTCGAGGGCGTAGTCGAGAATGAACTCGTCCGGCCCGATCTGGGCCAGTTCCTGCTGGCACTCCTGCGCCGCGGAGGTCAGCGACGACGCCGCCTTCGCGCGGTTCCGCTTGATGCAGTTCCTCATGTTGTGCTTGGCGCCGTAGCGCTTGCGGAACGCCTTCTTGCCCATGTCTGCCCGCAGCTGCGCGCACTGCTGGGCGGCCACGCTCGAGACCTGACCGCCCTGCCCGGCCGCCGCGCTCGCTGGCAGGGCGAGCAAAGCGGCGACCAGGATCCCTCCGATGGCGTACCTGGCTGTCACCCCGCGGATATCGGCACCGACCCGCTCCTTCCCAACCCGGAAATTCGGGACTTGGACGCCTGTCGGCGCGCCGCGTGCCTAGACTGGCCGCGTGCCGAGCTTGGAGAAATTCGGCGACTCGCTCAAGGATCCGGCCGCCGCGGCGGCGCGCGGAAAGTGGCTCGCGCGCGGGGCGTGGCTGCTGGCGGCCGCCGAGGTCGTGGTCGCGGTGCGCAACCACGTCGCGGACCGGCTCACCCCGAAGGAGCGCAAGCGCATGCTCGAGATAGTCCGCTCTTCCAAGGGTCGCCCCTCGAATCTCTCCGACCGTGAGCGAAAGGAGCTCCGTGCTCTGCTCGGCAAGGTCGAGGCGACCAATCTCGCGAAGAAGGTGGCGACCAGCCCCTTCGCCGGCCGCCTGAGGCGTCGCTGACCCGCGCGGGGCGCTTTTTCGCCCCTCTATGGCAAAAAAGCGCCCCGGACGACGACGGCCGCCCCGGTCTCCCGGGACGGCCGTCGGCTGCCGTGCCTCGGAGAAGCTCTAGATCTTCACCGCGCGCGAGTCGAGGTGGATGCCCACCTTGCGCTTGACGCGCTGCAGCGCGTTGTCGACGGTCTTGGTGTCGCAGTCAAGCCGCTCGCCGATCACCTCGTAGGAGTGACCGTCGAGATAGAGGGCGAGCACACGGCTCTCGAGGTCGGACAGCACGCTGGTGAGGCAGGCGACGAGGCTCTCGAGCTCCTCGCCGGCGATCACCTGCCTCGCGGGGTCTCGGACCGCTGGGCCGGGCAGGACCTCCTCCAGCGTGGTCTCCGAATCCGGTCCCGCCGCGCCGGGCGTCTGGCTGAAGGAGACGTACTGGTTGAGAGGCGTGTGCTTGTTGCGGGTCGCTGTCTTCACGGCGGTGATGATCTGCCGGGTGATACAGAGCTCGGCGAAGCCGCGGAAGCTGGACTCACGCTCGGGCCGATAGTCGCGGATCGCCTTAAAGAGGCCGAGCAATCCCTCCTGCATGAGGTCGTCGGCGTCGCCGCCGAGCAGGAAATAGGACGAGGACTTGACGCGCACGAAGCGCCTGTACCGGCGCACCAGCTGGTCGTAGGCGTCGGTTCGGCCGTTCTTGGCGAGCGCGACGAGGAATTCGTCGTCGGGACCCGGGCCTGAGTGACGAGCGCCCTCTGGAACCGAGCGCCCCTGGACCACAGCATGCTCTTCGGTGCTTGGGGTAGGAACTGCCACAGCAACCTCCTCCACTTCGAGTGGGCCTGTGGCGCCCAGTTCCTCCCCTGAGGCGCCGGATGTGGGTGCTCCATCAGGCTCGACCTGAGGTTCACCCTTGTCTGGCGCAGCAGCCTAACGGCGGATCAGCGGATGTCAACCACCGTTCGGGACCGATGCAATTGCAGTTGCAGGAGGAGCGGCCTCCGCCACGAAGCCGTGGAGGTCTCGTTTCAGACAGAGGAGGAGAGCGACGATGGAAGCCATTACGCGCAGCATCGAGCCCGGCCGGGTGATCGGTGAAGCGTTTGAGACCTACCGGAACCACGCCGGCGCCTTGCTCGGCGGTGCGCTGATCGTGATCGGCATCTCGGCCGTGATCAACGGCATCTTCGCCACCACGGGCAGCCTCTTCCTGGTGGCCCTTGGGGTGCTGGTCAGCATCGTCGCCGGCGTGCTCTACGCGGGGTATGTGGTGAAGCTCGTCCAGGACGTCCGGGATGGCCGGCGCGACTTCAGTGTCGGCGAGCTGTTCTCGGCCGCCGCTCCCTACATCGGCACCCTCATTCTGAACGGGATCCTCGCCGGAATCGCGATCACCATCGGCTTCGTCCTGATCGTCGTACCCGGCCTGATCCTGATCACGATCTGGGCCGTGATCGCGCCCTCGATCGTTGTCGAGGACCGCGGAGTGATCGAGGCGTTCGGACGGAGCCGTGAGCTCGTGCGCGGCAACGGCTGGAACGTCTTCGGCGTGATCGTCCTCGCCTTCCTGATCGTGATCGCGGTGTCCATCGTGCTCGGCCTGATCGGCGCCGCTATCGGCGACGCCGGTCGCGTGATCCTGCAGGCGATCGGCAACGTGCTCACCGCACCGATCGCGGCGCTCGTGGCGAGCATCCTCTTCTTCGATCTCGGTGGCGGCCGGGGAGTGGCGACATCCCCCGCGGAACCCGCACCCGTGGAGCCGCCGCCCTCACAGCCGCCGCCCCCGCCCGAGGCGCCCGCCGCCTAGCGGGGGGCTACTCCTCTGGGGCGCACTCCTCCCCTCGGCTGGCGCCGATGCGGCCGAGGAGCTCGGTGAGCGTCCGCATCTCCTCCTCGTCGAGCACATCGGCGAGCTGGGTCTCGATGTCCGCGATGTGCCCCGGAGCGGCCTCCTTGAGCTTGGCCAGGCCGGCATCGGTGAGGATCGCGTAGCTGACCCGGGCGTCCTCCTTGCAGGCGCCCTTCCCGACCAGGCCCTGATCCTCGAGACGGTCGAGCAGGCGGGTGATTCCCGATGGCGAGAGCCGGAGCTCGTTCGCCAGGTCGATTCGGCGCATGCCCTCCTCTCCGGCTCGCGAGAGGAGGAGCAGGCATCCGTAGTCATTGATCGTCAACCCGTGCTTGTCGACGAGCGAGGCGCTCAGCTCGCGGGCGAGCGTGGCGTAGGCCGCGGCCAGATTCGCGAAGACATCGGTCGACGGAAGTGTTTTAGTTGTCAACTGTTGTGTACTCAAACTTCTGCGCTACACTGTTTGACGAATCAAGTAAAGCTTAGCCCCCGCAAAGGAGACATTCAAATGGCCACAGCACAAGCAGAGTCAACCATCCCTGCAGGCACCTGGCGATCCGATCCGGTTCACTCGAGCGTCGGATTCGCGGTCAAGCACGTCGTCGGCACCTTCCGCGGCAGCTTCAACGAGTTCAGCGCGACGCTGAGCGACACCGAGGGAACGCCGAAGCTCTCCGGTCGCGCGAAGGTGGAGAGCGTTCACGTCAGCGACGAGAAGCTCTACTCGCACCTGCTCTCGCCGGAGTTCTTCGACGCCGAGCAGCACCCCGAGATCATCTTCGAGTCGAACGGCATCGCGGTCGATGGCGACCAGCTGGCCGTCGACGGCGAGCTGACCGTCAAGGGCATCACCAAGTCCGTCACCGCTCGCGGCGAGATCGCCGGCCCCGCGCCGGGCCCGGCCGACACCGAGAGAGTCGGGATCGACCTCGAGACCATCGTCGACCGCCACGATTTCGGCCTGGACTGGCAGATGGACCTGCCCGGCGGCGGAAAGACCCTGGGCGACGACGTGACTCTGACGGTGCACGTCGAGCTCATCAAAGGCTGATGATGAGGGTGCTCGGGATCTCCGGCAGCCTTCGCCGGGACTCCCACAACTCGACGCTCCTGCGGGCGGCGGCGGAGCTGTTGCCGCCCTCCGCGGAGCTCGAGGTCTTCGACGGCTTAAAGGCGGTCGAGCCCTATGACGAGGACGACGATGCCGGCCAGGGCCCGGCTGGAGCACGTCGGCTGCGCGAGTCGATCGAGTCCGCGGACGCCATCCTGATCGCCGCCCCTGAGTACAACTCCTCGATCCCGGGCCAGCTCAAGAACGCGCTCGACTGGGCCTCGCGACCCAAGGGCGCAAACGCCCTCTGGCGCAAGCCCGTCGCGGTCGTCGGCGCCAGCACGGGCATGTTCGGCGCGGTCTGGTCGCAGGCGGAGACCCGCAAGGCCCTGAGCGCGAGCGGCGCGCGGGTGATCGAGACCGACTTGCCCGTCGCCCACGCCGGCGAGGCCTTCAACGACGGACGTCTCGCCGACATCGAACTGCGCGAGCGCTACGTCGAGATCCTCGACGAGCTCCTCGCCCTCGCTGAGCAGGTCGGCGAGCCGGCGCGGATCGCGGCCTAGCCTCGCTGACGGCGGGCCTCGAAGAGGATCACCGCCGCGGCGACCGAGGCGTTCAGCGAATCCACTCGTCCGGCGACGGGGATCGAGATCAGCTCGTCGCAATTGTCTGCCACCCTCGGACGCAGACCGCTCCCCTCGGAACCGAGCACGAGCACGGCGCGGCCCGACCAGTCGACCTCCGTGTAGGTGCGGTCGGCCTCGGGTGCCGCGCCGTAGACCCACGCGTTGCTCTCCTTCGCCTCGGCGAGCCAATCCGCGACATTTCGCACCCTGGCCACCGGCAGGTGCTCGACCGCGCCGGCGGAGGCCTTGCAGGCCGCCGGCGTAATGGAGGCCGCGCGGCGCTCCGGGATCACCACGCCCCCCGTCCCGGCGACCTCAGCCGCCCGGCAGACCGCGCCGAGGTTGTGCGGATCCTGCACCTGATCCAGCACGACGACGAGCGCGTCCTCGGGCTCCAGCAGGCTCGCCGGATCGGCGTACGGGTACGGATCCACCTCCGCCACGACGCCCTGGTGATCCGGGGAGCCGCAGAGATCCTCGAGCTCCTCCGCGGATGTCTCCGGCGCCCGCCAGACGCGGCGGACGCGACGCCTCCCCCGCTCGGCCTCCGCGACCGGGCGTCGGCCGTAGATCCGCTCGGTGGTCACAGCGGGAATTTCGAGCGGTTAACCGCGCTATACGCGGAAAACCGCTCGAGATCGGATTTCATCGACGCCGGACGAGCCGGGCGCCGCCGGCCTCGTCGCGGACCTCCCAGCCCATGCCGGCGAGCTCGTCGCGCAGCTCATCGGCGCGGTCGTAGTCTTTGGCCGCGCGGGCCTTCTCCCGCTCCTCGAGCAGGGCGAGCGCCTCGGCCGGAGCCTCCTCCTCTTCATCGACAAGGGAATCGAGCCCAAGGAGGGGCAGGAGCTCCGCAAGAACGTCGCGTGCGCCGGGCAACTGACGCTTGTTCCCCTCGGCGACGATCTCGAAGAGCACGGCGAAGGCCTGGGGCGTGTTGAAGTCGTCGGCCAGCGCATCGAGGAACTCCCGGCGCTTCTCGGTCAGGAACTCGTCCGGCTCGCCCGAGGGCGCATCACGGAGGTAGTTGCGGATCCGCTCCACGCGTGCCGCGGCCTCGGTGAGCTGCTCGTCGGAGAAGGCCAGCGGCTGGCGGTAGTGCCCGGAGATCAGGTACGCGACGACCGTCTGCCCCCCGTACCGATCGATCGCCTCCGAGAGCTGGAAGATGTTGCCGACCGACTTCGACATCTTCTCCTCGTCGATCTGGACCAGCCCGTTGTGCATCCAGATCTCAGCGAGCGGGACGCCGCGCGCCGCCTCGGTCTGCGCGATCTCGTTCTCGTGGTGGGGGAAGACGAGGTCGATCCCGCCGCCGTGGATCGCGAAGTCCGGGCCGAGCTCCGTCTCCGACATCGCCGAGCACTCGATGTGCCAGCCAGGCCGCCCCTTCCCCCAGGGCGAGTCCCACGAGGTGTCCTCGTCCTCCTTCTGGCCCTTCCAGAGCGCGAAGTCGAGCGGATCCTCCTTGAGCGCCGCCGTGCCGGCCTCCTCACCCTGGTCCATATCGGACGGATCCCGGTTGGAGAGCTTGCCGTAGGCGTCGAAGCTGCGCACCCGGAAGTAGACGTCGCCGTTCGCCTGATAGGCGTGGCCCGAGTCGATCAGCGACTGGATCAGCGCGACGATCTCCTCGATCGTGTCTGAGGCGAGCGGCTCGGCATCGGGCCGCTCGAGGCCGAGCGCGTCCGTGTCGGCCACGTACGCGGCGGTCATCTCAGCGGCGTAACGGTCGGAAGGCTCGCCCGCCTCCCTGGCGGCGTCGTAGATCTTGTCGTTGATGTCGGTGACGTTGATGACCAGCTTCGCGTCCAGGCCCTGGTGCTCCAGGAATCGCTTGAGCAGCGTGAAGACCACGTACGGGCGGGCGTTGCCGATGTGGATGCGGCCGTAGACGGTCGGCCCGCAGGCGTAGATCCCGACCTCGCCCCGGTCGCCCGCCCGGAGCTCGCGCGTCTCGCCGCTAAGGGTGTCCTGGATGCGGATCGCGCTCACGGCGCGGATGCTATTCGCGCGCCGAATTGCGCATATTCCGCGAGTAATCGGTTAAGAGGATGTGCGTGGGCGGGAACAACCGTTCGGGCCGGTACTCTGGCGGGGCCTTGACTGAGGTCTCGTCGGAGGGGCAGCGGCTGCACGAGGTGGAGGAGGCGTTCGCCTCCCTTCACGAGCGTTATCTGGGCGCGAGTCCGGGTTTTCACGCGAGCTACCGGATCGAGCTCGACGACCTCGGCCTGAGCTGGGCGGTCGAGCTCGACGAGACGCGCTGTGTGGTCACCGTCTCGCCGGAACGCGACCCCGACACCGTCATCGGCACGGACGCGGCGACCTGGCTCGAGCTCCGCGAGGGCCGGCTCTCTGGTCTCGATGCCTTCCGCTCGCGGCGCCTCTGGGCGAGGGGGAACCTCGACCTGGCCGTCGCCTTCGAGGGGTTCTTCCAGCGCCCGGCCGGCCGTCCCCCGCTGCTCCGCATCCACGAGGTACAGGCCGGCAAGGCCCGGATCTCGACGCTGACGGCGGGCGACGGGATCGAGACGGTGATCCTGATCCATGGCCTGGGCAGCAACAAGACGAGCTTCTATGAGACCGTCTCGGCCCTAACTCCCCAGCACACGGTCCACGCGATCGACCTGCCCGGATTCGGCTCGTCGTCGAAGCCTCTGCGCGCCCCCTACGACGCGGCCTGGTTCGCCCGTTCGGTCACCCGGTTCATGGACGCCATGGGCATCGAGCGGGCCCACCTGGTCGGCAACTCTCTCGGCGGGCGGGTGGCGATAGAGGTCGGCCTCCGCGAGCCCGGGCGGGTGCAGAGCCTCAGCCTGCTCTGCCCGTCGATGGCGTGGCGGCGCCGCAGGCACTTCGTCCCGATCGTGAAGCTGCTGCGGCCTGAGCTGGCGGCTATCCCGCACAGCTTGGGCGGCGCCCTGGTCCGCCAGCAGTTCTGGAGCATGTTCTCGCGCCCCGAGCGGATCCATCCCTCCGCCGCCGATGTCGCCGTAGAGGAGTTCCTGCGCACCTATCGCTCGGTGAACGCGCGGGTCGCATTCAGCGCCTCCGCCCGCCACATCTACCTCGAGGAGCCGAACGGCCCGCGCGGCTTCTACACCCGGCTGCGGGAGCTCGAGCCGCCGGCGATGTTCGTCTGGGGCGACGAGGACCCGCTCGTGCCGCTCGCCTTCTCCCGGTACGTGAGCGACGCCCTGCCGAGCGCGCGGCAGGTGGTGCTCGAGGCGTGCGGGCACGTCCCTCAGGTCGAGCACCCGGTCGACGCCAACGCGCTGGTTCACGATTTCATCGGCCACGCCCAGGCGTCGGCAGGCGAGCGCGCGGCGAAGCGCCTTGGCCGGGCTGCCCGCCGCCTGCAGGGACGGATCAACGGCAACGGCCGTCCCAGCGCCGCCGCCCGCAAGGGCGACCCATCGGAGATCGCCACCGACGCCGCGGACGCGGCCGCCTAGCCGTTCACACGACCTAGAATCCGAGACATGCCAGAGAGCGGGGCCGGCACCGCCGCCCGAGAGCGGGAGAGGCAGAGCCACAACGGAGGAGATCCTGGGCATCCGCGCGAGGGCGGCCCCGGGCGGCCCTCCCTGCTGCGGCGCTTCGTCGACGAGCTGCAGAGCCGGTTGACGGCCGATCTCGACGATCGCGATCCCGATTTCATTCGCGAGAACCTCTCGCTCAGCTGGCTGATCGCAAGCATCTGGTTTCGCGGCGAGGTGCGAAACATGGAGCGGATCCCGGAGCAGGGCCCGGCGCTCCTGGTCGGCAACCACTCGGGCGGAAACATCACACCGGACACGGTCGTCTTCACCCTCGCGTTCAACACCTACTTCGGCGTCGAGCGGCCCTTCTACCAGCTGGCCCACAACCTCGTACTGACCTCGCCGGTGGGCCCCTTCCTGCGGAAGTTCGGGACCATCGCCGCCTCTCACGAGAACGCTCGCAAGGCACTCGACTGCGATGCGGCCGTCCTTGTCTACCCGGGCGGCGACTGGGAGGTGAACCGCCCGACCTGGGAGGCGAACCGGATCGACTTCGCCGGTCGCAAGGGGTTCATCAAGCTGGCGCTCGACGCGGGCGTGCCGATCATCCCGATCGTCTCCGTCGGCGGACAGGAAACGGCGATCTTCCTCACCCACGGCGACCGCCTCGCGAAGCTGCTCCGCCTGGACAAGCTCCTGCGGCTGAAGACGCTGCCGGTCAACCTCTCGCTGCCGTGGATCCTGAACATCGGCGATTTCCTCGGCCATTTGCCGCTGCCCGCCAAGATCACCGTGCAGGTCCTCGAGCCGATCGACCTGCGCGAGCGCTATGGCCCGGCGCCCGACATCGACCGCATCTACGCGGACATCACCTCGCTGATGCAGAGCAAGCTCAACGAGCTCGCCGCCGAGCGCCGCCTGCCCGTGGTCGGGTAGGGATCGGCGTGAGGATCGAGCAGAAGGCCACCGTCAACGCGCCCCGGCATCTCGTCTGGGAGTACGTCACGGAGCCGGCGAATTACCCCGTGTTCATCGACGGGCTGACTCGCTGGGAGGTCGCCGGCGACCGGCACAAGGGCCTCGGGGCCCGCTACCGGATGCTGATCAGGGTCGGCGCCGCCGACGTGGGCGGACTGATCGAGATCGTCGAGTGGCAGCCCGAGGGCGACATGGCCTGGAGCTCCGTCACCGGGGTCGACCAGAGGGGCCGCTGGCGGCTGCGCGACCTCGGGGACGATCGCACCCGCGTCACCTTCAGGTTCCAGTACGGCGTGGCGGGTGGCGGGATACCGGCGATGGTCGCTGAGCGGGTCGCCGCGATCTCGCTGAGCCGACGCTTTCGCGTCTCGCTGCTCAACCTGAGGCGAGCGGTCGAGAAGCAGGCCCTGGAGCTCGCCGGCGCGTAGGTCCCCTCAGCAAGTGAGGTGCAGGGCGGCCGCCGTCCGCCCAGGATCGAGCTCGCCGTAGCGCCTGACCGCCTCGTCGGTGCGCATCGCCTCGACCTCGACCCCGCGACTGCGCAGCTGATCCAGCACTGCCTGCGGGGGCTCGAGCCGACCGTGGGCGCCGCAACCCAGGATCAGCCGCTCGGGCAACTCGTTCATCACCTCGTCAAAGTCCGCGATCGCGAGTGAATGCCCCTCCCGCCGCCACCAGTCGGGCACGACCCGCTGCGGAAGCACGATCAGGTCGCGAGTGTGGCGTTGACCGTCGACCGTGAGCGAGCCGAAGCTGTAGTCGCTGAGCTCGGCCATGACGCAGAAGGTACTCAGTACGTGCGCAGCCGGCGACCTCCGGCGTAGTGCGTGCCGGCCGGCTCGCCGGCGGCGGCCTTCTCGGCGAGTCGCCGCTGGGCGAGCTCGTCGACGTTCGCGGCCTGCGCCTTCTCCTCGGCCTCCCGCTGAAGTCTGATCGCCTCCTCGCTCAGCGCCGCCGCGGCCTCCGTCCGCGCCCGCGCCTCCGCCTCCCTGGCCACCCGGTCGGCGAGCCTCCGCAGCCTCTCATCGGACTCCCGGCGGGCCCGCTCGCCCGCCTCGCGAACCCGCTCGTCCATCTCTTGGCGAAGCCGCTCCACCTCGGCCCGTTCGCCCTGCGCCGCCTCGGCGCGCTCCTCGGCGGCGATCGCCCGTTGCTCGGCCTCGTTGAGTCGGGCGTTGAGCTCGTTGATCTCTCGTTCGATCTCCCCGGCTCGCGTCTCCGCGCGCTGCCGGCGCTCGAGCGCGTCCTTCAGCGCCGCGTCCAGCCGGCCCATGCGGGGGTCCGGCTCGCCCGCGCGCTGCTCCGCCTTCTCCGCGCGCTGCTCCGCCTCCGGGGCGCCGAGCTCCGCGAGCTCGGCGCGCTGATGCGCACTCTCGAGCGCCTGGCGGGCCTTGGCGGTCAGCCCCTGCTCCACCCGCCTGGCGCGTTCGATCGCCTCGCTGGCCGCGGCTCTCATGCTCTCGGCGGCCGCCTCGGCGGCAGCCGCCTGCTCGCGGGCCTTCGCCTCGCGCTCACGCAGCTCCGCGATCAGTTCGGTCGCCTTGGCGCGAAACCGCTCGGTGGCGGCCCGGGCCTGCTCGATCTCCGCTCGGATCGGTCCTCCAGTCGGCTCAGTCGGCGAGCTGGCGCTCCGCGAGCTCGCGCTTCAGGACCTTACCCGTCGCGTTACGCGGAAGTTCGTCAATGAAGGCGATCTCGCGGGGGACCTTGTAGCGAGCCAGGTTCTGCTTCACGTAGCCCTTCAGATCCTCCTCGCTTATGTCCTTGCCCTCCTCCAGGACGACGAAGGCGCGCAGACGCTGCCCGAAGTCCTCATCCTCCACCCCGACAGCAGCTGCGTCTGCGACGGCCTCGTGATCCGCAAGCAGATCCTCGACCTCACGGGGGAAGACGTTCTCGCCGCCCGAGACGATCATCTCGTCGTCTCGCCCGTCGATGAAGAGCCGGCCTTCCTCGTCGAAGTGCCCGACGTCTCCTGAGGAGAGCAGCTCGCCTAGGTGCTCCTTGTCGCCGCCCCCCGTGTAGCCCTCGAAGGCGAGCTGGTTGCCGATGAAGATGCGCCCGGTCTCCCCCGGCCGCATGTCGTTGCCGTCCTCGTCGACGATGCGGATCTCGGTGCCACGGGGCGGCCGGCCCGCCGTCCCGGGGGCGGCGCGCATGTCCTCGGGCGTCGCGATCGAAGCCCAGGCGACCTCCGTGGAGCCGTAGAGGTTGTAGAGGTTGTCGCCGAACTCGTCCATCCACTTCGTCGCCAGCTCGCCGGGCAGGGCCGAGCCGCTCGCAGCGGTCACCTCGAGCGAGGAGAGGTCGTAACGGCGCTTCACCTCTTCCGGCAGGGACAGGATCCTTTGCATCATCACCGGCACGACCGCGAGCACGCGGGCACGATGCTCGGCCGTGGCGCGGAGAGTGTCCTCCGGGTCGAAGCGCGGGCGCAGGACCATGGTCGCCGAAGTGGGAAGGCTGAGGATGAAGTGCAGAAAGCCCCAGGAGTGGAAGAGCGGCGCCGCGATCATCGCCGTCTCCCCGTAGCGCCTCGGGATCTTGGAGAACAGGGCGGCGAGGGCGCTCAGCCCCTCGGGCTGGCTGCGCTGGGCGCCCTTCGGGGTACCGGTCGTCCCCGAGGTGAGGATGATGTAGCGGCCGTGCTCCGGCGGAGCCTCCAGGTCGTCGCCGTGGGCACCTGAGATCAGCTGTTCGACACTGGTCTCGGCCACTTCGTCCACCTCGTCCTCCCAGGCGACGTAGCGGGTCATCCCGCCTTTGATGTCGGAGAGCAGCTCGTTGAATTCCTGGTCGTAGATCAGCGCCTTGGGCTGCTCGCGCTCCATCACGTCCACGAGCTGCGGCCCGGCGAAGGCGGTGTTGAGATAGAGGGCGACGGCGCCGAGCTTCGAGCAGGCCATCGTCGCCTCGATGAAGTAGCGGTGGTTGCGGCACATGATCGCCACGCCGTCGCCCAGCCCGATCCCCTCGTCGCGCAGGGCGCGCGCCAGCGCGTTCGAGCGCCGGTGGGTCTCCAGCCAGGTGAGCGCGCCGGCCTCGTCGATGATCGCGGTGTCGTCGGGATGGGTGATCGCGTTCGCCGCGGACCCGAGCGCCGGCGCTGCCCCCCAGCGGATGTAGCGCTCGGCGACCCGAGCGAGCTTGTCCGGCCGCATCGGCCGGATCAGCCCGACGTCGGAGAACACCCTGAGCTCGAAGGCGGCATCGCCGAGCGCCGTCGGAAGACGGCTGGCGAGGCCTGCGATGCCCGCTCTCAGCCCGTCCTGCTCCATCCGGGAGAAGCCTAGTCCCCCGTGTCGACCAGGGCGACCGCGACGCAGGCGATCCCCTCACCCCTGCCGATTGCGCCCATGCCCTCGTTGGTGGACGCCTTCACGCTGACCGGCGCCGAGAGGACACCGCTCAGCCGCGACGCCATTTCGGCCTTGTGCGGCGCGAGCTTGGGCTCCTCGCAGATCACCGTGGCGTCGACGTTTGCGACCGCGCCGGGTAGCTGCCCCACGACGATCCGCAGTAGGTCGATCGAATCGGCGTCGCGCCACTCGGCCTCGGCATCGGGGAAGAGCTCCCCCAGATCTCCGAGCCCGGAGGCACCGAGCAGCGCGTCGATAACCGCGTGGGTGAGCACGTCGGCGTCCGAGTGTCCGGCCAGCCCCCGGTCGTGATCGATCTCGACCCCGCCGATCACCAGCCGCTCGCCGACGGCCAGCCGGTGGCTGTCGTAGCCGGTCCCGACGCGCAGCGCCATCAGGCGCCCGCCTCGCCCGAGCCCGAAACCCGACTCGCGCCGTCGCCGTCCCGGCCGAGCGGCTCGAGGCGGCGCTCGCGCCCATCGAACACGCAGATCCGCTCCACGCCGAGGGCGGAGAGCAGCTCGAGCGCCCGGTCATAGCCGAAGCCGACCTGATCCGGCGCGTGGGCGTCCGAGGAGAGCGCGAAGGCGGCGCCGGCCTCGACGCACATCTCGGCGAGCGCCCGGGCCGGGTAGATCTCCTCCACCGGCTTGCGGAGCCCGGCGGTGGAGATCTCGACCGCGATGCTCGAATCCGAGATCGCCTCGACCAGGGGCTCGTAGTGAAAGCGCGGATCCCGCCGGGGCTGGGGCCGGTCGTCCCCCCAGATCTTCACCAGGTCCGGGTGGGAGACGATGTCGAAAAGACCGGAGCGAACGAGCTCGGCCTGCCAGCGGAAGTAGGTCGCCCAGAGCTCGTCCGGATCGCCGATCTCCTCCCAGACGTCGTAGCGCCGATCGTCCACGGCTCCCCGCGGGCCAAGAAAGTGGATCGAGCCGACGACGTAGTCGAAGTCGCGCTCGAGCAGGCTCGCGATCCGGTCCTCGCTGCCGGGTACGAAGTCGCACTCGATGCCGAGCCGGAGCGGAGTGGTGCGAACGAACTCCACGTAGGAGTCGAGGTCGTCCCGCGCCAGGGCCTCCCAGTAGGGATGGCTCCAGATCTCGAGCGCCTGCGTGAAGCGGTAGACGTGCTCCGAGACGCCGAGCTCCTCGATGCCGTGCTCCTCGGCGGCGGCCACGTAGCGGTCGACGTTCTGATCGCTGAAGTAGTGGCCGGCCTCTCCGGTGTCGTCAGGCCGGAGGTGCAGGTGATAGTCGGTGAGCACCGCATCTACGCTACCCGGCGTGGTCCACCTACGGATCGTCCTTCCGAGTCACGATGCCGAGCACGTGCTCGACCTGCTCAACGCGAGCCCCTCGGTCATCAACCTGATCTACCTGGAACGGGCCGCCCACAAGCCGGAGGGCGACGTGATCCTCTGCGACGTCGCCCGCGAGGACGCCAGCGTGATCGTCAGCGACCTGAAGGAATTCGGGATTCACGAGACGGGGTCGATCGCGATAGAGCGGATCGACTCTGAGATCTCGGAGGCTGCGGAGAGAGCCGAGAAGGCCGCAGCCGGGGCGCCCTCGGACGCGGTCGTCTGGGAGGAGGTGGAGGCCCGGACGTCCGAGAACACCGAGCTGTCGGCCAGCTTCCTGCTCTTCATGGCGCTTGCCTGCCTGATCGCATCGGTCGGCATCCTGCTGGACTCGCCGATCCTCATCATCGGCGCGATGGTGGTCGGTCCGGAGTTCGGCCCGATCGCGGGGCTCTGTGTCGCGGCGGTTCAGCGCCGCGGTGACCTGGTCAAGCGCTCCCTCCTCCCCCTCGCAATCGGCTTTCCCCTGGGAATCACCGCCGCCTTCCTCTTCTCCCTCGCGATCAAAGGCCTCGATCTGACCCCCAGCGGCTTCTCCCCCGAGAATCACCCGCTCACCCAGTTCATCTCGCATCCGGACGAGTTCTCGTTCATCGTCGCGGCCTTCGCGGGGACGGCGGGGATGCTCTCGCTGACCAGCGCCAAGTCCGGCGCCCTGATCGGGGTCCTGATCTCGGTGACGACGATCCCCGCCGCCGCCAACATCGGGATGGCGGCGGCCTACGGTGACGGCGACGAGTGGCTCGGCGCGATCGAGCAGCTGGCGGTGAACCTGAGCGCGATCCTGCTGGCCGGGGTCGTCACCCTGTTCATCCAGCGCAAGCTCTACCAGCGCCGCCGCCGCGCCCACCTACATCACGAGGCTCGGGAGCTCGCGGGGCTGCCGATGGGCCACAGCCGCCGGGAGACGCAGGTGGGCGGCACCCGGAACCGCTGACCGTTACCGGCGCCGCCCATTAGAGTCGCCCGGCTTTGCTCGCCAAGCTCGCCATCGTGATCGCTGCGTTCGCCGTGGGAGTGGGTCTCGCCGAGCTCTTCGGTGCCAAGAACCTGGGCACCGCGCTCGGGGTGGGCCAGCTCACCTTCGTGGTGGCTCTGGTCTACCTGCTGATGCGGCGGTAGGAGCAGCGCGCAGCGCGGGTTCAGGTCCTGCGCCCGCGCGGCAGGATCAGGCTGAGGAGCGAGCGCCGGCCGCAGCGGCGACAGCGACTCCAGCCGTGGTCGAGAGTCGCCCCGCAGTGGCGACAGGCCGGTTTCGGCTTGACGACGCTGGGCACGACCGCAGTCTAGAACTCGATCTCTGAGCCGAGGGTGACGGTCCGCTCCCGCGGAAGGCGGAAATAGTCGGCCGGCTCGGCCGTGACCAGCGCCGTGATCAGGAAGAACCGCTTGCGCCAGCGGCTCATCCCGGGCCGGTCGGTTGCCCTCAGCTGGACGCGCGAGAGGTAGAAAGACGCATGCCGGGCATCGACCGGGCGCTCCACACCCGCCTTCGCGATCTGCCTGACCAGCTTCGGGACGTCGTATTCCTCCGCATACCCGTGCTTGGCCCGGACGAAGGTGAGCCGGTCGTCGCTAAAGCCGAGGTCGTCGATTTCGAGCCGGTCCTTGGGCCGGATCCGGGGAACCGGCATGGTCTCGAGGGAGAGGACGACCGCGCTCTCGGGAAGCGAGTGCAGATGGTCTACGCAGGCGCGCATCGAGAGCGGCGCGGTCTCCTTGCCGCGGTTCATGAAGACACCGGTGCCGGGAACCCTGGCGACCGGAGGATCGTGAGTCCGAAGCTCCTGGACGAAGTCACGCAGCGGCCCCTCGACCTGCAGGCGCTCGGCAGTGACCAGCTCGCGGCCGCGGAACCAGGTCGTCATCACGAAGAACAACAGGACGCCGATCGTCAGCGGCAGCCATGCGCCATGGGCGAGCTTGGTGAGATTCGCCCCGAAGAAGCCGAGTTCGATCGCCAAGAAAAAGGCGGCGCCGAGGACCGTCAGCCAAATCGGCTGGCGCCACCGATGCCGCGCGACGAAGAAGAACAGCACCGACGTGGTGATGATCGTTCCGGTCACCGCCATGCCGTAGGCGAAGGCGAGCTTGGCGGAGCTGTGGAAGGCGAGCACAAGGGTCAGGACGGCGACGAGCAGGAACCAGTTGATCACCGGGACGTAGACCTGCCCGTAGGCGCGCGCCGACGTGTGGACGACGTGCAGGCGCGGCAGGTATCCGAGCTGCGCTGCCTGATGTGCGATCGAGAAGGCGCCGGAGATCACGGCCTGGGAGGCGATCACCGTCGCGGCGGTCGCCAGGATGACCAGAGGGATCAGTCCGCCGTGCGGCATCAGCCGGAAGAACGGCGCACTGATCGCGCTCGGGTCGTCGAGAATCAGCGCCCCCTGGCCGAGGTAGCTGAGGATGCACGCGGGGAAGACGAGTAGCAGCCAGGCTCGGGTGATCGCGGACCGGCCGAAGTGGCCCATGTCCGCGTAGAGCGCCTCGACGCCGGTGAACGCAAGCACGACCGATGTGAGCGCGAAGAAGCCCGTAGACCCGCTGTGGAAGAGGAGGTCGAACGCGTAGCTCGGCGAGAGCGCCTTGAGGACCTCGGGGTGCATGGTGATTCCCCGGATGCCCAGCACGGCGATCGTCGTGAACCAGACCACCATGATCGGTCCGAACAGCCGCCCGACGACCCGGCTTCCCAGCCGCTGCGCAACGAAGAGCAGCACGATGATCGCCACCGTGATGGGGACGACCCAGCTGTCCATCGACGACTCGATCGTCTCCGTCCCCTCGACGGCGGACAGCACCGAGATCGCGGGCGTGATCATGCTGTCGCCGAAGAAGAGCGCGGCGCCGAAGACGCCGAGGCCGGCGAGGGCGAACTTCGTGCGGCCTCGAACCCGGTCTCCGAGCTGGCGGACCTGCGAGATCAGCGCCATGATCCCGCCCTCGCCGTCGTTGTCCGCGCTCATCACGAACGTGACGTACTTGACGGTGACGACCAGGGTGACGGCCCAGAAGATCAGGGAGGCAACGCCGAAGACGTGCCCGGATGTCGCGTCGATCGGGTGGGGATCGCCAGGGTTGAATGCCGTCTGGATCGTGTAGATCGGGCTGGTTCCGATGTCGCCGAAGACGATGCCGAGGGCCGCAACCGTGACCGCCGTGCGACCCAGCGCTCGCTTCGCCTCGGCGTTCATTGACGGCTAGTTTCTTTCGCGGAGGAGCAGCTCGGCCACCCGCAGGTCGAGCGGCGAGGTCACCTTGAGGTTGTCGGCGCCGCTCGGATGGATCATCACCCGGCCGCCCCGCCGCTCGACCAGCATCGCGTCGTCGGTCGCTTGCGGGAGCGAGTCCGGATCCGAGAGCGCCTCCCGGAGGGGGCCCGCCCGGAATGCCTGGGGCGTCTGCACGGCCCAGAGGCCGGCCCGGTCGAGCGTTCTCCGCACCCCGCCGCCCTGATTCGCCTGCTTGATCGTGTCGGTCACCGGGGTCGCGGCGGTCACGGCGGCGGCCCCCTCGTCGGACGCGAGCCGGTCCACCACCGCGTTGATCAGCTTCGGCGTGACCAGCGGCCGTGCCGCGTCGTGCACGACGACGATCTCCTCACCGCAGAGCTCGAGGGCGTTTGCCACCGACTGGGACCGATGCTCGCCGCCGGCAACCGCGAGGACCCCGCGATCCGCCACTGCGCCCTCAGCTCCGGGCGGCGCGGCGACGACGATCTCCTTGATGTAGCCGGCCTCCCGGAACGCGTCGAGCGACCAGTCGAGCAGCGGCCTACCGGCGAGCTCGACGAAGGCCTTCGGACCGCCGGCTCCGAGGCGCTCACCGGAGCCGGCGGCCGCGATCACGGCCGATGCAGAGGCGCTAGGCGGTCGCCTTTGCGGCGCCGAAGCGCTCCTCCAGCAGCTCGTCCAGATAGGCCTCGGCGCCGTCCTCGTCCTTGTCGAGTGCGTACATGAACTCCGACGCGAGGATCTTCTTGGCGCGGGTGTACATCTGCTTCTCGCCCGTGGAGAGCCCCTTCTCCCACTCCCTGATCGCCAGGTTGCGAACCACCTCGGCGAGCTCGTAGACGTCGCCGGTCTTGATCTTCTCGCGGTTGTGCTTGAACCGGCGATTCCAGTTCTTCGGCATCTCGGAGACCTCGTCGGTGAGAACCCCGATCACCTTCTTGACCTGCTCCTCGTCGATCACGCGCCGCAGGCCCGCGCGGTGGGCGTTCTCGCAGGGGACCATCACGGTCATGTTGTTGTGAAGGATGTTGATGGTCAGGTAGTCGCGCTTCTCGCCCATCAGGTCCTTGCTCTCCCTCTTCAGGACCACTCCCGCCCCATGGTGCGGGTAGACGACGTTGTCGCCGACCTCAAAATTGCAGACGGGCGCCTCGAGCTCGAGGTCGGCAACCGACGCCTCGCCCTCCAAAACCTCCTCTGCTGTTACCTCGGGAATTGGTCTCTCCTTTCGTCGAGACGGCCCGATGGGCCGTCAGCTCTGCAAGTACCGGTCGACCGGGTCGACCTCCTGAAGCCTGCGTAGACCCTCGCGGATGTCCTTGGCGCGCCCAGCACCGACGCCCTCGACTGCCTCGAGGTCGTCGTCGCTGGCGGCCAGCACCTCCTCCAGGCCGCCGAACTCCTGGATGATCCGCTGCACCACCAGCTTCGGCAGGCGCGGGATTCGTCCCAGCACCCGGTAGCCGCGCGGTGATACGGGGAAGTCGAGGGTCGAGACCTTGCGGTCATAACCGAGCAGCTCGGCGAGACGGCCGAAGTCGAGCAGGTCCTGGTGGGGCATGCGCGCGATCGCCGCGAGCGTGGTCGCGAGGTTCTCCTCGGTGTCCTCGACCGAGTAGTCGCGGATCAGCGCGGACTTGTCGGCTGCGACGCCGACCATCGTCTCCTCGAGCTGCATCTCGATCAGACGGCCCTCGGTCCCGAGCTCGACGATGTAGCGCTCCACCTCAACGGCCATCCGGGTCACCAGCTCGGCGCGCTGCAGCACTGAGAGCACCTCGTAGAGGACGGCGGCGCCCTCGAACTCGAGGCGGGTGAGCCGCGTCGAGACGGCGTCGAGGCGGGCCCTGTACTTGTCGAGGGTGGCGAGGCCCTGGTTGGCCTTCGCGAGGACCGCGGGGATGTCCTGGAGGATGTATTTCATCCCGCCCAGGTAGAGGGAGACGACGTCGCGGCGCTCGGAGATCGCCACCACGAGGGCGTCCGTCTGCTTCGAGACGCGCTCGGCGGTGCGGTGCCGGGTGCCTGTCTCCGCCGAGAGGATCGTCGGGTCCGGCATCAGCTGGACGTTGGCGCAGACGATCTTGGTCGCCTGCTCGTTGAGCACGATCGCCCCGTCCATCTTCGCCACCTGGTAGAGCAGCGCCGGCGTGTAGTCGATGTCGAGGTTGATGCCCCCTGAAAAGAGAAAGGAGACCTCCTCTGGGTCTCCGATGACGATCAGCCCGCCTGTCCGCGAGTGGACGATGTTGTCGATGCCCTCGCGGAGCGCGGTGCCGGGGGCGACGATGTCGAGGGCCCGGAGAAGTCGCGGGTCCTGTCGCGCCTCCAACTCCTGTAGATCATCCCCGGGAAGCGCAGACGGCATCGCGATGATGGAAGCAGAAAGCCAAGAAGCGTGCTTTGCGGGGAAATCCGTGTTGATAGGTCGGGTTAGCGGTTGTCAAGGGCGGTTGTGGCGCGCGGCTGCCGACCCATTGACCAGCCGTTCGGCGCGCGACTACGGCTACGCAGCACGTCGCAGTTTCGCCCCGCCACGACCGCTCGACAAAGCAGCCTTGATCGTCATCACGGGGTTCAGCCCTTGAATCGGATCGTCCGCTGGCGGCGGGCCGAGGACGTTGTCGAGGCCGAACTTGCGTGCCTCCGCCACCCGCCGGTCAGCGTGGGCGACGTAGCGGACCTCGCCGGTGAGGCCGATCTCGCCGAAGCAGGCGCGCGGCTTGCCGCCGCCCTCGAGCGCACGCCCGGACTGGGCCGACGCCACCGCCAACGCGATGGCGAGATCCGCGCCCGGCTCGTCGACCCGAATGCCGCCGGCCACGTTGACGAAGACGTCGGCCGTCGACAGGGAGATCCCGGCGTGACGCGTGAGGACGGCCAGAACAAGGGCGAGGCGGTTGCGGGCCACCCCCGTCGCCGTGCGGCGCGGCGGCACGATCTCCGTCGGAGCAACGAGAGCCTGGACCTCCACCAGCAGCGGCCGGGTCCCCTCCATCGAGCAAAGCACCACCGACCCAGGCGCAGGCTGCGCCTCTCCCGCAAAGCGCGCCGAGGGATCGATGACCTCGACGAGGCCGCCCTGGCGCATCTCGAAGACGCCGACCTCGCTGGTGGCGCCGAACCGGTTCTTGAGCGCGCGCAGCGTCCGGAAGGTCCGCTCCCGCTCCCCCTCGAAGTGCAGGACGCAGTCGACCAGGTGCTCGAGGGCACGCGGCCCGGCCAGCGAGCCCTCCTTGGTGACGTGACCGATCAGGATCAGGGTGATGTCGAGCCGCTTGGCGGTCTCGAGCAAGGCCGAGGTCGCCTCCCGCACGGCGCCGACGCTGCCCGGAGCAGAGTCCGGGATCGCGAGGGTCTGCACCGAGTCGATCACGCAGGCGGCGGGCCGCTCCGCCTCGAGTGCCGCCAGCACGCTCTCGAGTGATGGCTCGGCCAGCATCGGCACTGACAGCGCCGCCCCACCGAGGCGCTCGGCGCGCCGGCGCACCTGGGCAGCCGACTCCTCACCGGATACGTAGAGGACCTCCCGGCCCGCCTGCGCGAGGTTGGCGAGTGCCATCCCCGCCAGCGTGCTCTTGCCGATCCCGGGCGCGCCGCCCAGCAGCACGAGCGAACCCGGCACGAGGCCGCCGCCGAGTACGCGATCGAGCTCGGCGATGCCCGTGCCGAGTCGCTCCGAGCGCTCGGTCTTCACGTCGCGGAGCGGCACGGGCTTCGGCGCGCTGGCCCGGCGATTTCCGCCGCCACGGCGGCCCGGCGAAGGCGCGCTCACCTGCTGGAGCGTGTTCCAGGCGCCGCAGCCAGGGCACTGCCCGGTCCAGGTGAGCGCGGCGTGGCCGCACTCGGTGCACCGATAGGACGCTGTCTTGGAAGCCATGAGCCCAGGCTAGGGATGCGTCCCGACGCCTCCCCCGCACGCTGTCAGGAGTCGGTCGCTACTTCGTGTCGGGATCGACCAGGCTGCCGAAGAGAAGATCGAACAGCGGCACGTAGAGATCGAGCGGCGCCTCGTCGGGATCGACGAGATGCTGGACTGCCAACCCGACGTCCAGGGCAATCATGGCCGTGGCGATCTGCTTCGGCGGTAGCGGGGGCTTGCGACCCACCTCCTTGAACGCGGCCCGGGATTGCTCGGCGAGGACGCCTCGATTGCCGCTCCAGAACGTGGCCGCCAACTTCCTGAACTCCTCGTCCCGCGCGGCCTGTGTCAGGCACTCGAGCCAGAGCCGGAAGAGCCAGCTCCCATCCTCGCCCTTCTGTACGTCGCGCACCCGCTCGATCCCCCAGCGCAGGCGCTCACGCGGCGTGCCCGGCTGTTCCTCCGCCTCCTGGGCCATCTGCGCGTACCGCCGGTAGACCCGATCCTGAAGTAGCTCGACGAAGAGCTCGTCCTTGCCCTTGAAGTTGGAATAGAAGGCGCCGCGGGTGAAACCGGCCTCGGCGGCGATCTCCTCGACACTCGAGCCCTGCAAGCCTCGGCGTAGGAACACCCGCTCGGCCGCGTCGAGCAGCTGCCGGCGAGTCTCCGCCTGCTTCTCCTTTCGGGTGAGGCGCTTGGGCGCCCTGCCGCGCGGAAGCGTCGCCTGTCCACCCGGAGACATCGTCAGAACGCCGGTTGACTCGGAAGAGGCGAGCCCGCGAAGAAGAAGAACCAGATCTCGAACGCAATGACTCCGAGGACCGCCACGGCGACGAAGATGCGCTCGATCGGATCGCTGTCCCGGTTGGCCGCGCTCAACGGCTCGTCGCGGAAACTCCGGTTCCAGGACATGCGCCGTTGCCTGGCGCGCTCCTCCGTCTCGCCCACCCAGCGCCTCCGCAGACGCGATCCGACCAGCAATGCGAGCCAATAGCTGACCAGGATCCCGGTCGTGATCAGGATGGCAAGGGAGGGAGTCAGCTCACGCCTGGTCCCCGCGAGCTGTGATGCGATCCAGACCCAGGCCAGTGGAACCCCAAGCGCGACCACAATCGCCGCGGCTAGACCGGTGAGCGACCCCGTTCCGCGGGCGAGGCCCCGCATGGCGCGGCTTGGCCTCTCGCGAGCACTCCTCATGTCGCATACAGTACCGCATTCAAATACAGCTATGTATTCGAATGCAAGCGGCGCAGCCGGTGGATTCTGATGACGTCGTGCACGCTGGTCTCGACGGACCAGCGCCGCGCCACCGGCTCGAAGAAGGCCTCGGCCGCGGGTCGTCCCGGATCGGCGATCAACGCCTCGCGCGCGAGGCTGGGCAGGAACTCGAGCAACTGGGCGACGCTCGGACGCTCGTAGAGAACGTCGGCGGCGATGACGAGGTCGAAGGGGGCCCGCTCGATCAGCTCGTCGGGGTCGGCCCAATCGACCGGCACGGTTTCGACCTCGAGCCCGTTCTCTCGCGCGTTGCGCTCGACCAGGTCGAGCGCCTCCGCGTCGGAGTCAGTGGCCAGCACCGCAGCCCCGCCGCGTGCGGCGGCGAGGCTCGGCACGCCGAGGCCGCAGCCGAGCTCGACCACCCGCAGGCCCGCCAGGGGACGGCTTGAGAGCTCGCGGGCCAGAGCGACGCCGCTGCGCCAGAGGATGGACCAGTAGGGAGCGAGAGGCGCCCACTCGACAGGCCCGTCATCGGGGATCTCGGCACCGTCGATTGGCTGGAACAACCGGAGCGGGCCGCCCGGCAGCTCAACCGTCGCCGGGACGAGCTCCCAGCCGAATTGGTCCGCCTCAGCCAGGGCTGCTCGGGAACGGCGCCCCGGCGAAGAAGGCGAACCAGACGAGGAAGCCGACCAGCGAGACGATCGCCGTGGCGACGAACAGCCTCTCCACCGGGTCGCTGCGGTGATCGCCCGGCTTGTAGGGGGTGTCCCGCATGCTGCGGTTCCAGGGGTCGCGCCCCGTGAGCCGCTGCGGTTGCCCTGCGTGCCGGCGCAGCAGGCGCGCGCGAACCCACGATGCGATCAGGAGCAGCCCGTAGTAGGAGACGAGGATCCCGGTGCCGATGAAGGCCGCCACCGGGCCGTTGACGGCACCGGTCTTGTCGTAGAACTGGGAGGCCACGAAGATCCAGAAGAGCGGCACGCCGAAGCCGAGTAGCAGGGCACCGACCAGCGTGAACGCGGTCGAACCCGTGCCGAGAAGCACTCTCCTGATCGCTGAAAGCACTGCGGTCATAGCCGGTCCCTGGCCCGCGGTGAAGGGACTCGACCGAGGTTAGCGGGCGGCGGCTGCAGCCTGCCGGAGATCCCGCTCGGGGTCGATCTCCCAGCGCCCCGCTGCCTCCGCGAGCTCGGCGCTCACCGGCCAGCGGTCGGGCCGCTCCTCCCCTGAGTGATCGGGCGTCGCGCCCTTGAGCGCCATACAGCCGGTGTTGTCCCCGATCGCGCGGATCTCCTCGACCTCGCGCTCGCTGAGGCGCTGCTCGGCCGGAAGGCTCGCCAACTCCGCCCGCTTGTCCTCGATCGGCCGCGCCCCCTCCCCCAGCTCCTGGATGAGGGTGGGCACGACGCACGCGACCGCTGGGTGGGCGAGGTTCCAGTGGCACGCGAGCTGCATCGGGGTGAGGCCGGCGCGTTCCGCGATCGGCCGCAGCCGCTCTAGCTTGGCGCGGCCCCCCGCGATCCACCCCTCCGGCCTGAAGGAGCGGTGGTCGCCGGGGGGCAGCTCGGTCTCCGGCGTGACGTCGTCCCAGAAGAGCCCGCCGTAGTCGACCACCCGCGTGATCACGCGGACGCCGCGACGCGCGGCGGCGTCGAGGCAGAGTTCCCCGGGCCAGGGCTCGAGCGGATTGAGGATGATCATCCCCCAGTCGATGCGATCGCCGAAGCGCTCAAAGCAGCGGACCAGGTCGAGCGTGAAGCCGTTGGCCGGGCCGGGAGCGACGCCGATCGCGTCGGCAAGGCCGGTGTCCCGGAGGGCCGACATCCCGTCCCAGACCGCCTCGCTCTCGTACCCCGTTCGGTCCGGGTTGTGGAGCAGTAGGAGATCGAAGCGGTCCTGGCCTAGCCGCTCGAGGCTGCGCTCGGCGGCCATTCTTAGATAGGCGGCGTATCCATCGGGGCGCCTGAGAGAGGGATCCGTGAAGCGCGGAAATCCCCTCGGCCCTTCACGCTCCCCCTCGTAGAAGTCGTGGCCGACCGCTCCGACCAGGGAATAGGCATCGCGAGGGATGCCCCCCAGCGCCCACCCGAGCAGCGAGTCGGCCTCGCCTTGACCGTAGGCGTCGGCGGTGAGCACCGTGTCGATGCCCCGGCCCGGACGGAGGAGGCCCTGGAGCCTGGCCTCCTCGATCGCCTCGCCGAAACGCAGATAGCGCCCCCCGCTCCAGCTTCCGATGGCCTTGGTCCCGGGTGCGCCCACGCGCCAACCGTAGCGACCGGATCTCCGTGGCTGCCGCGAGCTAGGTGGCCGGTCCGATGCGGTCCGCGCAGCGCGGGCAGAGCCCCATCATCGGGAAGTGAGTGAAGCCGACTGCGTAGCCGAAGCGTTTGCGGACCGCCTGGCGAAGCGGCTCCAGCTCGCGGCGGTCGATCTCCCTGATCGCCCCGCAGCGGTCACAGGCCAGGTACTCGGGCTCGCCGCCAGACACAAGCACGTAGCGGCCGGCGCCGTGTCCTGCATGGAAGTGGCGGACCACGCCATGCTCCTCCAGCGTGTCGAGGTTGCGGTAGACGGAGGCGAGATCCAGCGGTGTCCGGCCGAGGCCCGTGGCGATCTGCTGGGCGGAGACGGGGGAATCAGCGTCAAAGAGGTAGTGGACGATCATGCGGCGGGCAGTCGAGATCCGCAGGCCGCGTTGGCGCAGAGCCCGCAGGACGGAATCCGCGTTCTCAAACGCTGCGGTGGGGCGTGTCGATTGGACGGTCAAGAGCGGAACGAGATCCCTCACCCACGAATGCGCACGCGATCGCTGGCCGGATCAGTTGCCCAGCGCCTTCAGCGTCCTTTGCGCTTGCGGTCCGTAGAGCGGGCTGAACCGCGGGCTCTGCTTCACCAGCCGCGACAGGAAGGGGCGCGCGCGCCCTGGTTGGCCCGCGCGGAAGGCGACCATGCCCGCGTGGTAGAGGAAATGGGGATCGCGAGATCCGAGCCGCATCGCGAGGCCGGAGTAGCGCAGTGCCGCCCGGTGCTCGCCCACCGCGCTCAGCGCCCACGCGTACGCGTCGGCGGCGCGAACGCTCGGGGTGTAGTGCCAGGCTCGCCGGCCGAGCTCGACGGCCCGTGACGAGTTGCCGTGATCGGCCTCGAACAGGGCTCTGTCCGTGGAGGTGTTTGCTCCCACCGCCGCCTCGGCGTCGAATGCCGCTCGAGCCTCCTGGTACGCCCTCGTCGCGGCCGCTCCGTGGCCGGCAGCTTCCTCGGCCTCTCCGAGCAGGATCGCGTGATCGGGGGCGGCGATGCTCCGCTGCACCGCGCGGTAACGCGCGAGCGCGGCTTCGGTCTGTCCCCTCCCCGCCTCGATTGCCGCGAGGCCGAGCATCGCGTCTGGGTAGCCCGGGTCGAGCATCAGCACCTGGCGGTAGGCACCCTCCGCGGCGGCGTAGTCACCCTGATCTGCACGAAGCTTGCCGAGCAATGTGGTCGCGAAGGCGGAGTCGGCCGAGCGGTCACCAGCTGCGGACGCGGCGAGCTCCATGGCCCTCGCCGCCCCGCCCGGGTCTCCGTGCAGCTCCCTGAGGTAGGAGACACGTGCATAGGAACCAAGCTCGGGTCGCCGGCTGACGTAGTGCTGGAGAGTTCGGGCCGCGGCTCCATACCGACCCAGCTCGACCTGGGCGTCGATGATCAAGCCGTCGTACTCGACCGTCGAGGGGTTGAGGCGCCTGGCGCGCTTTGCGAGAGCGAGGCCGTGCGGAAACTGGTGACGCGAGAGCTCCAGCTGGGCCATGCCGGCCAGGCCCGATGAATCGTTGGGGTCGAGGTTCAGCGCTGTGTCGAAGGCACCCTCGGCCTTTGGATAGAAGGCCGGATCCTCGGTCTCGCCGAACCGGGCCAGGTAAGCGTGGCCGAGGTCGACGTATCCCCGCGGGTCGGAGGGTGACTGGCGGACCTGAGCCTCGAGCGAGTCGACCCTCTGCGCGGTGGTCGCCGAGGGCAGCAACCCGGCGCTCAGGTCGCTCGAGCCAGCGTCGACGCCGAGGGAGGGTGCTCCGCCGTCGATGGCGCGCACCGCCGCGAAGGTCGCGAGAAAGGCCAGCCCGGCGGCGAGCAGCTTGACCGCGATGTGATCTCTGACGAAGTCCATTTGATCTCCTCTCTTGAACCCGGACGAGGGGGCCGCCGCTTCCCGCGGCGGCCCCCTCGCGGGACATTTGGCTCAGGTCGTGGCAATCCCCTTGCTCTTGCCTCGACCGCGGGTCGCGCGGTACCCGAGTCCAGCCAGGGCGAGCGCGCCCGCCCCGATCAGGGCCCAGATGAGCGCGTCGGGCCCGCCGTTATCGCCACCGCCGCCGCTGCCGCCCGTGGCGGAGTACGACGCCGGCGTGGAGGTCCCGTCCGCGTTCGCGATGGCCTTGAGCTGCGAGCCAAACGCGGCGTCCGGGTTCGCGCCGGGCTTGGGCGGCGCGACGTAGGGGAACTCGCTCAGGAACTGGACGTCGTTCTGATTGACGCCGTCCCCCAGCGGAACCATGTTCCCCTTCAGAGCACCGGCGACCACCTGGAGGTCGATGTCGACCACGTCGTCGGTGAGACGCCGCCCGTTCGGGTAACCGGCGTTGTCACCGGCGAGCACGCCGAGGCGCTGTGGTGACGCGGTCGGGGGAGTCCCCAGGTTGATCTTGAGCGTGTCGGTCGCGTTCTTCCCAGCTGCGCCCGGGAAGGCGTTGAGACCGGGAACGCCCTGCAGCACCGCCTGGACGATGTCCGTGCGGGTCTTCTCGGGGGCGTTCACCTGTCCCGGGAAGAGCGTGTTGAGCACCGCGGCCAGCTCCGGCTCGAGTACGTACTTGCCGTAGTTGGTCGCGTCGTCCTTGGGCTGCGTCCGGTTGAACCTGTCCTTCTGGCCCAGAGGGATGATCACCTCGTTGACCAGGGGGTTGCCGAGGCGCGAGATCTGGGTGTACGGGCCCTTGCCGCGGCCCTTCACCGAGATCGCCTGACGCTCGGTGGACGCCCAGACGCCGACCACCGCGTTGGCCGCCTTGTCGTCGGCCACTGGCTTGCCGTCACGGGTGACGTCGGACTCCGGAATCTGGAGCACGATCGACTGGACCCCATAGCCGGCGAGATCGTCGACCCCGCCGCCCTGGTTGCCCAGGCCGGCGCCGGTCAGATTGACCGTGTCGAAGATCCGTCCCAGCGCCGCGAAGAACGGGTCCTCGCGCTGGCCGGCGAACACCTTGCCGCCGCCGGGCAGATCCTCGATCGCGCCCGCCTGCACCTGGTCGTAGTTCGGAATGGTCTTCGGCCCGACGTTGCTCGGGGGAGTCGGAACGTTCCGAGCGATGACCTGGGAGTGGCCCTTGGCCACCCGGGTCACCGAGTAGGTCTGAACGACGTTCTGGTTCGGGCTGTCGACCGAATCGACCGGCTGCCCGTTCGTGTACAGGAACGAGTTCGGGTTCCTGACCTTCGTGTCGAAGTCGAACAGGTACCGGACGTCGGCGACGCCGTCACCGGTGTTGTCGACGTTCAGGTAGTAGTGGGCGTTGTCGTCGAACTTGTAGAAGTTCGGCCCGCCGGCCGGATCCTCGAACGGCACCCAGTTACCGACGATCGTCAATGCGCCGGGAGCGTCCTGCGCCGTGAAGGCGTAGGTGTCGGTGTCATCTCCCGTCGGGTCGATCGAGGTCAGGGGCGCCTCTCGGTGCGAGGAGCCAAAACTCAGCGGCACCGCGATCGCCAGCGCGGTGAGCGCGGCGAAGAGTGCGAGCTTCCTCATTTTCGTCCTCCTTTGCGGCGGTTGACCTTCCTTGTCAACCGCGAGCCGCCGCCGATCCGGCCCTCGGTCACTGGAGGGCTCTACGCCTGACGAAGGTCAGCCGGATCAGAAAGTCCCTGCAAACGAGGACTAATGAGGATGGGTCGCAGTTACGACTCGCTCGCAGCAAGGCAGCTTGTCCGGCCGCGAACGTCCCAGAACACCCTTAATAGCGCGTACTGCAGGACGTTCGGTGCCGGGGCGGAGCCGCTCCGGCTCAGGACTTGTCGGCGTCTCCCGAGGACTCCGGCCCGCCGCCATCGCCGGAGGACTCGTCGCCGCCCTCGTCCTTCTTGCCGGCGCCGACGCCAACCTTCTCGGGCTCGCTCTTCTTCTTCGCGGGACGCTTGCGCGGCTTGATGATCGTCAGCTTGAGCGGCTGGTCTTCCTCGTCGCCCTTCGCGTCCCGATCCACCTGGACGGTCGAGCCCGGGGCCATCTGCCCGGCCTTCAGCACCTCGTCGGCCAGGGGGTCCTCGACGTAGCGCTGGATCGCCCGGCGCAGCGGACGCGCTCCCATCGCCGGATCCCAGCCCTTGTCGACGAGCAGCTCCTTCGCGTCCTTGGAGAGATCGAGCTGGAGCTCGTGCTCCGCGACTTGCGCGCGGACACGGTCGACCATCAGGTCGACGATCTCCATGATCTCCTCCTTGGCCAGCTTGTGGAAGACGATCACCTCGTCGATCCGGTTCAGGAACTCGGGCCGGAAGACCTTCTTCAGGTCGCCCATGATCCGCGACTTCATGTCCTCGTAGGTGACCCCGGTCTCGTCGGAGACCGCGAAGCCCAGCGGGGTATTACGGGCGATGTCCTGCGCCCCGATGTTGGAGGTCATGATCACGATCGCGTTGCGGAAGTCGACCGTCCGCCCCTGGGCGTCAGTGAGCCTGCCGTCCTCCAGGATCTGCAGGAGGATGTTGAAGACGTCGGGGTGGGCCTTCTCGATCTCGTCGAGCAGCAGCACCGAGTACGGCTTGCGCCGTACGGCCTCGGTGAGCTGGCCGCCCTCGTCGTAGCCGATGTAGCCGGGAGGCGAGCCGACCAGGCGAGAGACGGCGTGCTTCTCCATGTACTCGGACATGTCGATCCGCACCATCGCCTCCTCGTCGCCGAACAGGAACTCCGCGAGCGTCCGCGCCAGCTCGGTCTTGCCGACGCCCGAGGGGCCGAGGAAGATGAATGAGCCGGCCGGCCGCTTCGGGTCCTTGATCCCGGCGCGCGAGCGGCGGATCGCCTTGGAGACCGCGGTGATCGCCGGGTCCTGGCCGATCACCCGCTTGTGGAGTTCGTCCTCCATGCGGACGAGCTTCTTCGACTCGGCCTCGGTGAGCTTGAAGACGGGGATGCCGGTCCACATCGCCACGATGTCGGCGATCTCCTCCTCGCCAACCTCGGGGCGCTCGCCACCCTCGCCAGAGGTCCACTCGTGCTCGAGCTCCTTCTTCTTGTTGGTGAGGCGGCGCTCCTGGTCGCGCAGGTTGGCGGCCTTCTCGAACTCCTGGGCGTCGATCGCGGCCTCCTTCTCGCGCCGCGTCGTCTCGATCTCCTCCTCGAGGTCGCGGTACACCGGCGGCTGCGTCATCGACTTGATGCGCATGCGGGAGGCGGCCTCATCGACGAGGTCGATGGCTTTGTCAGGCAGGAAGCGGTCTGAGATGTAGCGGTCGGCAAGCTCCGCGGCGGCCTCGAGAGCCTCGTCGGTGATCTTCACCCGGTGGTGCTGCTCGTAGCGCTCGCGGAGCCCCTCGAGGATCTTCACGGTCTCCTCGGTGGATGGCTGCTCGACCTTGATCTGCTGGAAGCGTCGCTCGAGCGCCGAGTCGCGCTCCAGGTACTTGCGGTACTCGTCGAGCGTGGTCGCGCCGATCGTCTGCAGCTCGCCGCGGGCGAGGGCCGGCTTCAGGATCGAGGCCGCGTCGATCGCGCCCTCGGCGGCGCCGGCGCCGACGAGGTTGTGGAGCTCGTCGATGAAGAGAATGATGTCGCCGCGCTGGGTGATCTCCTTCATCACCTTCTTGAGGCGCTCCTCGAACTCGCCGCGGTACTTGGAGCCCGCGACCAGGGCAGCCAGATCCAGCGTGTAGATCTGCTTGTTCTTGAGCAGCTCGGGGACC
>Ga0126306_10000078_pt1 | contig 29718 bp, 25 predicted proteins | sample Plot27_FD_92592 | JGI IMG/M metagenome (GOLD analysis project Ga0126306, IMG submission 92592) | Serpentine soil microbial communities from UC McLaughlin Reserve, CA, USA - Plot27 | ecosystem: Environmental > Terrestrial > Soil > Grasslands | place: USA: UC McLaughlin Reserve, Lake County... | reverse complement strand
ATGGCCTGCAGCAGGTTCTTCTCGGCCATGCCTCTAACCCTCCGCGTAGACGCGCTCCAGCGACTCCTCGGGGTCGGCGTAGGACGCCTCTCCCGCGTAGTCGCTCGCCTCGGCGACCTCAGCCTTGATCGAGGCCGAGATCTCTTCCTTCCTCTTCTCGTCGAGGAGCCCGTTCTCCATCAGGTACCGCTCGAACCGCACGATCGGGTCCTTCTGGCGCCATTCCTCGATCTCCTCGCGCTCGCGATACCTGCGGTCGTCGTCGTCGGAGGAGTGGGCGGTCATGCGGTAGGTCTTGGCCTCGATCAAGGTCGGCCCGTCACCCCTGCGTGCCCTCTCCACCGCCTCCTTGGCGACCTCGTAGACAGCGAGCACGTCGTTCCCGTCCACCTGGTGGCCAGGAAACCCGTAGCCTTCGGCCCGCCTGGCTATGGAGCCGGCGACCTGCAGCGGCTCGGGAACAGAGATGGCGTAGACGTTGTTCTGGATGAGGAAGATCACGGGCAGGTCGTGGATGCCGGCCAAGTTCATGGCCTCGTGCCAGTCCCCCTGGCTGGTGGAGGCCTCGCCGCCGCTCGTCAGCACGACCCCGTCCTCGCCGCGCATCTTGAACGCCAGGGCGCTGCCGGTAGCCTGGGGATACTGGACCCCGATGGGCGCCGAGGCCGTGACGATGTTGAGCTCGCGGGCGCTGAAGTGCCCCGGCATCTGCCGCCCGCCGCTGTTGGGGTCCTCCCTCTTTCCGAGCAGGCTCAGGAACTGGTCGCGCGGCGTCTGGCCGAGGAGGAGCGTCATCCCAGAGTCCCGGTAGTAGGGGTAGAGGTAGTCGTAGCCGGGCCGGAGGTTGTAGGCGGCGCCGACCTGGCAGCCCTCCTGGCCCTGGCAGGAGATCACGAACGCCGCCTTGCCCTGGCGGTTGAGGATCCAACTCCGCTCGTCGACCCTGCGGGCGAGGAGCATATGGTGGTAGATCTTTAGTAGGTCGTCCTCGTCAAGCCCCAGGACCTCGTGGCGGGCCCGGGTCTCTTCGACAGCCATAGACCTCCTCCTAAGCGCCGCTCTCCCTCGGAGGAACGGACCCGTCCCTCCACCTACCTAATCTTAGCAAACCACCGAACCACCCAACGCATGAATCCCCTAACCGCCCGAGCGTACGCATCCACCACGCAGCGCCGGGCGAAGAGGACCTTCACGGTCTCACGGAGCGCCAGGAAGTCGCAAATCCAGAACGCGACGACTTAAGCTCGAAGATCCGGTCTGTTACCCTCTGCTGGCCAGATCGAGTAAGAGAGGAGACCCTGTGTCGAGAGAAGCCGTGAGCCAGGCCGCCGTCGAGCAGGATTGGGCCGGGCCGGTCGTGTACCATATTCCTGTCTGTCCTTTCTCCCAGCGGTTGGAGATCCTCCTTGCGCTGAAGGGCTTACGCCACCACGTCGACTTCCACATTATCGACATCACGCGACCGCGCCCCGAGTGGCTGCTGGAGAAAACGCGGGGCACGACGGCGCTGCCGGTGCTCGACACCGGGGAGGGTGAGGTAATCAAGGAGAGCATGGTGCTCCTACGATATCTGGAAGACCTTTTCCCAGAGCCCGCCGTCGCCCAGCGCGAGCCCTACCGACGCGCCGTGGAGGGCATGATGAACGCGATGGAAGGCGCGTTCGTCGCGCAGGGCTACCGGTACGTGATGAACCAGGACGCCGGCAAGCGCGACGGCTTGCGGCAGGGGATGCTTGAGCAGTACGCCCGGTTGAACGACTTCCTCTTGCAATATAGCCCTTCGGGCACGTACCTCTTCGAGGATTTCGGGTTGGCGGAGACCGTGTTCACGCCGTTCTTTATGCGCTACTGGTTTCTCGAATACTATGAAGGCTTCGACCTGCCACGAGAAGAGGGGTACGCTCGCGTGCGCAGGTGGCGCGAGGCGTGTCTCGCTCACCCCGCCGCGCAGCAAGTAACCAAGGAGCAGATCGTCAAGCTCTACTACGACTATGCCAAGGGCGCGGGCAACGGCTCGTTGCTCCCGGGACGCGCCAGCTCCTCGTTCGTCTTCGATCCCGACTGGAAAACCCGCCCCTGGCCGCCCAGGGACAAGTACGGGCACGACGCCACGGACCAGGAACTAGGCCTCGCGCTCGTAGCGGCAGCTCGGAGGCCCCCAGCAGCTGAGGTGCTGACCGGCTGAAATTCTGACCAGCTCTAGATCATCGGCGTCTCGCGGTAGGAGCCGAAAACCTCCTTCATTGCGTCGCAGATCTCCCCTACCGTGGCGTAGGCACGGACGGCCCCGAGGATCGGGTACATCGTGTTCTCGCCACCCCTGGCCGCTTCTTTGAGCTCCTCGAGGCGCCTCTCGACGAGGGCGTTGTCCCTCCCCTTTTTAAGGTTCTCCAGGCGCTCGAGCTGGCGGCGGGAGATCTCTGGGTCCACACGGTGGATCTCCATCTCCTGTTCATCTTGCGGCTCGTAGACGTTGACGTTGACCATGTAGCGCTTTTTCTCCTCGAGCTCGCGCTGGTAGCGGGCACTCGCCTCGGCGATCTCGCGCATCGGGAAGCCTGCCTCAATGGCTCTGATCATCCCGCCCATCTCGTCTATCTGCCGGAAGTAGTCGTAGGCCTGGCGCTCGATCTCATCCGTCAGAGCCTCGACGAAGTACGAACCGCCTAACGGGTCTATCGTGTTCGTCACCCCGGTCTCTAGAGCGGCGATCTGCTGCGTCCGGACCGCAATACGAACGGCTTCTTCTGTTGGGAGAGCGAGTGCTTCGTCCAGAGAGTTGGTGTGCAGGCTCTGTGTCCCGCCGAGGATGGCGGCGAGCGCCTCGAAGGCCGTCCTCGCGACGTTGTTGAGGGGCTCCTGGGCGGTAAGGGAGACGCCGGCGGTCTGCGTGTGGAAGCGCATGCGCAGAGAACGCTCGTCACCGGCTCCGTACTTCTCCTTCATCACGGTCGCCCAGATGCGCCGCGCGGCGCGGAACTTGGCGATCTCCTCGAAGAAGTCTATGTGCGAGTTGAAGAAGAACGAGAAACGCGGGGCGAAGTCGTCCACGTCGAGTCCCGCCTCCATGCCGGCCTCCACGTACGCGAAGCCGTCGGCGAGGGTGAAGGCGAGCTCCTGGGCGGCCGTGCTCCCGGCCTCACGGATGTGGTAGCCCGAGATGGAGACGGTGTTCCAGCGGGGCATGTGCTCGGTTGAGTAGACGAGCATGTCCTTGAAGACACGCATGGAGGGCTCGGGCGGGAAGAGCCACTCCTTCTGGGCGATGTACTCCTTGAGGATATCGTTCTGGTTCGTGCCCCCGAGCCTCTCGGGCGGGACACCCTGCTTCTCGGCGGCGGCGACGTACATCGCGAGGAGCACCATGGCTGGGGCGTTGATGGTCATGGAGGTCGTGATCTCGCCCATCGGGATACCCTCGAAGAGCCGCTCCATGTCCTCCAGCGAGTCAACGGCAACACCCTCCGTACCGACCTCTCCGAGCGAGAGCGGCGAATCCGAATCCAACCCCATCAGGGTCGGCATGTCGAAGGCTACCGAGAGGCCGTTCTGGCCGTGCTCGATCAGGTACCTGAACCGCTTGTTGGTCTCCTCAGCATCTCCGAAGCCGGCGAACTGCCTGATCGTCCAGAGCCTTCCGCGATACATGTTCGGGTAGACGCCCCTCGCATATGGGTACTCTCCAGGATACCCTAGCTTCTCGTCGTAGGACCCCTCGACGTCATCAGGTGTATAGAGAGGTTTTACGGGGATGCCGGACATGGTGGAGAACTCGGTGTCGCGCTCGGGGTTCTTTGAGTAGGTCTCTTCCCAGCGGTCGCGCGCGCCCTTCTTGGTATCCACGGTATGCCCTCCCGTGTGTCCGCTCCCTTTGCCTAGACTGTAGCATAACCCCAGTCAGGCTTACCCCACGACGGGTCGAGAGCCCTCGATGCCTCCTGGGGATTCTGTTCTCTCCTTGAGGATGCCGCGCGAGATGACGAGGTGCTGTATCTCGCTGGTTCCCTCGTAGATCTCCGTTACCCGCGCGTCCCGGTAGTGGCGCTCGACGGGATGGTCCTTCATGTACCCGTAACCGCCAAGGACCTGCACCGCATCGTAGGTGACCTCGTTCGCGACCTGCGAGGCGTAGAGCTTGGCGCGGGCGCCGGCCTCGGTGACGCGCATCCCCCGGTCCTTCATCCAGGCCGCCTCGTAGACGAGCAGCCGCGCGGCCCGTATCTTCGTCTGCATGTCTGCCAGCTTGAACGCTACCGCCTGGTGCTCTGCTATCGGCTTGCCGAACGTAGTGCGGTCCGCCGCATACTTCGAGGCGTACCGGAAGGCTGCTTCGGCGATACCGAGGGCCTGCGCGGCGATGCCGATCCTGCCGAAGTCGAGCGTCCCGAGCGCCACCTTGAGCCCCTTGCCCTCCTCGCCGAGCCGGTTCTCCTCGGGGACGAAGACGTTGTCCAGCAGCACATCGTCCGTCGTAGCGGAGATGACGCCCATCTTCTGCGCGTGCTTACCGAAGGAGATGCCCTGGGCGTCCATCCCAACGACGAAGGCGGTGGGACCCTCGGGGGTGCGGGCGAAGACGATGGTGGCGCCGGCTACCCTCCCGTTGGTGACCCATTGCTTGTGACCCGAGATCCTGTAGCCGCCGTCCACCCTCTCGGCGGTGGTCTTTATCGCGGCGGCATCCGATCCGGTCGTCGGCTCCGTGAGGGCGAACGACCCGATCTTGTTCCCGCGCGCCAGGTCCGGCACCCACCGCGCCTTCTGATCCTCGCTCCCGTACATAACTATCGGCAGGGTACCCGCGCTCGTGTGTACCGCGAGCGTCACGCCGACGCCAGCGTCGGCGCGGCTGATCTCCTCGATCATGAGGCAGTAGGTGGAAAAGTCCGACCCCGCCCCGCCGTACTCCTCGGGCACGCACAGGCCCATGAAACCCATCTCCGCCAGCTTCTCCAGCGTCTCGGAGGGGACCCGGTCCTCCCGGTCCAACTCCGCCGCACAAGGAGCCACCTCCCGATCCGCGAACTCAGCCGAACGTTCCTTGATCTCGTGCTGCTCTGCGCTGAGTTCGAAGTTCATGGCTCCTCCCAGTCCGTCCGGGCTTGCTCCCCCATGTTAGCGTGCCTCAGAATTAATGCCTGTCCTCGCGAGCACATAGAAAATCGGAGGTGGAGAGGCGATCTTGCGGGCAAGATAGCCTACTTCGCGATTGTCCCCTTCGCCGTCCTCTCGATCAGCATGTCCACAACGTCTTCGAGCCTTCCTGAGCGCTCATAAGCTTGTCGCTGGCGTCTCGCGCCGTTGCCCCTTTCTAATGTATCGCTCAACAGCATTGCGACTTCTTCCCAATCACCGTGTTCCTCTAACGCCGGACGCACGAACAGAAGTAGCTTCTGGATTACCTCGCGTGCCGGGATGGACCTTCGAGCTTCGATGTCTACTAGCTCGGCGTCGAGGCCGTAGCGGGATGCGATCCAGTGCGCGGCGCGCAGGGTCTCGGGGCGCGCTACGGGGTACGGCTTTCCCGCTGCGGCGTGCTCGTGGCAGGTGCGCACCAGGGCGCGGCAGAGGCCGGCGAGCATCACGGCCTCGTCTAAGGTGGTGCAGACATCGGCGACCCGGATCTCGACGGTCTCCAGCCTCTGCGGCAGCCGCATGTCCCAGTAGATCTGGTTGGGCTCCAGTGCGCCGCCGACTGCGACGATGGTCTCGACGAGGGCGTCGTGCTCGGCTAGCGAGGAGAAGCATCCGGGCGGCCCGGCCGTCGAGAGGGAACCCCAGACCTGGGTGCGGTAGCTGGCGTAGCCGGTGTCCTCGCCGAGCCAGAAAGGGGAGTTAGCCGAGAGCGCGAGCAGCGCCGCGAGCCACACCCGCGCGTGGTTCATGACCTGAACAGCCGCCTCGCGGTTGCTAAGGCCCACGTGGACGTGGAAGCCGAAGACAACCTGCTCTTCGGCCATCCGGCGCTCCCGCTCCAAGATCTTCTTGTAGCGGTTCCTGGCGGTTATGGGTTGCTCACGCCAATGCGAGAACGGGTGGGTGCTCGCGGCGGCGATGCGGACGCCCTCCTCTTCGGCGGCCTCGATGACGCCCCGGCGCAACCGGAGGAGCTCCTCGCGCGCCCGCGCGAGCGTACTGCAGACCGGGGTGAGGACCTCGAGCTGCGAGGCGCGCAGCTCGGGCACGACCCGGTCCTCGCCTAAAGCCTGCCGCGCGCGGAGCAGTACGTCCCCGGCGCGCGGGCAGAGAGCGCGAGTCTCGGGGTCGATAATCTGGTATTCCTCCTCGATCCCGAGGGTGTAATCTTCCGCCTTCGCCGGCACGCTGTGCTCCCCTCTCTCGCGGTACCGAAAGGTAACACGGTAGACCCGGCGCCGCGCCCTCGGGAGAGACACACGGGGCTATCCCATTGGGTAACATTACGGGGAAAGGGCAGCGATGGAGGAGCGTGCTGATGTTGGTCAAGGACGAGCTTCTCGATAAGGTCGTAGAACGCGTCCGGGAGCAAATGCCCGAGGATCAGGCGCCACAGGTCGAGGAGTTCGTGCGCCAGTACTACGCCTGGATTACCCCGGAGGACCTGGCGGAGCGCTCCACTATCGACCTCTACGGGGCGGCGGTCGCCCACTGGACCTTCGCCTACCAGCGGACGCCGGGCTTATCTAAAGCCAGGGTGTACAACCCGCAGTTCGAGGAGCACGGCTGGCAGTCCACCCACACCGTGGTGGAGATCGCCACCGACGACATGTCCTTCCTCGTGGACTCGACGAGGATGGCGGTCAACCGCCAAGGCTACGCCATACACCTGATGCTCCACCCGATCATGAAGGTCAGGCGCGACGACGCGGGCCGGCTGGTCGAGGTCCTCGACCCCGACTCCGCCGACGAAGACGCGGTCTCCGAGTCAGTCATCCACGTGGAGGTGGACCGGCAGACCGAACCCGAGGTGCTGGAAGACCTGCACGAGTGCATAGAGAGCGTCCTTACACAGGTGCGCGCGGCCGTCGAGGACTGGCAGGAGATGCGCGGGACGGTCGAGAAGATCGTCTCCGGGCTCGATGAGGACTCCCCGGCGCCCATCGACGAGGAGGATCTCGCCGAGGCAAAGGCTTTTCTCGAGTGGATCGCCAACGACAACTTCACCTTCCTGGGCTACCGCGAGTATGACCTGCTGACCGAGGATGGGGAAGATCTGCTGAGGTCCGTGCCGGAGACCGGCCTCGGCATCCTGCGCGAGTCGGGCCGGGAGCCCGTCTCGCAGAGCTTCGCCAAGCTGCCACCCGAGGTGCGAAAGCTCGCCCACGCGACCTACCTGCTCAACCTCACCAAGGCCAATTCCCGCGCCACCATCCACCGGCCGTCCTACATGGAATACGTCGGCATCAAGAAGTTCGACTCATCGGGCGAGGTCACGGGCGAGCGGCGCTTTCTCGGCCTCTACACCTTCTCGGCCTACAGTATGAGCGCGTTCGATATCCCGCTGGTTCGCCGCAAGGTGCGCTACGTCCTCGAACGCGCGGGCTTCCTTCCGGAGAGCCACAACGAGAAGGACCTCATAGAGATCCTCGAGACCTACCCGCGCGACGAGCTGTTCCAGATCTCCCAGGAGGAGCTCTTCGAGATCTCGATGGGCATCCTCCACCTCCAGGAACGCCAGCGCACGCGGCTCTTCGTGCGGCGCGACACCTACGGACGTTTCTTCTCGTGCCTGGTCTTCGTGCCCCGCGACCACTACAACACCGTGATCCGGGAGCGGATGCAAGATATCCTGCACCGGGCCTTTAACGGCGAGAACACCGAGTTCAACGTCAGGCTCTCGGAGTCCGTGCTCGCGCGGCTCCACTTCATCATCTACACCAGGTCTGGCGAGGTCCCGGACTACGACGTGGAGACCATCGAGGAGCGCCTCGTCGAGGCGACCCGCTCGTGGAAGGACAACCTCTACGACGCCCTGATCGAGTACTTCGGCGAAGAGCGGGGGATCGAGCTCTTCCGCAAGTACCGCGACGCCTTCCCGGCAGGCTACCGCGACGGCTTCCTGCCCCGCACCGCGGTCTCCGACATCGAGAGGATCGAGGAGCTCGGGTCCGAGGACGACATAACCATGAGCCTCTACCACCCGATCGAGGAGCCGGAGAACTTCCTCGGCTTCAAGCTCTACAGATGGGGGGAGCAGATCTCACTCTCCGGCATACTGCCCTTGCTGGAGAACATGGGCGTCGAGGTGGTGGACGAGCGGCCGCACAGGGTGGAGCCGGCCGGCTCGCCCGCGGTCTGGATCTACGACTTCGGCCTCCTGCACGAGGCACAAGGCGGGCTCCAGACCGGCCAGGTGAGGGAGGTCTTCCAGGACGCCTTCGCCCGCGCGTGGCGCAAGGAGGTGGAGGACGACGGCTTTAACCGCCTCGTCCTGCGCGCCCGCCTCACCTGGCGCCAAGTCACGGTGCTGAGGGCCTACTGCAAGTACCTGCGCCAGGCGGGCACCACCTTCTCTCAGGACTATATGGAGGACGCCCTCTTCGCGAACCCGCACATCGCCCAGCTTCTCATCGAGCTTTTCGAGGCCCGCTTCGACCCTAGCCGGCACCAGCGCGCCGAGGAGGAGACGGAGCGCCTGAAGGGGGAGATAGAGGAGATCCTCGACGCCGTCGAGAGCCTCGATGAGGACCGCATCCTGAGGAACTTCCTGAACGTCACCCTCTCTACGGTGCGCACCAACTACTACCAGAGCGAGCCCGAGGGAGAACCCAAGCCCTACCTCTCCTTCAAGTTCGACCCGAGCGACATCATCGTGCTGCCACTGCCCCGCCCGAAGTTCGAGGTCTTCGTCTACTCCCCGCGCGCCGAGGGCGTGCACCTGCGCGGCGGCAAGGTCGCCCGCGGCGGCATCCGGTGGTCCGACAGGCGCGAGGACTTCCGCACCGAGATCCTCGGTCTCATGAAGGCCCAGACGGTGAAGAACGCCGTGATAGTGCCCGTCGGCGCGAAGGGCGGCTTCGTCGTCAAGCGGCCCCCGCCCGGAGGAGGCCGCGAGGCGCTTATGCAGGAGGTCGTGGCCTGCTACAAGACCCTGATCCGCGGCATGCTCGACGTGACGGACAACCTGGTAGGCGACAGCGTCGTGCCGCCCAACGACGTCGTGCGCTACGATGAGGACGACCCCTACCTGGTGGTCGCCGCGGACAAGGGCACCGCCACCTTCTCAGACATCGCCAACGGCATCTCGGAGGAGTACGGCTTCTGGCTCGGCGACGCCTTCGCCTCCGGTGGGCGCACCGGCTATGACCACAAGGCGATGGGCATCACGGCGAAGGGCGCTTGGGAGTCGGTGAAGCGCCATTTCCGCGAGCTCGGCAAGGACATCCAGAGCGAGGACTCCACCGTCGTCGGGATCGGGGATATGTCCGGCGACGTGTTCGGCAACGGCATGCTCCTGAGCCGCCACATCAAGCTGGTAGGTGCCTTCAACCACCTCCACATCTTCCTCGACCCCGACCCCGACCCGGAAACCAGCTTCGAGGAGCGAGAGAGGCTCTTCGGGCTGCCGCGCTCCTCGTGGTCTGACTACGACGAGAGTAAGATCTCCGAGGGCGGCAGCATTTTCGCGCGCAACGCCAAGTCCATCCCGCTCTCCCCCGAAGCACGGGAGCTGCTCGGCGTCAAAGAGGAGACGTTGACGCCCAACGAGGTGATCAGAGCCCTGCTCAAGGCGCCCGCGGACCTGCTCTTCAACGGGGGCATCGGCACCTACGTCAAGGCCTCCGACGAGAGCAACGCCGAGGTCGGGGACAGGACCAACGACGCCGTGCGGGTAGACGGTGCGGAGCTCTGTTGCCGCGTGGTCGGCGAGGGCGGCAACCTCGGCTTCACGCAGCGGGGGCGCGTGGAGTACGCGCTAAAAGGCGGCAGGATTTACATGGACGCCATAGACAACTCAGCCGGCGTCGACACCTCCGACCACGAGGTGAACATCAAGATCCTGCTCGACCAGATCGTCAAGAGCGGCGACATGACCGAGAAGCAGCGCAACGAGCTGATCTACGGGATGACCGACGAGGTTGAGCGCCTCGTCCTGCGCGACAACTACGAGCAGACCCGCGCCATAAGCAACGCCTCGGTGCTCGCCCACGCCATGGTCGACGTTCACGTGCGCTACATCGCGGCCCTCGAGCACTCAGGGAGCCTCAACCGCGAGCTCGAGTTCCTCCCGAGCGACGAGGCCCTGGCCGAACGGAGGTCGGAGGGCATAGGCCTGACCGCACCCGAGTTCGCCATCCTGCTCTCCTACACCAAGATCACGCTCTACAGGCAGCTCCTCGCTTCCGACCTGCCCGAGGACCCGTACCTCTCGAACGAGCTGGAAAGGTACTTCCCCACGCCTCTGCGCGAACGCTTCGGCGAGCAGATGCGCTCGCACCGACTGCGGCGTGAGATCACCGCGACCAGCGTCGTGAACGACCTGGTGAACAAGGGTGGCCCCTCCTTCGCCTTCCGCCTCGGGGAGGAGACGGGAGCCGCACCCGCGGACATCGCCCGCGCGTACACAACTGCCTGCGAGGTCTTCGACATGCGCTCTTTGTGGGCGGAGATAGAGGCCCTGGACAACCGGGTCGACGCCCAGACCCAGACCAGGATGCTCCTCGACTGGCGCCGGCTGGTCGAGCGCGCCACCCGCTGGTTCCTGCGCAGCCGTCGGCCACCCCTGGACATCTCCGCCACGGTTTCGTACTTCTCGGAGGGCACGTCGGAGCTTACCCGGCGCCTCTCCGAGTTCCTGCTCGACGGCGACCGCGAGGCTATGGACCGCGCGACCGAGCAACTCGTCGAGGCGAACGTCCCGCCCGAGGTGGCGCGGCGGGTGGCTATCCTGGGCGCGATGTTCTCCGAGCTGGACATAGTGGACATCGCCACCGCCACGGACGAAGCCCTCGAAGAGGTTGCGGGGGCCTACTTCACCCTGGGAGACAGGCTGAGGCTCCACTGGCTGCGCGGCCACGTCGAGGCCCTACCGCGCGAGAACCGCTGGCAGGCGCTCGCCAGGGCCGCGTTGCGCGACGACCTCTACGGCCAGCAGGCCGAGCTCACAGCGGAGATCCTGCGCAACACGGCCCCCGAGCTACCCGCCCACGAACGCATCGACGCCTGGGTGGACGCGAACCGGGCGCAGGTGGAGCGCGCCCTGCAGATGCTCACCGACATAAGCGCCAGCGGCAACTTCGGTCTCGCGACGCTATCGGTCGCGCTGCGCGAGATCCGCAACCTCATAACGTCCTCCGGCGTTCCGCCTACCGAGGTGGAGCCGATTCCCAGAGGCCAGGCGTGACTGCCACGTGAGCACACAAGAAGACCTCGTCCGGGCGATCGTCGCCGCGGACGTGCGCGACGGGCGCCTCATCGATGCCTTTCGCGAGGTGCCGAGGGCCGGCTTCGTTCCGACCGAGCTGGCGGAGCGGGCGTACCTGGACCGGCCGCTGACGATACCGCATGGGCAGGTCACGACCCAACCCTCGCTCTCGGCAAAGATGATCGAGGCCCTGGCCCTCACCGGCCCGGAACGCGTCCTCGAGGTGGGCACGGGCTACGGCTTCCAGACGGCCCTGCTCGCCCACCTCTCCGGCTTCGTCTGGAGCGTCGAGCGCTTCCCGGACGTCGCCGCGACCGCGCGGGAGAACCTCGCGCGCCACGGCGTCGAAAACGTCGAGGTCGTCGCCGGTGACGGCACGCGAGGGCTCCCGGAGCACGCCCCCTACGACGCCACCCTTGTCTCCGCGGCGTTCACCTCCGTCCCGCCGCCCCTCGCCGAGCAGCTCTCCGCAAGCGGTCGGCTCGTCCAGCCGGTGGGCTCGGGCGGCCGGGAGGCGGTGGTCCTCTTCGAGAAGGGGCCCGAGGGTCTCGAGCGCCGCTACACCGTCACCGGCGCCCACTTTGTCAAGCTCTACGGCGCGCACGCCTTCCCGAGCCGATGACGGACCACACGCAACGCTTCACGAACAGGGTGGATCACTACGCGAAGCACCGCCCCTCCTACCCGCTGGCCATCCTGGATCTTCTTGAGGCGGAGTGCGACCTCACGAGCGCCTCCGTCGTCGCGGACGTGGGGTCGGGGACGGGCATCCTGAGCGAGCTGTTCCTGGAGAACGGCAACCGCGTCTTCGGCGTCGAGCCAAACAAAGGTATGCGGGAAGCGGGCGAGCGCCGCCTGAACCGGCATCCCCGCTTCACGAGCGTGGCCGGCACGGCGGAGGCCACGACGCTCGAGGACGGCAGCGTAGACCTCGTCGCCGCGGGTCAGGCGTTCCACTGGTTCGATCCCGAGCGGTCGCGGAGGGAGTTCGCCCGCATCGTCAAGCCCCGCGGGTGCGTAGCCCTCGTGTGGAACTGGCGGCGCAAAGAAGAGACGCCGTTTCTCGTGGCGTACGAACTGCTGCTTAAAGCATACCGGACAGACCGCGGCGAAGCCGAGATCTGGCGCCGGGGCGACGAGATGGCAGGGGCCTTCTTCGGCCCCGGCGCCTTCGAGCAGGCAACCTTCGACAACGAGCAGGTACTCGACCTTGACGGCTTCAAGGGCAGACTGCTCTCGATCTCCTACGTGCCCGCAGAGGCAGAGCCCGGCTCCGAAGACCTGTTGCGCGATGTGGAGGAGATCTTCCGCAGGTACCAGACGAGCGGCAGCGTCAGGATCTTATACAATACGAAGATCTACTACGGACGCCCAGCGACGAGAAACTAACACCCAAGACCGATACTAGCCGCCTCCGGTAGCTGCCTCCGCTCGCTCTTTGAGGGCCTGGTTCATCTCCTCGAACCCACCTAGCGTGCTGTTATCCAGGCTGCGGGCAAACAGGGGAACGAGCAAGCCCCTGAACGCTTCTCTCTGGATGAACCGAACACGATCCTCTCCCAACGGTTGGATAACGAAGGAGTGCTCGCCGTCGAATAAGCCCGGCACGAACAGGTGTCCCAGCCAACGCAACTGATGGTTAGGCTCAGCGTCGAGCACCTTAGGTTTAAGGGTTATACCTCTGGACTCGGGTGGTTCTAAGCGCACTTGGAGGTGCTCGCCGGTGGTGGGCTCGCCGCTGATCCGGCGGATGAACGGATTCCATTGGGGATAGGAAGCGAAGTCGGTGAGCAGGTGCCACACGCGCTCCGCACTAGCGTTGATCTCGATCTGGGAATGCAGCTCCTTCATAGGCACCAGCTCCTCTTAGGCTCAGCATTCATTCTACGGCTTCACACCCCACAGGCGCAGTTAGTTGTGACCTCAGGCGGCTCATGCACCTAGCCAGGCATCTAGCAAGCGAAAGTCGGCTTATTCACCGAAGTGCCTAGACGAAGCGTGCTCTCCTAACTTCCGCCCTTAGAGGTTCTCGGACGTTGGCAACAGCCAGCAACGCCAAACAACACCAAAGATAGGACTTCTCCACCAAAAATAGTACTTTTAGGGGATCCAAACTAGGAGGTTGAGCCGTAATAATAATAGGTACAGGGTCCCCGGCTGGTCTGGTGTCGATCCAAGACTAATGGAAGGCCCCGCCGGGGACTTACCCTATTATAACTTAGGACACAAAGTTCTGAGAAGTGACGTTCTTACCCTTATTCACAGAAGTGCCTAGAAGAAGACGAATTTCTCGGAGGTTCATATACGAGATCGTGCATAGCCCAGTCGAGTACCCTCTGATCGGACCTGGGCAAAGCCGGATTCCCCCGGTCCGGTACCCTTCATCTCGCGGTGGTGAATAAAGATGCGCTCCGGTGCAAGCTTTGAATCCTCCCAGCCACGATACGCTGGTGCTATGCCAGAATAAGGTGAACACAGGATCACGAAGCTAGCGTTTCAGCGCGGGATCACCCCGGAGCAGGTGGGTAGCGAAGCCGGCAAGCGCCTGAAGGAACTCTTCGATGCAGTAGACTCGAGCGGTCGTTTGAGCAACGAGGAAATGGAGGAGATTAACCGTATCATCGCGGAGCACACTGGTGCGGGCGGAGTTCTTGAGGCTCCGGACCTAAATATGCTCGGGGTAACCGACCACCTGAGGTTTTTCGAGAACTTCAACTATATCCGCCAAGAGGCAGAAGAAGCTTATGAGGACGAGTATTCCCTCGAGACCATATCGCTTAGACTGCTTACGTTCGACTTCTTGTTGCGCATCTACGTTGTCCACAAAACCAAGCAGCCCGTAAAGCCCAGCCTCCAAATCGGCCAGCGTCTTGGGAAGGCCAAAGGTCAGGGCTTCCCGCAAAAACTCGCGGCCGAGCTAGAGGCTCTAACGAAAAGGGGATTAGCGGTATACACCACTACCTCCTTGGGCAGGCCGATTACGAGGAGATTGGAGGCGCCTACCGAGATGCGGACGGCCTGTTTGAGCGCATCATCACTGCCATAGATCTACTGCCCTTGTTCGAGTAGCTGCCGGCTAGGCGCCAGGGCCGAACATTCTACGCCACCATGGTACGCCCTCAAGCCTCCGCACACGCTCTAAGATGCCGCTCTTCTGCTCCCTTCTTGCCGCTGCTCAAGGGCCGCTATGCGCTCTTCGATTTCGCCGAGTTCCTTCCACCTCCTCTCCAACTCCAGCGCCCGCAAAGGCGCGTTTAGGAGCTGCCCGGCTACGGCAGCGGCCCCTGTGCCCACACGTTATGCGAGTGCGGCGTCCACCAATTTAGAGAGCCGCGCCTTGATCGCCGTTAGCTCCCGGTGGGCCTTGCGTTTACCGCCCCTGGACGCCGTTCTGCGACGTTGTTCGGCGTTGGCCGGGTAGTCGGTGCAGCAGACACTTCGGACGACGCTTTAGGATAGCCCTTGGACACGCTAGCAGCCGTCCTGAGCGGCTTGGCGAATGCAGCACGTCTCGTAAAAAGCGCGGTATGGGAAACGTGGAGGTTGACCTACGGACGCCCCCGGCATAGGACCGGGGCTGTGCGGGGTGGTGTGACCTTCCGAGAATTCCTCTTACCGGGCGGATCAGCAGGAACGAGCAAGCACGAAGGCCACAGGGTAAGCTAGACATCCTCTGAGAGAGCTTACTGAAGGAGGTTGAGTGCGCAGGCTGGGGTAGCGTTTGACACCACGATTGACACCACGAGCGAAAGACGTTGACACCATCATAGGGAGAGAGGCATCAGCTGCGTTGCAAGGATTGTCGGTGGGAGGCTGCACGTTCCACGTAGGTTTCGACACCACGAGCAATGTCTGCGGTTTGCTCGTCGCTAACGTCTTTGGCACGCTTGGCAGGAACTCCGACGATCAGACTACGAGGCGGGAATTCCTTATTCTCCGGCACCAAAGCGCCGGCGGCCACGATGGAGCCTTCGCCTATCTTCGCGCCGTTGAGGATCGTGGCGCCCATCCCGACGAGACAGCCGTCTCCGATCTCGCAGCCGTGCACAACGGCCCTGTGGCCGACGACGCAGTCGTCTCCCACGACAGCCGGGTAGCCGGGGTCGGCGTGCAGGATGCAGCCGTCCTGGACGTTGGTGCGGGCCCCGACCCGGATCGGCTCTGTGTCCCCCCGCAACACGGCCCCGTACCAGACGCTCGACTCCTCCCCTAGGTGAACGGCCCCGATCACGTACGCCCCCGGCGCGACCCACGCCGAAAGCGCGACCTCTGGGGAAGCGTCGTCGTGGGGGAGCAGGTTACTCTCTCTCAGAGCCACCGACGCACCCGCGCTTTGTAGGCAAGGCACTCGTCGCCGAACTTGCGCTCGAGGTAACGCTCTTCGCGTTCGATCACCCCGCCCCGCATGACGGCGAGGGCGAGGGGGAGCAACATGGCGGCAGGGAACGCGTTGAAAAGGGCGGTGATACCGCTGTACACGAGCGTCATCCCGACGTAGAGCGGGTTGCGGGTGAAGCGGTAGGGCCCCTCGGTGACGTTGGCGGTCGCGGGCTTGTGTGGGTCCACGTTCGTCTCCGCCCGGCGCATCTCGCGGGAGCCGAGCAACCCGATCGCGAGCCCGCCGAAGATAAGGGGTAGACCCCGCACCCGCGACACCGCGCGCGGCAAGAAGGCCATCGGGTACAGCTTGTTCGCCACAAGCCCCAGGGCCAGGGCGCCGGCGTCGATCAGGGGCGGGGGCGCGACCACGCCGGGGTTGTCCGGCGCCCCACGCGCGTCGTCGCTCATACCTCCACCAGCACGGCGTCGCCCTGGCCGCCGCCGGAGCAGATCGCCGCTAGCCCCCTGCCTCCGCCCCTGCGTTTGAGCCCGTACATGAGCGTCATCAGGATGCGCGCGCCGGAGGCCCCGATCGGGTGCCCCAGGGCGAGCGCCCCGCCGCTCGTGTTCACGATCTCGGGGTCCACCCCGAGCATGCGCGTGGAGTGGATCGCGACCCCCGCGAACGCCTCGTTTATCTCCACGAAATCCAGGTCACCCGCGCTCCACCCCGCCTTCTCCAGAGCGAGCTTCCCGGAGTTGCCCGGCACTGTCAGTAGGTTCGGCGGCTCCTCCGCGACCTTGGCGTGGGCGACGATGGTCCCGAGGGGCTCTAGGTTCCGCCTCTGGGCGAAGGACTCGCTCGCGAGCACGAGCGCCCCGGCCCCGTCGGTGACGCCGGGGGCGTTGCCGGCGGTCACGGTGCCGCCCTCATCGAGCGGCGGGAGCGCGGCGAGCTTCTCGAGGGAGGTGTCCCGGCGGATGGACTCGTCGGTTTGGAGGTAGTTCGTCTGGCCCTTTTTGCCGGGGACCTTGACGCCCACGATCTCCTCGGCGAGGGTACCCTCGTCCGTCGCGGCGGCGGCGCGCTGGTGGCTACGAAGCGCCCACAAGTCCTGGTCCTCGCGCGAGATGCCGAAGCGTCTCGCCCCGTCGGCGCCGAACCGGACCATGTTGACGTGCTCGAAGGCGTCGAGGAGGCCGTCGTGCATCATGGCGTCCAGGGTGGGCGTGTCGCCCATGCGTATCCCCCACCGAGCCTTCTGTAGCACGTACGGGGCGTTGGACATGCTCTCCATGCCGCCGGCGAGGACGACCTCGTAGTCGCCGGCCCGGATTAGGGTTTCGGCCAGCGTCGCGCTCCTGAGACCCGAGGCGCAGACCTGGTTGAGCGTCTCGGTCGTCAGTTCGAAGGGCAACCCGGCGTGGAAGTTGGCCTGGCGCGAGGGGATCTGGCCTACCCCGGCCTGTACGACGATGCCGAAGATGGAGTGCTCCAGTTCCCCGTCCTCGACGCCGGAGCGGTCTATGGCCTCCCGGATCGTCGCCCCTCCCAGCTCCGGCGCGGACAGCGGAGAGAGCGCCCCGCCGAACTTCCCGAAGGGTGTCCGCGCCGCTCCCAGAACCACTGCTCGCTCCATCCGCGAACCTCCGTCAACGCAAGGACCTACGGGCTAGAGTGTATAAGAAGAGGCGGAGCGAGGTCGGGGGTCTAGTAAAATACGGCACAGGGAAGCTTGCGGGGGAGGGAGGCGAGGAGGCATGGTGGCGAATATCGGCGACTACGCGACCACCTACGAACGGTTCGACTGGGAGACGCCTGAGAGGTTCAACTTTGGTCGCGACGCGGTAGACGGGTGGGACGATGACCGTCCGGCCATGATCTGGCTCGGAGAGGGAGGCGAGGAGCGTCGGCTAACATTCGGCGACTTCTCCCGGCTCTCCAACAGGTTCGCTAACGCGATGCGAAACGCGGGCGTTGGCCGCGGGGATAGGGTGATGGTCTTGCTCGGCAAGGTCCCCGAGTGGCACGCGATCCTCACCGGCCTCCTCAAGCTCGGCGCCATCGCCATCCCCTGCGCCCCGCAGCTCCGCTCCGGCGACCTCAAGTTCCGGGCCGAGCACTCGGGCTCCGTGGCCATGATCTCCGGCCCAGAAGGCATCGGGCAGGTCGAGAAGATGCGCCGCGACACCCCGAGCTTGAAGCGCTTCGTCTGCGTGGGCGAGGAGAACGAGGGGCGGGAGTCCTTCGAGGACCTCGTGGACGGCGCCTCCAAGGACTCCGCCGCCGAGGGCACGGCCTCCGACGACGGGGCGTTCATCCTCTATACGTCGGGGACGACCAAGAACCCGAAGGGTGTGTTGCACACCCACGGCTACACGCACGCCAAGCGGGTGCAAGCACGGTTCTGGCTGGATCTCCAGGAAGGCGACCGCCTGTGGTGCACCTCGGGGACGGGTTGGGCCAAGAGCATCTGGAACGTCTTTCTGGGGCCGTGGAGCCTCGGAACGGAGATCTTCTTCCACGAGGGCGGCTTCGACCCCGCCGAGCGCCTCGACCTCATCGAACGGTACTACGCCATCACGGTCCTCTGCTAGGCCCCGACGGAGTACCGCCTCCTCGCCAAGAGCCCAGAGCTCGAAGACGCAAACCTCTCGCAGCTGCGGCACGCAGTCTCCGCCGGAGAAACGCTGAACCCGCTGGTTATTCAAAGGTGGAAGGAGCTGCACGGCGTCACGAACTACGACGGCTACGGCCAGACGGAGAACACCCTCATCGTCGGCAACTTCCCTGGCCTCGAGGTGAGGCCTGGCTCGATGGGCAAGCCCTCCCCCGGCTGCGACGTGAGGATCATAGACCTGGACGGCAACGAGTGCCCGCCCGACGAGCCGGGGGACATCGCGCTCTCGGGGCGCATCCCCCCTCTCTTCAAAGAGTACTGGAAGCAGCCGGACGAGACGGAGGCTGTCTTCCGGGACGGCTACTACCTCACCGGGGATCGGGCGTACAGGGACGAGGACGGGTACCTGTGGTTCGTGGGCCGCTCCGACGACGTGATCCTCTCAGCCGGCTACCGCATCGGCCCCTTCGAGGTCGAGAGCGTCCTCATCGAGCACCCGGCCGTCGTTGAGAGCGCGATGGTGCCATCACCGGACGAGGACCGCGGGAGCGTGGTCAAGGCTTACGTCGTCCTGGGGGCCGACTACGAGCCCTCAGACGGGCTCGCGCGCGAGATCCAGGACTTCTGCAGGGCCCAGACTGCCCCGTACAAGTACCTCGTCGTATCGAGTTCCTCCCCGAGCTACCCAAGACGACGAGCGGCAAGATCCGGCGCGTCGAGCTTAGGCAACGCGAGACGGTGTGATAGAGGTTTCGGGCATCGGCCGTCGGGTACATCTTTTTCCGGACTCAACCGGGTGAGCGCCCCACCTCCGCGCTGCGGTAACCTGATGCCTATGACCGACCTGCGCGCGCTCGACAACGAGCAGTACTGCTACCTGACGACCACGGGCAGGGTGACGGGCAGGCCGCACGAGATCGAGATCTGGTACGCCCTCGAAGGCGCCACCCTCTACATGCTCTCCGACAGCGACTGCTCGGATTGGGTGAAGAACCTCCGCCGCACGCCGGAGGTCACGGTTCGCATCGCCGGAGAGACCTTCGACGGCCGCGCCCGCGTCGCCGTGGACCTCGCACTCCCGTAGGGTGAGAAGGCGACTGCGGGAGCGCTGCGGGAGCGCCGCGAGTTGCGAGAAGCCGCTCGCCATCCGCGGGCCGTACCAGGTGAGCAACTTGCCGTCCACGAGGTGTATGCGGTCCGAGCGGGCGGCGGGGATGTCTAAAGAGTAGAACTCCTCGACGTTCTCGGCGCAGAAGGGGTAGGGCTCGTCGGGGAGCAAGACGATCTCGGGCTGTGCCGCCTCGACCTCCTCTAGAGCGAAGACCGGGTAGCGCGTCGAGCTGCTGCACACGTTCTCACCGCCGCACGTCTCGAGCACGGCGTGGGCGTAGGTGTCCGAGCCGACACTCATGTAGGGGTTCTTCCAGATCGCGACGAAGACCCGCCGCGCCTCCGCTCGCCCTTCCCCTTCCTACAACCTGCGGTACACGCGCTCGGCGGGACCCAGGGCGGTCTCCGCCCGCGGCACCTCGACCACCCTTGCGAGCTCCCGCAGCAGCCACAGGGCCACCTCCACACTCTCCGCGGCGCCGACGAAGACGGGGACGCCGGCGTCCTGGATCTTCTCGACGTTCTCCCTGCTGTTCTCCTCCTTGACGGCGACCAGGTCGGGCTCCAGTTCCAGGAGGCGGGCCACGTCCACCTTCTTAGTCCCCCCTACCGTCGGCACCCTCCCGACCACGCGCGGGGGGCCACAGGCAGTAGCGGGTGCGGCCCACGACCCGCTCTCCCGCCCCGAAGACGAAGAGTGCCTCGGTCAGGCTCGGCACCAGGCTGACGATACGCTCCGGGGCCACGCTCTTAGACTTCCCTGAAGATCTTCTCAGAGGCGGAGATGGGGTCCAGCTCCCGCCCGTAGACCTTCTCCATGAGCTCGTTGTCCTCGCGGCTTAACCGCTCCTGGATCTCCTCCTCAAGGCGCTCCTTGGCCCAGGAGATGACGAACTCCTTGAGCGAGGCGCGCCGCCGCTCCCCGAGCTTGCCGCTCTCCTCGAGGTAAGAACGGTGCTTCTCTATGGTCTCTTTCAGCTCCACTACGCCCTCGCCGGTGTCGCCGCGGGTCATGATGATCGGGGGGAACCAAGGCTGGGGGTCGAGCTCCTGCCCGATGTCCAAAATGGAACGCACCTCGCTCGCGGCCCCTTTGGCCTGCGGCTGGTCCGCCTTGTTTATGCAGAATACGTCGGCGATCTCCATGACCCCGGCCTTGAGCGCCTGCACCGCGTCCCCCGCCCCCGGCTGCAGCGCCAGTACCACAGTGTCCGCCGCAGAGGCCACCTCGACCTCCCCCTGCCCTACGCCAACCGTCTCGTAGAGCACTACGTCCGTCCCGGAGGCCTCCATCGCGAGCGCGGCGAGCCGTGATGCGCCCGCGAGCCCGCCAAGGTGGCCCCGGCTCCCCATCGAGCGGATAAAGACGCCGGGATCGAGGAAATGGTCCGAGAGCCGGATGCGGTCCCCGAGGATCGCGCCCTTCGAAAAGGGGCTCGAAGGGTCCACCGAGATAACCCCGACCCTTTTGCCCTCGGTACGGTAGAGCTCTATGAGCTTCGCCATGATGCTGCTCTTCCCAACGCCCGGCGGCCCGGTGAAGCCCACGCTCAGGGCCGCGCCGGTCTTGGGGTAGATCCCGGCTACTATCTCGTGCGTCTCGGGATCGCCGCGCTCTATCTTGGAGATCACCCGCGCCAGCGCCCGCCGGTCGCCGGAGAGCAACCGCTCGACGAGCCCGTTATCCTCCACTACACGCCTCTCCGCTCGTGAACCCAAGTTCCCATCAGAGAAGCCAGAGTACGACACGCTTTGGCCTCCGACAAGGCAGGTAGACGCAAAACACCCGCATCAGTTACATGCTTCTAACATGTGTCACTCTGTCCAACATGTCGAAGATGATCCAGATCCGCAACGTCCCGGACGAGTTGCACCGGACGCTAAGATTGCGGGCGGCCAAGGCGGGCATTACGCTCTCGGACTACCTGCTCTCCGAGATAGAGCAGATAGCCCAGAAGCCGACCCTGCGCGAGCTCATGCACCGACTGGCGCACGACGAGCCGGTAGAGCTGAGCGAACCGCCGGAGGTGACGGGCCGCCGGCTCAGGGACACCGAGGATCCACGCGATTTGGGTTAGAGACCCTTGATAGTCCTCGATGCGCCCGCGGCCGTCTCTATCTTCCTGAACGTAGGCCGGGAGGCTGGGCGCATCCGCGTAGCCGAGAAGCGGACCTTCGGGGCGTTGTCAGTTCGTCTACCACACGGGGAGGTGCGTGCTGCCTACGGCTTGGGTTTGCGAGAACGCTCCTACTTTCTACGCGTTTGGGTGGATAAGGACAAGAAGAGGACAGGAGGCCCCGTAAGGACCCCGGCCCTGCTCCTCTATGGGCAGAGGGTTGACCCGTAGCCTCCGAGGAACCCACTATTTATTGGGACGCCTCGTACACAACGACTCGCCCGTCGGCAAACTCCGGGTTCGGCTGAAGAAGCTCGCTGAGGTTCTGCGCCACCCACTCCGTGGCCTTCCTGTTGCTCTCTTCGGCGCTTTGTTGGTCCTCGAAGACGCTCACCGAGACGATCTCTTCTTCCCTTCCGCTGGGGACCAGCACGAAGTACGAGACGAAGCCCGCCACGTCCCTGATGACGGGCACGAAGTCTTGCTGCACCCGCCGGACCACCTCGTCGATGGAGGGTGGCTCTGCCCGGTAATAGCGTATAGCCGCGAACATATCTGGTGCTCCCTTCTGCCTCGCTTCTCCAGGGGGTCGTCTTTCCCAATGTAGGCATGATGGCACCCTCCGAAACTCGGCGCTAACTTCCGAGAACGCTTCCTACTTCTAGGCGGTTGGGTGAATAGGGGCACAAGGGAGGGCCGTAGCAGCTAGAGCCACGCCCCTCCGCCCGGTAGACGATTTTTAAGCGGGCCCGAGCGGGTATAAGAGTGCCTGACCTACCGGGGATCCCCACTCTCGAGGAGAAAAGCATGTTTCGGAACTCGCACTTGCCAGACCAACCGATCATGAAGTACGTGCATCCCGCCGACCGGCTACGCCCTTGGTTCGGGGTCGCGGTCGGGCTAGTGGCGCTCGCGGGCATGCTCGCCTTCGGCATCCTGGGTAGGAACTTCGGGACCCTCGAGCACCTCAAGGCACTCAACGACGCGGGCAGTTGGCTTACGATGTCCCTGATAGAGGCTTCGGCCGGGATCCTGGCGCTCCTGTTGGCGGCCGTCGCCCTAGGCGAGCGGATCGAGCGGGGGGTCGAGGGACCGCACTACATCTCCCTGATCCGCCTTACCGCCCGTGGGGGCTTCGCCGCCATAGCGCCAGCCGTGTTGTTCGATGTGCTGAAGATCACCTCGACCTCTGTGACCCGGGAAGGTTGGGCGGTCTCCGCCCTAATCGTGGTGCAGATAGTGCTGGTGGCCGCAGCGATCGGGGCGTTCGCGTTCATGTTGTCGTCGCTGTGGGCGACGCTGAGGGTAACGTTCGTGGGAGTGCCGGAGAGTGCCCCGGAGGAGGCCGAAGCGAAGGAAAGCCCCGACATTCGCTCCTAGTGCTAAGAGTACGGCTTCCGAAGGCTCCTTCCTACGAACTTCCGAGAAGTCCCCTTCTAGAAACTGTCTGGACAATTCGAATAGGACGTCGGCGTCGGCGACGATACCAACCCCGCCACCGCGCAGTCGCTCGACAGCTTGAACAGCAAGATCTTGCGCATCAACAAGGGCGACGGCGCCCAACGACAACCCGTTCTACGGCGGCGTTCAGTCGGGCGACGACCGTGCGTGGGCACTGGGGCTGTGCCAACTGTTCAGCCTGGACGTTCAGTCGGGCACGGGCAAGATGTTCGTCAACGAGGTCGGGAGGACAGCTGGGAGGAGATCGACGAGTTAGCGTCTGGGGCGAACTACGGGTGGCCGGTCCATTAAGGCGCCACCTCCTCGCCGGACCAAGCCTCCAAAACTACCAGAACCCTGTGTTCTCCTACCCGCACAGTGGCAGCCCCGCCACCGCGGGCTGCTCGCTCACCGGAGGCGCCTTCTTTACGACCCCACGAAAACAGGTTTCACGCGTTCCCGTAACAGTAAACGACTACTTCTACACAGACGTGTCGGCATCCGTGCGTGAGGTTCGCTACGCGGGAAGCTGCGCATCGAGCGAGAGGCGTTGGAGGGGCCGGTGTCCCTAGAGGAGCCTCGGCCTTTACCTTGCTAACATTCGGGTTAGGGGTCGGGGGTTGTTCCTGTCGTTAGCGTCTGGTCCCTTGCCCTATTCCCCGCCACTTTGGGGACCTTGGCGTGTGGAGCGGCCTCAGGTTCCAAGCCTAACCCCCCAATCGCTCCAAGGGCTAAGAGGCTCGCTTCTGCTATCGATAAAAAAGGTGTCCGCCGCGACAATTAGGTAAACGGCGAGGACGGATATAGCAAGGGCTATAAACACCAAGATTTTGTGCGAAGAAACTCCTCTGCGCATCTGACTTTGGATATCCAGCAACGCCACGACCCAAAGGGAACACAACGCGAGGACTATAGCGCTCTCCAAGAGGTACGCTAAAGTGGCCCCGACAGTTATCATGGTTGCCCCAGCCTATCACCCGCGCCTTTTCGACGCCATCTAGGCGGGCGGAGCTATGGCCCTTGCCGTATAGGACCGGGGCCAGGCGCGCCAAAAATCTATATCGTAACCGAAGCGATACACGGACGTGTTGAGTCCTTTAAGCGGCGGCCCGAAAATGCGCGAAGCCCCCCGGCGAAGTAGAGGTTCTCCCTCCGCTTGCACAACCCGCCGGGGGTACGTGGGGCATAGGACCGGGGCTATGCAGGATCCTGCATCTGGACTTCAGAGAAAACCTTTTCCAAGGGGAACTTCCGAGAACACTCCTTCTAGGCGGGAGGGTGAATGGCTAACCGGCTAGGGCCCGGGGGACATCACGCTGGGAGTAGATCAAGGGACGGTGGAGGGTGCTGCCCCGCTCTCAGACCCGCACGTCGGGCCGGACGAAGAGCTACAGCGCGCCACCCGCGAGCACTACGGCTACAGCTAGGAAGTGGGGCCCTAGGGGAAATGGCGAACTTCCGAGAAGACCCCTTCTTCTAGGCACTTGACGTAAACGCCCCTTCTACGCTTTTGGGGGGATAGACCTGCCTAAGACGCGTGGAGCCTTTGCGGGTAACATCAGGCTCATGGTGGAAAGCAAAAGCAAGGAGTCGGAGCGATGACCGAGCGCAAATCCCTCTGGCAGCGAATCTTCGGCCGCACAGGGGATTCCTCCCTCTCGCAGCGCCAGCAGAAGGTCCTCCAGTACATCATCGGCCGCATTAATGAGGGCGCTCCCCTACAAGGGGCACTCCAGGAGGAATACGTGCGCCGCAACTGTTCCCGGGCCGAGATTGAGCAGATCTCCAGGAGTCCAGAGCTCATCGCGGCCGCTAGGAAGCAGATGGGAGAGTCGTTCGGCTCGGAGGAGTTCAAGCCCTAAATGCCCAACTTCGGGGGATAACCATTCTACGCGGTTGGGTGAAGAAGGCTCCGACGGATGCACGGCCACAAACATCTCTTTAGGCAGCGACACCTCCGAGTTCTCTGCTTCTAGGAAGGTGCGACGGGTGTAGGGAGGTCGAGTAGCTAACGAGCGGTCCGGGGTCCTCTGGGGCCTCGGTTTTCTTTCTTGCCCCAAAGGGCTGAGAACGCCCTTTGCAAGCCGTTCCGTGAGCAGTTAACGAGCGCGCAACCGCTAGACCAGTCCCTCTCGACCTAGGGCTTCTCTCCCAGCGTGGCGGAGAAACGGACTTTCGGGGTGTCGTCAGTTCGTAATGTTGTGGAGCATGAGGTTAACGCGATACCCACATGCTTCGTTCGTCGGGCGGATCTGGGAGTTGAGGCACTACCTGACCGCCTGCGACGCGGCCTACGTCGCGCTCACCGAGGCACTCGAAGCTACGCTTATCATCAGAGAGACGAGCGTCTATCGAGGCGCCCGCGGTATCCGCGTCCCCGTAGAGCTGTACTGCTAAAGAGGATTGCGGGGAACCAACGCATTGCACAAACCGCGCTGGTCAGCTCGTCAGCATTTCGGCCTGTCAGCTTATCCTCGGGATCGGCGGAAACGCGAAGGCGGTTTCTCGACGTGCGGCCGGATCAATTCCTTCGAGAGCCGCCGTAGGCCCACTCGGTCTCGAGCTCTAGCGGCCGGGAGAGCGTCTGGAAGACCACGCAGTACCGCTCCGTTTTGCGCCGCAGGTTCTCCAGTTGCTCTTCCGAAGCGTCAGGCGCCACGATGTCGAAGGTGGTCCGGATGCGCTCGAAGCCGACCGGCGCGTCCTTCGAGATGCCGAGCGTCCCTGCGAGGTCCAGCTCGCCCTCCACTTCGACCTCGATGCGCTCGGTCTCTATGCCCATGGCCTCGGCGACCATCTGGCACGTGACCTGCGCGCAGGCCGCGAGTGCCCCCAGCAGGAGATCCCCGGAGCAGGCGGCGGTGCCGGCTCCTCCTACCCCGGCGTGGGCCTGGGCCTCGTAGACGGCGCGACCGATGTCCACGGAGCACGAGATCGGGGCATCCTGCTGGCTAGCCCTCGCCGCGAGCGTTATGCGTGAGGAGCCCGGCTCGTTGCGATACTTCTCCTTCAACGGCTTCTGCATGCGCAAAAACTCTGCCTGTCTGTCCAAATCCCTCACCTCTTCGCCTTACCGCCACGCTCTCAGATGGCGAAGCGGAAGTCAAGCCGGAGGTGGCCTGGCATCAAGGGTCGCGCTCCAACGCCCGGCTGTCGGACGAAGCGCCCGAAGTGGAGTTGGCGCTGGGATGGCTGAAGAACGCTCGTCAGTCGTCGCGCGGACGAACGCGCTTGCGGCTGTGGCGAGCGGGGGCGCAGCGCGCGCGATTGTGGGACGCGATCTCGGCATCTTGTGCGGCTGTTCGCTCGACCTCCGGCCACTCCACGCCGCGTGCGCTGAACCGCGCCACGACGGAGCCATCGGCACGCAGCAAGGTTAGTAAGTCGGCATCTCGCTCGGTATGGTAGCCGTCGGGTAGCACGAAAACATTACGTACCCAGTGTGGCCTTCGATAACCTTTGCGCGGTGCGCTAGGGCACAATCCTACTTTGTTTGCGCCGATAGACTTGGCAGAGCAGGTTCCGCATCTTTGCGGGAAGAGTACGAGATATTGAGAAATTTGCGTTATCCGCGTTCGTCTCCACGCCGGGGCGACAACTCGCGCTCGCCTACGCTACGGACGCCGTGGCCCTCGATCCCTACGCGGTACAGCCCGCCGCCCCGGTAGCTGATCACCTCGCCGCGCAGCCATAACCCGGCTCGCCGGTCTACCCACACGAGATCGTTGAGTTGGTATCGCGGCTCGTCGCGGTACATGACGGCACTACCCTCCAAACAGTCGCTTGCATGATCCCTTGCAAGCTTCCCGGGCTTCTTCTCTTAGCCGTTCCGCCGACGCGTGAACGCGTGAGTTATGTGCATCGTCACAGTCGCATGGTAGCCGTGGGACGGTATTGCGGCAACTCTGACGTTACCTCCGTCCGTCAATGCACGTACATCCGCTCTCAAGATCGCCGCTAGGATCGGCTTCTAGCGCTTTCTTACACTTCTGTTCAGGGCAACCGTGGCACACAGTGCAGCACACAATTTCCTCAGAAACGCCATCTAGCGATCAGAGGAAACGCGGGCCTGTAAAGGGTTCGGGCTGCACTAGGAGAGAGCGGGGGATCTGGAGACTCGCCATTTCAGCGATCGCCTGAAACTCGCGTATCTCGCACGCGTAGGTGTGCGCTACTATCCGTCGTAGCCAGTAGCGACCCGCCTGCGAAACCGCCGGTATGGTGCCTCCGGTGCGTTATATCCTGTTGGGAGCGTGTTCAATCCTGCTGATAGTGTTTGTGCTACAGAAACCCGCTCTCAAGGGCCTCTGTACCGACCAGAGATCCATGATACTCCCCTTGGTAGCTACCTTTTTCAACGCGGATGGTAGCTTCTGTCGAAAAAGAGGCGCCGTCGGCGGGTGCCCACCGTACGAAGAAGGGCCCTCCGAGGTAGACCCTTCTCGCTGTTATCCGGCCTGGATCATCCTTCCAGCAGGAGCGACTCCGGGTCTTCGATCATCTCCTTTATGCGCACGAGGAAGCTGACGGCCTCGGCGCCGTCTATGACGCGGTGGTCGTAGGAGAGGGCGAGGTACATCATCGGTTGCACCTCGACCTTGCCGTCGACCGCGACGGGGCGATCTTGGATCTTGTGCATCCCCAGGATGGCCACCTGCGGCAACGTGAGGATCGGGGTAGAGACCAGCGAGCCGAAGATGCCGCCGTTGGTAATGGTGAACGTGCCGCCGCGCAGGTCCTCGAGCGTGAGCTTGCCCTCGCGGGCCTTGCTCGCCAGGTCCGCGATGGTACCTTCGATCTCGGCGAAGTTCTTGCGGTCGGCGTCGCGCACCACGGGCACGACGAGCCCCTCGTCGGTACTCACCGCCACCCCTATGTCGTAGTAGTGCTTGAGCACGAGCTCGTTGTCCTGCAGCTCGGCGTTGACCTTGGGAAAAGCCTTGAGCGCCGCTACAGCCGCCTTGGTGAAGAAGCTCATGAAGCCGAGCCTCGCGCCGGTGCGCTCCTGGAAGGCATCCTTGCGCCGCCGTCGCAGCTCCATGACAGCGCTCATGTCCGCCTCGTTGAAGGTGGTGAGCATCGCTGAGTTCTGCTGCGACTCGACGAGCCGTTGGGCTATGGTGAGCCTGCGACGCGAGAGGCGCACCCGCTCCTCGCGGCCGTCCTCGGCGGCAGGAGCCGCCTCCCGGCGGCCGTCCTCCTCGGGTGCGGACGGCTTCTCGGCCTCGCGGGTGGGCGCCCCGCCTCCGCGGTCTTGACCCCGGATCAAGCGCTCCACGTCCTCGCGCGTGACGCGCCCGCCGGAGCCGCTCCCCGCAACCTCGGCGAGGTCGATGTCGTACTCCTGGGCAAGCTTCCTCACCGAAGGTGAGGCACGAACCCCGTTCTCCACCTCGCGGTGTCCGTCCGCCTCCTCATCGGCGGCGCCTTCGGCCCCCGCCTCGGGCTCGGGCGGCTCAGTCTCAGCCCGTTCCTCTTGCGCGGCTGCCTCTTCTTCCTCGGGCTCCTCAGTGGGGGCTTCGCTGATGTCGCCCCCGGCCTCGCCTTCTCCGATGGTCCCGATCACCTCGCCTACCCCAACGGTCTCGCCCTCGCCCTTCGCTATGGACTCAAGGACGCCGTTCTGCTCGGCCTCGACCTCGAAGTTGATCTTGTCCGTCTCGAGCTCGACCAGGGCTTCGCCGGACTTCACGGTCTCGCCCTCCTGCTTGAGCCAGCGCCCAACCGTAGCGTCGGCGACCGACTCTCCCAACTCCGGGACGTGTATCTCAACCGCCAACTGGCAACACCTCTTTCTCTAAGATCTCCACGCGGAGCCTCAGTCGCTCTGGCCGGGGGCGCGGCTCTGGGTTCCTTGCGCAGCCGCCTCGGCCTCCTCCAGGTCCCCCCTGACGCTCTTGAAGGCCGTCTGGACTATGCTCGCGTGCTCCTCCTTGTGGAAACGGGCCGAGCCCTGGGCCGGGCTGGGACGGGCGGGCTTGCCGACGTACCGGATGGGGACCTCGCCGTCGGTGATCTCGCCGAGGCGCGGCTCCACGAACGTCCAGGCCCCCATGTTCTTCGGCTCCTCCTGGACCCAGAGTATCTCTTGGAGGTTCGGGTAGCCCTCGATGACCTCCCGCACCCTCTCCTCGGGGAAGGGGTAGAGGAGCTCTATGCGGGCCACCGCGGTGTCCATGGCCTCCTCCCGGGAGTCGCTGCTAAGAATCTCGGTGTAGATCTTGCCCGAGCACAGGATGAGCCGCTCGACCGAGTCCGCCCTCTCGCGGGCCTCCTCATCGTCGAGCACGGGGAGGAAGCCGCCGTCGGTGAAGTCCTTAAGCCTCGAGGCCGCCATGGGGTGCCTGAGGAGGCTCTTCGGGGTCATTATTATCAGCGGGCGCCTGTTGTCCTCCAGCGCGGCCTGGGCCCGCAGTAGGTGGAAGTACTGGGCCGCCGTGGTGAGGTTGGCCACGCGGATGTTCTCGCGCGCCGCGAGCTGCAAGAAGCGCTCCAGGCGGGCGCTCGAGTGCTCGGGGCCCTGGCCCTCGTAGCCGTGCGGCAGGAGGAGGACGAGCCCCGAGGTCTGGCTCCACTTGGCCTGCCCCGAGACTATGAACTGGTCGATCATCGGCTGGCCGACGTTGGCGAAGTCGCCGTACTGGGCCTCCCACAGAACCAGGGCGTCGCGCGCGTGCACCGAGTAGCCATACTCGAAGCCCATGACGGCGATCTCCGAGAGGGGGCTGTTGTACACCGCGAACGAGGCCTTTGCCTGCGGGATGTT
>Ga0126306_10000077_pt1 | contig 30070 bp, 52 predicted proteins | sample Plot27_FD_92592 | JGI IMG/M metagenome (GOLD analysis project Ga0126306, IMG submission 92592) | Serpentine soil microbial communities from UC McLaughlin Reserve, CA, USA - Plot27 | ecosystem: Environmental > Terrestrial > Soil > Grasslands | place: USA: UC McLaughlin Reserve, Lake County... | reverse complement strand
GGGGGGGGGGGGGGGGGGGGGGGGGGGGGGGGGGGGGGGGGGGTGGGGGGTCGGGTGCCGGCCTGTAGGGGGGTGGCCTTCTGGCGGCCGACGGGGATCGCGATGGTGATGAGGGACGCGATGGCGGGGATGAGGCCGAGGCCGAGCGTGAAGAGGGCGACCCAGCACCACCAGGCGAACCAGAGCAGGCACCAGATGATCCAGATGACTCGGCCTGTGCTGCTGGTGGTGTCAGGCATGGGGTCAGGCTCCTTCGGGGGTGACGGCTAACTGGTCGACGATCTCGACGGACACCCGGGCGATGTAGCCGTTCCGGGTGCCGTCAGGGTCGCAGAGCTCGACCTCGAAGGCAGAGCCCCGGTGGGTCTCTCGGATCGTGCTGTAGTTGTGGCGGGTGGGTAGCCCCTCGTGGAGTACAGCGGTGAGCCCGTTGATCAGGGGGCGTTCTCGGCCGATGAGCCGATCGATGGCGTACTTTCTGGCGGGCTCGGCCGCTTCCCAGACGCAGGTAGCGACTCGGGGTAGGACCCAGCCCCACTCGACGCGGTCAAGCCGGTTGAGCCACAGCCGGGCGTATCGCTTCTGCCGGCCGACGAGGTCCAGGCTGACGACGGGTTCCTGGCCTTCAGCTGCGGGAGTGAGCCAGATGGCGGTGAGGCCGGCGGCGTGGTCGTTGAGCTCATCCATATGGAGGGCCTCCGGTCAGGCTGCGTCGCGGCAGGCGAGGTTGGCGGCGGCGTACGGCGGGGTGATCTCGTTGAGGCGGGCCGTCTGGTCCTGGATCTCCGCGGTGGCGGCTTCGATGCCGGCGACGTCGAAGTTCGCTGCGGCGGTCATGCTCTCGGACACCGTGTAGGCGAAGTCGGAGCTGATCGCGAGGGCCTGGTCGGCGTAGTCGAGCGCCTCGACGCAGCTCGCCGGGGAGACCTCGACCTCGACCTCTTCGGTGACGATCGAGGTGACGGTCTCGCCCGGGACGGTGACGGTCTCTGTGACGGTCTCCGTCTCGGTGACGGTCTCAGGCTCGCTGTCCGACGCGGCGGCGTTGCCGAGGATGACACCGACGAAGAGGGCGACGACGGCGGGGCCGTAGCGGCGCAGCTTGCTCGGCTTGGTCGGCGGGGGAGGTGCGGTGGTGTCGGTGGTGGGGTTGTCGTAGTTCACGTCAGGGTCCTTCGGGGTTGTTCGTCTTGGCCTGTAGCCAGGTCGCGATGCCGATGCCGGCGGCGAGCATGGCGTTGAGGGGGTGGGTGGTGACGGCGATGATGACCACGGCGGCGAGGCCGGCGGCGATCAGGATCTGGCCGTAGGGGCGGAGCGTGTCGACGAGCCAGTGGGTGAAGCGCCACTCGTACGGGTCGCCGTACTCGTCGTGGAGGATCGTGCGGCCGGCGTCGGGGTCGTAGGCGGCGTCGAGTTCGGCCTGGGCGGCGTCGTGCTCAGCGATGCGTTCCGTTACCCGGTCGGGGTCGTACGGCTCGTCGTAGAACGGGTCGTCGTGACGCCAGCGGACCTCGCGGCGGTGCTCGCGCTGCCGGCTCCGGCGTCGGCGGGCTCGGCGCGACGGGACGTCGTGAGGCTGCCGGGGCTCAGCCACCGCTTCGCCTCGTCGCCGCGGCGTAGGCGATCAGCTCATCCTGGGTGACGAGCACCCAGTGACCCCGCTCGCCATCGTCAAGGACGAGGTCAGCGATGCCAGCCGAGTGGTCGTTGTGACCGGTGTAACTGATGTGCTTGACCCACCAGCCGGGCAGTGACGGAGGGGCGACGTCCTTGCGCTCAGTGAGGGCGGCGACGGGGCACATGTCGTGCTCATTGGAGCCGGTCCAGACGATGAGGTCGCCGGGCTTGGCGTCCTGGCTGCGGGTGGTCATGAGCCCGGCACCTTCACGCCGCGGCCGAGCAGGTAAGTGGCGATCAGCCCGGCCCGCGCCTCGCTCACCTGGCCCTCACCCGCTGCGCAGACCAGGCGGGTGAGGACACCCCAGTCCCGCTTGTAGCGGACGTCGCTCGGCAGCACCTCCTCAGGGGTGGTCACAGTCCCGGCCTGCTCGATGGCCGGCGGGAGCTGCGCTGGGAAGCCCTTGGGGTAGTGGATGGACCCGTCGGGGTGGCGCGTCAGCACGTACCCGGCGGCGTGTTCGGAGGTGGCGGCGAACCGGCCGATGTAGCGCAGGCCGTCGGCGCCGGTGCGCCACACGTCCACCTGGCCAGCAGGCGGGAGGTCCTCGGGGGTGGTCACAGCGCGGTCCCGGAGAGGAGCCGGGCGGCGCCCAGGCAGGCGGAGCCCACCCAGGCGCCGAGGGCCATGGCGCCGATGATGCCGACGATGTTGCGGATGTTGCTCACAGGGTTTGCCTTCCACGGGTAGGGGATAGCGGTTCGGTGGTTGAGCGGCCCCGCCACCGCGCCTGTGGTGGACACGGGACGGGGCCGCTCAGGTGCCGCTGCCGGGCGACGCTGGCCAGCAGCAGCAGCTCACGAGCCGCACGGGCACTGGTCGACGCCCTCGCGGCGGACCTTGTTGCCGAAGTGGTCCGGCGGGACAGCGCGCTGTAGGCGAGCGTCGAGGGTGACGGCCGGGTCATGCGACTCGGGGTAGGGCGGGTTGATGGCCCACCCGGCGGCCATGTCCACCTCACCGCCGGCCGCGACGACGGCGAGGGTCGTCAGGACGCCGCGGAGGATCTGCGCGACGGGCGCTGAGTAGTGGTCGGCCAGGGCGATCAGCTCGGTGACGGAGCTGTTGGACCAGGCCCGGTACTGCTCGCGGGCGGGGCTGCCGTTGGCGAGCCGGTCCGGGGCGCCGTCTGCCTTGTGCATGGCGTCGGCCAGCACGTCGGCGATGGGGTGGGTCATGCCTCGGCCTCGGCCTCGGCGTCGGCGTCGGCGACCTCGGTGGCGGTCGCTTCCCAGCCCGCCCGGTAGCGGTCCCAGTAGAGGGACTCGCGGTACTCCTCGGCGTGGTCCTCCACGCCTCGGGCGCCGTCGCGGAACCCGTCGTTGTACGCCGTGATGTCGGCTCGCATGGTGTCCTCCGGTGTCAGGGGTCTGACTGCAAGACGCACGTTAGCACGCTTCCCTGGCCATTGGAAGTGCGCTAACGCTCAGAGGATGTTGGCCCAGCGGAGCATGAGGACGCAGGCGCAGAACGCGGCGACGAGGATCACGGCGGCGGTCACCGCACCTCCGAGGATGCGGGCCACCTTCGAGACCCAGTGCAGCCGGTCCCACTGCACCCCCTCGTTGCCGTCAGGCGTCATCGTTCTCTCCCGCCGGGCGCTCCTTGCGCTGCGGTCGGCGCACCCGGCGCACCCGCTCCGCGAGGGCCTGGCCAGCCGCCCACGCCGTGGACGTGACCCGGTCCCGGGTGTCGAGGTCGAGCGGCGCCCCGTTCACCGCCTCGGCGAGCATCGGGAGGACACGGGCGGCGGCGGCGTCAACGAGGTGCTCGCTGTCCACGACCCAGCCGGGGCCGACGATGTCGCCGGGGTCCCGGGCCGGGGGGACGGTCGCTGCGGAGCCGGGCAGGATCGCCTGTGTCGTGTCAGCGAACCGGCGCGCTAGCGGGAGTACCCACCCGTCGGTGAGGTCGCCCCTCTCGTCGGTGGGTCGTGCATGCCAGGCCTCCAGCACGGGGAGCGAGCCGCCGGTGACCGTCAGCCGGAACCCCTCCACCCGCTCAGGGTCGAGCCCGACCGCGACGCACAGCTGCCCGTTCAGCTCGTCGAGGGCGACCGCGCGGCCGAGGTCGCTCTCAGGGTCGGGGCGGGCGGCAGGTGACAGCGCGCCGAGTTCGAGCTCCAGCAGGCGCAGGACGCCCTCACAGGCCTGGTCGACCGCGTCGTCACCGGCGAGGCCGCTGAGGGCGAGGCGCATCTTCCCCTCGAACGTGGACGGGTCCGGCAGCGGGTCCGGCGCCGTCGCGTTGTCCCACGCGGTCACGTCTCGCCACGCTTCGTCGTGGTGGTCGTCGGTGGCGGCCGGCCCGTTGTCAGCCGGGATCGTGTCGTGCGCCATCGTCTCGGCGGCCTCGGTCGTCGCAGCCGCCACGTCCTCGGGCTCGGGCTCCGGCGCGGTGTCTTCGGGCTCCGCGACGTCGGGCTCGGGGGTGGTGTCTTCGGGGTCGGGCAAGATGTCACGCTCCGTGGGTTGTTACCGCCTGGTCCGGGTCACAGCCCGGGTTGGCGGTACTACCCCGGGTGTGTCTCACTCCTCGTGGTGGCCGTTGCCGGTCGGGCTCTTGCCGTTCCCCGAGGCCGCTGCCTCTTCGAGGGCGTCACGGGTCGACGCCGCGGCCGAGGCGCCGATCTTGTCGAGGTACGCCTCGACCTTCGCCCGGATCGGGGTCGTGTCGACCTCGACCGCGCCGCCGCCTGGTCCGGACACCTCGATACGGGTACGGCCGAAGTCCTCAGGCCAGCGGTGGCTGAGCAGCCACTGGATCATCCGGCCGTCGGGCTCAGCCGTGAACACCTTCTCGGTGACCTCCAGCGTGCGGCCGTTCCGGTCCACCCTGCGGGTCGTCTCAGTGCGGGTCCGGCCGCCACGGGCCAGGGACTGGCTGAGAGCGAGGAGCGCGGTGCGGGCGTCGGCCTCGGCGCGTTCCATCCGCTCCGCCATCTCGGCGTAGCTGCGCTCCGCCCCGCTCATCGCCCGCCACGCCTCTGGGTCGGCGAGCACCTTCGCCCGGAGCTGCACGCCCTTGCGGCGGACGGTGCGCAGCGTCTCGACGGTCATGCCGGCCCGGGCGGCGGCGTCGTGGAGGAACCCGCCCTGCCGCAGCGTCTCCTCGATCCGGTCAGCGATCGTGACGTCGTACTCGCCGTCGGGGCCGACTCGGCGGTCGATCACCTTGCGCAGGTTCGTCGCTGGGCGGCCGGCGCCGGCTCGGGCTCCACCAGGAGGCATGCGGCGAGGGTACCCCGACCGGTTCGCACCGGCCGGGGCCAACCCCCGTCAGCCCTGCCGTCCAGCAGGCCTTGATGGCTCCGCACAGGCAGCGTACGCGCTACGGCCCCCCATCGGGCGGTCGATGGGGGGCCGGTCACGCCTGCCCCGTGGGAGGGCGATCTTTCAGACCGTACCTCGGCCTGAGCAGGGCGAGCAGGTGACCCACGTCGGGATGCCGATGCCGCGGCCACGGCGGTCGTAGGCCGGGTACTTCCACCAGCCCCCCTCACCGTTGCAGGTCGGGCAGGTAGGCATCAGCGCCGCGAGGCGGCGCGGGCGGCCGCCTCGTACCAGGCGGCAGTGCCGACCGCGGCCGGGGCCTCGCGGTCGGCGACGTAGCCGACATCGGCCTGGGCGTGGGGAGGGAGCCGGAACGTAGTCCGCTCCCAGTACTGGCGGGCTCGGGCGAGCCGGCGACGGGGGGCTCCCGGCAGGTGGGCCGGGCGGTAGGTGTCGAACATCGGGGCTGTCCTTGCAGGTCGTGGGGTTGTCAGAGAAAGGGGGCGGGCCTGCCCGGCGTACAGGACCGGGCAGGCCCGTAGTAGCCGCGTGTCGCCGCTCACCGGGCTGAGCACCCCGGCGGGGACAGGCGCGGCAGCGGGGTGGGAACCTCCCCGCTGACGGGTGCACGAACCCTCCCGACGATGGCCTCGCGCCGATCATCAGGCCCGTGCACCCGTCAGCGGGCGCCGACCACCCCCAGCCTCAGAGGTGGCCGGCACTCCCGCTACGACCGCAAACCGATCTGCTTCACATGGCGAGAGAGGGCCAGTAGCCCCTGCCGGTGGAAACGTCAGGTAGCGCAGTCGTGCTCGGATTCCTCCGGGCGCAGGCGCCACCGGCATATGGACCCCGGGGCGGAACGGGGTCACGAACAGACGGTGGCGCCTGCGCCCGGCCCGGGGCCGTAGCCCCGGGACCGTGCGCCTAGCGGTTTCAGTTCCCGGTCACCGACGCCAGGTGCTTGAGCGCCTCCTCCTTCGCCCGCTCGGGGCGGAGGACGGTGCGTCCCAGGTAGCTGTCCCGGCTCCGGAACCCCCGGACGTGGTCCAGGTACTCGGTGGCCGTCATCAGGAGCCCATAGGCCGAGCCCCGGATCCCGTCCGTCGTCGTTGACGTGTCGTAGATCCGCCCGAACGCCGCACGTGCCTTCACGACGTTCTCCTGCACCCGGTCGGAGCAGACCTCGCCCCGGTCACGCGGGCTCGGGAGGAACAGCTCCACGAAGTCCATCACCTGCTCAGGACGGACCGGCGTCTGAGCCAGCTGCTCGAACAGCTTCCGGGACTCCCGGGCCTGGTCGCGCATGGCGGCGATACCGACCTTCACCTTCTCCAGGCGCTCAGCCATGTTGCCCGAGTGCCGCAGGACCAGGCGGGTGCCGAACTCGGCGCCCTGAGCGTCGGCCCGGGTCCAGGTGTTCCAGCAGACCACCCGGACGTCGGTGACCGTCATGGAGCATGACGCCGAACCGTCGTGGGCATTGAGCATCGCCAGGAACGGGTAGGTCGGCGAATCGTCGCCGGCCACCTGGTAGGGCTCATCCAGCCGGATCAGCGCCCAGACCTGCTTGCCGTCACGGACGCTCCCCGCCGTCTCGAACCTGATGTTCGAGTCGGTACCGAGGAACGCCTCGATCAGCTCGCCCATCTGAGCGTGGGTGATCAGGCTGTAGCTGTCGGCCATGACCGACAGCGTCTCGCCCGTGTCGTCGCGGATGATGCGCTGGTGCGCCTCCTCCGCCACCATGACCGGGACCTTGGCGTCCGGCCGGTCGTACTGCGCCGGCAGGCCGTTGGCGCCCAGGATCCGCCGGACTGAACCGGCGGGGAGCTGGGCGATCTGGGCCTCGGTCATCCGCCGTTCGCTCCAGGACGGGGCGTAGGCGGGTTCCCAGGTGAGGCCCGCCAGCTCGCGGGCGTGGTCCCAGTCACGCGGGTACTCGTCGATCAGGTTCTCCTGACCATGCCACGAGGGCTCACGGACACTGAAACCGCAATCGAAGTATGCAGGCATTTCGTTCTCCCACGGGGTTGTTTTCCGGGTGTATCCCGGCCGCTGGCCACCGGCATTTGAGGTCCGGTAGCCAGGGGGCGGGGCCGGCGCCACCGATACCCCAGCACCACATGCTGGGGGCGGGCGCCGGCGCCCATGTGGGGTGCCCTGGCCGGGGCTGCGTGACGTCAGGTGCCGGCGTCTTCAAACGCCTGCTATCTGCCAGCAACCAGCATTCTCCAGGGCACCCCATGACGTGGGTGCTTGCTGCTTCGCTTTGCGTGAAGCGGAGGCCCTTGCACGGAGCTGGCAGATCATGCCTTGCCCCCATGCCGGTGCAATCGCACGTCATTCAGTGAGTCGGTACTTGTTGCGCATGCTCGCACAGCCCGTGGTCACTGAGGCGTTGCCCGTGGATGGGTCAGTCTGCCAGCCCCTTGCGGGGGCCTTCGCTTCGTCTTGCGAATGTGCACCGGGCTTTCTGTACGGGGTTCCCCGGTGTTGTCTTCGCCCCTCCCCCTTTGCACGGCACTGGCATCCGTGTAGCCGAGGGGCCTTCGCTTGGCGGCTGCGGTGGTTGCGGCTGGGCTGCTCCTGCTGGACGTGGACTGGCTGACATCCCCAGAGAAGCACGCTAACGCTCGCTTGGCTAGACCCAACCTCAGATTTCTTGGCCGGCCGGCTGGAGGACGCTGGCCCCGTACCGGAGCCGAGCCGGGCGGAACTCCACCCGGGACTCCACCGTCTCGACGGGGGCCGGGTCGGCCAGCCACGGGTCGTCTCGTAGGCGCCAGACGTCGTAGGCGCACGTCGCGAGGACGAACAGCGCGGCAGGGACGGCGAGCACGCACAGGGCCAGAGGAGCGAGGAGGACGAGCTCTGCGAGGCTCACGGCGTGGACCCTGGGCCGCGGATGGCGTCGAGGTTGAGGTCGAGCGGCTCCGCTACGAGTCGCCTCGCCTCTGCCTCCCGGGCGGCGACGTCGCTCGACTCGGCCGCGGCGGCAGCGAGGCCGACGACCCAGGACGGGAGCATGACGGCCAGCCGGTTGACCGCGTCGTAGAAGAACGCGTCGTTCGTGTACTGGTGTGAGAGGTCGGCCCGGCTGACGGCGCCCGTCGCTGCGGTGGCGTCAAGGAGCGCGATGGCGAGCGGGCTGGTCACGACGTCACCACCGTGCGGTCCTCCCAGGGCATCACGAGCCAGTCAGCCGGGACCTCCTGCGCGCAGACCGGGAAACGGATCGGGTCGCCCATGCCGGGCATCGGCTCGGACGTGAGCTCGACCGGTGCCTCCGGGACACGGAACGCCCAGACGACGTCGGCCAGGCCCTCGCCGAGCCGGTCGACCCAGCACTGGGCCTCGGCGCAGTGGCGGGCGACGAGCCCGGTGAGGACGACGCCGGAGCCGACCCAGTCCACGACCGGGACACCGGTCGCGGTGGCGATCGCGGTGGCGACGAGTTCACCGCCGGCGAGGGGGTGGACGCCGACGAGGTGGTCGCCCCGGTCGTCGCGTAGGCGCTGGACGTCGCCGGCGACCTGGTGGAGGCGGGCCGTGAGCTGGTCCCAGCTGAGCACGTACTCGGTGCGGGGCTGGGGTGGCTCGGCGACCCCGAGGACGACTCGATGGTCGTCGCGGTGGAGGCTCATCAACGGCTGTCCCTTCGGTGGGCGGGTTGCTGACGGTGTAGCGGTACACGCGCGGTGAGCACAACGACCCCCGACGCGGAGCAGCCCCGGCGGCGGGCCGAGGCTGCGTCTCAGGAGAGGTGGGCGGGGCAGTGGGGGCAGGAGCAGTTACAGCCCTGGGGGCGGTCACACGCAGCTTGGGAGTGCCACGCGCAACAGGTGGAGGCCCGGCGCCGGGCGGCGGCTGCCCGGATCAGTTCATCGACTCGGGCGTCAGCGGCGTCGTGCTCAGCGTCGGCGTGAGCGGCGTCACCGGCGATCGAGCGGCGGACCGTCCGGTCGTGCTCAGTGCGCTCTCGGATCGTCGGGGTGCGGTGGTTGTCGGTGGCCATACCGCCACGTTAGCGCACTTCCCGTACTGGCGTCTAGCGCGCTAACGGGCGGCGAGGGCGTCGCGGAGGAACGCTGCGGTGGCGGCCACGTTGCGGGGGTCGTTCCACTGGTAGTTCCGGCCGGACGGGTGCGGGATCGCGGCGACGCTGTCGTGCCACACCAGGCGATCGCGGAGCCCGAACGCCGTAGCGGCCCGGGACCCGCAGGCGATGATGCGGCCGGGCCACACCTGGCGGAGCGCCGCCGCGGTGCGGGCGGCCTCCTCCGCGTCCCAGTCACCCTGGACGAGGTTGACGGTCACGACCGTTTCCAGGACCGGGCGGCCGAGCAGCTCGGTGAGCCGGCGGGCCGACGGGCCGTCCCCGGAGAACGCCGGCCCGGAGCCCCTCGGGCTGTGTCGCTCACCGACGAGGAGCAGCTGCGAGGCTCGCTCTCGGGCGGGCGCAGGCGTGACCGTGACGTACCCAGGCGCAGGGCTCGACGGGACGAGCCTGGCGGCTTCCAGGTCGCAGCGGGTGAGGGCGGCGATCAGGCCGGCGGCCCGGTCATCCCGCAGGATCAGGTAGGGGCCTGCGCCTGCCCTTGCGCCCACCGCGATAGTCGTCACGATCTGACCTCTCGAACTGGTAGTCGGCGCTGAGCTCCGCGAGGTCGATGTCGTCGCGGGGGATCAGCGGCCGGTTACGGAACGGGGAGTAGTCGACGTGGTGGTGCCAGCGCCCGAACCGCCACACGACCCGGGCGACGTCGGGGTGCTGCAGGGCGAGCATCCGCGACTTGGGGAGCGTGCCCTTGGCTGCGTAGAACGCGTCGGTGTTCCCGCCGCCCACGATCTGCGTCGTGAGCTTGTGCTGCAGGAACGCGTTGAACAGCACGGTGTTCCACCCGGCTTTGAGGACCCGGAGCGACAGGTCGGTGTCCTCGTTGTAGCGGCCCCGCCAACGGAACGGGACGTCGTTCCGGATCAGGATGCAGGAGTAGATGCGGGTGCCCGTCTTGTACGGCTTCGCTCGCTGCCGGGACGGGGCGAACATGTGGTAGTTCGGGCCGGCCATGGCGACGTTGCGGTAGCGGAGCACGAACGATTCCATCGCCCGGAACGCGAAGCCGTCGCCGACGGGGACCCGCTGGTTGTTGTGGAACCGCTCGAACGTATCGATGTTGTCGTCGACGATCCAGTGGAACGGGTCGCCCGCGGCGACGCTGTGGTCCCAGATGAAGTTCCGGGCCGGGCCGGAGCCCTTGCTGAACTCGTCGCCCTGGTCGTCGCATGTCACGTAGTCGCGCTGGTAGGCGGGGTCCAGGACGATGACCCGTTCGTCCCCCCACCGGGCGGCGTAGTCGGCGCGCTGGGACTCCTCCACGACGAGCCGGAACGGGACCCCCATCTTGGTGAGGGCGTCCGGGGTGAGCTTGCGCTTGAACCCGGCGCGGCCCTTGCTCGGTATGTAGACCGGGAAGCGGGGGACGATGCCCATCAGGACGCCGTGGTGTCAGTGGTGTCGGTGGCGGTCCACTTCTGTGACCAGTCGGCGCCGACGAGCCCGTCGTCGTGCGGCCACCAGAAGCTGCTCTGCACGGGGCGCTCGATCAGCCGGAAGAACTCGTCGCGGTGCTCCGGGGTCGGGAAGTGGACCATGACCCGGTACTGCGACTGGCGGTCCTCGTTCGCGAACGCGGGCATCCGGTCCCATTGGCTGCCGTCGTCGAGGGAGACGCGGCCCCCGACGAGGGCGGCCTCGGCGACGATGCGGTCCACGTCAGCGGCGTCCCAGCCGAGCCCGTCGAGGCCGTCCGGGAGGTCAGCCAGCTCGGTGAGGATCGTGGCGAGCGGGTCGAGCTGCCAGCCGCCCTTCTGCACGAGGTTGTTGTCCGCCACCACGTAGGCGATCAGCTCGTCGTCATCGACGGACGCCCAGCCCCGCACCACGGGCACGAGCCAGTCACTGACGTCCTCGTTCACCCGGATGCCGCGCGGCGGCTCGGGATGCCGGCCGGCGCGTCGTTCGAGCGCGGCGAGGCGGCCGTGGCCGGCGGCGATCAGGCCGGTGCGCTCACAGATCAGGATCGGGGCGGTGAACCCGAACCGACGGAACGACCGCTCGATGTCGTCGAGGTCATGATCCTTCGGGTTGCGCGGGTGCCGGTGGTGCAGCAGCTCGGCGAGCGGGAGGTACTCGATCCTGCGCTCAGCGGCGCCGCCGAGCTCGGCGTCGGTCGTGTCGGTCATGGGTCCTTCGGGTCGGTGTGGCGGGCGGTGACGCGGTCAACGGCGTCGTGGAGGACCCGTGCAGCGTCGTCTGGTGAGCAGCGGGCGTCCAGCAGGGTCCGGAACCAGCGGTCGACCGGGCCGGCCGCGGCGTCGACCAGTGTCTCGTGTGCGGCCATCAGCGTCTCCCCCGCCAGTCGTGGGCCACGGCGGCGACCAGGTAGAGCAGGCCGGCGAGGAAGCAAGCACCCGCCCAGGCGTTGGGGTGCTCGCCGGGTAGGGCGAAGCCGAGCGCGATGTAGGCGATGCCGCGCGCCCACCGGTCACCCCAGTCCCTCACGCCGGCTCCAGGAGGTCGCGGAGGGGTTCACAGGCCCGGAGGTCGAGGTGCTCCTCGGCGCGGGTCGCGGCGACGTACAGGAGCCGCCACTCGGCGTCTGACAGGCCGCCGTCGCGACCCGGCTCGAAGTCGCTGGTGAGGCGGACGCTCGGCCACTCGCGGCCCTTCGCCTTGTGCGCCGTCGAGATGATCACGTCAGCGCCGTCCTCAGCCATCAGCCCGTCGAGGGCGTCAACGACGATCTGGACGCCGTACTTGTCGAGGAGCCCGACGAGCATGCGTAGCTCGCTGCCCTGCGGGTCGTTCTCGACGTACTCGACGACCTCGCGCCAGGTCTCGAAGCACGCCAGTTCCGGGTGCCCGGTGCGTTCCCCGGCCTGCAGCTTCGCGGCGGCGTGAGCGAACCGGACGATCTCCTCAGCCCCGCCGACGAGGTGGGGTTGCAGGCCCTGCTCCTGGTAGGTGAGCACGGACTGGACGGCGGCGCTGTTCGAGCGGCAGAGCACCGCCCGGGGGGTAGGGGCGTACCCGGCGGTGTGCACGACGCTGCGGATCGTGTCGGTGCCGGTCAGGCGCAGCTCGGCGCTGAGCCGGTCGAGGACGAGGTTGGCGACGTCGGCGATCGCCGGGCCGAACCGCCACGACTGGGTGAGGAACGCCGTCGGCACGTCGTCCCCGACCTGGGCCATGGCGTTGATCGCTCCGCGCCACTCATAGATCGACTGCTGTGAGTCCCCGACGTAGATCGTGGGCCGCTGCTGCTGGGTGACCCAGGCGAGCATGACCGGCGACGCGTCCTGCGCCTCATCGAACAGCAGGAAGTCACCGGGGATCGGGGCGTCGTTCAGCTGGGCCAGCTTCAGGTAGACGTCGTGCGTCCAGCGCAGCTCCCCGCCCGGCTGGCAGAGGTCGGCCCACGCGGCGTGCAGGGCCGATTCGAGCTCTCGGGCGACGAGCCGGTTGTTGATCGTGGACCGCTTCCCGTCGTCACCGGGCGGGTCGATGCCGTCCACGAACGGGAAGTGATGCCGGGACGGGTGCCGGTCCCCTGAGTGGCAGAACGCCCTCACGGCGCGGAGGACGTGGCTGCCCTGCCAGGACGGCTGCAGCACCTTCGTGCGGGTGCGGCCGGCCGCCGGGACCTCGACGATGATCGGGCCGAGCTTCAGGAGGCGCGCCACCTTCGACGGCGCCATGCGGCCACCGCCGAGGCGGTCCAGCAGCCGGCTGTAGGCCTCGTGGCGGCGCAGCGCGCCGGCGGCGATCGAGTGGACCGTGCGAGCCTCGACGGTCATCGGCATCGCCCGGGCGGCGTCGGCAGCCGTCGACCGGTTGAACGCCAAGTACGAGCCGTGCCGCCACGTGCTGCGCGCCATCATCCCGAGCGTGGTCGTCTTCCCGGTGCCGGCGCCGGCCTGGATCACAAGGTCGGTCGACCCGCCGGCGAACAGGTCGATCGCCTTCTGCTGCTCCTCAGTCGGGGTCCGGTCAACCATCGGGACGCTGCTGCGCCGGCGGGTCGACCGGCGGGACGCCGGCCTGGTTGGCGGCCTCGTGAAGCTCACCGGCCAGTTCCTCGGCCTCATAGTCCTCACCCATGAGGACGCCCTCGCGGCTGTCGGCGTAGTGCTGCAGCAGCAGGGCGACGCGCAGCGCGACGTGGACCGGCACGGCGACGGTCAGGACGTCAGCCACGAGACTTCACCCGGGACTTGACGAGCCGCTTCCGGCAGGTCGCACAGTCGTCTGAGGAGCCCAGCACGCGGTCGTTCGGGATCAGCTCAGTAGCCAGCTCGGCGATGTAGCCCCATCGGCCGCACAGTGACCGGGCGTCACCCTCCGGGAAGTAGTGAGCCTTGGCGGCGTCCCGACCGGGGAACGCCCAGCCGGCCGGCTGAGGCGGCTTGGGGGGCGAGGCCGCTTCGATGACCACGTAGCGGTCACCGGGGTGGCCGGTCAGCAGGGCGATGCCGTGCAGCTCCGGGTCGTCCCACGCGACGATGATCGCCCGCCGGTGGACCTCCTCGACGGTGCCGACCGCCCCCTTGTACAGGGCGTCCTCGTCATCAGGCTCGGCGATGTCCGTCACCTTCACCCGGTCACCGGGCTGCGGCGTGACGGCGCCGCCTTCGTTCATGGGCATGGTGTCCATCCTCTCCAGGGGTTGCTGGTCAGCTCGCCTGAGCCGACGCGGGTTGGTTCTTCGCCTTGTTCACTGCGACCCGCACCGCCTCGGGCGTGGCGTCCGTGTGCTCGGCGATGTCCCGATAGGGCACCTCGTCATCGCGGAGGCACAGATACAGGGCGATGCGCTCGCGGTACAGGTCGGGCACCTGCCCGAGCGCCTCGCTGATCTGGTCCAGCCGGGCCAGGCGCGCAGCGACCCGCTCATCGCGGGGAAGCTCAGCGACCGGGTCAGGGGTGGGGTCAGTCACGTCAGACCTCGTCCGGGTCCGGGCCGTCGGCGTCCGGGGCGTCCGGGTCGACGTACTTCAGGCGATGCACGCCATCGGCCTCCTCGATCCGCACCTTCTGCTGCTCCAGCACCTCACCCACGAGGTCAGAGTCGACCTCAGCGGCGCCCAGCACCTTGCAGACGTGGACGCGCTGCAGCGCCTGCGTGTCACCCACCGGCTCGAACCGGACCTTGGCGACCTCGTACTCGATCACGAGCGTGCCCTTGTGACCGTGGTGCCACTCGATCGCGTTCACCGCCAGCGCCTTGTTCAGGCCACCCGACGCGCCAGGGAGCTCAACGCCCGACCCGACCACCTCCCGGCCCTCGAAACTCTCGAAACTCGCCATCGTCCTCCTCATAGGGGTCACGCAGTAAGCGCGGTAACACGTTAGCGCGGTGCACGAGCTGACGCGGGTGCAACCACCCGGTAGGCCTCCAACTGCGTCATCCGCTCGAACCCGTACACAGCCGGCGCCGGCCCCGGACGCCGGAACCACTCCCTCGCCACGTCCAGGTCAGACGGCCGCAACACCCACGCCCGAGCACCCGGCACCTCGGCGTACAACGACAGGCAGGCCCGCTGCCGCCGATCGAGGACCCCCCGCTCGGCCTTCAGCTCAATCGCCAACAGCCGAGGCGGCCGCAACGCGATCACGTCCGGCCGACCCGCCAACGTGTTCCCGGTCCTCCACGAACCGTCATGGCAGCGCAGCCGGAACACGTGATCGCACACGTAGCCGAACTCGTTGAGCAGCCGCACGACCTGCCGCTGCCACTCGGCCTCTGACACGTCCTCCGTCACCCATCCGGCCCTCTCATCCGCGCCTGCCATGCCTCGCCTCGCCTCCCTTGCCACGCCGTGCCTGGACCCGCCAAGCCCTGCCTGCCGTGCCACGCCTAGCCGGGCCTTACCGAGCCCCGCCAGGCCTGCCGTGCCGCGCCGTGCCCGACCTTGCCCTGCCGACCGAGCCGAGCCTGCCCCGCCCTGCCATGCCTGGCCATCGCCCGCCGAGCCCTGCCTGCCTCACCGTGCCGAGCCCCGCCATCCCCGCCGTGCCATGCCCCCGCCTGCCCCGCCGCGCCGTGCCTAGCCCAGCCCCGACGAGCCTTGCCTGCCATACCGGGCCGCGCCGAACCACCCCACACGACGCCAGGCCTCGCCTCACCAGCCGTACCTCGCCGTGCCATGCCGTGCCGAGCCCAGCCCCGGCGAGCCACGCCAGCCATGCCAAGCCGCGCCCTGCCGAGCCGTGACGTGCCTCACCGCGCCTGCCGCACCGCACCGTGCCCCGCCCCGCCCAGCCCGGAGCTGCCCAGCCCTGCCTGCCACACCGTGCCATGCCCGGCCGTGCCAAGCCCCGCCATGCCTGCCGTGCCCCGCCGAGCCGTGCCTGGCCCCGCCAACCCATGCCTGCCAGGCCGGGCCACACCATGCGAACCGTGCCAAGCCGCGACAGCCAAGCCATGCCCACCGCGCCCCGCCCTGCCTGGCCGCGCCAGCCGTGCCATGCCCAGCCGTGCCGAGACCTGCCAAGCGAAGCCCCGCCACGCCAGCCCCGCCAGGCCGTGCCGAGCGAAGCCTCACCACGCCAGCCCTGCCGGGCCACGACATGCCATGCCCCGACCTGCCTGCCGTGCCGGGCCACGCGGACGCCACGACGAACCCCGCCACGCCAGCCTTGCCCCGCCCCGCCACGCCGTGCCAAGCCAACCTCACCGCGCCTGCCAGCCAAGCCCCGCCTTGCCCGGCCACGCCTTGCCCTGCCTGCCACGCCCGACCTTGCCCCGCCACGCCGTGCCCAGCCTGCCGCACCGAGCCATGCCACGCACAGCCATGCCTCGCCCTCCATGCCTGCCCCGCCAAGCCTCGCCTGGCCAAGCCAACCAGGCCGAGCCGTGCCTGCCGCGCCAAGCCTCGCCCTGCCGGGCCAGGCCAAGCCGAGCCTGCCCTGCCATGCCACGCCCGGCCTTACCAGGCCTTGCCTTACCAAGCCCCGCCTGCCGTGCCAGGCCATGCCGGGCCTCGCCCAGCCCCGCCTGCCACGCCTGGCCGAGCCTTGCCCCGCCACGCCCACCGTGCCTGCCTTGCCCCGCCACGCCGTGCCCTGCCTTGCCCAACCTCGCCTGCCGCGCCGGGCCCTGCCACGCCTCACCATGCCGTGCCTGCCGTACCTCGCCCTGCCTTGCCCAGCGCAGCCACGCCCTGCCCTGCCTGCCGCGCGACGGCGGCCGGGGAGCGCTCGGCCTCCCCGGCCGCCGTGGAGCTCACCTCAGCTCGCCCGCTGCTGTTCGACGATGCCGTTGAGGACGTCGGCGAACTCGCGGAAGGCACCCCAGCGGCGCTGCAGGGCGGCGACGTCGCGCTGCATCTCCTTCAGGAGCAGTTCCCGCTGGAACGGGTCGAGAGCGATCGAGTCGGCCGGCTCGTACGTGCGGGACCCGTCCGATGCTGCGGTCGAGTGCCAGGCCCGGACGCTGCGGCCCTCGCTGTACTGCGACGGCTCCACGAACTGCACCCGGACGCTCCGGATGAGCTGACGGGCCTCGTTCCGGCGGTGCTTCTGCGCCGCCACCGAGTCGTCCCACGTGAACCGGTCGTGTAGCGGGTGGCGCGGGTCCGTCGCCTCGCCGAGCAGGACGTCCGGGGTCAGGACCCCGTGCGTGTCGTAGATGGCCTGGAGCTCAGCGGCGACGCTCACGAGCGGCCGCCTCGCTCGTCGCCGACGACGATCACGTCGCGGGTCGGGTCGACCTCGTACGTGCCGGACGTCCCGTTCTTCTGGGGGCGCCACTCGCCGACACCGACGCCCATCCCGCCGGCGTCGATCAGGGAGAGGACTGAGCCGCGGGTCAGCGACGACGTCACGTAGAGCACGTCGAGGACCGTGGACCAGTCCGACACCTCGCCGCGGTAGCGCAGGTCGGTGCCCTGTCCGACCCGAACGATGTCCTCCCGCATCTCGACGTCGCCGAGGATGGGCGCCATGAGCATGTTGTCCGAGCCGGTCTCCCCGGTGAAGAACAGCGTCTGGCGGAGCCCCGTCATGCTGACCTCCTTGCCGTAGAAACGGGCGGCGCCGACCGTCGCCGCCTTGAACGCCAGGACCGGGAAGCCGAGGAGCCGGCGGCCGGTCTCCTCGCTGGTGCGGTCCAGGTAGTACAGGCTCGCCTCGAAGTCGGCCTCGGGGTCCTTCGCCGTCTTCGGGGTGCGCCGGCCCTGCATCGTGTCGAGCATCTGCCGGCGGGACTTCTCGCTGAACCGGTGCATGATCAGCGGGGTGGTGCCCCGGACCGGGACGAGGATCCGCTCGGTGGCCGGGCGGGTGATCTCGATCGCCTTCTCGGCGGGCTCCATCACCTGCGAGGCGGGCGGGAGGTTGACGGGGCCGTCGGTGTCGACGACGCGGCCGTTGTCTCTGGCGGTGGTCTTGGTAGCCATCTTCGGTGGTCTCCTGTGGTTGGTTTCGGTGCGGCGGCGACGTCAGTCGGCGCCGGTGACGTCCGGCACGCTGATGGGCGTGTCGGCGATTTCTGCCTCAGCCGCGACTCGCGCTCCCGGCTGCGGGGGGACGAGCGGCTCGTCCGGGACGCTCTGGACGGTGACGGTGTAGTGATCGCTGGCGGCGTAGACGCTCAGCGCGCTGTCGTCCTTGCTCACTTCCCAGGGCGGGTCGAACACCAGGTCGCCGTTGTCATCGACCCGGTCGTCGCGCCACTTCGAGGCGGCGGCGTGGACCGCTGTGCGTAGCTGCTCCCAGACGGCGTCGAACTGCTCAGCGTTCGGAAACACTCGCACCACGTCATGCGGAGCGAGGCGCAGGACCTCGCGGCGACGGTTCGACGTACCGGCGGGCCGCCAGTAGACCTCGACGACCAGCTGGTCCTTGTCGTTGCGCAGGTGCCGGACCTCGGTGACGAGAGCGGGGCCACGCGCCCCGTTGTCAAGGACGTCGTCGACCTCGATGCGGGCCGCCTGGCGCTCGCTGTAGACGGTCAGGTACAAGGGTCCTCCTGCAGTACGTCGGCCAGCTCCGTGGGCGACAGGGGTAGCGGGTAGCGGCAGCGGGGAGGCGGGTTCGCGCTCCCGAGGTCGCCGCCGTGCGGGGCGTGGGCCTTCCGGCGCCACGGGCGCGGCGGCCGGCGGCCGGATCGTTGGCCCGGCGCCGCGAGCGTCCGGGGCCGAAGCACTTCGACGCCGGGGCGGCCGCAGCCGGGGCAGGTCATCTTGATCATCGCTTCCTGTGTGAGTCGGCGTTCGGGCAGGTGACGAAGTGCGACAGGTGGAGCGGGGCGTCCAGGCCGAACGGTCGCTGGGCATGGACGGTCGCCAGGTAGATGCCGTTCACCTCGGTGACCTCGACGTTGCCGTTCGGGGCCGGGTCGGGGTCGACGGGCATCTTCTTGGCGTTCGCTGTGCGGCACCAGATGACCGGCCGGTTGCAGCTCTTGCAGCTGCCGTGGAACGGGCTCACAGCGTCGTCACCAAGATCGGCGGGTCGCTCGTCGCCGGGGAGCCCTCCCACCAGTAGTCGACGATCCCGGCGAGCTGCAGCCGGCCCCAGACGCTGGCCGGGTCCTCCCCCCGCCGCATCACGAGCCCGAGGGCGTGCGCGTCATCGGGCCGGTCCTCGACCATGTCGTTGTGCAGGGCGCAGAGCGTGACCAGGTTCCAGACCCGGTACGGGCCGCCCTGGCTTGCCTTCCACAGGTGATGAGCGGTCTGGCGTACGCCGAAGCACGTCCCCCACAGGGAGCCCTGCAGCCGGCAGCCCCGGTCGCGGCCGAACACGGCGGCCCGGACCCCGTCGTGGTTGCCGCGACCTCGGTGCTGCGCCCGGAGCGGCGCCGAGCGGCGCAGCGGCGCCTTGCGGCGAGGCATGGGCGAGGGCTTCACAGCGACTCGCCGCGGTGCCGGACCGCGCCCCGGCCGAGCCGGGTCGGCGTCCCCAGCGTCGGGTCGACGCCGGTACGCAGGTCCGGGAGCGGCGCATGGTCACCGACGACCGGGGCGGCCTTGGACCGCTTCCGGCCCTTGCCCTTCTGCGCCGGCTGGAAGCGGGCGACGTTACGACGGGTATTGCGACGTGGCATTAGGGACTCCCAGGGGTTGGGGTCGACATACTGACGAGACGTCACGTTAGCACGCTTCCCTGCCCGCTGGGAAGCCCGCTTACTGGGCGGGGGCGGTGACGAGCTGCCAGTCCTGCGTCGGGGTGATCGACGGCTCCCGGGGCGGGGCGACGCCCAGCGTCCATAGCGCCGTCGCTCGCTGCTCCTCCCCGAGCGGCAGCGCGGCCAGCCACTCAGCGGGCGTCATCCCGCCCGGGAGCGGCAGCGGCTGGATCAGGAGACCACCGATGCCGTCGTACGCGACCGCGATCGCGTTCGGCTCAGCGTCAGAAGTCGCTGTCATGCGGGTCGACCCGGGCGATAGTCCTCGCTGGCTCGCGGACGGCGGCCAGGCGTGCCAGCTCGCCGGAGCGCAGCCGGGCGGCGAGCCCGCGGACCAGCATCTGTGCCCGCTCGGGGTGGGCCACGAGGTCGCCCTGGACGCTCGTCGCGGCCGGGCGGCTCTTGTGCCCGCCACGGGGCGGCTTGCAACCCCTCAGGCACGGTCGGACGAACCAGTACCCGTTAGCGTCGTCGCCGGCGTGCTGCCAGCCGACGCTCCCACCCGACCCGACGCAGGCCCCGCAGCCGTCCCCCTCACCGTCCTCGCGCCGCCGGTCAGCACGGGCCAGCTGCACCCTCCGCCGGAAGTCGCTGATCGGCGGGAAGTACCGGACCAACGGGTCGCCCATCATCCCCTTGCGGGCCAGCTCGATGTCGGCGAAGTCGTAGCCCGACAGCTGCTCAGCCCAGTCCTCGATGAGCGCCATCGTCGTGGCGTCATCGTTGAACGTCTTCCCGTAGTTCGCCGCCAGGCGCAGCACGACGCCCGTCAGCTCAGCGATCGTGGGGCCGCTCACTGCTGGCCCGCCGCAGGCGTCGACCTGGCCTCGATAGCGGCGGTGAGCCGCTCAGCCTGTGACGGCGGGCGTAAGCCGGGCGCACGTCGGGCGGCCGCGACCTCTGAGATCGGCGTATCCGCCCCGAACGCGGCGATGACGGCGCGACCCGCATCCATCGACCGGGCCATCCCCCTGTCTCGGCCGCTCCGCGGGGGGAGTGGGTCGTCGTCCCACCGGTCAGCATTTAGCCAGCCCTCGGGGTACTTCGTGAACTCCTCCGGGCGGTTGGGGTCGGCGGCGTAGCGCTGCGCCCCGGCGATGATGTCAGCGGCCGCCGCCCGGCGAATCGCGCGCTGCCACGCCTTGCGGGCGGCGCCCTTGCCGGCCTTCAGCGGGTAGGCCCGCCAGAAGGCATCGAAGCCGACCAGCGTCAGCGGCTCATCGCGCGCCGCAGGCGGCTGAGGCATCGACACGAGCGAGAGCTGCGCTGAGGGGGTAGGGGGAGGGCTTGGGTTCTCGCTTGGGTTCTCCTTGGGTTGTAGATCGCCCGCGCCGTGTGCGCGGGTCCCCGCGTCCTCTGCGCGAGCCCCCGCGCCGTGTGCGCGGGTCTGGTTAGCCGACCCGCGCACCCTGCGCGGGGGCGTAAAGACGTCTCGGGCGCCGCCGGGCATCACGAAGATGAACCGTCGCGGCCGAGTCGAGGACTCTGCATCTTCCCGCGAGCGACCGTCGTCAATGACCTCCAGCAGCCCGGCGTCGATGAGGTCGGCGATGGCCCGACGGGCGGCGCCCTCACTCAGCCGCGCCTTCTCGGCGATCGTCCTGACGCGCATCCAGAGCTCGTAGCCGTTCTGGTCGTTGGCGCTGTCGGCGAGAGCGAGGTGAACGGTGAACGCTGCGCCTCGCATGGGGGAATGGCGGTAGACCCAGCCTGTCGCCTCGGCGCTCATGCCCAGGCCCCGCGGCAGGAGCAGCGGGGTCCGACAGGAACGTCGCGATTAGTGGTCCGCGCTCCAGCTGACGGGGTAGCGTTGCCGTGGTTCGGCATGGGGAGATGCGCCTCCTGATGTCTTGCGGGGTCGCCCTTCCGGGGGCGGCCCCGCTTCGCGTCCTGTGGTGCCGGGACTCTACGTCGCCACGGCGACCGGCGCGGCAGACGCCCAGGATCTATGACGCGCCCCGGCTCGTAGCGCGCTAACGTGGTGTCCAGGTAGCCCCTGACCTGGAGGAATACGATGACCGACGTCACGATCGAGGAACGTCTCGACGACTGGCTGGAGTCCGCGCTGCGGGACCTCGGTGAAGAGCCGAGGGACCTGGACCATGCCGCGAGGCTGCTGGGAGCGTTGCGGGGCGTGCAGCGCCGCCGGTCTCAGGTGGAGCAGCTCGTCGCTCGCCGGATCAGTGAGCTGACGACGTTCCGGGACCGCGAGGTCGCCCCGCTCATCGAGCGGGCTGAGCACCTGGAGGCGCTGATCGCGTCGTGGGCGCTCGCTCAGAACGAGGAGACGGGCCGCAAGACGTGGAAGGTGCCGGAGGGTGTGATCGGCGTCAGGCCGCGGCGGCCGCGCCTCGACGTCGATCACACCCTGGACCGCGACATGGTGGTCGGGCTCGTCCGGGGCCTCCGCCATGACTACGTGAGGGTCGAGGAGGACGTCGACCGGGCTGCGGTGAAGGCTGACGCTGAGCCCGGCGCCCTGATCCCTGACTACCGGCCCGACCTGATCCCGGACGGCTATGAGCCGCGCGAGGCGTTGGTCCCGAGCCTGCGCGACCCGGCCGGCCCGCTCGTGGTCGTCCCGGGCGTGGTGCTGTTCGTGCCGAAGCTCGGCCGGGCCGGCAAGACGGCGAAGGTGACGGCGTCATGAGCGACCCGCTTCCCTGGGCCTGCCAGGTCCCTGGGCACGAGCACAGCCTGGCGCACGGGCCGGACTGCCTACCCGGTCACCGCTTTCCGGCCACGGACGACACGGTGTCGGACGCCACCGCGGTGTTCGAGGCCACTGAGGCGTTCGAGGCCCTCCAGCGCAGCTATCTCGCCGCCGTGGCCGCTGACAGGCCCATGATCGAGCCGGACGGGCCAGCGAGCGGGGGACGAGCGACGGGGCGGCGTTACCGGAGGCGGGCGGAGTGGCGGGACCGGTTCGCCACGTTCGAGCGGTGCGCGATCAGTGTCGCGGTCGTGCTGCTCTGCACGACGCTCGTCGGTGTCCTCCTCGTCATCGCCTGGCGTATCTGGACCCGCGAGTACCTCGGCGCCGAGGTCCTCCTGTGACGACCGACGCAGAGCTCGACCACGCCCACGACGCCGCGCTCGCCGCCCGCGAGTACCACGACGAGCAGCAGCGTGCCGGCGTCATCGACGTGGACAGCCGGGAGGACAACCCGGCGCCCGAAATCGTTGAGGCGCCTGCTGAGCAGGGCGAGAGCAGCGCCGGGCGGGCGCTGGAGGCGGTCACCCGGCACGTCATCGAGAACCCTGGTATCGCCGGCCGCGACGAGTTCCTGTCCCTCGCCGCGCAGGCCCGGATGCTGCACCTGTCCGGGGCGGCGCCGAAGGCGATCCGTGACGACCCGTACGTCGCTTTCCACGTCGCGATGGCGGGCCGCGACCTCGGGCTGTCCCCAACGGCGGCGATGCAGCTGATCGACGTGATCGAGACGAGCCGCGGCCCGCAGCTGTCCCTGTCGCCGCAGCTTCGCCTCGCCCAGGTGCGCAAGAAGGGGCTCGGTGATATCCGGCCGCGGCTTCGCACGGCTGAGCGCTGCGTCGCCGTCGTGCTCGGCCCGGACGGGGAGGAGCTGGGCGAGACCGTCTTCACGTGGGAGGACGCCCAGATGGCCGGGCTCGCCATGCCCGACTGCCAGCCCGGTGAGCACACCGCCAAGTGCCGCAACTACCAGTCGCGCGGCTACGAGAAGTGCAACCAGGGGTACGTCACCTACCCGCAGCGCATGCACTGGTGGCGCGCCGTCGGCTACGGCTGCGACGACTACTTCCCGGAGGCGAGCCTCGGCCTGTACTCCCCGGAGGAGCTGGGCGCCGTCGTGGACGTCGAGGGGCGCCCGGTCGACCCGTCCACCGTCGCGCTGCCGCCCGGGTACACCGACACCACTGCGGAGCAGCGAGCAGTCGCTGAGGAGCGCCAGGCGGCCCGCGAGGCCCCCGCGGACGCCGAGACCCTGTGGGGGCTGCAGGAACTCGTCCTGGCGCTCCCTGAGGACGTCCAGAAGCAGTTCCGGGACGCCTGGACGAACCCGGGCTGCAAGCTGCGGGGCACCCCGGTGCGGGCGGTGCCCGGGTCACTCCTGCGCATGGCCAAGAACATGGTCAACGCCCACTGGGCGCGCGCCGTCGCCGCCGGCACGGACAAGGACGCTGCCGTCGGGACGCTGCGCATGACGCTCGCCGCCGCCGCCTACAACGCGCTCTGGCTCGCCCTGACCGGACAGGCCGGCCCGCTCTCAGACCAGCCGCCCGGGGCGGCCTCTGAGCCGGCGGCAGAAGCGGAAGCGGCCCAGGCCGACGGTGAGCCCGAGTCAGCGATCTGGCTCCCCGCCCTCATCGAGCTGTCTGCCCACACGCAGCAGCTCGTCGCTGAGGTGACCCACCGCGACAAGCTCGGGGCCGACATCGCTGCCGGGATCGCCGCTGAGGTCGAGAAGATGCACTGGCAGCACGTCAACACCGCGATCGTCGAGGCCGGCCAGGCCGAGAACTACCCGCCCGGGTCACCGATCGACCTTCGCCGCATGGCCGTCACCGCTCTGCGCCTCGAAACGTTCTTGCAGACCGGGGAGCTGCCGACGTGACGTCACCCGGAGACTCGCTCGACGCCGCGTTCGAGGCGGCGCTCGCGCAAATGGCGGACGTCATGCGCGAGGTACACGACATGATCGACTGTGACCTCGACCCGGTCGACCAGCCGCACTACCACGACCTGCGCACCGGCGACCCCATCAGCTTCCCCAGGGGCGGGCCGGCCCCGCCCCTGCCGACATGACGACGTCGACCGACCGCATCCTTGACCTCATCGACGGCGGCCTGCAGTCCTCGACTGAGCACGGGTACGGCGAGCACGTGCCGGCGGGCCACTGCGCCCGGTGCCGCCGGCCGGTGGCTGACGGGGACCTCTGCCCGCTCTGCCGGGCGTTCCTCCTCGGTGACACCGACGTTGACCCGTGCGCGGTCCGGGACCCGTACGGTCACCACGTCGTCTACGGGGCGAGCGTCAGGGTCACCCGTATCGGTGACGTGCTCAGCGCTGAGACGGTCGAGGTGATCCTGGGTGCCTCGCCCAGCGAGGAGGAAGTCGAAGCGCTCAGGGCGGCGTGCCAGCATTTCCTCGACGCGCTCGTCCCGGTAGTGCAGCAGACCGCCCGGGCGGTGGCTGACGTCTGTGAGGCCGTCGTCGGTGCGTTCGGCGGCCTCACCGAAGCGCTGAAGGCCGCCGACCTGATGCCCCCGGAGGACGTCATCGCCCAGCGCCGGCAGCAGGCCCGTCAGCGTGAGCTCCAGCAGCTTGACCGGCATCGGAGGTCTCATCGGCGCACGAACCGGTGGGGGCCGCCGCCGGGACGATGAGTATCACCGACATGCGCTGTGACCGCTGCGGCGCTGACATCAGCGCCTGCGGGCTCAGCCCCGGCGACGGGCACGCCTACTGCGGCCGAGACTGCGCCGCCGCCGGCCCCGCCGCCCCGGAACCCGTCCAGCAGGCGCTCCCGCTGTAGACGCGAGTCGGCCACCAGCACCCGTCAAGTACTGGTGGCCGCTCAACAACCCCTGGACGAGGATGGAACCTTGCCCGCCGGGGACTATACCCGCGGCGGGTCCTCCGGGCCTCCCCCGAGCGGCGGCTCGGCGGCCGAGTCGCTGTTGTCGATCGCGGTGAGCGCCTTGTACCCGAAGCCGCCCGTGGCGCCGACGGACACGGCGACGAACGCGAGGCTGGCGACGTCGAGGTCACCGAGCCGGGTCTCTAGGCCGGGGAGCACCCAGTCGGCGATGGCGTCGGCCTGGGCGCCGGCGAGCAGGGCCACGAACGCCGCGAGCCACGGCAGCATCGTTGTGACCGCCTGCCGGTACTCGCGGGCCGAGGCGTAACGCACCAGCGTCGTGATCTGGCTGGCCATGGCGGCCAGGGCCACGACGATGACCGTCTGGTCCATCAGGACCTCCTTCGGGGAGACGAACTGCCGGCGAGCGTACGCGCAACGGCCCCCACCGGGGTGGGGACCGTCTACGCACCGAAGGTGCAACCAGCCGCCAGAGCTGTCGCGAGGCGCACCCTACACGCCGCTCGGCGACGCCGTGTCAGGCACGCTCTGGCCAGATCGGCCCCATCCGGTCGCCTGCCGCATAGCGAGGGACCAGGTGCACGTGGAGGTGGAACACCGTCTGGGTTGCCGCTGCACCAGCCGAATGGATGACGTTCATCCCATCGGGGAGGTACTCGTCCCACAGCAGGTCGCCCACCTCGCGCACCGCCTCGAATAGCGGGGCGACCAGGTCGGCCGGCAGCTTCCACAGGTTGGTGGCGTGCACTTTCGGGATGACTAGCGTGTGGCCCTCGGTCGCCGGGCCTCGTGGCGTGAAGGCGAGCGTGTGCGCCGTCTCGTGAACAACGTCGACGGCGCTGGCCCCGCTCACGATGTCGCAGAACGGGCAGCCGGGCAGGTGAGGCATGGGGGGGCTACTCGCCTCGCTCTCTGCCTCAGACCTGTGTCTTCGGGAGCGCCGCGTAGGCCTCGGGGTCGAGCCGCGTCGCGATGTCGCTGCCCGTCCACAGCTTGTGCCACTCCCGGAACATGAGGTGGAGCGGCCCGCCCTGAGCGAACTGCAGCGCCCGGCCGTCCGGGCCTACCCAGCACACCGGGCCGCCCGTGTAGCCCTCCGGCACCGCCAGGAACGGGCGCGGCACCTGGGGGTTCACGCGGCCCGCCGTGGCCCTGACGGTCGGGCCGAGCGGGTCGTTCTCGACTCGGGTCAGCGAGGCGATGATCCGATCGAAATAGGCCTTGGCTTCGGCGTCCACGGTGAACTCTCCTGTCGGTTGGTTGAGAACGATCTGTCGGACGTCGGGGATGATCTCGTGACGCCACTGTGAGATACGGGACTCGTCGGGGCAGCACTTCCCGTAACTGTTGGACGTCTTCGGGCAGCCGGGCTTACGCCAAGGGTCGATGCCCTGGCGATGCCACCCGATCCCGCCCACTGTCGTGGCCTCGCAGCTATCGGCAAGTTCGCGAGGTTCGATGCCCAGGGCCACGCACATCCAGGCGCAGTCCCGGATCAGGCCGGCCACCTGGGCGTCGGTCATCGGTGGGACGTTGCCGCATCGGCGGTCCCATTCGGGGAACCCCGGGCCGGCGTCAGCGACCTCCATGGCGATCACGTACGGGTTGAGCTCAAGCGTGCCGGCGGAACGGTATTCGAGGCCGGTGACCTGGTAGGGGACGCCGTGCTGGTCGTAGTAGAGCTGGGTGTAGGGCATCCCGGGGTCGTTGTGGTAGTTCCACGAGCCGCCGCGGGTGCCGTAGCCCATCGTGTGGCCGATGATCGCCCCCGGCTCCTTCCATGGCAGGGAAGAGACGGTGCGGTTCGTGAAGGGCCGCCATATAGCGCCGGGGAGGCGGATGCCGTCAGGCATCGCTGTCGCCGACGATCATGTCGTCGCCGTCGCCGTCGGTGCATTCGAGGTCGGTGAACTCGTCAGTGAGCGTGTCGACGTTCTCTAGGTAGTAGAGCTGCTCGTCGGTGCGGCCGTCGAGGGACGCCAGGCGGTCGTGGGCGACCTGGCGGGCAGACGCCAAGTCGACCTCGCCTGTGTGCCGGTCATCCATGGTCATGGTCCCCGACGGTAGCGCGCTAGCGCTCAGCGGGGGGGAGGCGGGATCTCGTCGGGCACGTCGGGCGGCCCGTACTCGTCGAGGATCATCCGGGCGTGGGCCAGGTCACAGTTCGGCGGCGGGTAGCGCTCCAGCAGCGGGGCGATCTCCTCGGCGAGGGTTCGATCGATCTCAGCAGCGATCTGGGCGCGAGCCTCGGGCGAGTCGGTGCCCATGATGCGCAGGTGGGCGCGAGCTCCGATCCGGCCGCCGGCCGCGGTCAGCTCCTCGGCGAGGACCAGGAACTGCTCGTACCGCTCATGTGACTGTGAGCACGCCAGGGCGTCCTCCTGCGCGTCCTCGATCTCCTCAGCCTCGATCAAGGCGACCAGCCGGTCGTCGGTGTCGTCGAGGTGCTCGTTCGTGGCGTCCTGGCGGATCGCGAAGTACGCGATCGGCGCCAGCGCTACCGCGACGGCGAGGAGCAGGGCGAGCACGGCGCGGTACAGGCTCTTGACCTCACGACGGGGCAGGACGACCGGGGTGTCGTTATCCGCGCTGTCGTGGTGCCTCACGTGAGTACGTGGACCCAGCCCGCGACGATGAGCCCGACCAGGAGCGCTGCCAGCGCCAAGACGTCCCGGTAGCGGATCAGAAGCTGGGTCACTGCGTGAGCGCGCGACGGAGCTTGCTCACGGCGCGGGTCCCTTCCGAGGCGGTCAGGACGATCGTGATGAACGCCAGGGGGCCAGGGCGGCCGCCCCACCATCCCATTTCCGCCGTCGCCCACCCCAGGGCGACGAGATGAGTCAGGTAGCGCAGCCACGGCGGCAGGGGTTCCGACGAGTCCGGCGGTGACCTCGGAGGGTCCGTTACCCGCCCCGACGAGTCGGGGTTCACGCTGCACCGGCCGGCACCTCTCGGCGTTGGAGGTCAACGGCCTCCTGCCATGCGTCCGCCCACCGGAAGGCGTTGGCCTCGAAGGTGTTCATCGCTGCGACCTCACGCACCGCTCCTGACATGTCCGCCCGTCGTGCTGGGTCCGCGACGAGCGGTCGGATCGCAGACTCCCACGACCGCGGCCTGTCAGCGATGATGCACCCGCCCTGCTTGGCGAACAACCGGTAGTCCTCGACGCCCGACACGACCGGGATTACCCCGACTGCGGCGTACTCCAACGGTTTCAGCCGGGACTTCGCCTGGTTGAACACCGTGTCCGCCAGCGGGGCGACCCCGACCCCGAACCGGGCGATGGCGCGAGGCCACTCACCCATCGTGACGGGGCCGACGGCGTCCCAGTCATCGTCGCTGAGCCCCAGGGCGCGGCTCACCCCTTCCGGGTCCCCGACCGTCGAGAACGCCACGCCGGAACGGACCAGGCTCGCCACGGCGCCGCCGACCTGCTGCAGGTCGTCCGGGTGGCTGTGCACCGATCCGCCCCACCCGACGACAGCGCTGTCCTCCCGTGGCAGGTCGAGGTACTGGGCCGGCACCATGTTCGGGATCACCCGCACGGCACCCGCCCGCCCGTACCGCTTCGCCAGCGCCCGGGTCGTGACCGTGACGAGCGTGGCGTCGCGGCACGCCTGCGCCGCGTGCTTCCACGAATGGAGGTTCGGGACCGGCTGCCCCGTCACCGGGTGCCGGTAGAACCCCCGGCCGGACATGGCGTTGAACGCCGGGTTCCGCGGGTGGATGTGCGCCAGGTCGTCGTCCATGTCGATCACCACGGCGCAGCGCCGAGCGAGGAGCGGGACGGCCTGCTGCACGAACGGGCTCGTCGGCCGCTGCAGCACGATCACGTCGGCGTCCGCCGGGAACCGCTCAGCGACGACCCGGCCCTTCAGGTCGACCTCGACGTCGACCGCCCGAGCGCCGGGCTCAACGATCGTGACGTCCCACGACGAGTCGATCGACACGGCCTGCGCCGGCCAGCTGACCCGGTAGTGGCCGCACCCCCACTCGTCCGCCGGGTAGGCGTAGACCTTCACCTCGCCGAACCTAGCTGCGCACCGCGCGCACGGCGCACTGCCACTGCGTGTGGGCCACCACCGGCCAGCCGGCCAGCGCCTCCGGGGTGACTGGCACGGCCTCCACCTCGGCCAGCTCGGGCACCGTGCGCAGCGCCCACACCACCCGGGCCTCGTAGCAGTTCCAGTGGTGGCGAGCCCCGGACCAGCCCGCCCCGATGGACCAGGTCTCACCGTCGGTGTCAGGCGACGCGTACGGCCAGGGTGTCTCCAGCGCCGACTCGACCAGCTGCCAGGACTCGCGGCCGGCGTGCCAGTGCTCGATGACGCGGAACACGTCGGGGCCGACCACGGCCAGCTCGCCGCCCGGCCGCAGCGCCCTGGCGATGTCCGCCAGGAACGCCGGGAGCATGTCCCACTCGACGTGCTCCAGCACGTGGCCGAGGTACACCCGGGCGACGGTGCCGTCCGGGTAGCCGGCGAGGGGGAACATCGGGTCGTCCACCTGCACGTCGGGTTCGACGCCGTCACCGACGTGCACGTCGAGGTTGACCCACGGCTCGGGCGCCCGGTGCGGGCCACACCCAACATTGAGACAGAGGCCCGTCATCGGTGGTGGTACAGCACGGTAGGCACCCGGAGGTGCGTCGCCCCGGAGGCGACCAGCGACTCGATGAACAGGCCGTCGGCCTCGTACATGCGGTGGTGGTAGCCCACCCGCTGGGCTAGGCAGCGGCTGAAGATGTTGTTCCCCCTCGTGATGTGCCCGAGCTTCGGCGCCGAGTGCAGCACGGCGCCTCCGGCCAGGTGGGTGGTGTAGTCGCAGTGGACGATGTCGGCGTCGTGGGCGGTGAGCTGAGCGAGGAACGTCGGGTCGTACTGGTCGTCGCAGTTGACCAGCCACACCCTGTCGCTGCTCGCGAGGCGGATGCCGTAGTCGCACAGCCGGTGGCCCCAGTCGTCCTCGTGCCCGTCGATGAGGCGCAGGTCGGCCGCTACCGGGAACCAGTCGGTGCAGCAGCTGGCCACGATCACCTCGTCGGGCGGCCGGGTCTGGGCCTGGAGCGCCTCAGCGGCCTGACCGATGGCGGCGCAGTCACCGTGGCCGACCACCACGGCGGTGACCGTCACCGGCAGCGGTCCTTGATCAGCGACGTCGCGAGGCCACCCGCCCGGGGGACGTAGACCATGGTGATGCGACGGCTGTCGAGGTACGCCTGGTCGACGCCGATCTGGGCGTAGTAGTCGCTCTCAGCCCAGTCGCCGCCGATCACCAGGTAGTCGACCGGCACGCTGTCGATCAGGTCGCGGCCGGGGCCGTCGTTCTCGCTGACCG
>Ga0126306_10000076_pt1 | contig 30109 bp, 30 predicted proteins | sample Plot27_FD_92592 | JGI IMG/M metagenome (GOLD analysis project Ga0126306, IMG submission 92592) | Serpentine soil microbial communities from UC McLaughlin Reserve, CA, USA - Plot27 | ecosystem: Environmental > Terrestrial > Soil > Grasslands | place: USA: UC McLaughlin Reserve, Lake County... | reverse complement strand
GCATCATTCCCGAAGCTGGCCCATGAGAGGTTTCTGGCCCTACCACCTACTCAGGTGGTGGCAGCCTGACGTGATGTCAGGTCGAGTGGCCCTCTTCGTAGCGCGGAAGGCCGTCATCCGGGATCTCATCCCAGGGCGCCCGCGAGGCTACGAAGGTGTGGAACTGCGGCCGGATCCCGGGCTCGCCGTCGAGCGAGCCGAGGCAGATCGCGACTTCTTCGCCCTCCGGCCACTCTGCACCGAAGAGACTCGAGCCGCAGACCGAGCAGAAGGCTTTCACTCGTCCGCCGTCCGGCCTGAAGACGCGGATCAACTGCTCACCGGCGAGCAGGCGGAATCCTTCGCGCGGGATGCGTCCCTGCGTTCCGCCGAAGGCGCCCGAGTGCTTCCGGCACCGCGAGCAGTGGCAGTGATTGGCCCACCGGAAAGGCGCCGTCACCTCGAACTGGACACCGCCGCAGAGGCACGAGCCGTGGAGCGGGTTCTCGGGGCTTGGCTCTGCAGCCATGGCGCTAATAGGAGCAGAAAGCAACGTTACGCGCTCGGCCTCTGCGTTCTGCCCTTTCGATCCCTGCTACTTGGCGACTCGCAGGTGCAATCCAAGACGTGTCGAACGGCCTCCATCGCCTTCGATTTGCTCAACGCCCGCGAGTAGACGCCGGCGCGAGGCTGGTACGCTCGGAGGCGCGTGGCCGAAGTGCTGATCTTCCATCACGCCCACGGTCTGACGCCCGGAGTCCTTGCCTTCGCGGACGAGCTCCGCGCTGCCGGACACGTCGTGCACGCTCCGGATCTCTACGAGGCGCAGACCTTCGCCGAGCTCGACGACGGCCTCGGCTACGCTCGGCAGGTCGGCTTTGACACGATCCTCGAGCGCGGCCGGCTCGCCGCGGAGAGCCTGCCGAACGAGATCGTCTATGCCGGGTTCTCGCTAGGAGGGATGCCGGCCCAGATGCTGGCGCAGACACGCCCCGGCGCAAAGGGCGCGGTGCTGCTCCACTCCGCTTTGCCGCCGTCGGAGTTCGGCGACGAGTGGCCGCCGAGCGTTCCGCTCCAGATCCACCTGATGGAGCAGGACGAGTTCGCCCTGGAGGGAGACCTCGACGCCGCCCGCGAGCTCGACGCGACGGTCGAGAGCGCGGAGCTCTTCGTGTACCCCGGCGACCGGCACCTGTTCGCCGACAGCAGCCTGCCCGACTACGACGTAGCTGCCACGCGGCTGGTCAAGGAACGCGTGGTCGCCTTCCTCGACGGCATCGCGTAGCGCGGCGTCGTTGCGACGCAAATTGAAGCGGTTCCGCCGCCGCGGCGGGAGTGCGTACGCGCGGTCAATGACGGGACCAACCGCAGAAGACCGCCGATTTGCAAGGGTGGTCGAATCCCGCATGCGCCTCTTCGCCGGCTAGATGCAATCCCGAACCGAGCGAATCCTCCGCGCCGCCGGCGTCGTCCCTCGAGGTCGCTGGACCTCGTACGGAGAGATTGCGATGGCGGCAACAGGCACGAATGCGGCTCGCGCCGTCGGCAGGGCAGCAGCCCGCAATCCGTCGTTCCCCGCGCCGTGGCGAGTCATCTACGCGGACGGGACGATCCCCGAAGGTTGGGGAGCCGGCGACGGCGGACCCGAGCGGTGTCGCCGGCTGCTCGAGGCGGAGAATGTGCGCTTCGTCAACGGGCGCGCGGATCCGGCGCAGAAGCTTCTCTGGGAAGAGATCGAGCTGCTCCTCGCGGGCGAGGTCTAACCGAGCGTCAGGTCGCGGCGCACGGTTCCGGCGCGCTGGTGCCGCGCCTCGACCGTGACGGAAGAGCCCGCGGGCGACTCCACGACCCACTCGACCTTCGCGCGGTCGCTGGTCGCATCGTTCGAGGCCCACCACAGGAGCGAACGGCGATGGACCCGCCCATCCAACTGGCCCAGCTCCACCTTCCTCTCGCCGCCGACGACCCGCCCACCTTCGGGCAGCGTGATCTCGGCCTCCAATGGCAGGACGGCCTTGCGCTCGACGGCCTTCTCGCTCACGCTCGTCGGGAGCCAGCCCGTGTTCTCCACTACCAACCGGACGAGCCACGTGTCCTCGCCCAGCGCCTCGACCTCGAGCGACCGGACCTCGAGCAGCGGCGACGCGAGAAGCTGCCAGATGGCGAACTCCGAATGCGGAGCCACCTCGCGCTCGAGAAACTGCGGCGGGATGTTCCCCCAGCAGTACATGAGATCCCAGCCGCCGAGCTCGACCTCGCCGAGCTGGTCGTGCTCGAACGGATACCAGACCACGTAGCCCTTCCCGTCCAACTGTTCGTCGCTCCAGCGCAGGAGCTTGAGGTCGTCCTCCGGCGGGTGGTCGCGGAGCCACTCGATGTACTGGAAGTCTTCGATTCCTGCCTCCCGCTGGGGGCTCCAGAACTCGGTCGTCCACGAGAAGACGCCTAAGTGGTCATACAGCCAGTCGTTGGCGCCGCCCTTGGTCGTCTGCTTGGGGTCGTACTTGAAGTCGTGGAAGATCGAGATCGCGGGGTAGCCCGTGAGCTCGGTCGCCTTCTCGCCGAGGAGCTCGTAGGTCCGGAGGTCGCCGGTCGGGTAATGCTCGTCCGGGTAGCTCGAGTACGGCCGAAGGTGGACGCCGCTGAAGGTGTGGTACGAGATGTGCCCGGTGATGTTCGGGCGCTCGACGATCGCCTGCACCATCGCGCGGATCTCGGGCTCCGAAGCGGGATATGGCCCGGCGCCGAGCTGTTCTGCCTCGACCGCCCATTCCATCGGAAAGTTCCGGTTCAGGTCGAGTCCCTCCAATGGCGGAACGACCTTGATGGTGACGCCGTCGTAGTTGCGGATCCGCCCCTCCCAGAGCATCCGGTAGAAGCTCCCCTCGGCATCGTCCGGCACGCGCCGGATCATCATCCGCGGTTCCTCGGGATGCGGCTTCCACGACCCGTTCGGGTCGCGGACACGCATCATCAGGATCCTGCCGTCGCCGTCGAGGTCCTCCTCGTGGAGGCCGTCGGCCGGCTCGACGAGGGGCCACGGTCGCGTACTCGAGCGAATGAACCGCGGCGTTTCGGCGAGAGCGAGCTCGGGCCCGTCGGGGTTCAGCCGAGGGATGACGTAGAACGCCCGGGTATCCAGGACGCGCGTCACTCGATCGTCCTCCCCGTACCCGGAGAGCAGACGGTCGATCAAGTGAAGCGCCGCTGTTGCCCCGGTGACCTCGATCGAGTGGATGTTGCCCTCGATCAGGAACGCCGGCTTCTCGAGGTCCGGCCCGGACTCGAAGTTCGTCAGTGTGCACAGCCAGATCTCCCGGCCTTCATGCGAGGAGCCGATCGACTCGAGGCGGAAGAGCTCGGGCCGCTCTGCGGCCCACGCGTGCAGGATCTCGGTTAGCTCCTCGTACCGGTAGAACCGGTCGAACCGGACTTCAGGCACCTGACGTCTCTGGGACGCCGCTGGCGGTGCGAGGCCGGAGGGCACAGTGCGTTAGCACAGGCCCGGAGAGCATCATGCCGTCCACCGGCGTCAGGCGGCGGCGGAGCCGGGCTCCGCCCGGCGGGAGCCGACGCCGGCCAGAGGCATCAGGCACCCAACTCAGCCAGCAGGGGCTTGGTGTCGTGCGGATCGAAGCCCAGGCGCCCGGCGATCTCCTCGCTCGCGGGCTGGGTCCCTTCGGCGAAGAGTGCGCGAAGGTGGTCGCCGGTCTTGGCATTTCGCCACCAGTCCTCGCCGACCTCGCGCGTCAGCCACTGGCGGAGCTGGGCGGAGCGGATCCAGGCCCGGAGGTAGTCGGCCGAGTAGAAACCGGCGTCCATGTCGGCGAGATAGGCGTCCGGCCTGTACGAGATCCCGGTGGCCGACGTCAGGAGGCGGTGGTACTCGTCCGGCCCCGCGGCGGATCCGTCGCCGAAACTGCCCCAGAACTCGAGCTCGAAGTGCAGCTTCGCGGTATAGCGCCGGAAGAGGAGCGCTTCGAGGAAGATCGTCGCCTCTGCGTGCTCTTTTGCCTGGTCCGCGGAAAGGTCGAAGTGCTCCGCGTGCCAGGCCGGTTCGCGCGAGATCGCCTCGAAGATGTACGAGTAGATCTCCGTCAGCGCATGGTCGCGCGAGAGGTTGCGAAACGTGTACGGCAGCTCGGGATCGCAGTTGCCGTAGTGAAGAGCATGGCCGGCCTCGTGCAGGAAAGCCTGGTAGTCGTGAAGCCCACCCTGAGCGCGGGTGATCAGGTGGACGATCTTGGGCGGGTCGGCCGCGATCACGCAGGCCCGCGGCGACTTTTGCGGCCGGTCGTCGAGGTCGAGCTTGATGTTCGGCTCCTGGTTGAGATCGAAGCCAAGCTCTCGCAGCGTCTGAAGGCAGACCTCTGTGGCGCGCTCCTTCGTGTACGTCGCCTCGAGCGGAGAGAGCCGCCGCAGCCAAGAGACGTGGTACGACGTCGGAAGCTCGGGGCGATCGTCGCCGAGCAGCTTGTCGAACCAGCGAGCGGAGAGACGCCCGTAGACCTCGTCGGCGCCGCGACTCGCAGCAGCTAGGACGCGAGCGAGATCGCGCAGCGAGATTCCCTTCTCCTCTTCGTTCCGGGCAACTGGGTCCGGGTCGCCGGACAACTCGGCGTCGAGTTCTTCGCGGGCACGGAGGAGCTCCATGCGGTCGTCGTTGAAGGCCGCCGATGCATCTCCCTGGAGGTTTCCAAGCTCCTCACGATCGGCGTAGCTCGGGAGCACAGCGAGCTGCGCTTGGGCGGAGCGCAGCGGAAGCTCGTCGCCCTGATAGGTCACTCTCGCGGCGAGGATTGCGTTCTCGAGTCCGTCCTCGCGCTCGCTCAGCTCGATGTCGACGAGTCCGGACTCACACGTCTTGCGCAGGCGATAGACGCGCTCACGCTCGGTGCCGGCGACGCCTTCCTCCGCCTCCTTGAGCGCGTCGAGCTGCTCGCGGGTGAAGAGGTCTCGATAGCGCGCGACGATCTCCGCCCGCTCGGAGATCTCCTTCTCGCCAACCCGAACAGCTCGTCCCTCCTCGGCGCGCTCGAAGAGATAGCGCTGGAGCTCGGCCTCGTACTCGGCTGGTGTGCGGACGGCGGTGACACTCATGGGCGACCGGAGAATCTACCGAAGCTGGGGGAGCCTACGATCCTGCGAGGCGGCGAACCGTGCCGGTCAGGTCGTCGATCGCAAAGGGCTTCGGAATGACAGTTGCACCCTCCGGCAGCCGGCTACCCGGGCTTCCCGTCAGGAGCGCGACCGACGAGCCGAGCCCGCGTTGCTCCAATGCCGGGACGAGCGAGATCCCGTGCTCGTTGCCGAGGTGGAGATCGAGGAGCACGACGTCGACACCACCGTTGTCGAGAGCTCGCTCGGCCTCGCCGATCGTTCCGGCCTCGACGACGGAATATCCCTCGAGTTCCAGATTGACTCGGCAGAGAAGCCGCAGCGAAGGATCGTCGTCGACGACAAGCACTGTCGTGGTGTCGCCGCCCACCTTCCGAGTGTACCGGCGTTCCTGGAATCCGTCGATTTCCTGCACTTTTCGCAATCCACCGTACCCAATCTCTGGGAATGCCCGTTATCGTTTGAAAGTGGGAAGACGACCGGAGGCCGAGCAAGCGGACGCGGTCCAGCAGCGACTCGCCGCCCACGTACCCCAGCCCACGCCGAGCTTTCGCCGCCGTGCTTGGCTGGAGTTTCAGCGAGCGCTGGACCCGCTCGCCCCGCCTAAGCCACTACGCTGCGCGCAACCCTGAGGCGGGCGACACTCTTCTCGCGCCCCAGCAGCTCGATGCTCTCGAATAGTCCCGGTGAGATCTTCGAGCCGGTGACAGCAACCCGAATCGGCTGAAACGCCTCTCGCGGCTTGAGCTCGAGCTGCTCGGCGAGCCCGCGCAGCGCGGGCTCGATCGTGTCGGCTTGGAACGGCTCGAGCTCGGCCAGCGTCTCCGCCGCCGCGTCGAGCACGCGACCGTCGAGGAGCGATGGATCAGGCGAGACGTCTTCGAACAGGAAGCGGACGTAGTCCGGAAACTGCGAGAGGACCTCGATCTTCTCCTGCACGAGCGGAGCGGCACGCCTCACGAGGTCCTCGTCCCACTCGACCCTTTGCTCGCGGAGATAGGTGACGACGCGGTCGGCGTACTCGTCGGGCGTCAGGTTCCGCAGATGGACGCCGTTCAGCCAGGCGAGCTTCTCGTAGTCGAAGACGGCCGGGCTGGACGAGACTCGGTCGAGGCTGAAGACTCGCAGGAGCTCGTCGCGCGAGAAGACCTCGGTCCTGTCGTCATAGCCCCAGCCGAGGCGCGCGAGGAAGTTGACGAGCGCCTCCGGGATGTATCCCTGCTCGCGGAAGTCCTCGACCGACTGTGCTCCATGCCGCTTCGAGAGCTTCTTGCCGTCGGTCCCGAGGACGTCCGGGACATGGGCGTAGACCGGAGGCTCGGCGCCGACCGCGCGGAGGATCTGGATTTGCTTCGGCGTGTTCGAGACATGGTCGGCGCCGCGGATCACGTGCGTGATCCCGTCGAGCATGTCCTCGGCGGGGTTGGCGAAGTTGTACGTCGGCCGGCCGTCGGAGCGGATGAGGACGACGTCCTCGATCGTTTCGTTCGGGACTTCGATCGGGCCGCGGATGACGTCATCCCAGCCAGTCGTTCCCTCGTCGGGCATCCGGAAGCGGATCGCGCCTTCGTCTTCGTAAGCCTTTCCCTCGCCCACGAGTTGCCGCGCAAGCCGCTGGCAGTCCTCAATTCGGTCGAGCTGGAAGCGCGCGTCCCCGTCCCAGTCGATGCCGAGCCAAGACAGCGAACGTTGGATCTGTTCGGTCGATTCGGCGACCTCGCGGCTCGTGTCGGTGTTCTCGATCCGCAGCAGGCACTCGCCGCCCTGGCCGCGGGCGAAGAGCCAGTTGAAGAGGAAGGTGCGGACGCCGCCGATGTGGAGGAAGCCGGTCGGGCTCGGGGCCATGCGGACGCGAACGGACATTGCCTCACTATCGTAGGGCCGTGCTCTTCGGCGGCCATGTTTCGGGCGGCGTCAAGGCCGCTCCGGAGCGGGCGAAGGAGATCGGCGCCGACGCGCTCCAGCTCTTCGTCCAGAGCCCGAGAGCGTGGCGGTTCCCGAATCACGACCCCGCCGTCCTCGCCGGCTTCCCGGAGCGAGCGCGCGAGGCCGGTATCGACGCCGTCCTCGTCCACGCGATCTACCTCTGCAACGTCGCAAGCCCAGACGACGTCGTCTACGAAAAGTCCGTGAATACGCTTCGAAGCACCGTCGACGCGGCCTGCGCGATCGAGGCCGACGGGGTCGTCTTCCACCCCGGCTCGCATCTCGGTGCGGGCTTCGACGTCGGCCTCGAGCGCATCGTGCCGGCGGTGGAACAGGTCCTCGAGCGCTGCTTCGACACGACCTGGCTGCTGATCGAGAACTCAGCCGGAACCGGCGGGACGATCGGGCGCTCGCTCGATGAGCTGGCCAGGCTGATCGACCGGCTCAACCGGCACCCGCGGCTCGGAGTCTGCCTCGACTCCTGCCATCTGTGGGCGTCGGGCTACGACGTCACCGATGCGGGCGCGCTCGATGCACTGCTCGACGAGTTCGACAGCCTGATCGGACTGGATCGCCTGCGCGCTCTCCACGTCAACGACTCGCAGACCGCGTTTGGCTCCAACCGTGACCGCCACGCCAACCTCTGCGAGGGGCTGATCGGCGAGAAGCTCTCGGTCTTCCTCGGCAATTCCCGGCTCCAGGATCTACCCGCGGTCGTCGAAACCGAGGGGCAGCACGGCAAGGGCGCCGACGCCGAGGAGATGCGAAAGCTGAGGAAGTTGTGGACGGCGGGAACTAAGCGGAGCCGCGCACCTGCGCGAAGACCCGGAAGCTCGGCTCGCCGACCGGCAGCTCGTGGAACTCGGGGTTCACGCAGCCGAGGTCGTCGGTCCGGCTGAGGTAGGTGCTCTCGACCTCGGAGTGGCACATCGGCAGCGGGTTGCGAGTGGCCTTGACGGCACCGAAGCCCGGGTCACAGGCTTCGGCTTCCTCCAAGAGCTCCAGGTCGATCTCGACGCCGAAGACTTTCTGCATGCAGCCCACGTACGTCCGGCCCACCTCTTCGAAGGCGTAGAGGAAGGGACACGCGCGGGCGACGCAGGCGGCCGGGTAGACGACCTTGTCGCAGTGGATCCCGCACCGGCGACACTCGACCTCGTCCTGCGGCCGGAGCGGCAGCTCGCGGAGCGGGCGGGTGATCTCGCGTGACGCCATAGCTGGATTTTGGTGCACGGTTTCGGGCCCGCGCAAGACTTGACAGGGCGAGCTGGACGCGCTAAGTCGCCAGCCGGTCGGCGACGTTGAGGACGTCCACTTGCGTGAATGCCTGGTAGTCCGCCTCGATTCCCTGCGGGCCCTCGTCGGCGCGGAACCAGACGGCCTGGACGGTCTTCATCCCGACCCGTGAGGCTCCGAGGACGTCGGCCTCGAGGCGGTCGCCGACGAAGAGCGCGTCACTCGAGTCGACTCCGAGTTCCCTCAGCGCGCGCTCGAAGATCGCCGGATGCGGCTTGCGCTTTCCGACCTCGGACGAGAGGACGATCGTGTCCACACGCTCGGCGATTCCCTGCCGCTCGAGGATCGGTTGCAGCAGCCACTGCGGGCTGGCTGTATTCGAGACGAGCGCGAGCTTCAGGCCCCGAGCACGGAGGGCCTCGAGCAGCGCGTGCGTCGAGTCCGCCAGGACGTAGTACGACGACCAGACGTCTTGCGCCGCCTGGAGGAAGAGCCGTACGTCGTCGTCCGTGAGCTCGGCGCCGTGCTCGCGGAACGACCCGGCCATCACCGCGGCGATGTCGATCTCGTCCTCGCTCGCGAGCGGGAAGAGCTCGGCCTCGTGCTCGCGCAAGTAGCGGGTGAAGGTCGCAGCGTCGGGGAGCCCGTCGCGGGCGACGGCATTGAGGCCCGCTGTGTGGCCCTCGAGCGCGATCTCGTCGCTCCATTCATCGCCCATCAGCGTGCCGCCCCAATCGAAAAGAACCGCCTTGAGCACGGTCGTTAGGGTAGACCCGTGGCCAGGAGGATCCTCTGGGGCTCGGTCGCCCTCGCCCCGGTCACGATCTTCGTTCACTACGCCTTCCACCCCGGGGAAGTCGTCGAATTCGTGCTCGCCGCTATTGCGCTGGTCCCCCTCGCTTGGCTGATCGGCGAGGCGACGGAACAGGCCGCGCACCACACCGGGCCGGGCATCGGCGGCTTCCTCAATGCGACCTTCGGGAACGCCCCCGAACTCATCATCGCGCTGTTTGCCGTCAACGAAGCCAAGTTCGAGGTCGTGCGTGGATCGTTGAGCGGCAGCGTGGTCGGGAACCTGCTGCTCGTCCTCGGCTTCTCGCTTGTCTTCGGCGGGCGCGGCGTGATCGACCGCGAGTCGAGCTTTGTCTCGCTCGCCCTGGTCGGCTTCGCCGTCCTCGTCCTGCTCATTCCCTCGGTACCGGGATGGGACGGCGACCCGGAGCGGGATCTGATCGCCGAGCTGTCCGTGCCGGTGTCAATCGGCCTGCTGCTCGTCTACCTCGGCGTCACATGGCTCTCGCTCCGCCGGCATCGACGGCTCCATGTCTCCGATCAGGCGTCCGAGATGAGAGCGTGGACCTTCGGCACGGCCTTGCTGGTGCTCGGGCTCGCCACTGTCGTGACGGCAGTGATCGCCGAGATCCTGGTCGGCTCGATCGAGGTCTTCGCCGACAAGGCGCACCTATCCGAGTTCTTCGTCGCGGCGGTGATCGTCGCGATCGTCGGCAACGCGGCCGAGCACGGCGGGGCCGTAGTCGTCGCCGCGCGCGGTCAGATCAAGCTTGCGGCCGAGATCGCGCTGGCTTCCAGCGCACAGGTCGCGGTCTTCCTGATCCCGGCGGTCGCGCTGCTCTCCTGGCTGATCGACCCGCTGGCGCTGTCGTTCCGTCCGGTCGAACTCGCCGCGCTCGGCGGGGCCGCGATGTTCACGTTTGCGCTGCTACTGCCGGGACGGTCCAGCCGGGCGCGCGGCGTCGCGTTGATCGTGGCCTATGTCGCGGTGGCCGCTGCCTTCTTCGCCGCCGGCGAGCGGTAGAGCGCTTTCGGCGCGATCTCGATCGCCTGCTCGATCTCGTCGTCGGTGACCCCGAGATGCGTGACCGCACGAAGCACGGTCGGGTGGATCGTCGCCGAGAACCCGACGCCGGCCCGATGAAGGAGCTCGAGCGCCTCCGAGGAGGTCAGGTCGAGCGGAGCGACATCGAGGTGCACGAAGTTCGTCTCGACCTCGTCGGGATCGGCAGGCAGGCCCGCCTGAGCGAGCCCTTCGGCGAGCCGTTTCGCGCGCGCGTGGTCGTCGGCCAGCCGGTCGATGTGGTGCTCGAGCGCATAGACGCCGGCGGCGGCCACGATTCCGGCCTGTCGCATGGCCCCCCCGAACATGTGCTTGAAGCGCCTCGCGCGAACCATGAGCTCAGAGGAGCCGGCGACGAGCGCGCCGAGCGGGCAGCCCAGCCCCTTCGAGAGGCAGATCGTCACCGTGTCCGCGTGCCGCGCGATCTCGCCCGCGGGGACGCCCAGGGCGACTGCGGCATTGAAGAGCCGCGCGCCGTCCAGGTGAAGCCGGAGACCGAGCTCCCGGCAGGTCTCCGCGACCGCGCGTAATTCCGCCAACGGCCAGACGCGTCCGCCGGAGCTGTTGTGCGTGTTCTCGATCGAGACGATTCGCGTGAGCGGGGTATGCCGGTCGTCCCAGAGGCGTGAAGCCGCGCGGATCTGCTCCGCCGAGAGGCGGCCGCGGTTGCCCGGCAGCGGTCGCGTGAGCAGGCCGCTGAGAGCCGCAGGGGCGCCCAGCTCCGCGATCAGGACATGCGCGTGCTCCTCGGCGAGGATCTCGTCCCCCGGCTCGCCGTGCAGGCGAAGCGCGATCTCGTTGGCCATCGTCGCCGTCGGGACGTAGACGGCCTCCTCGTGGCCGAGCAGCTCCGCAGCCCGCTGCTCGAGCAGGTTGACCGTCGGATCTTCCCGCTTCTGTTCGTCGCCGACCTCCGCCGTCGCGATCGCCTGCCGCATCCCGGGCGTCGGCTGAGTCTGAGTATCGGAGCGAAGATCGATCACCTGTCTGATTGTTGCAACGCCACCGTCCGAGGGATGCCGGGAACGCCGCCGCCGCCGATCATGTGTCCAAGCCGAAGGAGAACCTTGATGACCGAAACTGCTGCTTCTCTGTGGCAACTCGTCCGGGACGACCAGCTCGTCCGCCGGGGCGCATACGTCTGCATCGGAGTCGTCTGGCTCGCGGCGGCCTGGGCCGACCTCAAGATCTTGACGCTGGTCCCGCTGATCGGCGCCACGGTCTATCTCCTCCATCACCGCCGAGGGGAGGTCGAGGACGACACCGACTTGCTCTAGCTACTAGACGCCCTTCGGAGCCTCGGCGGGGGCGGGCGCCGACGGCTCCGCGGCCGGATCAGGATGGTCTCCGAAGCGGTAGCGGACGACGGCCCGCCTGGCGGCCTTGACCTCGTCGAGCCGCTGGACGGATCGACCGTGAGGCGCCTCCTTCAGGAGCTCCGGCTGCTCGGCCGCCTCCCGGGCGATCGCCAGCATCGCGTCGGCGAAGGCGTCGAGCGTCTCCTTCGTCTCCGTCTCGGTCGGCTCGATCATCAGCGCCTCCGGGACGATCAGCGGGAAGTAGATCGTCGGCGGGTGGAAGCCGTAGTCCATCAGGCGCTTGGCCACGTCGAGCGCTGTGATTCCGTGCTCCCGTTTCAGCCCGCGCGCGGAGAGCACGAACTCGTGCATGCAGAGGCGGTCGAATGGAAGCTCGTACACGCCCTTCAACCGCGCCAGCAGGTAGTTGGCGTTCAGGACGGCATGCTCTGACATCGTCTTCAGCTCGCGCCCCCAGGCGAGGATGAACGCATACGAGCGTACGAAGACGCCGAACGGGCCGGTGAACGCGCGTACTTTGCCGATCGACTTCGGCCGGTCGTAGTCGAGGCGGAACCTTTTGCCGTCGCGCACGACGGCCGGCACGGGAAGGTACGGCTCGAGCTGCCTGCGCACGGCAATCGGCCCGCCCCCTGGCCCGCCCCCGCCGTGTGGCTGCGAGAACGTCTTGTGCAGGTTGATGTGGACGATGTCGAAGCCCATGTCGCCCGGCCTCGAGATGCCGCAGACGGCGTTCAGGTTCGCCCCGTCGTAGTAGAGGAGGCTGCCGACCTCGTGGAACATCCGCGCGATCTCCTCGATGTGCTCGTCGAAGAGGCCGAGCGTCGATGGGTTCGTGAGCATGAGCCCGGCGGTCTCCTCGTCGACCTTCGTGCGGAGATCGTCCAGATCGATGTTCCCGCGCGGGTCGGTCTCGACCTTGACTAGCTCGTAGCCCGCCATTGTCACGCTCGCCGGGTTCGTACCGTGGGCCGTGTCGGCGACGACGACCTTTCGCCGCCGGTCACCCTCGCCGCGGTCGGCAAAGAAGGCGCGCATGAGCATGAGCCCCGTGAGCTCGCCTTGCGACCCGGCGGCCGGCTGTAGCGAGACGGCATCGAGCGCAGTGATCTCGGCCAGCATCTCCTGAAGGTCGTGCATCAGCTCGAGCGCGCCCTGCGAGGCTTCGTCTTCCTGATGCGGGTGCAGGTCCCGGAAGCCGGGAAGGGCCGCAACTCGCTCGTTGACGCGCGGGTTGTACTTCATCGTGCAGGAGCCGAGCGGGTAGAAGCCGGTATCGATCCCGAAGTTGCGCGTCGTCAGCTCGGTGAAGTGGCGGACGATCTCGTTCTCGGGCAGCTCGGGGAGTCGCGGCGGATCAGCCCGGCGCAAAGCGGCGGGGAGCTCCGGCGCGGGCGCGAGGTTCGCCGGTTGCGGAAGGCGTGCGGCACGACGACCGGCGCGAGACTTCTCGAAGATCAGCTTCACGCCGACAGCGCCTCGGCAAGCGCGTCGATGTCGTCGACGGTGCGCCGCTCCGTGAGCGCGACGAGCAGCGCGTCGTCCAGCCCCTCGTAGTCGCGGCCGAGCGGATAGCCGGGATGGACACCTTGCTTCCGCGCCTCCTGGATCACCTCCTGGGCGGGTCGTCCGACCCTGATGGCAAACTCCTTGAACGTTGTCCGTTCAGGAAACACAAGCGGCACCTCGAGCCGGTCCTTCGCGTGTTCGGCGAGGGCCATGCAGGTCTCCCCCAGCTCGCGGAGACCCTGAGGTCCCAGCCAGCACAGATTGATCAGGCCGCCCAGGGCCAGCAGCGTCTGGTTGGTGGTGATGTTCGAGGTCGCCTTCTCGCGCCGGATGTGCTGCTCCCGCGTCTGCAGCGTGAGGACGTAGCCACGCTCGCCGCCGACGTCGGTCGTCTCGCCGACGATCCGTCCCGGCATCCGTCGCGTGAACTCCTCGCGCGCGGCGAGGAAGCCGTAATGCGGTCCGCCGAAGGAGAGTGGGTTGCCCACGCCCTGGCCTTCCCCGATCGCGATCGCGCAGCCGTACGCGCCCGGCGCCTCGAGCACGCCCAGCGAGATCGGGTCGACGTGGGCGACCGCGAGCGCCCCTGCGTCGTTCGCGGCGGCGGCGAGGTCCGGCGCCTGTTCCAGGCAGCCGAAGAAGTTCGGCTGCTGGAAGATCACGCAGGCGGCACCCTCCGCCGCGGCCCTTAGCTCATCGGGATCGGTGATCCCGCCGCGATGGAGGACGTCGACGACCTCGAGACCGAACCCGGGCGCGTAGGTCCTCACGACCTGGCGCACCTGCGGGTTCAGCGACTCCGCGAGAACGACCTTGCTCCGACCTGTAGCGTGCTTGGCGATGTAGCAGGCGTCCGCGGCGACGGTCGTCCCGTCGTATCCAGACGCGTTGGAGACGTCCATACCCGTGAGCTCGCAGATCACGGTCTGGTACTCGAACAACGCCTGGAGCACGCCCTGGCTCAACTCGGGCTGGTAGGGCGTATATGCGGTCAGGAACTCGCCCCGTTGGAGGATCGCGTCGACGATCGCAGGGACGTAGTGGTCGTAGACGCCGGCTCCGAGGAACGAGATCTCCTCACCCGCAGGGGTGTTGCGTGCCGCGAGCGCCTCCAGGCGCTCGACGATCTCCTGCTCGGCGAGCGGACTGCTGAGGTCGAGCGCGCGGTCGAAGCGCACGCCTGCGGGAACGTCCTGGAAGAGCTCGTCGACGGACGTGACGCCGATGGTCTCGAGCATCTCCTCGCGATCGGCGTCGGTCAGCGAGACGTACGTCACTGGTCAGAGACGAGCTGGCGGTATGACTCGGCGTCGAGGAGGTTGTCGTCCTCGCCGGGATCGCTGAGCCGGATCCGGATCAGCCACCCTGCACCGTACGGATCCTCGTTGACCGTCTCTGGCGAGTCGATCACCGTCTGGTTGACCTCGACGACCTCTCCCGAGAGTGGCGCGATGACCTCGGATACGGCCTTGACCGACTCGACCTCGCCGTAGCTCGAATCCTTCGCCACCGTCGATCCTGCCTCCGGCGGTTCGAAATGAACGAGCTCGCCGAGCGCGTCCTGCGCGTACCACGTAATGCCCAGGACCGCCTCGTCGCCCTCGATGCGCACCCAGTCATGCTCGCGGTGGTAGCGAAGGTCGTCGGGGTAGCTCTCGTCGGCGGCCATCAGCCCTCCTCGGGTTTGTAGATCGGTTTCGTCACGACACGGGCGCGGCGTTCGCGGCCGCGAACATCGATGCCGAGCTCGGTGCCCGGGTCGGCGAGCGCGGCCGGCACGTATCCCATCCCAATCCCGCGGTCGAGCATCGGCGAATGCGTGCCCGACGTGACCTCGCCGCCGCCGGCAATCATCATGCCCTGGCGGGGGACGGCGGACTCCTGCATCACGAAGGCGACGAGCACGCGCTCCGGACCGGCCTCCTTGATCCGCCGGAGCTCGTCGGCGCCGGTGAACTCGGTTTCGAGCGCGCAGACCCAGCCCAGGCCGGCGGAGATCGCATCGGTGTCGGGACCGATGTCGTTTCCGTGCAGCGGATAGCAGACCTCGAGCCGGAGCGTGTCCCGGGCGCCCAGCCCGCACGGAACGGCACCGCGTTCGAGGACACGGTCCCAGAGCTGCTCGGCATCCTCTTGCGGAACCATCAGCTCGACTCCGCGCTCACCGGTGTAGCCGGTGCGGTTGACCATGCACTCGATGCCGTGGAGCTTCGCCATGGCGAAGGTGAAGGCCGGAGCATCTTCGAGGCCGAGCCGCTCGATCGCTCGCGGGCCCTGCACCGCCAGCAGCGCGTACTCGTCCGAGACGTCGCGAACGTCGGAGCCGGGAATCTCTCGTTCCTTCAACCACTGGAAGTCGGGCTCGCGGTTGGCGGCATTGACGATCAAGAGGTAGCGTCCCGGCTCGAGCCGGTAGACGATCAGGTCGTCGACGATGCCGCCGCGCTCGTTCGTCAGCAGCGTGTACTGCGCGCCGCCGGGCTCGAGCTTCTCCAGGTCGTTTGAGAGCAGTGACTGCAGGAGAATGTGCGCTTTCGGACCCTCGACCTCGAACTCGCCCATGTGCGAAACGTCGAAGACGCCGCAGTCGCTGCGCACGGCGCGATGCTCCTGGATTACCCCCTCGTACTGCACGGGCATCTCCCACCCGGCGAACGGAACCATGCGTGCGTTGAGGGCGCGATGCCGCTCGTAGAGCGGTGTTCGATGGAGCGTCTGCACGACGCCCGGATGCTACAGGGGTGCCTTCTGGCTCAGTCTCGGAGGAAGGACGGCACTTCGAGAACCTCCTTAGGGACCTCGAAGCGCTCCTCGCCTTCCGGGCGTGACGCGGGAGCCTCTTCCTCGATCGTCGCCCGCCGGCGGCGCCGGTGCGCTCCCGGCCCGAAGCCGGTGGCGATCACCGTCACCCGCACCTCGTCCTTGAGCCCGTCGTCGACGACGGCGCCGAAGATCACGTTCGCGTTCTGATCGGCAGCGCTCGTAATCACCTCGGCAGCCTCGTTTACCTCGAAGAGGCCCATGTCCGCGGGGCCGCTGATATTGAGCAGGATCCCCGTCGCCCCTTCGATCGACGACTCCAGCAAGGGCGACGAGACGGCGGTGTGCGCCGCTTCGGCCGCGCGGCTCTCGCCGGAGGCGCTGCCGATCCCCATCAACGCCGAGCCGGCCTCGGTCATGATCGCCCGGACGTCGGCAAAGTCGAGGTTGACGATCCCGGGCACCGTGATCAGGTCGGTGATCCCTTGGACACCCTGGCGGAGGATGTCGTCTGCCATCCGGAAGGCGTCGATGATCGAGGTCCGCTTCTCGACCACCTGGAGCAGGCGGTCGTTCTCGATCACGATCAACGTGTCGACACGGTCGCGTAGCTCCTCGATGCCGAGGTGCGCCTGCTCGGCGCGGCGGCGGCCCTCGAATCCGAACGGCCTGGTGACGACACCGACCGTGAGCGCGCCCAGGTCGTCCTTGGCGATCTCGGCGACGATCGGCGCGCCTCCAGTGCCAGTGCCGCCGCCCTCACCCGCCGTGACGAAGACCATGTCGGCGCCCTTCAGCACCTCCTTCAGCTCGTCCCGGCTCTCCTGGGCCGCGTTGCGGCCGACTTCCGGATTGGCGCCGGCGCCGAGACCGCGTGTCGATTCGGCGCCGATCTGGACCTTCAAGTCGGCGTCGACGCCAAGCAGAGCCTGGGCATCGGTGTTCGCAGCGATGAACTCAACGCCGCTCAAGCCGGCGTCGACCATGCGGTTGACGGCGTTCGAGCCGCCCCCGCCGACGCCGAAGACTTTGATCACCGCAAGGTAGTTGCCAGTCTGGTCGCGCACTCTCAACGTCCTTCCACCTCAAGCTCGACTGTAGCTCGCACCTTTAGCTGACACGGCAACGCCCCAGCGTACGGCCGCAGACGTCGCCTGTCAACGGCAAAGGCGATAGGTAAGTCTAAGGCTCGACCTGAGAGTTTAGAGTCGACCCGGCGACGGGACGCTCGGGCACGGCGACGTCGACATAGGTGGCCGGCGCGCCTGACGAACGAAGCGCGCCCAGGACGCGGCGGGCGACTTCAAGCTTTAACGGCAGGTCCGACGCGTTTCCGAGGCGCACCTCGAAGCGATCCTGAAGGACCATCATCAGGCCGGTGTCCTCCTCGGCCACGTACCAGACGCGCCGGAGAAACCTCGGCGCCGACGCCCCCATCGAGGCCAGGGCCGCAACCGCGCGTGCGGGTTTCTCGGCCCGCAGCAAGGCGCCGATCTCGGGCTCCACCCCGCGCGGAATCCAGACGACCGGAAGCGGCCGGCGCAGACGTCGGTCGAGCTTGCGCAGTACCCGGCCTTCGCCCGAGACCAGCCAGTTCTCGTTCGCCCGGCGGATTACCGCAACGGGGCGCTCGACGCTGACGGTCACACGCAGCCCATCGGGGAAGGACCGGTCGTAGCCGAGAAGGTGGACGTGCGGAAGGCCTTCGAGGCGACGCGTGATCACACCCTCGTCGATCTGGAGCAGGCTCGTACCGGCAAGCGGCGTCAGGGCCCGCTCGACGAGCTTCACTTGGCCGGACGGCTCCGTGGTGACGTCGATCGAGCGGACGGAGAAGACCGCGCTCTCGCGGGCGCCGAGGTAGAGCGCGAGGGCGGCGGCAAGCAGACCGAACCCGAAGGCGAGCGAACGAATCGAGGGCAGCAGTTGCAGGGCCGGAGAGCCCGCGCGTGTCGCAACGTGGGTAGCCGCGAGCTGTCGTCCCCTGGGCACGGCGCTCAGTTCGCCGCGGCGCGGAGGGCTCCTACACGGGTCGGCCGGCGGGCGGGAGCACGAGGTCGCCCAGGAGCTGAACCTCGTGCTCGAGGGCCACCCCGAACTCGTCCAGCGCGCGCTGCCGGGCTTCGGCGATCAATGCGATCGCATCGGCGGAGCGGGCGCCGCCGGCGTTCTCGATGAAGTTGGCATGCCGCGGGGAGATCTGGGTCCCGCCGATCCTGTACCCGCGCAGCCCACAGGCCTCGAGCATCCGGCCGGCGGTCAGGTCGTGTTCCGGATTCTTGAAGACGCTGCCGAACGTCCGCTTGTTGGTCGGCTGCGCGGCCTTCCGCTGAGCTTGCATCGCGGCGACTGTCGCCTTGATCTCCTCCGGCGCCTTCGGCGCCAGCCGAAACTCCACCCGAGCGACGATCTCGCCCGCGTACAGGCCCGAGCGGCGATATTCGAGACCGAGCTCCTCGGGAGTGCGCCAGTCCGCGCCGGCGGCCGAGACAATGAGGGCGCGCTCGAGCACGCCGGCGATGTCCCCGCCGTACGCGCCGGCGTTCATCTTCACGCCGCCGCCGACGGTGCCCGGGATCGCGCACGTGAACTCGAAGCCACCGAGCGACGCCTCGCGGACCCGGTGGAGGCAGACGGCGAGCGGGGCACCACCGCCGGCCAGCAGCCGGTCCCCTTCCGCGACCGCCGTAGCCAGTTCGCCTGTCAGCCTGAGGACGAGCGCGTCGACACCCTCGTCCGCGACGAGCAGATTCGAGCCGAGCCCGACAACGGACACATGGACGTTCCGCTCGGCCGCCCACTCGAGTGCGGCGGCCAGCTGGTCGAGATTCCCGGGCTTCGAGAACCAGCGGGCAGGCCCACCCGTTCCGAGCGTCGTGAATCGCGCGAGCAGTACGTCCTCTTCGATCATCCGAGTTGCGCCAGCAGGAGCTCCGCTGCCTGATCGACGTCGCCGGCGCCGATCGTGAGCACGACGTCGCCGCTTCGCGCTCGGCCCGCAAGGAAGCGGGCGCCTTGCTCGACCGTCGGCGTCCAGGCAACAGTTAGCCCGGGACGGCGCTCGGCGAGCGCATCGACGACGAGCTTGCCCGTGACCCCTTCGATCGGCTCCTCTCGAGCCGGGTAGACGTCGGTGACGGCAACGATGTCGGCAGCGGCGAGAGCCGCGCCCAGCTCACGCGCGAGGTGCCGCGTTCGCGAGTACAAGTGCGGCTGGAAGAGCGCCAGCACCCGACCGTCGGCGTGCTCGCGAACCGCCGAAAGCGTCGCCTCGATCTCGGCGGGATGGTGCGCGTAGTCGTCGACGACTCGGACGCCGCCGGAGACGCCGCGTTCCTCGAGCCTTCGGCCGGCACCTCGGAACTCGCGGAGAACCGGCCATGCCTGCTCGTCCGCCACGCCGGCCAGCTCGAGCGCCGCGATCGCTGCGGCGGCGTTGCGCCGGTTGTGCTCGCCGGACAGACGCAGTTCCCCCGCGTAGGGCTCGAGCTCGTCGCCGCGCACGACTCGCGGCACCCCGGCGAGCCACTGCTCGAAGAGCTGCTCGACCTCGGCGTGAGACCCGAACTCACTGTGGTGGTCGAGATCGATGTTCGTCACGACCGCGATCTGCGGCCGCAGATGCTCGATCGTACGGTCGGACTCATCTCCCTCGACGACCAGCCACCCGGATCCGGCACCGGCGTTCCCACCCAGCTGTGGGATCTCGGCGCCGATCAGGAAAGACGGGTCGCGGCCAAGCCGTTCGAGGACGAAGGCAATCATCGCCGCCGTGGTCGTCTTCCCGTGTGCGCCGGAGACGACGATCGCATCCTGCAGGGAAACGAGCTCGGCGAGAAACTCCGCGCGCGAGAGCCCTTCGGCCCGCTCGGCGAACGCCGTCGAGACGACGGTCTCCGCGCCGGTCGGCGGCGACGAGACCTCCTCGGCGATCTCAACCTGAATGCCGGCCGCTCGAACCTGCTCCAGGTACGGCGTCTCGAAACGGTCCCAGCCGCTGACCTCGGCTCCCCAGGCGTGCGCAAGCAGGGCGTAGCCGCTGAGACCGGCGCCGCCGATCCCGACGAAGAAGAGGCTCCTACCGTCCAGCGGCCGCAAGGGCGATCAGCTCCTGCGCGATCTCGTCGGCGGCGTCGGGTCGAGCAACTCGGGCCATCGCGGCGGCCATCTCCGCTAGACGGCCGGGATCGCCGAGCAGCGAGCGGGCAAGGCCGGGAACCAGTCCGAGCTCGGCCTCCGAGATCACGACTGCGCCACCGGCCTGCTCGAAGTAGCGCGCGTTCTTCGTCTGGTGGTCTCCGGTCGCGAACGGATAGGGCACGAGGATCGCGGGGCGCTCGGCGGCCGCAAGCTCCCATACCGACCCTCCTGCCCGGGCGAGCACCAGGTCGGCGGCGGCGAGGGCGACGCCGAACTCGGGAACGAACGGCAGCAGCCGGTAATCGGGTCGTGAGACGCGTTTGGCGAGGGTCGAGAACTCACGCTCGCCGCTCAAGTGAAGGACGGCGGGTCCGGCCGCCCCGAAGCTCTCGACGACCAGCTCGTTCAAGCTCCGCGCGCCCTGGCTACCGCCGAAGACGAGCAAAACCGGGCCCCGTTCGAGGAAGAAGCAGGCCCGCGCATCCTCTGGCGACAGGGTCACGCGCGACGACAACGGGATCGGCCGCCCGGTCACCCGGTACTTCATGCCCTTTCGTCCTTGGATCGGAAACGAAAGGAAGATTCGACGCGCAAACGGCGCCGACAGGCGGTTCGCGAGCCCGAGGTGGGCGTCGGCCTCGAGCAGGGCGGTAGGGATCCGCTGCCCCGCCGCCGCAAGCACCATCGGCCCCGCGACATACCCGCCACCGCCGAGGACGACATCCGGCCGTCGCCGCTGCAGGATCCGGCGGCAGGCTCGCACTGCTCCTGCTGCCCGCATCGCTGCCCTCACCTGCGCGATCCCCGGTCGCCGCGGAAGGCCGGAGATCTCGAAGGTGTCGAACTCGAAGCCCACCTCGGGGACGAGCTTCGCCTCAAACCGCGCGGGGGACCCTGCGAACGTCACGACGGCGCCGCGTGCGCGCAGTGCCTCGGCCACCGCGAGCGACGGGAGCACGTGTCCGGCGGTTCCGCCGGTCGCGATCAGGCACACGGGACCTGTTTGTCGCTCGGCCATCGTCCCCGGCGATGTTAAGGAGGATCCCGACCGCGGCGAGGCCGACGACGAGGCTCGAGCCTCCGTAGGAGACGAACGGCAGGGTGATCCCCGTTAGCGGCGCAGCTCCCATCACGGCGGCGAGGTTAATCAGCGCCTGGCCGCAGACGAGCGTCGTGATCCCCGCCGCAAGCCGTTTCCCGAACGGATCGCGGCAGGCAAGGGCAACGCGGAAACCCGCGTAGGCAAAGGCGGCGTAGGCGGCGATCAGCGCCGTGGCCCCTACGAGCCCGAGCTCCTCGCCGATGATCGCGAAGATCATGTCCGTATGCGCCTCGGGGAGGTAGTTCGCCTTCAGGACGGACTGGCCCAGACCTTCGCCGAAGATCCCGCCGGAGCCGAGCGCGATCATCGCCTGCACCGGCTGGTAGCCCGCGCCCTGCGCGTCGTCCCACGGATTGAGGAAGCTCAGCAGCCTCGCGCGCCGGTAGGGCTCGAACCAGGCGGCGACGAGAACGAGCGTGACGCAGAGACCGCCGGCCGTCGCCAACAGGCGCGCGGGGATGCCGGAGACGACGAGAACGCCGCCGATCATCACGACGATCGTGATTGCTGTCCCCAGGTCGGGCTCGGCGAGCAGGAGCGCACAGACAACGCCCGTAACGAGCCCGAGCGGTTTGATCAGCTCCCCGAGCGTCTGCGGTGTCGGACGCCGCGCGAGGTACGCGGCTGCGAAGACGAGCAGGGCGAGCTTGGCCAGCTCCGAGGGCTGGAAGACCGCCGGCCCCACCTGCAGCCAGCGCCGAGCGCCGTTGACGGTCTCGCCGAGCGCGAGCACCACGAGCAGGAGCCCGATGCTGGCGAGAACGAGCGCCGGTGAGAGCGGGCGCAGCGCGCGGTAGCCGCTGCGCCTGATCAGCAGCAGGAACCCGACGCCGACGAGCGCGTAGAGGGCCTGCTTGCGGAGGTAGTACGACGAGTCGCCGTTCGCGAGCGCGGCCGAGGCCGAGGTCGCGCTGTAGACCATCACGAGCCCGAAGGCGACCAGCGCGAGGGTCACAAGCAGGAGCAGCTGCTGTTCGAACTGCCCCTTCCTCACCGCAGGTCCTCCACGAGCCGGCGGAACTCGTCGCCGCGCTGCTCGAAGTCCTCGAACTGGTCGTAGCTCGCACAGGCCGGGGAAAGGAGAACGATCTCGCCCGGCTTCGCGGCGGCCGCCGCCGCGCGGACGGCACTCGCCAGGTCGCCCGAGCGCTCGAACGGGACGTCGAGGGCGGCCGCGAGCTCATCAGCCGCGGCGCCGATCAGGTACGCCCGAGCCCCGTTGGCGCGGAAAGCGGCTGCGAGCTCCGCATAGCTCTCGTTCTTGCCGAGGCCGCCGAGAATCACGTGGAGCGGCTCGTCGTAGGAGGCGATCGCCCTTCGGGCCGCGGCTGCGTTCGTCGCCTTGGAGTCGTTGACGTAGCGAACGCCGCGAATCTCCGCGACCTCCTCCAGCCGGTGAGGGACTCCGGGAAAGGTGCGTAGCGCCTCGGCAATCCGCTCGTCCGAGACGCCGGCCACGCGCGCCGCGGCCGTCGCGGCGGCGGCGTTCTCACGGTTGTGCCGGCCCGGAATGCGAGGTTCTGCGGGCAGCGGCTCATTGGCCGAGAACTCCACGCGCCGCGCCTCCCCCACGTCCTCGAAGCCGTGCGGCACGACGGCGGTGTCGTCGGCGCGTTGGTTCTCAAAGACCCGCAGCTTCGCGTCGCGGTACGCCTGGAAGCTTCCGTGCCGGTCAAGGTGATCCGGCTCGAGGTTCAGGAGCACGGCGATCCGCGGCCGGAACTCGTGGATGTCCTCCAGCTGGAAACTCGAGAGCTCGCAGACGATCCATTCGCCGTCCGGCACCTCGCCGTCGAGCTCCGTCAGCGCCCGGCCGACGTTCCCGGCCACCGGCGCGCCGAGCATCGCCCCGAGCAGCTCACTCGTCGTCGTCTTGCCGTTCGTTCCGGTGACGCCGAGGATCGGGTTCGACAGCAGGCGGGCGCCGAGCTCGACCTCGCTCCAGACGGGTACGCCCCGCTCCCGCGCAGCGGCGACCACCGGTGCCTCTCCGGGCACTCCCGGGCTCTTGATCAGGACGTCCATTCCCTCCAGCGAGGCCTCCTCGGATCCCAGGCGAAGTTCGACGCCGGCCGCTTCGAGCCTTCCCACGTCGAGGTCGGTCGACCGGTCGACGCCGATGACGTGCTCGCCGCGGCGAGCGAGCGCCAGAGCCGCTGCCTGCCCAGAGCGCGCAAGCCCGAGGACGACCGCCTTCATGACGTGAAGAGGTCGGGGCGAAAGCCGCGGAGGTACTGGTAGTACAGCGCGAACGCGCCGGCGCAGAGGATCGCCGCCATGATCCAGAAGCGCACCATGATCTTGGTTTCCGACCAGGCCTTCATCTCGAAGTGGTGGTGGATCGGGGTCATCAGGAAGATCCGCCGGCCCCAGCGCTTGTAGGAGACGACCTGGAGGATCACGGAGAGCGCCTCGATCACGAAGATGCCGCCGATCAGGATCAGGAGCAGCTCGCTCTGGCTCATGATCGCGAAGCCGCCGAGCGCACCGCCGATCGCCATCGAGCCCGTGTCGCCCATGAAGACCTCGGCGGGGAAGGCGTTGTACCAGAGGAATCCGATCGCTCCTCCGATCAGCGAGGCTCCCAGGATCGCCTGGTCGAGCGCCGCGAGGTCCTGCTCGGCGGCCACCTGGCTCGAGCGGATGTAGGTGAAGACGTTTATCGCGGTGAAGGTCAGCAGCGCGATGATCCCGACGCCAACGGCGAGCCCGTCGATCCCGTCGGTGAGGTTCGCGCCGTTGGCGGCGCCCGCGAGAATCAGGAACAGGAGCACGTAGAAGGCGAACGCGAGCTGGACGCGCCAATCGGCCACGGGGACGTAAACGGAGGTGTCGAAGTCCAGATCCTGGACGACGAGGCCGACGCCGACGGTGATGCCCGCGATGAAGAGCAGCTTCCACCGACCCGAAAGGCCGAGCGAGCGGCGGTGGCGGACCTTGATGTAGTCGTCCGCAAACCCGATCGCAGCACAGGCCAGCGTCACGCCGAAAACCGTGAGCCCCTCGGCCGTCCAGTGGCTCAAGGCGAGGAATGGCACGGTCATCGAGACGACGATCATCAGGCCGCCGCCTGTGGGGGTTCCCTGCTTGACGGCGTGACCGGCCGGCCCCTCCTCGCGGATCATCTGACCGAACTCGTTGCGGCGCAGGAAGTCGATGAACTTCGGTCCGACGAGGATCGAGATGACCATGGCGAGGAGGCCCGCCGCTAGGACTCGTTCCATTAGGAAACTAGGTTCTGCGCCACGCGCTCGAGGCCTACGGCGCGGGAACCCTTCACCAGCACGACGTCTCCGGGCTCGAGCAGCTCGCGGACGAGCTTCGCCGCCGCCTCGGCGTCGGCGGCCCAATGCGTCGGGCCGTAGTCGCATGCGAGCTCGCCGACGCCGACGACCACGTCGAGCCCGGTCGTCAGCGCCCCGATCTCGCGGTGGTAGCGCGGTCCCTCAGGACCAAGCTCTGCCATCCCGCCGAGGACGGCAATGCGGCGGCCGCCGTTGCGCCCGACGAGGTCTCGGAGAGCCGCCGTCATCGATGCGGGGTTGGCGTTCCAGCAGTCGTTGATCAGCACGCCGCCGCCTGAGAGCGGCAGCTCCTCGCCGCGCAAGCGCGAGAGCTCGATCTGCTGCGCGCCTGCTCCGATCCGGTCGAGCGGCAGGCCGAGCGCCCAGTAGGCAGCGACGGCGGTGATCGTGTTCTCGACCTGGTGCTGCGCCGAGAACGGCAGCTCCAGCTCGACGAGTTCGCCGCCGACGTCGGCCTCGAATCGACCCTCCCGAAACGACCGCAGCCGCACGTCGTGGCCGACGCGCACGACTTCGAGGTCGCCACGCAGGTAAGGCTCGAGCTCGGCTGCGTCGGCCGGAACCACCGCCTTCGCTCCGCGCGGCAGCGCCTCGAGCAACTCGGCCTTCGCGCGGGCAACGCCGGCGACGGACTCGACGAACTGGAGGTGGACGGGTCCAATCGCGGTGATCACGCCGAGCGTCGGACGCGCGACGGCGCAGAGCGCCGCAATCTGGCCGAATCCGCGCATCGCCAGCTCTGCGATCAGGAGCTTCGTGTCGGGTTCCAGCCGGCAGAGGGTAAGCGGCACGCCGAGCTCCGCGTTGTAGCTCGCCTCGGCCGCGATCGTCCGCCGGTGAGGCCGACACAGGGCGGCGAGGATGTCCTTCGTCGAGGTCTTGCCCGTCGAGCCCGTAATGCCCACGACCGCGGCGTCGCTCCGCTCTCTGACGGCTCGGCCAAGTGCCGCCATGGCCGCGAAGTCGTCGTCCGGGACGAGCGTCGCCGCGCCACTCTTGCGAGCTTGCTGCAGGTAGGCGACGCCGCCGCGGACGGCGACGAAGAGGTCACCGGGCCCGACGCGACGAGAGTCGATCTCGATTCCGGTCACCTGCTCGACATGGGACTCAAGGCGACCGAGCGCTCGGATCTCGTCGACGGGCAGCGGAATCACGCAAGTGCCCTCAGCCGCCGCAGTTCCTCGCGCGCGACTTCACGGTCGTCGAAAGGAATCTTCCGGTCGGCGAACTCCTGACCTTGCTCGGCGCCCTTGCCGGCGATGACGACGGCGTCACCCTCCCGCGCCTCGCCGACGGCCCGTGCAATGGCCGCCCGCCGGTCGGGTTCGACCTCGGGGCTGCCGACGACGCCCGCGACGATCTCGTCGATGATCGCGAGGGGCTCCTCGCTGCGCGGGTTGTCCGACGTGACGATGACGACGTCGGCAAGCTCGCTCGCCACCCGCCCCATCAACGGGCGCTTGCCCCGGTCGCGGTCGCCGCCGGCGCCGAACACGCAGATCAAGCGGCCGCTCGTCAGCCGGCGCGCGGTGCGCAGTACCGCCTCGAGCGCGCCCGGCTTGTGCGCATAGTCGACGAGCACCGTGAACGGCTGGCCCTCGTCGACCGCCTCAAAACGTCCGGGCACGCCGCTGACGGCCGCGACACCTTCCACGACCGCCTCGTCTGGCACTCCCAACAATCGGGAGACGGCTGCCGCGGCAAGGACGTTCTCGGCGTTGAAGCCCCCCACGAGTTGCGAGCGCTCGAGGGCGAGATGTGTATTGAGCTCTGCGTCCGCCGTGACGCCGTAGGTAAGGACGGGCGCGCGGTCCAGCCGTCGCAGCTCGCCTGCGAGCCCGCGACCCCAGTCGTCACCGACGTTGACGGCCGCCGCAGGCGCCGGCTCGTGCTCGGTGAACAGGCGTCGCTTCGCTTCGAAGTAGCGGTCCATCGATTCGTGGAAGTCGAGGTGGTCCTGCGAGAGGTTCGTGAACGCGAGCGCCTGGAAGCGGACTCGCTCGAGCCGGCCGAGCTCGGAACCGTGCGAAGTCGCCTCCATCGCACAGCTCCGGTCGCCCGCGTCGAGCATCGCGCGAAAGGTGCGCTGCAGATCGATCGCCTCGGGTGTCGTCCGGACCGCGGGCCGTGCTTCCCCGCCGACGCGTGACTCGATCGTCCCGATCAGCCCGGGCTCCATCCCGGCCGCCTCGAAGATCGACCACAGCAGGAACGAAGTGGTCGTCTTGCCGGTCGTGCCAGTGATGCCGGCAAGCAGGAGGTCCTCCGTCGGCCGCTCGAAGAACTCGTCCGCCGCGATCGCCATCGCCGCCCGCGCGGAGGGAACGACGAGCTGCGGGACGGCAGCCTCCAGCGGGCGCTCGACGACCAGCGCAGCGGCACCGCGCTCCATCGCCTCAGGCGCGAAGTCGTGCCCGTCCACCCGGGCGCCCGGGACGCAGAAGAACAGCGCACCCGGGACGACCGCCCGCGTGTCGTACGCGAGGTCGGTGACGTCGGTAGGAGCGCCTCCGCGGACCTCCAGGGGCGCGAGCGCGGTGACCAGCCGCTCGAGATCCATGAGCAGCAGGGAGGCTAGCGGGGCGGTAGGGCGTCGGGCGGGATCTCCAGGTACTGGAGCGCGAAATGGGCGATCTGCTGGAAGGCCGGAGCCGCGACAATGCCGCCCCAGATTGCGCCGCGGGGCTCGTCCACGGTCACGAGCACGACGAGCTTCGGCGCGCTGGCAGGGACGACGCCGACGAACGACGCCACGTAGCGGCTCTTGGAGTAGCCGCCGCGAGGATCGGGCTTCGCTGCCGTCCCGGTCTTGCCGGCGACCTCGTAACCCTCGACCTCCGCTTCCGTGCCCGTCCCCTCGATGACGACGTCGCGGAGCATCGACATCAGCTGGTCGGAGACACCTTTCGAGACCACGCGCCGCCGCTCGACCGGCCGGCCCGAGACGAGATGTGGACGAAGCCAGACGCCGCCGTTCGCCACCGTGGCGTAAGCGGCTGCCATCTGCACCGGGGTGACCGCGATCCCGTGGCCGATCGGAAGCGTCCCAATCGTCGACCCCGACCAGTAGAAGGGCAGGATCCCTGAGGTCTCACCCGGGAAGTCGACGCCGGTCTTCTTGCCGAAGCCGAAGCGTTCGATCCAGGTCTCGAGGCGGCTGCGCCCGAGGAGTTGGGCCAGCGTGATCGTGCCGACGTTGGAGGAACGCGAGAGGATCTCGGCGACCGTCATCTGCTCGGTCCGGTCGCGGTGTGCCTCGTGGATCACACGATCGGCGACGTGAATGTTCGGAGAGAGCAAAAACGAAGTCGAGGATGCGACGAGTCCCTCGGAGAGCGCCGCCGCGACCGCCACGACCTTCAACGTCGAGCCGGGCTCGTACGTGTCGGTGACGGCGCGGTTGCGCGTGGTCTCTTCGGAGGCCTCCGGGAAGCGATTGGCGTCAAAGCCGGGCTCGGACGCCATGGCCAGCACCTCGCCGGTATTCGGATCGAGGACGACGGCGCTCGCCGCCTTCGCTCCCCATTGCCGGACGGTGCGCTGCAGGACCGACTGGGCGTTCGCCTGCAGGGTGTTGTCGAGCGTGAGCCGCACGTTGCGGCCTTCGACGGGCGGCACCGCGGAGAGGACGTCGAGCGTCCGGCCGAACGGGTCGCGGACGATCGTCTGTCGTCCGTTGCGGCCGCCGAGCGTCTTGTCGTGTGCGAGCTCGAGGCCGGAGAGGCCTCGATTGTCGAGGCCGGCGAAGCCGAGCACGTGCGCGGCGACCGAGCCCTGCGGATAGGCGCGCCGCTCCTCCGGATAGAAACCGAGCCCCGTCAGGTCGAGCGCCTTCAGCGCCTCCGCCCGTTTGGGGTCGGCCTTGCGGGCTACGTAGACGAAGCCGCGGGTACGGTCCGCGAGCTTGCCGTACAACCGGTCAGGGTCGAGATGCAGCGCCCGACCGGCTGCGATCGCCGTCGCGCGCGGATCGGCGACGTGCCGCGGGTTGGCGTAGACCGTGATCGCCTGCTTGCCGATCGCGAGCTCGACGCCGTTCCGGTCGAGGATCGACCCGCGCGCCGCCGGAACCTCGATCGTCGCGTGATGCTGTCCCCGCGCCATCCGGTCGAGCGGCTGTGCCTGAACGGCCTGGAGCCAGACCGCGCGGCCGAACGTTCCGAGGAAGGCGAGGACGAAGAAGATGAGCAGCAGCCGGATGCGCCGATTCGAGAGGCGCGCGGTCACCGCTCGGAGAGATCGAGGTAAGTCAGCGTCGAAGGATCAGCCGGTGCCAGACCCAGCCCGCGCCGGGCGAGGCTGCTCGTGCGCGGCGACGAGGCGCGGGCCGCGAGCTCCGAAGACAGCTCGGCATTCTCGGCCCGCAGCTGCGCGCGCTCCTGAGCGAGCGCGTCGAAGCGAAGGTTCAGGCGGAGCACGGTGACGTTCAGCGCGACGACGCCGGCGAGGAGCAGTCCCATGAAGACGATCCAGACCGCACCGCCGGCGACGCGGCGTCCCGAGGCGGCCTTGCGGCGTGGCCGCGTACGAGGTTTGGTGCGCGCCCGCTGGCGGGGCGCTCGTGCGACTGCAACGGCCATCAGCTACGCCTTGAGGGCGGCCCTCAGTCGAGCGGAGCCTGCCCGCGGGTTCTGCGCAACCTCGTCCGCACTGGGGCGGATCGCCTTCTTGGTCAGCACTCGCAGCGACGGCTCCCGCCCGCAGACGCAGACCGGGAAGTCAGGCGGACACGTGCAACCGTGCTCCTCGCGCCGGAAGAAGCGTTTGACGATCCGGTCTTCGAGCGAGTGGAAGCTGATCACGGCAACGCGGCCGCCGGGGCGCAGTGTCTCGAGCGCCGCGGGCAGAGCTGCCTCGAGGGCGTGGAGCTCGTCGTTGACTGCGATGCGAAGCGCCTGGAAGACGCGGCGCGCGGGATGGCCCTCGCCGAACCGGGCCGGAGCAGGGATCGCCGCTTTGATCGTCTCGACGAGCTCACCTGTCCGTTCGAAGGGCTGCTCCTTCCGCCGCCGGACGATCGCGCGCGCGATCTGCTTGGCGTAGCGCTCCTCGCCGTAGCCGCGGAAGATGTCGGTCAGCTCCCGCTCGCTCGCCTCGTTGACGAGGTCGCGGGCCGAGTGCTCTGCCGAGGGATCCATACGCATGTCCAGCGGCGCATCGGAGGCGTACGAGAAGCCTCGCTCGGGCCGGTCGAGCTGCATGCTCGAGACGCCCAGGTCGAACAGGATCGCGTCGGCGCGGACGCCGTTGTCGGCCAGGCGCTCGAAGACGTCGGAGAAGTCGCCGCACAGGAACCGGGTCGAGACGCCGCCGCGGCTGCGGAACGACTCGAAATAAGGCCGCACGCTCGGGTCCCGGTCGACCGCGATGTACTTGCCGTCGCCCTGGAGATCCGAGGCGAGGAGCTCCGCATGCCCGCCCGCGCCGAACGTGGCGTCGATCACCGTGTCGCCCGGCTGCACCTGGAGCAGCCGCCGTACTTCTTCGGCGAGGACGGGGACGTGATCAGTCGCGTTTGGCTGCAAGACGCTCGGCAACATGTTCTGCACTCCCTTCCACCTCGTTGAGTTCCCGCCGCCAGGCCTCTCGATCCCAGATCTCGAGGTGGTCGGAGACACCGGCGACCACGACGTCGCGCGAGAGACCGGCGTACTTGAGGAGAGCGCTCGGGATCATGATCCGGCCCTGCTTGTCGAGCTCCGCCTCGCTGGCGCCCGAGAAGAAATGGCGCTGGAGCTTGCGGCTGTCGGGCTGGAGCGGATCGAGCGCGCCGACGCGAGCCTGGAAGCGCTCGCGCCAGTCGCCGGCCGGGTACGCATAGAGGCACCCGTCCATGCCTCTCGTGACGACGATGCCGGCG
>Ga0126306_10000075_pt1 | contig 30116 bp, 28 predicted proteins | sample Plot27_FD_92592 | JGI IMG/M metagenome (GOLD analysis project Ga0126306, IMG submission 92592) | Serpentine soil microbial communities from UC McLaughlin Reserve, CA, USA - Plot27 | ecosystem: Environmental > Terrestrial > Soil > Grasslands | place: USA: UC McLaughlin Reserve, Lake County... | reverse complement strand
GAGCGCGATCAGCAGCACCGCGACGAGCAGCACGGCGAGGATCCGCAGCACCCACAGCTCGGCCGGGCTCCGACGTGCCGCGACGGTGGCGCCGGCACGCGCGCGAGCGGCGGATGCGGTCCGCCGCGGGCCCGGGATCGCGTCGACATGCACAGCGTGCGACTCGTCGGCGGCGGCTGCGCGCCCGTTCGACGCGAACAGGTTCTCGAGCCGTGACTTGAGCGCCTGCAGCGACGCGGTGACGGGTGCTCCCCCGGCTGCCGGGAGCGCGTCGCGCGCGCCGTTCTCGGCGGCGATCCCGCTCGGGGCGTCGCGACTCACGGCCTCGGCGGTGTCGGCCGAGCCGGAGGGGTGCGGCTCCGTCGTCTCGCCGGCATCGGCCTCGCCACCGGCCTGCCGCCCGGCCGCCTCCCCGGCGCGGCCCCCGCGGAGCCACGCCGGGATCCTCGATGGTCGCGCGGCGTCGTCGACCCCGGGCTGCGACGCCGGGCGCGCGCCGGCCCGCAGCGGGCCGGGAGCGTCGAGCGCTGCTTGCACGGAGGCGGCGTCGAGCGCCGGAAACGACTCGGTCGGCTCGCCGGCCGGCGGCGGCAGCGGCTCGGTCGGCGGCGCCGCGGCCGTCGCGCGCCTGGCCGACTCGGTCGCCGGTGCCGGCAGCTCGGAGCGCTTCGCCAGCTCGGCGGTCAGCCGAGCGGCGGTCGCGCGCTCGGCGCGCAACTCGTCCGCGAGCGCTGCCAGCTCGGCGCGATGCTGGTCGCGCGCAGCCTCCGCCTCGCCCGCGGCGTCGGAAAACGCCTGGCGCAGGTCGTCGATCTCGGCCCGCGCGCGCCCGCCCTCGTCACGCATGCGCTCGAGCTCGACGCGCATGTGGTCACGCTCGAGCTCCAGCCGCTCGACGTCAGCCGAGAGCTCGGCGCGCGTACGGTCGCGCTCGCCGGCCAGCCGCTCGAGCGCGGCCGTCAGCTCCTGGCGCTCGCTCGTCAGGCGCTCGATCTCGACGGTCGGAGCGCCCGCTTCCGCCGCGCCGCCGCCGCGGTCTTCACCGGCGTCCTCGTCGAGCTGCGCGCGCAGCCGCATGTTCTCGCGCTCGCGCCCGGCCAGCTCCGAACGCAGCCGCTCGACCTGCGCCCGGAGCGCGCCAACCTCCGCGCGCAGCGCCTCGTCGTCGGCGTCGATCGGGGGGCGCCGGCGTCGGCGGCGGCGGCGATCGGGCAGCGGCAGGTCGACGACGACGTTGCCCCCGACCTCGAGCTCCGCGCCGGTGATCTCGGCGGGATCTCCCGGCCAGGCGAACATGGCGCGCCAGCTCTCTTCGCCGGCGCCGAAGTGCCCGCCGGGCATGGCGACCAGATGCTTGCGTCGGCCACCCTCGGTGTCGACCGTCAACACAGGCCGATCCAGCCGGCGTCCGGCCAGCCCCTTCCACCGACCCGCGACCTCGAGGCGCTCCTCGGCCCATTCGAAGCACTCGAGCTCGAACGCGATCTCGCGCACCGCCATCAGTCCTGCTTCTCCTTCGCGGCAGCCTTCCCTGCCCGTCGCTTGGGTTTGATCGGCGCCGTCGGAGCGGTCTCGCGGGGAGCGCGCGCGCCCGCCGGCTCGAGCTCCTGCTCGGCCTCCGGAGCGGGCGTGCGCTCGCGCGCGAACAGCCGTCGGCCCTCACCGTCCGCCGGCACCACGGCCGCATGATCGTCGGTCGTCGGTTCCTCCGGTTCGCGCGCATCCACCGCGGACACGTGGCGGCGCTGGTCGCGGCCCTCGACTGTGAGCGCGAGGCGCACGCGCCCGAACGTCAGTACGGCGCCGAGACACATCACGAGCGCGGCGCCGAGCGCCAGCCACGCGCCGGTGTCGGCGTCCTGGCCCGCCGCGGCCGGCGGTGGGTCGATGATCTGCGACGCCACGATCGCGGCGACGGTCGCGACGGCGGCCGGCAGGAACCGGCGGTCGACGACGTCGACGTCCTGGGTCGTGAGCCCGAGCCCCGCGGCGATCGAGCCGAGCGCGAGCACGAACAGCACGAGGTCCCACGCCTCGAACGCCTGCCACGCCGTGATCTCGCCGGTGAACCATGAGAGGAACAGGCTCACGAGCAGGAGCACGGCTCCCAGCGCTACGAGCAGTGGCCCCGCTTCCAGTCTGCGCGTCATCGATCCTCCTCGATTCCGGTCCGCCCACACATCTCAGCAGGTCCGGGCGCCGGGGCGGGCGCTCAGGCGACCGACATCGCGGCCAGGTGGCGACCGACGACGCGCGCGCAGCGGCGCCCCTCGGCGATCGCGTTGACCACGAGCGACTGGCCGATGCGCGCGTCGCCGGCGGCGAACACGGCGGGCCGGGAGCTCGCATACGCCGGCGCCTTGACGTTCCCGCGCCGGTCGAGCTGGAGCCCGAGCTGCTCGACCGCGCCGGCGTGCTCGGGGTGCGAGAAGCCGATCGCGATCAGCACGAGGTCGGCGTGAAGCTCGAAGTCCGTGCCCGGCACCGGCCGCGGCCCCGGCGGCGGCGTGACGTAGGTGCCGTGAACCGCGACGACGCGGCCGTCGCGGCCGTCCAGCCGCGTGGCGGTCTGGGTCCAGCGCCGCTCCCCGCCCTCGTCGAGTGCATACGTGCTGACGAGCCGGCGCGGGGCTTGCGGCCACGGGACGCTGTCGCGCGCCGCCGGGCCCGGTGGCGCGGGGTAGGTGTCGAGCACCGTGACGCTCTTCGCGCCTTCGCGGTGGGCGTTGCCGACGCAGTCCATCGCCGTGTCGCCGCCGCCGATCACGACGACGTGCTTGCCCGCCGCCGTCAGCTCGGGATCGTCGCCATCGGCGGTGCCGCGCGCGACCCAGCGGTTGCGCGCGTAGAGGTAGTCCATCGCGAAGCGCACGCCCGCCAGGTCCGCGCCGGGGATGTCGAGCACCCGGTGCACGCGTGAGCCGATCGCCAGCACGACGGCGTCGTGGCGCTCGCAGAGCTCGGCGGCGGTGACGTCGACGCCGACGTCGACGTCGTAGGAGAACCGCACGCCCTCGGCCTCGAGCACGGCGATGCGGCGGTCGATGTAGTGCTTCTCGAGCTTGAAGTCGGGCACCCCGAAGCGCAGCAGCCCGCCCGGGCCCTCGTCGCGCTCGTAGACGACGACCTCGTGCCCAGCGCGGTTGAGGTGAGCGGCGGCGGCCAGCCCGGCCGGCCCGGAGCCGACGACGCCGACGCTGCGCCCGCTGCGCGCGTCAGGCGGGCGCGGGACGATCCAGCCCTCCTGCCAGGCGCGCTCGATGATCGCCAGCTCGATCTGCTTGATCGAGACGGGGTCGTCGTTGATCGACAGCACGCACGCGGGCTCGCACGGCGCCGGGCAGATCAGGCCGGTCCATTCGGGGAAGTCGTTGGTGGCGTGCAGCTGCTCGATCGCCTCGCGCCAGCGGCCCTGGTAGACGAGGTCGTTCCAGTCCGGGATCAGGTTGCCGAGCGGACAGCCGTCGTGGCAGAACGGGACGCCGCACTCCATGCAACGCGCGCCCTGGCGCGCCGCCTCGTCCTCCGGCAGGACCTGGTAGATCTCGTCGTAGTCCGCCACGCGCTCGCGCGGGTCGCGCTCGGGCGCGGGGGCACGCGTGATCTTCAGGAATCCGCCGAGCTCGCCCACGGGCGCCAAAGGGTAGTCGCTCGCTATCAGAGCTCCTGCACCGCCGCCTCCTCGAGACCGAGGCATACGAGGACGATGAGCGCGCCGGCGAGCACCACTGGCCGGGGGCTCCGCGTCGTGAAACTGGCGTAGCAGCCGAACGCGAGCACGGCCGGCACTCCAAGCAGCGTGGGCAGCGCCGAGTGTCCCCACCAGACGCAGAAGCGCTGCGGGTCAAGCGAGCGCTCGCACGGGATCGCGAGGATCGCCGACAGCGTCACGTACGCGTAGGCTCCGGCAGCGAGAACGACGCCGGCGCAGCACGCCGCGAGCGCAGCACGCCGCGGAGGGGTCGTCCTCATGCCCGCAAGGTTCATCGCGCGAACCGCGTCCGCGCGCATCCCTAACCGGCCGACACGGGTCCTAACACGATCGCCGGGACGATGCGCTTCGGAACCCACGGGACTCCAGCTGGATCGTGCGGCAGCGTCACATCACTTCGAGTCGTGGAAGATGACGCCCATCGCGGTCCGCCGGCCGCGCGTGACGGTGCTCACGCCGTGACGCATGCCGACGCGGTGATAGCCGTTCTTGCCCTTGTTCGGGCGCTGCCGGGTCGGGAAGATCACGAACGCGCCGCGCGGCGGGTGGAGCACGTGCGCGCGGCTCTGCGCCCGGGGGCGCTGCTCCAACAGCACGAACTCGCCGCCCTCGAAGTCGACGCCCGGCTCCGAGAGGAGCGTCAGGATCTGGAACGGGAAGTACACGTCGCCGTAGAGGTCCTGATGCAGCGCGTTCCAGTCGCCCTCGCCATAGCGCAGGATCAGCGGCGTGGGCCGCTCCTGGCCGGCTTCGCGGCAGCGCTCGAGCAGCTCGTCGTGCTCGAGCGGGAACGTGGGGTTCTCGCCGCGCAGCAGCCTCGACCAGTCGTTGGCGATCGGGGCCAGATGCCGGTAGAACGAGGCGCGCAGCTCCGCGATCGCGTCCGGCAGCGGATGGTCGAAGTAGCGGTAGCGGCCGTCGCCGAACCGGTGCCGGGCCATGTCGATCGTCGAGCGGAAGCGCCCGCCGTCGAACAGGTTCGAGAGCTCCTCGGTCTCACCGGTGTCGAGCAGCGGCACGGTGATCGCGTGGCCCCGACCGTCGAGCTGCTCGCGCAGCTCGTCCCAGTCGAGCGCATCGACGCGCTCGCGGATGCTGGTCTTGGTGGCGGCGGTCATGGGGCTCTTCCTTTCGCTCTCGAGGCGATGGGCGCCGGTGGGCGCGTCACCTCTCTGAGAACGGCCGGCGTGGCGACAATGTGAGAACGGGTTATGCGACGTCCTCGGCGGGGCGGCCCGGAGCCCTGCTCTTGCGCTCGCGTCCCGCCGGCTTCGCGGGGCGTTCGTCGTCGTGGAGCTCACCCTCGAGCGAGATCCTCGGGAGCACGCGGTCGAGCCAGGCGGGCAGCGTCCAGGCGCGGTCGCCGAGCAGTGTCATCACCGCCGGGGCGACCACCATGCGCACGACCAGCACGTCGATCAGGATCGCGGCGGCGAGGCCGAGGCCGATCGTCTTGACGACCACGTCCGGGTCGGTGACGAAGCCGAGGAAGACGCTGGTCATGATCACGCCGGCGGCGAGGATGAGCTTGCCGACGCGCGCCATCGCCCGCACCACGCTCTGCTCGGGCCCCACGCCGCGCATGTACTCCTCGCGGATGCGCGACTGCAAGAAGACGTTGTAATCCATCGAGAGGCCGAACAGGATCGCGAACATGAACAGCGGGACGAAGGACACGATCGGCACCTCGCCGTCCACGCCCAGCAGGCTCGCGCCGACTCCCTGCTGGAAGACGAGCACCACGACGCCATAGGCCGCGGCGATCGAGAGCAGGTTGAACGCGGCGGACACGAGCGGCACCCACAGGGAGCGGAAGACCGCCATCAGGAGCAGCACGCTGAGCCCGACGACCAGTGCGATGAAGATCGGCAGCCGGCCGGCGATCTTGCCGGCCAGGTCCTGGAGCGTCGCCGTGGCGCCGCCGACGTAGACGTCGACCTGCGAGCCGCGCGTGGTCCCGGGGAGCACGTCGTCGCGCAGCCGGTCGACCAGCTCGCTGGTGCGCTCGTCCTGCGGCGAGCTCTTCGGAATCACGTTCAAGACCGCGGCGTCGCCGCTCGGCGAGGGCTGCGCCGGCGATACGAAGGCGACGTCGGGGTCCTTCGCCACGGCCGCCTGGATGCGGCTCAGGGTGGTCGTGCCCGAGCCGTCGGCGGGCGTGGTCGCGGCCAGCACGAGCGGGCCGTTGAAGCCTGGGCCGAAGCCCTCGGCGAGCCGGTCGTAGGCGACGCGGGTGGTCGAGCCGGCGCGATCGTTGCCGTCGTCGGGCTGGCCGAGGCGCAGCGAGGCGAACGGCACGGCGAGCAGGACGAGCACGAGCCCGCCCACGATCGCGGCGACGAGCGGGCGGCGCGTGATCAGCCCCGCCCAGCGCGCGAAGCGCTGCGAGGGCTCCACGTGCTCGGGTCGCTTGGGGCGCAGGCGGCGGGCGAAGGCGCCCATCAGCGTGGGCAGCACGGTGACCGCGCCCACTGCGACCATCGCGATGATGATCGCCGAGCCGATTCCCATCCGTCCGACGAAGGGGATGCCGGTGGCCAGCAGTCCGGCGATGGCCACCACGACGATCGCTCCCGCCGCCACGACCGACGTGCCGGCGGTGGCGTTCGCGACGCGCGCCGAGTGGCCGACGCTGTCACCGCTCGCGAGCTGCTCCCGATAGCGCCCGACTATCAGCAGCGCGTAGTCGATGCCCGCGCCGAGCCCGAGCATGACGCCGAGCGTGGGCGCGAAGCTGGGGAAGTCGGCGAACGCGCTGGCGAACTGCAGCAGCAGCAGGCCGCCCGCCAGTGCGATCAGCGCCGAGATCAGCGTGAGCGCCATCGCCGCGACCGAGCCGAACACGAGCGTGAGCACGACGATCGCCACCGCCACGCCGATCAGCTCGCCGACCGGGGCGGTGGCCTGCTCGGCCTGGTCCACGACAGCCCCGTTCCGCGATACCTCCAGACCGGCGCGCTCGCCGAGCTCGGACGCCTGCTCGAGCCGCTCGCCGGGCTCCCCGCCCAGCGCGGAGGCGGTGTCGTCGTACTGGACCGGCACGTAGGCGATGCGCGCGTCCTCGGAGAGCCGGCCACTGCGTCGCTCGAACGGGCTCGGCGCGCCCGTCACGTGCGGCTGGGAGCCGATCTCCTCGACCGCCCGCTCGATCGCGGCGCGCCGCTCGGGCTCGCGCAGCGTGCCCGACTCGACCGCGAAGACGACGTTCGCGGTATCTCCCGACGCCGCAGGAAAGCGCTCGTCCAGCACGTCGATCGCACTTTGCGATTCCGTGCCGGGGGTCCTGAAGTCGTCGACGAACGAGCCGCCGCCGGCGCCCGCCGCAAGGCCGAGCGCGACGAGAACCACCGCCACGATCGCGAGTGAGCGCTTCCAGTGTTGCGCCGCCCAGGCGGCCACGGTTCCGAGGAGATGTGCCATGAGCGGAAAGGAAAGCACATCGTGTGTGAATTTGCAATAGCTGCATTCTCGCTTCAGTTGTGTTCTTACATCTGATGCAACGTTAGCCACTATTGGCACATGCCACATGGACTGCGGGAGCGCAAGAAGCAGCGCACGCGCGAGCAGATCATCGAGGCGGCCATGGGCCTCTTCGCCGAGCGCGGCTTCCACGCCACGACGATTGCCGACATCGCGAGCGCCGCCGACGTCGCGCCGCGCACGTTCTTCTCCTACTTCTCGTCGAAGGAGGCGGTCGTCTTCTACAACGTCGACCGCGACCTCGACGGCCTGGCAAGCACGCTACGCGATCGCCCGCCTGGCGAGACCACCTTCGACGCGCTCCGGCGCTGGATCGACGCGATGTTCGACGAGTGGATGGCCGAGGGGGACGAGGCGCTCCTGCGCCAGCGGCTGTGCCGCGAGGACGAGGGGCTTGCCAACTTCGAGGGCGGCGTGATGGCTCGCATCCACGAGCTGCTGCTCGAGGCGATCGCCGACGATCTCGACGATCCGCAGGACGCGCTGCGTCCGCGGCTCGTGGCCGCCGCGGCGATGGCGGCACTGACCTCGCTCGAGGGCAGCTTCGACGAGAAGGCCGAGCAGCGCGGGCCGGTGGCCAAGGCTGAGGCGCTCGCGGTGCTCGACGACGCCATGCTCTTCCTGCGCGGCGGGATCGACGCGCTTCAGGACAAGTAGCGCACGCCGTTCACGAGCCCGGGCCTTCGCCCACGAAGGGGCGAAAGGGGCACCGAGCCGAGTCGCGTTCATGACGCCCGTAGAGTGGCGTCCTGTGACCGAGCTTGCTCCCGAGGCCCGCGAGCTGCTCGATCGGTGGGCGCCCGGCCCGGCGACGCTGGTGAGCGAGCTGACGACGGAAGCCGTCCGCGAGGACGACCTCGCCGTGCTCGAGCTTCAGCGGGCGCCGGGCGAGCTGCACTCGGTCAAGGACGTCGAGGCCCCCGGTCCGGGGGGCACGCTGCCCGTGCGCGTGTACCGGCCGCGTCCGGAACGGCTACATCCGGTCCTGTTCCTGCACGGCGGCGGCTTCGTGATCGGCCGCGACGGCTACGACGCGCCTCTGCGGGAGCTGGCTCTTGCCAGCGGCTGCCTGATCGTCGCGCCCGAGTGCCGACTCGCCCCCGAGCACCCCTTTCCCGCCGCCGCCGAGGACGCGCTCGCCGCGGCACGGTGGCTCAACGCGGAGGCACCCGCGGTCGGCGCGTCCCACACGCCCCCCGCCGTGGCCGGCGACAGCTCGGGCGGAAACCTCGCGGCGACCGTCACCCACGCGCTCACCCGCGAGGGCGCGCCTCCGTCCTTCCAGGTGCTCATCTACCCGATGCTCGACGCGACCGCGAGTTCAGCGTCCTACGACGAGTTCGCCGAGGGCTATGGCTTCTCGAGCGAGAAGTCGCGGTGGTACTTCGACCAGTACCTGCTCCCGGGCGTCGACCGGCGCGCGCCGCAGGTGTCGCCCCTTTTCGACGCCGGCCTCGGCGACGTTCCCGCCACGCTGATCGCGACTGCAGAATGCGACCCGCTGCGCGACGACGGCGAACGCCACGCCAAAGGTCTGCGCCAGGTCGGCGTAACGGTCGAGCTACGTCGCTACCGGGGGATGATCCACGGCTTCTTCCAGATGACCGGGGCGCTCGAAGGCTCACGACGGCTGCACCGCGAACTCGGCGACTGGATGCGTGCGGCCGCCGACCAGGCACAGCGCGCGACGATCGGCGACGAGGCCGCAGGCGCATAGCGCCCTCGACACGTACGGACGCAGCCCGCCGATCTCCGAGGATGGGCTCCTCACCCAGGAGGCACCTGAAAGTCCCTAGCGGATCAGCTCCGTGCGCAGCTCGTGCGACTCGTCGGGCAGGCGCGCCTCGTAGTAGATGCGGTGCGCGCCGCCGGGCAGCGGCACGACCTCCAGGTAGCGGACGTCGGCGACCGCGTCGGCGCCGAGTCGCGTGAACGCGCCGGAGGGGCCGGCGCGCAGCGCGAGGCCGGTGCGCTCGAACCAGTTCTCCTCCGCCGTCGCGCGGCCGTCGTAGGCGGCGCGGCCATCGGGCAGCAGCGCGGTGAGGCGGGCGCCGCGCGCGTCCCAGAAGCCCGGCCGTCCGGCGAGGACGGTGCCGTGCCAGTGCCAGTCGAGGCCGTCCTCGCTGGTCGCATACGCGCTCGACATGCGGTCCTCGGCGCCCGGCACGTCGAGCGGGTGACAGCAGATCCATGCGTGCCAGCGTCCGTCGATGAGCCGCACGATCGGGTCCTTGACGCCGGTGCGCTCGTCGCCGGGGAAGACGGTGCGCACGTCGGCATCGGCGAGGTCGGCGAGGTCCGCGGCCTCGAGCGCCCCGATCCACCAGTGCTTGCTCTCCGGCGTCGCGCAGCACACGTACAGGCGCCAGCGGCCGTCCTCGGTGTGGACGAGCGCTGGGCGCTCCACCGCCATCGCGCCGAAGCGCGACTCGTCGAGCGTCGCGAGCATGGTGAAGCGCTCGCCGTCGGGCGAGTGGGCGACGATGGTCTCGTCGTTGCCGTCGTGGCCGTTGCGGACGCGGTAGGCGACGATCAAGCCGCCGTCACCGTCGGGCACGGCGCACGGTGCGCCGGCCCAGTAGCCGGGTCCGGCGCCCGGCGCCGGCACCGCGACGACCGCGGGCGCGCTGCCCGGGAGTGGGAACTCGGTCATGGCGCCAGTGTCGCGCCGGCCGCGCGCGGCCGCATCGGGCGGTCGCCGCGAGTTTGGGGGCGTCGCAGCCTTAGCCGCGAGCCGGGCGCGCTTACCGCCTAGCCAGGGCCGCCCAATCGCACGTCAGACGGGGATTGCGAGGCGCGGCGCGCGCTGGCGAGGATCGGCGCCGCGCCTCGTCTCGATGGGCCGGGGAGGATTCGAACCTCCGTCTGTCGGGTTATGAGCCCGCTGCTCTGACCGCTGAGCTACCGGCCCGCACGGGAAGGCTAGTCGGCGCCGGCGACGCGCTGCGCGAGCGCCAGGTCGGGCCCGAGCGCGAGCGTGACCGTCCCGCCGCGGATCGCCAGCGCAGCGCCGACGTTCGGCGTGTGCCATGCGTCGCGACCCGCCGGCTCGGAGTCCGGCAGCCCTTCGGCACCCCATGCGCGCAGCGCCTCGGCGAACTCGGCCCGGTCGCGCGCGGAGTCCCAGGCCCAGCGCATCACCAGCGCGCGCTCGGCGCCGCGCTCCAGCAGCACGTAGCGGTCGCCGCCCCAGCCGGCGGCGGCCTGCGGCGCGCCCGTGCCGCCCGCGCGCGCGAGCAGCTTCTGCGTCTGCCACTCGCCGAACGTCGTGCGCAGCGCCGGTCGCCAGCCGGCGCCGAGGGCCGCCACCGGGCCGCGCAACGAGACGCGGCGGGGCAGCTCGACCTCCAGATACGCGTCCGGGTGGAGGATCTGCTCCGTCGAGGCCGGAGGGCGGAACCGCAGCGCGGCGTCGACGACAGTCCAGCGCCCGTTGCCGACCTCCAGCAGGCGCCGTACGAACTGCTCGCCCGCCGTGTAAGGGAAGACGAGCTGAGCGGTCAGGAACGGCGGCAGGTCGCCGGTGCCGCCGAACACGGAGGCGGCGAGGCCGCCGAACAGCTCCTCGGCGCCGAAGCGCTGCTCCATGTAGCGATACATCAGCGAGGTCGCCGTCCCCTCGATCAGCGCCGTGTACGCCAGCGCTCGGTCGCCGCCCTCGGCGAGCAGGTCGAGGTCGAACTCGAAGCGCTGGTCCTCGAGGACGTGCGTGAGCTCGTGCGCCAGGGTCATCTCGTAAAGGACCCGGTTGGATGTCTGCGTGCCCTCGACGATCCGCAGTCGGTCCTTGCGCGGGTCGTAGTAGCCGGCGACGGCCTCGCCCAGCGCGGAGGCCACCGCGTCGCCGAGATCCGTGCCCGGCGGCACCAGCCCGAGCAGCGCCAGCACGTCGGCGTCGGCTCGCCGCCGCGCCGGCGGGTAATCGGCGTCGAGCGACTCGAGACCCTCGCGACGCGCCTGCTGGGGAGTCACCGCGACCGGCTCGGGCACGCGCTCGAACTCGAGCCCGCGCTCGCGCTCGACCCGCTGGACGATCCGCGCCACGCCGGCGGGCCGCAGCGCCGCAGCCGGCTCCTCCTCGTCGCCGTCGAGCGCGATCGCGAGCGCACCGAGCACGAGCGCGAGGCAGGCGACGACGGCGAACGGCACCGGTCGATCGTAGGGCTGCTTTGATTCCCGGGCCTCAGACCCCGAGAAAGGATCCGCAGATGCCGGACCGCGCAGCCCTCGTCACCGGAGCCTCGAGCGGGATCGGCCTTGCGATCGCGCGCACGCTGGGCGAGGAGGGCCACGGCCTCACGGTCGCCGCGCGCCGGCCCGAGAAGCTCGCCGGCGCCGCGACGCAGCTGCGCGAGGCGGGCCACGAGGTCGAGGAGGTCGCGGGCAACATGGCCGACGAGGCCGACGTACAGCGGGTCGTCGCGGCGCATCGCGATCGCTGGGGACGTCTCGACGTGCTCGTCAACAGCGCCGGCGTCGGGGTCGGCGCGACGGTGGCCGAGATGGTCACGAAGCGGATCGACATGCAGCTCGACGTGAACCTGCGCGCGATCATGCTCTTCTACCGCGAATGCGCCGAGCTGCTGCGCGCAGCCGGCGCCGAGCACCGCAACGCCCTGGTGGTCAACATGTCCTCGCTCTCCGGCAAGTCCGGGCAGGCCTGGTTGAGCGTCTACTCGGCCACCAAGGCCGCGGTGATCGGCTGGACCCAGGCGATGAACATGGAGCTGAACGGCGACGGGATCAAGTCCGTCGCGCTCTGCCCCGGCTTCGTCGACACCGCGATGACCGAGTTCGTGCGCGGGCACGTGCCACAAGATCAGATGATCCGGCCCGAGGACGTCTCGGAGTCCGTCCGCTTCCTGCTGCGCACCTCACCGAACTGCCTGGTCCCGGAGATCGTCTTCCAGCGTCCCGGCGAGGCCACGCTCTGAGCCGCCGCCGATGCGGGCGACGTCCAGGAGGCCGTCGAAGCCGCCGTCCAGTACCGACCGGAGCTCGTCCTCCCTGGCGCGCGCGGTTGACACGCGGTGCTCCGCGATCGCCGCGCCGAGGTCGACCTCGGAGGCCAGCGACGCCACGAGCAGGTCCTCGAGCACGCGCAGCTCGCGCCGCGTGGCGCGCCGCGCCCGCTTGGCGTGCGCGAACGCGTCCCACGAGCGTGCGAAGGAGAGCAGGCTGGTGCGCGCGCCGCCGCGGTGCGCGGCGAGCATCGGGCAGATCCCGCCGCGGTTGTCGGTGTAGGCCCCCGCGATGATCGGGCGGGTGCGGATTCCCTCCAGCATCGCCTCGCGCGTGGCGCGCGGCAGGCATTCGATTGCGCTCTCAAGCTGGGTGATAGGGTCGCGCCGCCTCGGCATCGCCACGGACGGTAGGGCTTTCCGCCGCGAGTGGGCAATGGAGGAAAGGCGGCTTGCACTTGAGGCTCGGCGTGCACATCGGCTACTGGGGTCTCGGCCTCAGCTCGGCCGAGCAGCTCGAGCTGGTGCAAGAGGCAGAGCGGCTCGGCTACCACTCGATCTGGACCGCCGAGGCCTACGGCTCCGACGCGGTCACGATCCTCGCCTGGCTGGCGGCGCAGACAGAGCGGATCCGGCTCGGGTCGGCGATCCTGCAGATGCCCGGGCGCTCGGCCGCGATGACCGCGATGACGGCCGCCACGCTCGACCAGCTCTCCGGTGGCCGCTTCCTGCTCGGCCTGGGCACCAGCGGGCCGCAGGTCGCGGAGGGCTGGCACGGCCAGCGCTTCGCCCGCCAGCTGCAGCGCACGCGCGAATACGTCGACGTCGTGCGAATCGCGCTGCGGCGCGAGCGGCTCGAGTACCGCGGCGAGACGCTCGAGCTGCCGCTGCCCGCCGGCCCGGGCAAGGCGCTGAAGCTGACGATCGCGCCCGTGCAGGAGCGGATCCCGATCTACATCGCGGCGATCGGCCCGAAGAACACGGCACTGACGGCCGAGATCGCCGACGGCTGGATCCCGACGCTGTTCTCGCCCGAGCACGTGGCCGAGTTCCGCCCGCTGCTGGAGGAGGGATTCGCCCGCGCCGGCGAGGGCAAGTCGTTCGGCGACTTCGACATCGCGCCCAGCGTCAACCTGGTCGTCAGCGAGGACCGCGCGGCCGCGCGCGACGCGATGCGCCCCTACCTCGCGCTCTACGTCGGCGGGATGGGCTCGCGCAAGCAGAACTTCTACAACGAGGTGGTGCGGCGCTACGGCTTCGAGGACGCCGCGCGGGCGGTGCAGGACCTCTACCTGGAGGGGCGCAAGCAGGAGGCCGCCGCGGCGCTGCCGGCGGAGCTGATCGACGCGGTCTCGCTGTGCGGGCCCGCCGAAGTCGTGCGCGAGCGGCTGGAGGTGTTCCGCGCGGCCGGCGTAGGCACGCTGCTCGTCTCACCGATGGCCTGGTCGTTCGACGAGCGCCGCGAGCAGCTGCGGCTGGTCGCCGAGCTGGCCGGGTGACGATTCCGGCCGACCTCGAGCTGCGCGCGCCGGCCGCCGGGGATGAGCGTGCGATCGCCGAGCTGGTCGCGGCGTGCGACGAGAGCTACCGCGCGTGGACCCCGGCGGGCTGGGAGCCGCCGCCGCCGGGGCGCGAGCTCGACCGCTGGCGCGGGCGGATCATGGACGGCTCGTGGTGGACCCGCATCGCCGTCGAGGCGGGCGGGCGCGTCGTCGGGCTGGTCTGCTTCACGCAGGCCCTGATGTGGGTCCAGGAGGATTCGCGGGCGGGGGAGCCGATCCCGCATCGTGCCCACGTCTCCGCCGTGTTCACCCATCCCGACCGCTGGCGGGAGGGGATCGCGACCGGGATGCTCGCCGAGGCGGAGCGCCAGATGCGCGAGGACGGTTACCGCGACGTGCAGCTGTGGACGCCGCGCGACGCGCCCGCGCGGCGCTTCTACGAGGCCTGCGGGTGGCGCCACGACGGGCGCGAGCAGTGGCTCGATGACCTGGCGCTGCCGATCGTCGCGTACGTCAAGGCGCTGTGAGCGCGCCCGGCGCGGCGCCGCGCTCGCTGCGCGTCTACCTCGGCGCGTTCGGCGACCCCGGCCATGCATTCCCGATGCTTGCGCTGGGCGAGGCGCTCGTCGCGCGCGGGCACGCCGTCGCGCTGCAGACCTGGCGGCGCTGGCAGGAGCCGGCCGAGGCGGCCGGCATCGACTTCGCCGCCGCGCCCGAGTACCAGGTCTTCCCCACGCGCGAGCGGCCGCTCAAGCCGTACCAGGCCGCGGTGCACGCGGCCCGGGCGACCGTGCCGTCGGTCGAGTCCTTCGCCCCCGACTTCGCGGTCTCGGACGTCCTCACGCCGGCGCCCGCGCTCGCCGCGGAGCTGTGCGGCGTGCCGGTCGCGACGCTCGTGCCGCACGTGCACCCGTGGGCGGCGCCGGGCTTCCCGCCGTACTCGGTCGGCGCGCGGCTGCCGCGCACGCCCGCCGGCCGCTGGTTCTGGCGCCGCTTCGACGACGTCATCGCGAAGGGCCTCGAGCGGGGGCGGCGCGAGTACAACGGGTGCCGCGCGCTGCTGGGCCTGCCGCCGCTTCCCGGCGTGCACACAGGGCTCTCGCGCGCGCTGACGCTGGTCGGGACGCTGCCGCAGCTGGAGTACCCGCGCCGCTGGGAGCCGTGGCTGCGCGTCGTCGGGCCGCTGATGTGGGAGCCGCCCGGCGACCACGTTCCTCCCCCGTCCGGCGGCGGCCCGGTCGTGCTGGTGGCGCCGTCGACCGCGCAGGACCCCGAGCACCGCATGCTGCGCGCGGCGCTGGGCGGCCTGGCGCGCGCGCCGGTGCGCGTGATCGCCACCTACAACGGCCGTGCGCCCCAGCCGCCCGTCTTCGTGCCCGCCAACGCGGTGCTCGTGCCGTGGCTGTCATACGCGCGCTCGATGCCGGCCGCCGACGTCGTCGTGACCCACGGCGGCCACGGCACGCTGGTGCGGGCGCTCTCGTGCGGCTGCGCGCTCGTCGTCTGCCCGGCCGGAGGCGACATGGCCGAGAACGCCGCGCGCGCCGACTGGGCCGGGCTCGCCGTGCGGCTTCCGCGCCGGCTGCTCGGGCCGCGCACGCTGCGCCTGGCGGTCCAGCGCGCGCTCGGCGACGCCCGGATGCGCGCCCGCGCGCGCGCCGCGGCAGCCTGGATCGCGACGCACGACGGGGCCCGGGCGGCCGCGCTGGAACTGGAGGCGTGGGTGGGACGCTAGGCCGGCACGGCGAGCGTGTGCGTCGTGCGCACCCAGACGACGCCGCCCTCCACGAGCTCGAGCTGGTCGGCCTCGTTGCGCGTGACCTGCGCCGAGATCGCCTCCTCGCCGGCAACCCGCAGCTCCACCCGGACCTCGAAGCCGAGGTGCACGACGCGTGAGACGACCGCGTCGCGCGCGCCGTCCTCAGGCTCGAGCAGGATCGTGATGTCGTGCGGGCGCACGAGGCTGTCGCCGATCTTGCTGACCGGGCCGAGAAAGCGCATCACGAAGCCGTTGGCCGGCCGGTCGTAGAGCTCGCGCGGGCCGCCGACCTGCTCGATGCTCCCGTGGTCCATGACCGCGATGCGGTCGGAGATCGCCATCGCCTCCTCCTGGTCGTGCGTGACCAGGACCGTCGTGACGTGGACCTTGTCGTGCAGCCGCCGCAGCCACTCCCGCAGCTCGGCTCGGACCTTCGCGTCGAGTGCCCCGAACGGCTCGTCGAGCAGCAGCACCTTCGGCTCGACGGCGAGCGCGCGGGCGAGCGCCATGCGCTGGCGCTGGCCACCGGAGAGCTGGTTCGGGTAGCGCTCGTGGTAGCCGGCGAGCCCGACGACCTCCAGCAGCTCGTCGACGCGCTCGCGGATGCGGTCCTTCGGCTGCCTGCGGATCCTCATCCCGAACGCGACGTTCTCGCGCACCGTCATGTGCTTGAACGCGGCGTAGTGCTGGAACACGAACCCGATTCCGCGCCGCTGCGGCGGCACCCGGGTCGCGTCCGCGCCGTGGATCTCGATCGCGCCGCTGTCGGGCTGCTCGAGCCCGGCGATGATCCGCAGCAGCGTCGACTTGCCCGAGCCGCTCGGGCCGAGCAGCGCGGTCAGCGATCCGTCCGGGATCTCGAGTGAGACGCCGCCGAGCGCGACGAAGTCGCCGAACGACTTGGTGACATCGCGTACGGCGATCATTCCTCGTCCCTCCGTGGGTTGATCATCGTCATCGCGAGCAGCGTCGCAAGCGCGATGAACGCGAGCAGCGCCGAGGCGGCGTAGGCGCCGGCGAGATCGAAGTTCTGGAAGCGCTTCTCGACCAGCAGGGTGAGCGTCTCGGTCTCACCGGAGATCTTGCCCGAGACGACCGAGACGGCGCCGAACTCGCCGATGCAGCGCGCGACCGAGAGGACGACGCCGTAGGCGACGCCCCAGCGGATCGAGGGCAGCGTGACGCGCCAGAACGCCTGCCAGCGGCCGGCGCCCAGCGTCGAGGCCGCCTGCTCCTGCTCGTCGCCGACCTCCGTCAGCACAGGCGTCACCTCCCGCACGACGAACGGGATCGAGATGAAGATCGTGGCGAGCACGATCCCCGGCACCGAGAAGATCACCTGGAAAGGCAGGTCGCCGAGCCAGCCGCCACGCCCGAACACGAGGATCAGCGCCAGGCCCACTACGACCGGCGAGATCGCGAACGGCAGGTCGATGATCGCGTTGAGCAGCGCCTTGCCGCGGAAGCGGCCGCGCGCAAGCGCGAGCGCGCAGAGCACGCCGAAGATCGTGTTCAGCGGAACGGCGATCGCCGTGACGGTGAGCGTCAGGCTGAACGCCGAGATCGCGGCGGGCGTCGTGACCGAGTCATAGACCGCGCCGATGCCGTTCTCGAACGTGCGGTAGAAGACGAGCCCGATCGGGATCAGCAGCAGCAGCGCGAGGTAGCCGAGCGCCAGGACGCGCAGCCCGATGCGCCAGGGACGGTCAACGGTCATGCCGCGCCCCCCAGCGCCCGAGCCCGCGGATGCCGATCAGGACGAGCAGCGAGAGCGCGAGCAGCACGACCGAGATCGCGGCCGCCCCGATCGGGTTGTCGCTCTCGATCTGCTTGAAGATGAACATCGACGCGACCTGCGTCTCGAACGGGATGTTGCCGGAGATCAGCACGATCGAGCCGAACTCGCCGACCGCACGGGCGAAGGCCAGGGCGGCGCCGCTGAGGATCGCCGGGACCAGGTTGGGGAGGATCACGCGCAGGAAGACCGTGCGACCGGAGGCGCCGAGCGACAACGCCGCCTCCTCCATCTCGCGATCGAGCTCGATCAGCACCGGCTGCACGGCGCGGATCACGAACGGCAGCGTCACGAACAGCAGCGCGAGCAGCACGGCGAACTGCGTGAAGGCGACGTCGATGCCGACCGGGCTCGTCGGGCCGTACAGCGCCAGCAGCGTGAGGCCGGCGACGATCGTCGGCAGCGCGAAGGGCAGATCGATCAAAGCGTTGACGACGCGCTTGCCGCGGAACCGGTCCCGCACGAGGACCCAGGCGATCAGCGTTCCGGTGACGGCGTTGATGACGGTCGCGACGAGCGAGACGACCAGCGTGAAGCGCAACGCGGAGACCGCCTGGCGGCTGCTGATCGCGCTCCAGAACGCATCGAGGCCGCCCTCGGTCGAGCGCGCGACCACGGCGGCGACCGGCAGCAGCACGATCAGGCTCAGCCAGAGCGTCGAGATGCCGAGCCCGAGGGCGCCCGGCCTGCCGGCCGGGCGCCCTCGCAAGTTGAGGGCGAGGGTGGTCACTTGGCCGTTGACACTCCCGCGTCCTCCTCGATCTTGGCGATCGAGCCGCCCTCGATGTCGAACAGCTCGTCGTTGACCTTGTCCCAGCCGCCGAGGTCCTCGATCGTGAAGAGGCCGGGCGGGTTGGGGAACCGATCCTCGTTGGCCGCCAGCACCTCCTCGTTGACGGGCCGGTAGCCCCACTCGGCGAACTTCTGCTGGCCGTCCTCCGACAGGACGTAGTCGAGGAACGACTTCGCCTCCGCGGGCGCGTCCTTGGTCGTGGCGATGTCGATGTTGATCTTGATCGTGTCGTCCGGGATCACGTACTCGAGCTTCTCGCCGTTCTTGTTGGCGGTGATCGCCTCGTACTCGTACGACAGGAGCACGTCACCGTTGCCGCCGATGAAGTTCTGCAGCGCCTCGCGGCCCGACTTGTCCTGGACCTTGACGTGCTCGGTGATCAGCTTGCGGACGTAGTCCAGCCCCGCCTCCGGGTTCTTGCCGCCCTCCGACGCCCAGCCGTAGCCCGCGAGGAGGTTCCACTTCGCCGCGCCCGAGCTGAACGGGTTCGGCGTGAGCACCTCGACGCCCGGCTCGAGCAGGTCGTCCCAGGTCTTGATGTTCTTCGGGTTGCCTTCGCGCACGACGAAGGAGACGACCGACGTGGTCACGAGCCCCTCGTTCGATTCTTGCTTCCAGTCGGGGTCGACGATCCCGGCGTCGACGAGCCGCGTCATGTCGGGCTCGGTCGAGAACGTCACGACGTCGGCCTCCTGTCCGGCCTCCACCGCGCGAGCCTGGTCGCCGGACGCGCCGAACGACGTCTTGAAGCCCACATCCGCGCCCTCGGGTGTCTTCCCGAACGCGGGGATCAGCTCGTCATAGACGACCTGGGGCGTCGAGTAGGCGACCAGCGAGAGCGTCCCCTTCTCGCCGCTGCCGCCGGAGGCGGCCGCCTCGCCCTTCACGTCCGAGGCGCCGCCGCACCCGGCGACCGCGACGGCGGCCGGCACGATCAGCGCGATCAGCAGGTTCCTTGTCTTCACCGACATCCTCCAGAACTAGACAAACTCGGTTGAGTTCGTGGAGAATATCGTATTGTCGACCGGGGCTATTGAGTTAGTTCCGAAGGCCGCCTCCGGGAAGACCACGAAGGGCCGCCTATGCGGGCGGCCCTTCGTTTGCACTCGGGGGGTGGGACTCGAACCCACAACGACTCGGTTAACAGCCGAGCATTCTGCCGATTGAATTACCCCCGACCGGTGTATTGATTTGCTAACTACCGGGTTAGCCGTCGGTCACGGAGTCGGCTTCGGCATAGTAGCGATTCCGGCCTCTATCTCCGCATCGCAGTTGGCGCACAGGAGGACGCATTTGCTTGCCTCTTCGAGCGCGCGCTGGAGCGATCGCGCGACGCCGCGGTTCGCGATCGCGAACGCCTTCTCGCGCGGATCGACGTGGTGGAACTGGAGCGCTCGGGCGTAACGGTCGTAGCCGCATAGACGGCAAGCGCCGCCCGCCGCCTCGATCAGCGCGAGCTTGACTCGCCGGCGGCGAGCCGACACCGCATCGACTCGGCAGCGCTTGCACCGATAGCGTTGAAGCCATGGAACTGCATCCCGGCGAGGAGATCGTCTTCGAGGGTCACCCGTCGTGGCGCGCGGTACTGCAGTTCTACGTGATCGGCATCGCGCTGGTCGCCGTCGCGGCGGCGATCGGCGCGCTCGTCTCGGGCGCGGCGATCGCCGTCCTCGCCGGCGTCGTCGTGCTGGCGCTCGTGGTGCTCGTCGGCTTGGTCAAGCGCATGTCGACGCGCTACGTGATCACGACGGAGCGGCTGCACATCCGCCGCGGCCTACTCTCGAAGGCGACACAGGAGACGCGCATCCAGCGGGTGCAGAACGTCAACACCGAGCAATCGCTCTTCGCGCGGCTGATGCGGGTCGGCACGGTCGACTTCGACACCGCGGGCAGCGACGATTCAGAGTTCCGCTACGTCGGCGTCGGCAACCCCGGCGCGGTCGTGCGCGCCGTCGACCGGGCACAGCGCAGCGCCGCCGCGGGCGAGCCGCGCGACGCCCTGTCCTGAGGCTCAGACGAGCAGGTGGCGGATCGCGTCCTGCACGCGCTGGCGCTCCGCCGCCAGCGCGGTCACCGGCTGGCCCGCGCGCTGCGCCGCGGCGATCTCGCGGTCCAGGCGGTTCTTGTCGAGCTGCAGGCGCTCGATCTCGAGCGCCTCGGGGTCCGCGGCCAGGTCGCCTGCACGGATCACGAGCTCCGCGACCAGCCGCGCAAGCTCGTCGGCGCCCTCGGGCAGCGACTGGCCCGGATGCTCGAGGTGCTCGGCCAGGTAGCGCGCCGCACGGCGCGTCAGTTCGAGTGAGAACGAGGCGTCGAGGTCCATCTCCTCGAGCGCCCGCCGGCCCGCGTGCTTGATCGCCAGGCAGCGCGCCAGGAAGGCGCGCTCGGTGTCCTCGCGCCGGTCGACCGAGGTCATCACCCGCTGCGGTGCCGGCCGGGACGCACGACCGTTGCGCGCCCGGCGCAGGGCCTCGCTCGTCATCGACTCGGGCATCTGGAGCCGGTTCGCGATCAGCTGGATCAGGTCGTACTGGAGCGGCCCCGGCTCGAGCCGCCCGACGATCGGGGCGACCGCGCGCAGCGCGTCGTCGCGGCCCTCCGGCGTGCCGAGCGAGCCGGCGTCGAGCGCCCGCTCGACCTCGAAGCGCGCCACCGGCACCGACCTCTCGAGCAGCGCGCGCATCGCGGCCGCACCCTCGCGCTGGACGACGTCGGCCGGATCCTGCCCAGCGGGGAGCCTGACCACCCGCAGGTCGAAGCCGCGGAGGCGATGGCCTTCGTTGAAGACCCGGATCGCGTCCTTGCCCTTCGCGACCGCCTCCTGCCCGGCGGCATCCGGGTCCTGGCACAGCAGCACCTTCGGCGTGAGCCGCTTGAGCGCGTCGAGCTGGCGCTCGGTCAGCGCGGTCCCCATCGAGCACACCGTCTCGGGGATCCCGGCCTGGCGCAGCGCGATCACGTCCGTGTAGCCCTCGACCAGCACCAGCCGCCCCGAGCGCGCAGCGGCCGCGCGCGCCAGGTCCGCGCCGTACACCAGCGAGCCCTTGTGGAACAGCTCGGACTCCGACGTGTTGAGGTACTTCGGCTGGTCCTCGGCGCTCAGCGCCCGCGCGCCGAACCCGAGCACGTGCCCCTTGGGATCGGCGAGCGGGAACATGATCCGCCCACGAAAGCGGTCGAGCAGTCCCGGCCCCTCGCGTCGCCGCGATGCGAGCCCGGCCGCGAGCAGCTCGGACTCCGAGAAACCGGCCCCCTGCGACGCGCCGATCACGCGGTCCCAGGCGCGCGGTGAGAAGCCGACGCGGAACTCGCGCAGCACGTCCTCCTGCAGCCCGCGCTCGGCGAGGTACGCGCGCGCGGGTGCGGCCTCGGACGACTCCCAAAGCACGCGTACGTAGTAGGCCGCGGTGCGCTCGAGCAGCGCGAGCAGCCGCTCGCGGCGCGCGCGGCGCTCGGCGTCGCGCGGGTCCTCGGCCTCGCGCTCGAGCTCGATCCCGGCCCGCTCCGCGAGCACCTCCAGCGCCCCCCCGAAGTCCAGCCCCTCGGTCTCCATCGCGAACTTGAAGACGTCGCCGCCCACGCCGCAGCCGAAGCAGTGGTAGAGCTTCTCGACCGGGTCGATCCCGAACGACGGAGTGCGCTCGTCGTGGAAGGGACACAAGCCCGTCATCCGCCGCGGCCCGGCCGGCTTGAGCTCGGTCCGCGCGCCGACGAGCTCGACGAAGTCGACGGCGTCGCGTACGCGCTCGCGCGAGTCGTCGGTGTAGCGCGGCATCAGGTGGCGAGGCCGTGCGGCACGAAGCGGTCGGTCCACGCGCGAATCGCGAAGCGGTCCGTCATCCCGGCGAGATAGTCGGTCACGCGGTCGGCGTCGGACGCACCCTCGACGCCCTCGCCGAGCTCCTCGGGGTGCTCGCAGTACCAGTCGAACAAGCCCTGCACCACGCGCTCGATCTTCGCGTGCTCCGCGCGCGCCGTCGGGCCGAGGTAGACGTGGTCGAACATGAACTTGCGCAGCCGCAGCATCGCGCCGCCGACGGTCCCGCCCTGCACGATGTCCTGCGCCGCCCAGGAGTGCTCCACGACGTCGTGCACGAGCGTGTCGATCCGCTCCGAGCCGGTTGCGCCGAGGATCTCGATCTCCTCGCGCGGGAGATCGCCGGCCGCGATCACGCCGGCCCGCAGCGCGTCGTCGATGTCGTGGTTGATGTAGGCGATCCGGTCGACCAGCCGCACGATCTTCCCCTCGAGCGTCGCGGGCTCCCCCGCGCCGCTGGAGTGGCGCAGGATGCCGTCGCGCACCGGCGCCGTCAGGTTGAGCCGCTCGATCACCTCGACGACGCGCAGCGAGTGCTCGTTGTGGCGGAAGCCGCGCCCGAAGCGCTCGCTACCGGCGCGATCGAGCACGTCCTCGCCGATGTGCCCGAACGGCGCGTGACCGAGGTCGTGGCCGAGCCCGATCGCCTCCGTCAGGTCCTCATTGAGCCGCAGCGCGCGGGCAACCGTGCGTGAGATCTGCGTCGTCTCCAGCGTATGCGTGAGCCGCGTGCGGTAGTGATCGCCCTCCGGCGCGACGAACACCTGCGTCTTGTGCTTGAGCCGGCGGAACGCCTTGCAGTGCACGATCCGGTCGCGGTCGCGCTGGAACGGCGTGCGCAGGCCGCAGTCCTGCTCGGGCCGCTCGCGGTCGGCCGGGTACGATCGCGCCGCGACCGCCGCCAGCGCCTCGTCCTCCCAGGCGCGGATGCGGGACTCGAAGGCGGGATCGGCGACGGAGGCGCTCACGCCGTCCATTCTGACGCCCCGCGCGGGGGGTTCGGGGCGAATGCGCAGTTTCGGTGCAGAAGCCAGTTCCGGCCGGGAGCTCAGCCCGCCGGCCGCAGCCGCACGTGCGCGTGGTGCTCGAGCGTCTCGAGGATCGCCCGCTCCGCCTGCGCCAGCGCGCGCGGCGGCGCGTCCGGCGCCTCGGCGAGCGGGCGGCCGAGCGCGCCGACCAGGAAGTCGTGCGCCTCCTGGCCGAGCGCGAAGGCGCTCGCCTCACAGGCCGAGCAGACGACGCCGCCCGCGGCGCCGGAGAATCCGACCAGGTGCTCGCTCTCGCCGCAGCTCGCGCAGGCGGCGAGCTGCGGCCCGAAGCCGGCGGCCAGCAGGAGCTTGAGCCGGAACGCGAGCGCATTGGCGCGCGTGGCGCGCGCGGGATCGGCGTCGAGCAGCGCGAGCTGGTTGGCGAGCAGGTGGTAGACGCCGCCGTGCGGCTCGCCGTCGCCGAACAGCCGCCCGACCGCGTCGCAGGCGCGCGAAGCGGCGTCGAGCGCCGCGCCGTGCTCACGCAGCCGCGGGTGGCCGTGCAGGGTCTCCGCGCTCGTGACGGTGAGCAGGTCGCCGCGGCCCTGATAGAGCACCAGCCGGAGCCTGAAGTACGGCTCGAGCCGCCCGCCGAAGCGCGACTTGGAGCGCCGCACGCCCTTGGCGATCGCCGAGAGGCGCCCGCGATCCGGGGTATAGATGTGCAGGATGCGGTCAGCCTCGCCGTAGCGCATCGAGCGCAGCACGATGGCCTCGGCCTTCAGGCTCCCCGGCATCGGGCTCCGTTCGACCTACGCCGCACTATCCTTTGTGAAGTAATGAACCGGCTCACCGTGTACACGACTGAACCTTGCGGCTACTGCCGGACGGCAAAGGCCCTGCTCGAGCGCCGCGGCATCCCCTACGACGAGATCAACCTCTCGAAGGACGCCGAGGGGCGCTCCGAGCTGGTCGCCGGCACGGGCATGATGACGTTCCCTCAGGTGATGCTCGACGGCGAGCCGCTCGGCGGCTTTCAGGAGCTCGCCGCCGCCGACCGCTCCGGCCGCCTGACCGACCTCCGCGTCGCCGCCTGAAGCCGCGGGCGCGGCTGGCAGCGCTCGCAGACGTACGTCCCGCGGCCGGCGGCGCGCAGCTTGCGCACCGGCCGCCCGCACACCAGGCAGGGCTCGCCCTCGCGCAAGTGGATGAGGAAGCGGTCCTGGAAGCTGCCCTCGACGCCGTCCGGCTGGCGGAAGTCGTCGATCGAGGCGCCCTTGGCGGCGACCCCTTCGGCGAGCGAGGCGACGACGCCGTCGCGCAGCGCCGCGACCTGCTTGCGCGTCAGCCGCCGCGCCGGCCGCAGCGGGTGGATGCCGGCGCGGAAGAGCGCCTCGTCGGCGTAGATGTTGCCGACGCCGGCGACCTTGCGCTGGTCGAGCAGGAACGCCTTGATCGGTGCGCGGCTCACGCGCGTGAGCGCGTAGAGGTGCCCGCTCGTGAAGTCGGGCGAGAACGGCTCCACGCCGAGCCGCGTGGCGAAGAACTCGTCGCGCGCGTCGCCGCCCAGCGCCAGCTCGCCCGTGCCGAAGCGGCGCGGGTCGTCGAAGAAGAGCTGACTCCCGTCGTCGAAGCCGAAGCGAACGCGCTGGTGGCGCGGCGGCTCAGGCGGGTCGAGCAGCAGCGTGCCCGTCATGCGCAGGTGCAGCATCAGGTGCACGTCGTCCTCGAGCTCCCAGACCAGGTACTTGCCGCGCCGCGCGAGCGCCTCCACGCGCCGGCCCTCCACGGCCGCAGCGATGTCCTCGCCGGCGAGCGGGCTGCACCAGCGCCCGTCGAGCACGTCCAGCCGCGTCAGCACACGCCCCTCGACGCGGGGCGCGAGGTGGCGCCGGATCGTCTCTACCTCGGGGAGCTCGGGCACACCGTCAGCTTGACATCAGCCTCCGGCGACCGCCGCCTCGAGCGCTCTAGGTGAACGGGGCACCGGGCAACGCGTCGGCGTCGCGGCCGGCCAGCCAGCGCAGCACGCTTGCGCCGACGTCGGAGAGCGGGCCGTCGTGGCGGCGGCCGTCGTGGCCCGCGAACAGCGCCAGCAGCGGGGCGTGCTCGCGCGAGTGGTCGGTGCCCGGCGTGGTCGGGTCGCAGCCGTGGTCGGCGGTCAGCACGAGCATGTCGCGCTCCGGTTCCAGCAGCTCCAACCACTCCCCCACCGCCACGTCGATCGCCTGCAGTGCGCGGTGGAAACCGGGCACGTCGTTGCGGTGGCCGTAGACCTGGTCGGTCTCGACGAGGTTGGTGAACACGAAGCCGCGGTCGAGCTCGCGCGCGAGCGCGGTGGTGGCGGCGATCGCGGCCGAGTTGGTCGCCCCCGGGTGCTCGTGGTCGACGCCGACGTGGTTGAAGACCGAGCCGATCTTGCCGACGGTGTGGACCGGGATCCCGTCGGCCTGCAGCTCGTCCAGGTACGTGCGCCCCGGCGGGTCCAGGGCGAAGTCCTTGCGCCCCTCGGTGCGCTCGAACGCCCCGGCCGAGCCGCGGAACGGGCGCGCGATCACGCGCCCGACGGCATGCTCGCCGCGCATGATCTCACGCGCGACGCGGCACGCCGCGTAGAGCTCGGCCTCGGGCACCTCGTCCTCGTGCGCCGCGATCTGCAGGACCGAGTCGGCCGACGTGTAGACGATCAGGGCGCCGCTACGCAGGTGCTGCTCGCCGAAGTCGTCGATCACCGCGGTGCCGGAATAGGGCTTGTTGCAGAGCACGCCGCGCCCGGTGGCATCGCGCAGCTGCTCGATCACCGCGTCGGGGAAGCCGTCGGGATAGGTGCGCAGCGCGACCGGGGTGATCGCTCCCATCATCTCCCAGTGACCGGTGATCGTGTCCTTGCCGGGGCCGAGCGGATGCAGCCGCCCGTGGACGACGGGCTCCGGCGACGGCGGACAGCCCTCCAGCGGCAGCGCCGACCCAAGGCCGAGCCGCTGCATGACGGGCACGTCGAGCCCCCCGGACGCCTGCGCGACGTGCCCGAGCGTGTTCGCCCCTGCGTCGCCGTAGTCGGCCGAGTCGGGCAGCTCGCCCGCGCCGCAGGCGTCGAGCACGATGACGAAGGCGCGCCGTTTCAGGCGCGAGATACTTGCACCTAGCCGCCTTCGGCGGCGGGCACAGGCACCTAGCCGCCTTCGGCGGCGGGCACAGGCACCTAGCCGCCTTCGGCGGCGGGCACAGGCGGGTCAGGCGACGCGCGCCCGCGGATGGGCGTCGAAGTAGACGTCCTTGAGCCGCTCGGCCGACAGGTGGGTGTAGAGCTGCGTGGTGGCGATGTCGGCGTGCCCGAGCATCTCCTGCAGCGAGCGCAGGTCGCAGCCGCCGGCCAGCAGGTGCGTGGCGAAGCTGTGGCGCAGCGTATGCGGGCTCATCTTCGACGCCAGTCCCGCGCTCTCGGCGTGACGCTGCACGATCTTGTAGAGCCCCTGGCGCGAGAGGCCGCCGCCGCGCTGGTTGACGAACAGCCGCGACTCCCAGCGGTCGCCGACCAGGCGCCCGCGGCCGCGCTGCAGGTATGTGCCGAGCGCACGCGCGGCAGCCGAGCCGAACGGCACGAGACGCTCCTTGGAGCCCTTACCCCGTGCGCGTACGATGCCCGCCTCGAGGTCGACGTCGCCGACTTCGAGGCCGATCGCCTCCGAAGCCCGCAGTCCGCAGGCATACATCGTTTCCAGCAGCGCGCGGTCGCGCAGCGCCGCGGGCTCGGTCCCGCGCGGCTGGCGCAGCAGCTCGGCGACCTCGTCGCGGCTGAGCACCTGCGGCAGCTTGCGGCCCTCCTTGGGCGCGCGCAGGTGGGCGGTCGGGTCGGTCGTGAGCACGGAGGTGCGACGCAGGTGGCGGTAGAACGAGCGCAGGCACGCGACCTTGCGCTGCAGCGTCGCCGGCGCCGCCGGCGGCTTGCCGCCGCGCCCGGCGCCGATCTCGTCGGCGAACGCGCTCAGCTCGGTGTGGCCGACGGCGAGCGGGTCGTTTCCCGTGCGCGTGAGCCACTCGCCGAACTGCAGCAGGTCCGAGCGGTAGGCCTCCAGCGTGTTGCGAGACAGCGCACGCTCGAACTCGAGGTAGGCGAGGAAGTCGAGCAGCAGGTGCTCGAACGGCTGGGTGCGCGGGGGCGGCGTCGCGATTGCCACTGGTGCAGGGCTTCGCCGCGCGCGTGCGTGGCCCTGCGCGGTGCAACGCGCCGTTCAGCCGGCCAAGCGCGCGCGCAGCATCTGCAACCCGATGATCGTCTTGGCGTCGCGGCACTCCGCGATCGTCGCGTCGAGCTCGGCAAGTGCGTGCGCCTCGATGTCGATCCGCTCGTCCTCGACCCGCTGGCCGGGCCTGTCGCTCAGCTCGGTGGCGAGGTAGACGTGGCACTGCTCGTCGGTGAAGCCGGCGGACGTGAAGTACGTCGTGAGGTGCTCCCAGCTCGCGGCGGCCTTGCCGATCTCCTCGGCCAGCTCGCGGACGCCGCACTCGAGCGGGCCCTCGCCTTCCTCGTCGAGCTTGCCTGCGGGCAGCTCGAGCAGATCGGGGTCGCCCGTGGCCTCGCGCGGCTGGCGCACCAGCCACACGTGCTCGTCGTCGTGCGCGACGATCGCGACCGAGCCGGGATGCGCCACCCACTGGCGCGTGACCTCCTGGCCGTCCTCGTGGCGGAACCTGCCCTCGCAGACGTCGACGATCGTGCCATGAAAGACGGTGCGCGCCTCGAGGCGCTCGAAGCGTGAGCTCATGCGGCCGCCATGTTCGCACGCGGATTCACACCGCAGCGGCCTCGTCGAGCAGCGCCAGGCAGACGTCGAGCATCCCCTCGAGCGCAGCGACGCTGACACGCTCGGTCGGTTCGTGGTTGTGCTCCGTGCCGTTGGCGAGGTTGACGCACTCGAGGCCCTGCGCCGCGAGCGCGTTGGCGTCCGAGCCGCCTCCCGTCGCGATCCGGCTCGGCTCGTAGCCGCGCGCGCGGAGGGCGGCCTCGGCCGCGACGACCGCGGGGGCGGTTCCCCTCTTCCGGTAGCCGTCGAAGAGCTTCTCGCAGACGACGTCGACGTCGCATTCGGCGGCACCCGCGCCGTCCTGGACGGCGTCGATCATGCGCGCCACGACGTCCTCGGCGCGCTCAGGATCGAGCGAGCGCGCCTCGGCCAGCAGCCGGCAGCGCTCGGGCACGACGTTGGTGGAGGCGCTGCCGCCGTGGATCGAGCCGACGTTCGCCGTCGTCTGCTCGTCGACCCGGCCGTGCGGCATCGCCGCAATCGCATGCGCGGCGGCGAGCACCGCGCTGCGGCCCGCCTCGGGACGGATGCCCGCGTGCGCCGCGCGGCCGTGGAACTCGGCGCTGAGCCGGTAATAGGTAGGTGACGCGATCACGATCTCTCCGATCGGCGTCGCGTGGTCGAGCACGTAGCCGAAGTCCGCGCGCAGCACGGAGGCGTCGAACGCCTTGGCCCCTGCGAGCCCGTCCTCCTCCTCGACCGTGAACAGCAGCTCGATCCCCACCGGCGTGCCCTCGACGCTCGCGCGCCGCGCGACCTCGAGGAAGACCGCGACGGCGGCCTTGTTGTCGGCGCCGAGGATCGTGTCGTGCGCGTTCTCCCAGCGGCCGTCGACGACGACGGGGGCGATCTCGCCGTGCACCTCGACCGTGTCGAGGTGGGCGCACAGCAGCACGGTGCGGTCCGAGCGGCCGCGCATCCGCGTGAGCAGGTTGCCGCGCGCGTCGGCCTCGACCCGGAGCCCGAGAGCTCCGAGCTCGCGCGTGACGTGTGCGGCGACCTCGCCCTCGCGACCGAACGGGCTCGGGATCCGGCAGAGCGCGGCGAACTGCTGGTTCAGCCGCGCCTTCTCGGCCTCGCTGGCCGGGCGCACGTCAGCGCGACGTCCCGCACGGTCGAGCCGCTGCGCGGCCGCGAGCCGGCAACACCGTCACCGTTGCTGGAAGCGGCCCGTCGGCTCGTGGAGCGGCTCGGCCGGCGCCCCGCCTCGGCTCGCGGCGTTCGTGTCTCGGCCGGCCAACGCCTCGCCGAGGCCGACTTCCTCGGGACTCGCGTCCTCTGGCCGGCCCGCCCGGATCGGCTCGCCGGACTCGGGCAGCTCGTGCGGGCGCTGCTGCATGCAGCGCTTTGCGGCGCCCACGAACTCGCGGAACAGCGGCGCCGGGCGCTCCGGACGCGACTTGAACTCGGGGTGGAATTGCGAGGCGACGAAGAAAGGGTGGTCGGGCAGCTCGATTAGCTCTACCAGCCGCTCGTCGGGCGTCGTGCCCGAGACGACCAGGCCGGCCGCCTCCAGCCGGCGCCGGAGGAAGTTGTTCACCTCGTAGCGATGGCGGTGGCGCTCGTAGATCACGGCCTCGCCGTAGATCTCGCGCGCCTTGGTTCCGCCGTGCAGCTTCACCGGGTCGGCACCGAGTCGCATCGTGCCGCCCATGTCTGCTACCTCCTTCTGCTCGGGCAGCAGATCGACTACCGGGTATGGGGTCTCGGGGTCGAACTCGCTGGAGTTCGCGCCCTCCATGCCGACGATGTGGCGCGCGAACTCGGCCACCGCCATCTGCATGCCCAGGCATACGCCGAGGAACGGGATCCCCTGTTCGCGGGCGATCCGCGCCGAGGCGATCTTGCCCTCGATCCCCCGCTCTCCGAACCCGCCGGGGATCAGGATGCCGTGAGCCTGCTGGATCCTTTGGAGGACCTCCTCGTCTCCGAGCGTCTCGGAGTCGACCCAGTCGATCTCCACGCCGCAGCCATGCTCGAAGCCGGAGTGGCGGAGCGCCTCGACGACCGACAGATAGGCGTCCTCGAGCTGGACGTACTTGCCGACCAGGGCGATCCGTGCGGGCGCGCTCCTCTGCGCCTCGGTCGCCTTGGCGATGAAGCCCTTCCAGTCCTCGAGGTCCGGCGGCCCGGCCTCCATGCCGAAGTGGTCGAGCACGAAGTCGTCCACGCCCTCGGCCTGGAAGAACAACGGCACCTTGTAGATGTTGTCGACGTCGCGGGCGGACACGATCGCCTCGACCGGCAGTGAGGCGAACAGCGCGATCTTCTTGCGGATGTCGCACGACAGGCCGCCCTCGGAGCGGCAGACGACCATGTCGGGCTGGATGCCGATGCGGCGCAGCTCGTTGACGGAGTGCTGCGTCGGCTTGGTCTTCAGCTCGCCCGCGTGCCCGATGTAGGGCACGAGGGTGAGATGGATGAACATGCAGCGGCGCCGGCCCACGTCGACGGGGAACTGGCGGATCGCCTCGAGGAACGGCAGCGACTCGATGTCGCCCACGGTGCCGCCGATCTCGGTGAT